>ENA-OQEN01001083-OQEN01001083.1-human-gut-metagenome-genome-assembly--contig:-NODE-1083-length-10613-cov-2.498474_pt1 | contig 10613 bp, 12 predicted proteins | sample MGYA00242791_ERZ504627 | MGnify/ENA primary metagenome ERZ504627 (study PRJEB26092, sample SAMD00036316) | human gut metagenome | host: Homo sapiens | study: EMG produced TPA metagenomics assembly of...
CAGTCGCCCCGTCCGGGCGAAGTGTCGCTGGCGCACAACGGCATCCTCTTTCTGGACGAGCTGCCCGAATTCGGCCGCAACGTGCTCGAAGTGCTCCGGCAGCCCCTCGAAGAGCGGCGCATCACCGTCTCGCGGGCGCGTTACAGCTCGAGTATCCGGCCAACTTCACGCTGGTGGCGGCGATGAATCCCTGCCCGTGCGGCTATTACAACCACCCGACGAAGGAGTGCACCTGTTCTCCGGGTCGGTGCACCGCTATATGGGGCGCATTTCGGTCCGCTGATGGACCGCATCGACCTGCATGTGGAAGCCATGCCTGTGGAGTACGAGGCCCTGGCCGCCGAGGCGCGGCAGGTTGTACTGGAGCTGCGCGAGCTCGACCTGCAGCTTGCCCTCCTCGTGCGGGCGCGCTGTGCGAAGATGTCGAGAATCAGTGCCGTGCGGTCGATGACCTTGATGCCGAGCATCTGCTCGAGATTGTGCTGCTGCGACGGCGTGAGCTCGTCGTCGAGGATCAAGAGCGTCGCATCGCGGTTCTGGACTTCCATGGCGATCTCGGCGACCTTGCCGCGCCCGAGAAAGAAGGCGGCGTCGGGCTTCTCGCGGCGCTGGATGAACTTGCCGACGATGACGGCGCCCGCCGTGTCGGCGAGGCGCTCGAGCTCGGCCATCGACTCGTCAATGGGCCAGAGCGTCTTGCCACAGTCGAGGCCTGCGAGCAGGGCGCGCTCCGTCTCGTCCTCCGTCGTCTTCGTGCTATGAGCGCTGAGTTTCTTGTTGACGACCGTGATGAGATACGTCAGGTTGATCGTGTGCAGCGCGCGCTCGGGCAGCGGTCCGACCGTGCTGAGCGCCTCGGTGCCATCTTCGGCTACATCGCCCGTGAAGAAGCCGATCGAGCCGACAATCTCCCCTTCTCTATCCGCGCGAAAGCCGATGGCGGCCATGCAGTCGAAGCGCAGGCGGCGCAAAGAGGACATGTCGGGCTCGCTCAGGCGTGTGTCGCCGCTCGGATGCGTGTGAATACAGCGGATGCCCGTGAGCTTCCCCTCGGCGCGGCGCGACTTGAACTCCGGCAGGTCGACCGTGTCGGTGTCGCCGACGGACACCTGCAGGACTTTGCCCTGACGATTCAGGTAGACGGCGACTTCGCGGCCGAGCAGATGCGTGACTTCGAGCATCTCGCTGTTGAGTTCGTGCGTCGAGAGCTGGCCAATCGGCACGGTCTTCTCGTAGAGCCCCTCGAGCCGCTTGACGATGTGCTGTTTGATATTCTGGATGTCTCCGTTGATCTGCATAGGATACCTCATGGCGTCAACCGCGGTTGACGATGTTCGAGATGTGCTTGAGCGTGATGGACAGCGTGCCGTCCTCGTTGTTGTTGAACTCGATGAACTCCGTGTTGTCGAAGTAGTCCGTCGGGATGGTCAGCTCGATGCCCGTGTCGGTCTTGAGCTTGTGGCGGCTGACTTTCTTGAGCGTCGCCTCCGGGTCCATCTGGACGGGCTCCGTGATGCCCGCATCGCGGATGGCCGTGTCGAGCTCCTGCTGCATGGCGGGATTGTCGTGGAAGATCTCCCTGCCCGCCTCCTGCAGGTCGAGTTCCGTCCCTTCTGCCATCGTCTCAGCACGTAGCTCTTGACGGCGGCTTCCGTCGCCACCTTGTCCTGGCCGAAGGATTCGGCAACCTTAGCAGCGGCCTTGCTGAGGTTCTTCATCGCCTCTTTCGGCGACGGCGTCAGGCTGCACTCTAAGAGCACCTCTGGCAGCACGATGACGGGATTCCCGTCGAGCGTGTACTTCTTGGCCGCTGTCTTGATCTCCTTGGTCTGGAGGTTCACAAAGGCGAATTCGTCGATCTTCTGTGAGAGGTTCGGCATGATGGAATAGTGGTTGATGATCTCGTTCTGGATGCCGTTCTCCGTCTGGTTGACCTGATGCGTGAAACCGATGTGGCTGTTGCTGCGCAGGATGACGAGATACGGGACTCGTCGATGCTGACCGCTGCGACGATGACATCGGATGACGGCATCTCCTCGGCGTGCGTGAAGGCATCTTCCAGCGTCTTGGCAATCTGCTTGCTGAAGTCGATGAAGCCGAGCTCTCCTGCAGCATACGACCCAATCTGCCTGAGGAACGCGCTGTCGTCATAGAATGAGCCCGGCTTGGCATCCTGGCTGCCCCAAGCCTTTTCGATGTGCTTCAAGAGCCAGGTCTCGATGCTGTCCTTGACGGGCAGTTCCGTGTCGGAGTAGACCGTCACGCCAGAGTGGAAATCGAGGATGTGAAGGATGGCCTTCTCGATGATGATCATTTCTGTTCCTCCGCTTCTTTCATAGTTTCGCTGCGCTCCTGCTTGGCTTGGCGCAGGGTGGCTTCTTTCTCAGCGCGCGCACGGACTTCTTGCAGGCGCGGCACGAGGTAGGTCTGCAGGCGCTCTTCGAGCTCGGGCAGCGTATTGGAATCGAAGTCGTAATTGACGTCCGGGATGTTCCAGATGCGCGCCTCGCTGAAGAACTCGTCTCGGTAGATATTGAAGTAGACCGTCACGCTGCTCTCGAGCGAGAAGTCGACGTAGTCGATGATGATGTAAGAGCCATTGTTGATCTTGACGGGATAGCCGGCCGGATGAAGAGCGAAAAGCCCTCGAGTGTCTCTGGAAGCTCACTGCCCGCCTTCCACGTGAGAATCTCCTTCTCGCGCACGATGCTCGAGACACTCGCAGGGTCGAAGGTCTCGAGCTCCGCGAGCAGGGACTCGAGCTGCGAGCGGAGCAGCGATTCAAAGACCGCGAAGTCAGCCGTGATGAACTCGATGCGGCAAAGCTCGATAAGCCCGATCTTGATGCGCAGCTTGTACTCGTGCGTCTCCTCGTGATAGTAGGCCGTCGCACTCTTGTGCAGCGCCTCGCTCTCATACGTGAAGATGTCGTAGCAGTCCCCCGCCGGCTCCCCGATTTTCCGCAGGGTAAAGCCGTGCCAGCTGTCCGGCAGTTCCTCGAGGTACGCCCAGCCTGCAAGCTCTTCTCGTACCTTCTCGATCGTTTCCTCTTTCATCCGTTCTCCGCCCCCTTTTTGATACCAGAGATGATGTTGACAACTCTTTATTATAAGGCCATCAGCCAAATTTTCCACAAGAAAATCTTCTCACCCCATTCCTGACGGCAGCGGTTGTAGTTTTTTCGTTGACATCCGTTCAAGAGTAGGCTATACTGAATTTGACTTGAGACATTGGTGATGCGATTACTACGATATCACATCACCAGAAAAATACGATAAAGCAAAGGAGAATCGATATGGGTATTCAGGAATCGCTGGCCAAGCGCCGCACGTACTACAACATCAACAAAGAGCTGCCGGTCGCCGAGGAGGACGTCATCGCGCTTGTCGAGAACACGACGGAACTCGTGCCGGATGCCTTCAACATGAAGAGCGCCCGCGTGATTGTCGCGACGAAGGAAAAGCAGGATGCGCTCTGGGATGCCATCTACGATGCGTTCGGCGGCAAGGTCGCGCGCGAGAAGATCGACAGCTTCAAGGCTGGCTATGGCACGCTGCTCTACTTCTATGATGAGGATGTCGTCAAGGGACTGCAGGAGCAGTTCCCGCTCTACGCTCCGAACTTCCCAATCTGGGCACAGCAGGCCAATGGCATGCTGCAGATCAGCATTTGGACGGCGCTTCGCGAGCTCAATATCGGCGCCAACCTCCAGCACTACAACCCGGTCATCGACGAGACGGTCAAGAAGATGTTCGACGTACCGGACTCCTGGAAGCTCATCGCCCAGATGCCGTTCGGCGGCATTGCTGCTGAGCCGCAGGCGAAGGACAAGGAAGACATCAAGGCCCGCGTCAAGGTCTTCAACTGAATCTGATAAATAAGCACACGAAAAAGCTCCGCAGCATGCGTATCACTGCGGAGCTTTTTGTTTGAGAGAATGCCCTATCGCGCCGCTTGCCGGTGAACCGGCACTGTTCCGTTGCCCGATGCGATAGTTCCCAACGGCTTCTCTCAGAGGCGAGCCCATTCGCCCGTAGGACCCGTCTGGCCCAACAAGAAAGGAGTTGCAAGGACTATGCGATATCCTCACACTATTACTATAACAGATAATTCAGGAAAAAGCAAGAGTAAAAACTAGCGAACACGAAAAATAATTCGTATCAATCAATTCTCCAGTAGCGCCTGCAAGCCTGCTTCGTCGAGAATCGTGATGCCGAGGGCTGTCGCCTTCTGCAATTTGCTGCCCGCCGCTTCACCGGCGACGAGATAGTCGGTCTTCTTGGAGACGGAGCCCGCGACGCGACCGCCGTGGCTCTCGATGAGCGCCGCGGCATCCTTGCGGCTCAGGTTCGGCAAGGTGCCCGTGATGACGAAGGTCTTGCCAGCGAATTTCTCGTCGACGAGGCCCGTGTCCTCGAGTGTGAAGTTGACGCCTGCCGCACGGAAGGCCGCGAGGATCTTCTGGCTCGCGGGGTCGTTGAAATACTGCACGATGGCCTTGGCGCTAATCTCGCCCATATCGCGGACCTCGAGGATTTCCTCCTCCGAGGCCTTGGCCAGCGCATCGATGGACCCGAAGTGCAGCATGAGCTCGCGGGCGGCCGTGCGGCCGATGCCTGGGATGCCGAGTCCGGTCAGCAGGCGCTGCGGCTCATTCTCCTTGCTCGCCTCGATGGCCGCGAGGACTTTGTCGGTGTTCTTCTCCTTGCCGATGATGCCCTTCTCGATGAGGGCATCGCGCTTCGCGCCCAGTCGATAGAGGTCGGCGATTGTCGCGATGAAGCCGTCCTCGATGAGGCGGTGGATGGCCGCCTCGCCGAGTCCTTTGATGTCCATGGCCGAGCGGCGACGAAGTTGAGGATGTGGCTCTCGAGCTGGGCCGGGCAGCTCGGGTTCTGGCACTTGATGTCCGAGGTGTCGGGCTCGCGTACGGCCGGTGCGCCGCAGACCGGGCAAGTCGTGCCGATGACGAAGGGCTTCGTGCCGGCGGGCCGCTTCTCCTTGACGACCTCCTTGACCTTCGGGATGATCTCACCGGACTTGTAGACGCGCACCGTGTCGCCGATGCGCACGTCGAGGTTGTCGATGAAGTCCTGATTGTGCAGGGTCGCGCGCTCGACCGTCGTGCCGCAGAGCCTTATCGGGTCAAAGACGGCCGTCGGTGTGATGCGGCCCGTGCGTCCGACGGAGAGCTCGATCTTGCGGATGACCGTCTCCTTCTCCTCGGGCGGGTACTTGTAGGCAATGGCCCAGCGCGGCACCTTAGCCGTCGCGCCGAGCTTCTCGCGGTCCGCGAGATTGTTGAGCTTGACGACGGCGCCGTCGATGTCATAGGGCAGATTGCCGCGGTTCTCGCCGATGGCCGTGATGGCCTGCCAGACCTCGTCCGCCGTATGGCAGACCTTGTAGCCGTGAATGACCTTGATGCCCTGCTTCTTCATGAAGTCGTACGCTTCGGTATGCGTCGTGAATGTACGGCCGCGAGCCGTCTGCAGGTTGAAGATGAAGAGCGAGAGATGGCGCTCCTTCGTGATGCGGCTGTCGAGCTGCCGCAGCGTTCCAGCCGCACAGTTGCGCGGATTGGCGAAGGGCTTGAGTCCCAAAAGCTCCTGCCGCGCGTTGACGGCATCGAAGGCTTTCTTCTCCATGTAGACTTCGCCGCGTATCTCGAAGTACGGCAGCTTGTCCTTGAGCTTCTTCTTGACGTCGTGGATGACCTTTGCATTCTCGGTGACGTCCTCGCCCTGCACGATACCGTCGCCGCGCGTGATGGCGCGCACGAGCTCACCGTCCTCATAGCGAAGCGCCATGGAGAGGCCGTCGATCTTCTCCTCGACGACGAACTCCGGGGCCTCGAGCTCCTGCTGCAGTTCCTCGACAAAAGCGAAGATCTCTTCCTTGCTGAAGACATCCTGCAACGAGAGCATCGGCACATCGTGCTTGACGAGCACGCCGGCCGTGCGGCGCGCCTGCCCGCCGACGACCTGCGTCGCGAGTTCTTGGTGATGAGCTCCGGATACTTCGCCTCGATGGCCTTGAGCCGCAGCATGAGCTGGTCGTACTCGTAGTCCGAGATCTCGGGGTTATCTTCGTTGTAGTAGCGGTTGTTGTGGTAGCGGATGGTCTTGCGGAGCTCCGTCAGCTCTTTCTTGACCTGCTGGATGGATTCAGGCGCATCATTCTGTGCCATGCAGAATCCCCTCCTTCTTATTTAATACCTTGACTTATACCTTGGCAATCGGCGCGTACTTCTGCATGAGTCCCTTGACGCCCTGCCCCGGGAAGCAATCTTGAGCTCGACTTCCTCGCCGCTGCCCTTGACGGAGACGACGGTGCCAACGCCCCACTTGCCGTGGCGGGCCTTGTCGCCGACCTTCCACTTGATGCTCGTGTCGGGGCGGATGACGCCATTTGCTGCCGGGTGCGCGGCACTCTGGCGCTCGCGCAGTGCCTCCATCGCCTCGAGAGCCGACTGCGGCTTGCCTGCAAAGTGCGTGCCCGTCCCCATCTGGTTCGGGCTCGGCCGGAAACTCATGAAGCCCGAGCGCTGCTGGGCGCCGTAGTGGTTGGCATTGGCGAAGCCGTAGGCATTGGCGCGCGGCACGAGGCGCTCGACGTACTCGTCCGGGATCTCCTTGAGGAAGCGCGAGGGCGGGAACGCCTGCGTCTTGCCGTAAATCGTGCGCTGGCGCGCATTCGTCAGGTAGAGCTTGCGCTGGGCGCGCGTGATGCCGACGTAACAGGTGCGGCGCTCCTCCTCGATTTCGTCGGGATTCATGAGCGTGCGCGAATGCGGGAAGAGCCCCTCCTCCATGCCGATCATGAAGACGATCGGGAACTCGAGTCCCTTGGCCGAGTGCAGCGTCATGAGCGTCACGCGGTCATCCTCGATGTCGGCGTTGTCGATGTCGGAGACGAGCGAGAGCTGCGAGAGGAAGGTCTCGAGGTTCGGGTTCTCCTCCGACTTCTCGAAGTCGCGCGCGACGCCGATGAACTCCTTGAGGTTCTCGATGCGCGACTCGTGCTCCGGTTTCTTGTCCGCCTTGAGCTCATCGATATAGCCCGACTCTTTGAGGACCCGGTCGATGAGATCGTCGAGCTTCATGTTCATGTGGGTGTTCATGAAGTTGAAGATGAATGTCGTGAAGAGCTCGAGTGGCTTCTTGACGCGCGCTGTGATGCCGGGGATGGCGTCGAGGACTTCCGGATTGGAGATGACGTCGAAGAGCGAGAGCTCCTGCTCCTCGGCAAAGGCAGTGAGCTTGGCCATCGTCGTCGCGCCGAGGCCGCGCTTCGGCACATTGATGATGCGCATGAGGCTGACCGTGTCGAGCGGGTTGTAGATGACGCGCAGATACGCGAGGATGTCCTTGATTTCCTTGCGGTCGTAGAACTTGAGGCCGCCGACCATCGTGTACGGGATGCCCGAGCGCATGAACGTCTCCTCGATGATGCGCGACTGGGCGTTCGTGCGGTAGAGGATGGCGATGTCGCCGTAGGAGGCGTTGAAGATCGTGCGCTGCTTCATGATGGTCGTCGTGATGAACTGCGCCTCGTCGCGCTCGTCCATCGCCTGGTACGAGGTCAGCTTCTCACCCGTCGCGTTCTCCGTCCAGAGCTCCTTGGGCTTGCGGTTCACATTGTGCTCGATGACGGCATTGGCCGCCGCGAGGATGTTCTTCGTCGAGCGGTAGTTCTGCTCGAGCTTGATGACCGTCGCCTCCGGGTAGTCCTGCTCGAAGTCCATGATGTTGCGGATATCGGCGCCGCGCCAGCCGTAGATGGACTGGTCGGCATCGCCGACGACGCAGAGGTTGTGGTGGCGCGCCGCGAGGATCTTTGTGAGCTGGTACTGGGCGCCGTTCGTGTCCTGATACTCGTCGACGAGGATGTAGCGGAAGCGGCCCTGATACTTCGTGCGGATGTCCTCATTCTCCTCGAGCAGCACGACGGAGATCATCAGCAGGTCGTCGAAGTCGAGCGCATTGTTGTTGCGCAGCTTGGCAGCGTAGAGGCTGTAGACCTCCGCAATCTTCTTCTGGTGGAAGTTGTCGGCATCGCGCTCCATGGCCTTCGGCCCCATGAGCTGGTTCTTGGCGTTCGAGATGGCATTCTGCACGCTCGCAGGCGTGAACTGCTTGTCGTCGAGGTTCATCTCCTTGAGGCATTCCTTGATGACCGTCTGGCTGTCGGATGCGTCGTAGATGACGAAGTTGCGCTTGTAGATGCCCGTCGCCTCGATCTCGCGGCGCAGGAAGCGCGCGCAGAACGAGTGGAACGTGCTGAGCCAGACATCCTTGGCCGCATCGCCGATCATGCGGTCGACGCGCTCGCGCATCTCCGTCGCGGCCTTGTTGGTGAACGTGATGGCCAGGAGCTGTACGGTGCGACGCCTGTGCCAGGAGGTTCGCGATGCGGCAGGTCAGGACCTTCGTCTTGCCCGAGCCAGCGCCCGCCATGATGAGCAACGGTCCCTCCGTATGCGCGACGGCCTTCTTCTGTGCCGGATTCAAGCCACTGAAAATATCCAAAATATCCTCCAATCTGTTTTGATTCCCATATCATCATATCGTCGTATTGTCGTATCGATAGCAAAGCCTTCCCCCCGATGCAGCTGCAGCTGTATCGGGGAGAAGGCTCTGTATTGTTCAAGCATTATGCGCTTTGCAAGGTCCCTGGTCCGTAAATCAGTTCTTGCCGAGGCGCTTGACAGCCTCCGAGAGAGGCGGGATGACCTGCTTCTTGCGGCTCATGACGCCCGGCAGGTAGATGTGCGTGCCGCTGGCATCCTTCTTGAAGGCCTCGCCAATCAGCGTCTTCGGCGAACCCGTGAAGAGCAGGTACGTCGCTTCCTGCAGGATGTCCGTGACCATGACGAGACTGAGGTCGAAGCCTTCCTTGTCGCAGATGTTCTGCATGGCTTCGATGAGCTGCGGCTCGAGGTCCATGACTTCCTTCGGGTCCATGACGGAAATCTGGCTGACGATGACGCGGTAATCGCCAATCTGGAACTCCTTGAGGTCGTTCTTGCAATCTCAGCCGGCGTCATGTCGCCGATGCCAGAGCCAGCCTTGAGCATGGCCATGCCGTACTCCTGGATATCGACGCCAGCGATCTCTGCGAGGCGCTCTGCCGTCTTCTTGTCGTACGGCGTGCAGGTCGGGCTCTTGAAGAGGACCGTATCCGAGAGGATGGCCGAGAGCAGGAGGCCCGCGATGGATGCCGGGATGTCGACATCATTCTGCCAGTGCATGTTCGCGACGATCGTGGCCGTGCAGCCGACCGGCTCAGCATGCGTGAAGATCGGCTCGCTCGTCTGGATGCCGCCAAGGCGGTGATGGTCGATGATCTCGAGGATCTTGGCTTCCTCGATGCCCTCGACTGCCTGGCCGCGCTCATTGTGGTCGACGAGGATGACGCGGTCGCGCTCCGGCAGCATGAGATTGTCGCGGCTGACGAGGCCGACGAGGCGGCCGTTCTCGAGGACCGGATAGTTGCGATAGTTCGTCTCTTCCATCGTGCCCTTGATGTCGGAGAGCAGGTCGAGCGGCTTGAAGCAGACCGGTCCGGATGCATGATGCGGCGAATCGGCACGCACTGGTTGATCAGGCGTGCGACCGTGTAGGTGTCGTACGGCGTCGAGAGGACGAAGATGTGCTTTGCCTCAGCGGCCTCGATGACATCGGCCGAGACGCGGCCGTTGCCCGTGACGATGAGGCAGGAGATGCCTGGTCGACGATGTCGATGAGCGTCTCATCGTGGCGGTCGCCGACGAGCACGATGTCGTTCGGCTCGACCGTGTCCTGGATCATCTTGATGGAGCCAGCGGCGATGCGGATCTTGCCCTTGATGAAGTCGCTCTCATCGCCCGAGACGAGGACTTCGCTGTCCGTCGCTGCGATGATGTCGCGATAGCGTACGCGCATCTCCGAGAGATCCTGCATGCTGAGTTCCTGGAAGTAGCGCTTCGCGAGGTCCGATACCGTGACGATGCCGACGAGAATGCCCTTGCTGTCCGTGACCGGCACCGACTTGAGGTCGTGGCCGCGCATGACTTCGCCGAGATGGCGCAGCGTATCATGCTGCTTGACGACGATCTTGCAGTCGAGCGTGACATCTTTGACACGCGGATAGAGATCCGACAGCAGCAGCGGCTGCTCCACATGGAAATGCTCAAGGGCGTATTTCGTCTCGGCATTGACCTTGCCTGCACGCGCCGGCACAGCGTTGAAGCCAAGGGCCTGCTTCAGATGGGCATAGCCGATGGCCGAGCAGATGGAATCCGTATCCGGATTGCGATGACCAATGACATAGATTGGTTTCGTGCTTTTCGTCATATTCTATTTCCTCCTAAATATGAAAGCGGGAGTTCCCGTTTTTATACGAATTAGTCTATGTATCATTATAATCAATATTTGCGCGTGCGTCTAGGGGGCGGCAGTGAGAAAAGAAGAAGCTGCGGGGATGGGAAGGCGGAAAGGGCTGCCCCTAAGCTCCGCGTGGCCGGCTGCTAAACTTATTTTTTACCTTTTAACGCATCCTGCGGGAAGCTAAACGCGCTACCGCTTCGAACTGACGCTTCCCTGCAAAGGGTTCTGGCTGGCAAAAATAAG
>ENA-OQEN01001084-OQEN01001084.1-human-gut-metagenome-genome-assembly--contig:-NODE-1084-length-10590-cov-1.344165_pt1 | contig 10590 bp, 12 predicted proteins | sample MGYA00242791_ERZ504627 | MGnify/ENA primary metagenome ERZ504627 (study PRJEB26092, sample SAMD00036316) | human gut metagenome | host: Homo sapiens | study: EMG produced TPA metagenomics assembly of...
GACATGTATGAGACCTACCGCACCGTCGTTTATAGGAGACTACCCAATGCCAAAATCGCTGTTGACTCTTTCCATGTGATCAGGAATTTCAATCAGGCGGTTCGGAATGTTCGAATACGCATTATGAAACGATTTGATAAAAATCTGAATGAATATTATCTTCTAAAAGTTCAAGCTGGTTACTGGAAGCAAGTGATGTCAGAGAAAATCGATCAAAATTCAATAAAAGATTAAGACGTTATATCAATTATCCTCAAATATTGGATCTTATATTGAAGATCTCGCCGGAATTAGAGAATGCATATAAACTAAAGAAGAAATATGCACATCTTAATCGCTATACAAGATATGACGAAGCTGACAAGAAACTATGGACTTTCATTGATGAAATGAAAGGTTCGCCTTGCCCAGAAATCCAAAAAATGCGTAAAACTCTTATACACTGGTTTGAAGAAATCAAGAACTCTTTCATCATCATTAACGGAAAGCGATTATCCAACGGAATCATGGAATCAAGAAACGGCATAGCCAAGGAAATCAAGAATAATGCGAACGGTTATCGAAACTTCGCTAGATACAGGAATCGATGTTTATATGTAATGAATCCTGACATCACCCCCTAATCTAGCAGGATGTACAAAAGATTTAACGTATGCACAATTAAAAAGGGTATAATATTGAATATGTGAGCATCCAAAAAGGGATGGACCCCGCTCTACATGAAAGTGGGGATTCCATCCCTATTTTCTTGACCCTACGATTTCGTAAAGGATAGTTCACACATCAGAAACCCTACGATTTCTGAATGCGTACATTGTGTGAAACCCTACGTTATCTTAAAGCGCCGAAAAAAGCCAGACTTTTTATAAGTTCTGACTTAAGATAAGAATTAATATGATTATATATTGTTTATATTAAACTTAAATGAGTTGCTAACTCCGTAATGGTCTTATAATCAATTTTTTTATCACAATATCTTTCAATACATTTTGCTACATTACAGGGGAAAAATAATTCAACAGAGTTGCAATATCCATTAATATAAATTTTCCCATATAATATACTATTTGTTGAATTTTCTTCAGAGTATGCAATGATGATGGTTCCATCTATCTCTTTTGTGCTTGGGGTGAAATCTTTTAATGTGATGGTTCTAAGCTCAAAATATCGCAATATATTTAAAATGATTCTACTTTTACTTGGTATATCAGAAAATCTTTTGATGCTATGGTTCCCAGGTGAAAAAGGAGCATGGTGATCTCCTCTATTAACTGTAGGATCATTGATTTTAGATAATTCTATGGATTTTAATAATGAAATTTGTTCATCTTTTATTGATAAGAGAGCTTTTGGATTATTCCATGTATATTTTTCAGAGAAAGTCTTTTTTAAACAACTACATGTGAGTTTTAATTCGAAACCATGCTTTGGAGAGTTATTTAATTCTCCAATGAGAACTGTATTTACCCCTTCTAAATTACAGTTGTAACAAGTAGAATTCATTATACAAAGTAATTCATAATACTCATCTTTCATATAGGGAGTCGTATTGAATTCTTGATCACCAAGACATTCTTCTATGTCTGTTTCAAACCATGCATTTTGAATACAATTTTGAAAGTTTGTATTTAATAAAAGTATTTGTTCTTTTAACTCAGAATCTGAAAGATTAGAAACATTTATTGGAAAAGGTATGATTGATCTATTCTGCAATTTTTTAAGAAGATCTTTATATATAATGATATTCAATGTACCATTATTGCATAATTTTATTATTTGCTGAAAGAATTCTATATTCTTTTTAATTTGATCTTCGTCTTTCAGCTCAAACATTGTTGGGTCAATATAAGCTTTAGTTTTCATTTTTGGTCTTCTTTTCGATTAATGCGTTTAATAAATCATTCATCAAATTTTGTGTTTCATCTTTAAAATCGTTAGGGTAATCTATTGCTCCGTTAGGTGTTGATTTCTTTTTTGATTACGTTTGTTCCATTTTTATTTTCAAAAAAATTAATAGATATTTTATGGTTTTGGATTTTTTCTGTTAATACATTATATCGTAATCTTAATAGCATATATTCACTATGAGTCTCAACGATAATATTTCTATTGTTATTTGCTAACTCCATAAAATCTGCTAATCTACTTTGCGAATATGGGTGTAGATGTAATTCTGGCTGTTCAAATATCAATAACTCTTTTTCTTCAGACAATAACCCTGTGATTAATACAGGGAGTACTTGGCTGACTCCAATTCCCACATTCATAATATCAGATTTTTTGTTTTCGATATTTTTTATTAATACATTAAAGCCAAAAGAGTTACTCCTATTAATTTGGACTTCGCTAGCTATGTTTAAATGAATTAGCCAGTTATCCAGAGCTTCATAAAGAGTAATATCATCTCGACTTCCATTTGGAAGAATATATTCTCTGCGATTGTTTTCACGTAATAAAACAGAAGCAAAATATGCCCCTGATGTACCGACATATTTAGGTATAGATTCAAAACCTATATTATACAAACTTTGAGGCTTTTCTCTGATAGGCCCTACATAAAATATGTTTTTAAAAAAGGCGTGTATAAATCTGTTAAAATTTTGTATTTCATAAGCTTGATCTGAACTTAAATCAGAATTGTTTTTTTCATCAGTATTTAACCAAAAATATATATTTAGTTTTTCAAGTTTATTTAAAACCAAATTCTCAGATTTTAAATCGTTATACTTCATTCTATATTCATTAACTAATTTTTGAATTTCATTTTTATTTGAAGAGGTGATGAATTGTGTTAATAAATTGTTTATTACTTCGTTTTCTAAACCATATAAATTAACTGTTTTAACACCTGAATCAAATTCAAGTGCAGAGAAATCAGTGATGAGAGAAAATATTTCATTTATCAATTTGTCAAAATTAGAATTTCTTTTCGTTCTTTTTTTTATTGGCCCATTAAATATATATTGGTAAAAATTTCTTATGCCATCTATACATGCAGGTTGTTTTTTGTTGTTGGTGATTTTTTCTTGACTAGAAAATAATTTTAATAATGAAAAAAGATAATCATTAAAAACATCATTTAATTTTTCACTGTATCTGAAATACATATCCTCAATATCTAAGTTTGTTATTTTAAGTAGTATCTGAGTTTCTTTTCCATTTACATACATTGAATAAAGTTTGTTATTATAATGTATTAAACTATATTGTTTTCCATGTAAGTCGATTTCAATTCTATTTAATTTAACTCCTTTTTCTAAAGAATTGAATTTTTCAAAATACCAGATTATTTTATTCTTACTATTTGGGTATTCTGAACAAGATGTTGTTGAGATACCAATTTTAAAGAATTGATCTTTTGGATTGTTTATTACATCGTCAAAGTCTCCTAATGTTACGTATTTTCCAGATAACAATAAGTCTATGTTTGGACTATTGCATTCAAAAGTTTGCTTTAAAACTAGTAAAGCTTGCAATGCTGTACTTTTACCAGAACTGTTTGCGCCTAAAAAAATATTTAAATTTGATAAGTCAATCCAAGTTTCATTTGAGTATGATTTAAAATTGTCAATATAAATTTTAGATAATATATTGTTTTTCATTTTTTCTCCCTAAATTACTCTTAAAATAAAAGTCAACTTAATATGTTGACTGAAAATAACTTTTAATATCATGGTTACTAATAACTGAATCTGTTTTGTATGCATTAATCCAAGGATCTTGTTTATGGGTTAAATTAACTAACTCGTAAGCACTATAATTGCAATAAGTGGTCCATACTGATTCTAATGTTTCTTTACAAGAGATGTCATTAAGCTGATGGTAAAGCTTCACATTCATGGAATTTCGTCGCGTCCATATTTTTAAATAATCATAGATTCAATGTTGACAGGACCATACTGCCATGCATGAAAGCATTCTTTAAACATAGGCTCTCTGTCCCAAACATAACTCCAACCTTGAGATAAGTACAGTATTTTTTGCAATTTTAATGGAGTTAAAGATTTCATATTCTTATATGATAAATAAACCAAATACCTAGAAGCTTCAATAATATTGATCATAATCTATTGTCTCCTTTTACTGTATTATAACTCATTTTAAGAATAGCATAATTAGCTTTTACATCAATTGATATATTGAATTATATTATCATTAACACATAAAAGTGATTTTTATACTAATAAATACAAAAAAATAAATCTTGATGTAAATTAATTTCGATGATTGTGGATATAAAATTATGATAATAGCGTAAAAGTCTTTATTAGTTTGTATTTTAGTAAGGTATTATTAGAGGTTACACGATTGATAAATGTCCTTAACACTTGCTTAATCTTTTCTAATGCTTCTTTTGTTTTATTGTCTAAGGGTAAAGTTTTACTTCTTTTTTTTTATTAGAAAAGCAGATCATCTCTGAATCTGCTGTATGTTTAATATGAAATGATGGGATTATTGTAATGGAAATAGTATTTCTAATAACTCTAGGATTAGACCGCGATAATTTGAAACTGCAGCATATACGTTTTCTTTATCGACGCATACATCGCTGTAAGTAAGGTAATTGCCTCCATGTGCAGCATCATTTCTTCTTGGTGCTATTTTACTAATTTATATCCAAATTTAGAGAAACTGTTTATATCTATATTTGGAAAATGACTAAATAAATAGCTTGAAACTCTGTTTCTTTTTCAACATCTTTGAACAGATGACCTAATACGCCTATCTCACATGATTTTTTCCATGCTGATTCTTTTTTTGCCCAATAACTTGAGAAATTTGAAATATAGATTTAGTAATCATTGTATTGCCAACTCTTTCTTTTTGTATTACATTCATCGATATTTGCCAATATATCTTTTTCATAAGGTATATACACTAAGCGATTAGCGAAATCTTCTAATGCCATATAGTACATGATAGAAATACAACTATAATCAAAATGATCTATAGGACTATTTTGCTCAACATATTGCTTGTATAAATACTCTGCTGAAACCAATGAACTAAAGATTTGCGGATACTTCATTAATGTCCCTGAATACGCTTTAAAATTATCGCATACTGCACTATATAGTTCATCATATATCTCAGTTTTGCTAATAGACTCCTTGATTTTTCTCGATATTTGTGTTGTGATTTTATCAAGTTTTTCTTCTTGTTCTTTATTTGAGAAACCGGCTAGGTTTGCTATATATTTTTGCTTTGCTTGTGTCATTGTTTCAATGTCATCAGAAGCAATCGCATTCAAATATAGAATGAAATCATCAACTGAAGCAGATAACTGTTTTGCGTCGCTTTCTAGGGCTTCCATAATAGTAGATTCAATATAGTGGCGTTTCAGTTGATAATAGACCTGATGGAAAAAGACTGTTCTCGTATAATACTCTTTTATTTTTGTCATATTATCAAGTTGGTCAATGATGATTGCCTTTGTTGCGCCAATGCTTTTTTGTTTATCTTCAGGCAAGTTATACAATACATGGAAAATATCTGTTACTATATACATAATATCAACAGTTTTAATCCAAATAGCATATCCATGATTTCCAATAGCTTTCTTCTGAACGGTTTTTTCATCATCATCTGCAAAGATTCGCTTGTACTCTAACATTTCAAATCTTGATATTCGATTGGTAGAAATGATTTCGTCAACCATTCTATCAACAGGACATAACCAGTCTAATTCTTTATATTTTTCAAAAATGCCGTTCGTGTGAAAGGCGATAAGTTTAAGCCAATGTAAAATCACTTGGAGTTTTTTGTTGGAGATAATTTGTCTAAAGGGAAATAAAGGTGCATGTCTAAATCGTTATTATAATCATAGAAATATGTCTGAATGTAATCAATGATGGCTGATATAAGTGTATTCAATGATTTATTATCTTTTTTTTAATCTCCAATATGTGAAAAGGAGATAAATTGAATTGGTTGATCGTTTTCTTAAGTTTTCTTCTAATGAATAGAAAGATGCATACAAATCAACAGTTCTTTTTCCTTGTAACACCATTTGTTTTTTCAGCAATATTGTACAGTGTAACAATGCATCCAGATAGCTCTTGACTATTGACAATCTTGTCTATTAACTTGAAATACTTTGAGATGCAGGTGATTTTTTTGTAAGGATTTCTTTCTGTTCTCACATTTTCGAAAGTTGTTCTTGTTAATGTTTGTAACTTTTCACTTAAAAAAACGGACATTTTGATAATTTCTAAATCGGTTATGTGACTGAAGTTATCTTCGACGAAAATGTAATTATTTCCAGCACAAGAAATATTAAATGGATTTGTAATTTCCATCAATGATAAAATTGATTTGCATCTAAACTACTCCATTTGTCATAGTTTGCAAGCCAATCAACATCCGTATCTAATGCTTGTAATCCAGATCTAATAGTTTTAGCTAATGTTTCGCTATATTTAGCAATTTCTGATTGGGTTTTCATACTACCATCTCTCTCTTATTTTACAGTGCCGCTAATCGATCACCTAATTTACGAATGAAAAAAAGAAGCTAGCAATCGCTGTTGGCGATTGTATCGCTTCTAAAAGCATTAGCTAAATGGCTAATAGCTTTTTCAGCATTAGCTGAATCAACTTTTTTGGAAAGAATGACTAAGCCGATAGCTGCTCCACTAGCAAGGATAGACTTCCAATCAATCGTAACATTGAAATTAGACGTCATAAAACTACCTCCTTTCCAGGCAACTTATGCCCTAATATAATAGGTAGTGCTTGCTAGTTGGTACTTCATAATAATATATTCTAATTGATATATCAATATATTGTGTTATTTTTATTAACTCTTTCTTTAATAAGTTAAAACATGATTCAAGTCATAGTATGAGAAATATATCTTTTCTATCAACATATCCATATCATCATGATATTCACAAGCTGTTATACAATTTTTTTCCTTGTTGCTTAGCAGTTGTTGTTCTCTCGCAACTTTTGGAACACTCTAACAAAGTAGTATAAAATATTTTTAATTTTAATGGTTCATCAGATATTATTTAACTAATAAGACTTCTTTCTTGAAAAATAAGGTTAATTGATACATTTGTGATAGTTTGATGAGATTATTTTTGAGTTATTCTAAGAAGTTTTAATAATGCAACAAGTATGCAACAAAATAACTCTAAAGCTCTTTATATATCGTATTTAGCAGTTCTCAAAACGTTAGTATTAATTGTTGTGAGAAGATTAGAGAAGTATTTAGACTTGTGAGAAGTTTGAATACTTCTTTTTTTTAATATATTTTATTGACAAATGTATTTTAAAGGTACTAAAAAATTAAAATTATATAAAATAGTACCTTTAAATTAGTGTTTATGATATTCTATTTGTAGAAAGGATAGGGATGATATGTTTAAAAATGTATATCCAAGGGAAAAGTATTTAAATAAAATTCGCCCTTTTTATGATTCAGATATTATAAAAGTAATCACGGGTATTAGAAGATGTGGAAAATCTTTTATTTTACGATCAATCATGAATGAGTTGCTTGAAAGAGGAATAGAGGAAAAACAAATTATCTATATTCCATTGGATAGAAGAGGATATAAAAATATTAAAACACCGGAAGAACTGGAGTTAAAAATTGAATCAATGCTAGGAAAAGAAGATAAATGTTATTTATTTATCGACGAAGTTCAGAATGTCTTTGGATTTGAAAGTGTCGTTCACGCCTATGCAGAAGAGGGATATTCAATATTTATTACAGGTTCAAACTCCTATTTATTGAGTGATGAGATTTCTACAAAACTTACTGGCCGATATTTAAATTTTGAAACATTCACATTAGATTTTTCTGAGTATTTAGATATGAAAAGTTTCTTTAAAAAAGATATAAATCAAGATCTGTATTTAGAATTTGAAGAATATGTTGTTAATGGGGGATTTCCTAAAACTTTAGAATTTGATGATATTCCAACTAGGCAAACATATACAAGAGGAATTATTTCTGAGATCTTTGAAAAAGATGTAAAGACAAGGAAGAAGATTAGAAAATGTTCCGGTATATGAAAAGAGTCCAGGCTTTTCTTCTCAATAATTATTCAGCCCCTTTTTCATTGAATAATCTTCTCAAATGTTTGGAAATGGAAGGATACAAAACAAAGGCAACGACAGTTAGAGGATACATTGAAGATTTGAAAAAAGCAAAAATAGTTTATGAATGTAATCGATTTGATCTAAAGAGCAAAACAGCTATAAAAAGAGATCAAAAATATTATTTATCGGATATGGCTATATATTTTGCAATGAATACAGATAATAGATTAAGTTTTGGTCCATCACTCGAAAATATCGTTTATTTATATTTAGCCAGTCATGATTACCAGATTAGTATTGGGAAGATAGGAAAATTAGAATGTGATTTTATTGTACGCAAAAAAAATGGGGATTATGCTTATATTCAAGTTGCTTATACTTTGCAAGGTGAAGATATAAAGGCTACTGAACATATTAAAGAGCGAGAGTATCGACCATTTAGAGAAATAAGAGATGGTTATCCACGTTATATCATTTCACTGGATAAATTCCGCGATCAACAAGAAGGTGTTCATCATATAAATGCAATTGATTTGTTCTTGGGTAAAGAAAAAATATAATGAACATGTTTTAACGTTGCAGTGGTATTGGGGCTATATAAGTAGATGTGGCAATGCAGCAGGTAAGCAACAAAAACATAGGAAAAACCTTATTTTATAAGGTTTCAAAGTTCTCAAAACGTTAATTGTTATGTTGAAAAAAATCAAAAAAGAACATAAAAAGGAAAGAAGGGATGTTTTTGGCACCAAATGTAATTATACTGATCATCATGGGTGTTGTTTTGATGGTATGGGTGATCTTTTGCGGGATCTGTTTTATCCGGCATAGCAAAGATGTCATTGTTTCGCAAGATTTTGTTGCACATGTACAGTGTGAAACGTGTGGCACACATTACGATGTCGATGCTTCAGAATTTACAAAAACCCATTTTTCAAAACACCGAAGCGTAACGAAAACCAAGGTTGAGAAAGGGGCCTTGGTTAATCGTCCTCATTATAATTATTATGCCAAAAAGCTTCACTGTCCAAAGTGCGGTAAAAAACAATACGCCCAAGTCCTCAATGTCAATGAGATCAACCGCATGACAGAAAAGTTCATGCTTCGATTGGGGCTTCGCTGGTTGATTATCATGGCGATTGGCGGTGCCATGATTTTGGCAACCGCATCGATCCCATTGCATTTTGTCGATCAGGCAAGAAAACAAAATATCGAAGATCTAAAAGAGCAACGGTATGACCAGTTTAAAGAACGATATGAGGTTTAATTTCTTCAAGATACTTTTAATATTGTTGTCCATATTACAAGGTATTATAAAGAATGATGTTTACAGGATCCATTTTAAAACTTTATTCTTTTTATTATGTATGAGAATTATATGCTTTTTTGCGTTGTTTAGAATTCAAAATTCTCATTTCCTTGCGATATTTTGATATTGTTCTTCTAGAAACAAAGAGTTCCAGATCTTTTAGTTGTTCTACAATTTCTTCATCTTGTAATGGAGCATTAGGATCTTCATTTTCTATTAGATATAATAATGCTTTTTGTATGGAATCTCTTGAGGTTCCTTCTTTTGTTTTGGAAGTAAAAAGGCTTCTAAAAGGATAAACTTGGTTTTGATACAGATAATATTTACTGTTCACAGTTCTTGAAATCGTTGATTCACTCAGACTGGTTGACTTAGCTAATTCTTTAAGGGTGAGAGGTTTTAATTCGTCACTATACAAAAAATTATCCTTTTTGTTTATTTATGATTTCATTGGCAACGACTAATAATGTTTTATTTCGCTTATTTAAACTATCAATAGTGAATTTAGCTTGATTTAGATATTGCTTTAATTCTGGATCAATGATCTTTTCTTGTGGCTTGATATATTTAACATCTCCAATTTCTTTTGGTTCGATTATGATATCTCCATCTTCTATCTTGATTTCTACATCAGGTAAGATCCATTGTGTTTTTCGTGTGGTGTACATGTTGCAAGGATAAGGATTACATTTTCTTATTTCTAACAAAATATTTTCTACTTGATCAAAAGAAAGATTCATTTGTTTGCATATGGAAGAAAGATCGTTGTTCAATAGTTCATTTTGGTAGTTTTTTAATAGTTTTAGAGCTGGAGTTTGATTGTTTCTAGATAGTTGGATGTAGAGGCTATCAATACTGTTTTTTGCAGCTACACCACATGGTTCAAATGTTTGGATCAAGTTTAGATTCTGTATAAATTTATCTTCAGGAACATGAAGGTCATTGCAAGCTTGCTCTATAGGAATGTTAAAAAAACCATTTTCATCAAGGGATTCAATAATATAAGAAGTAATAGCTGAATCATATTTTCTATTACATGTATGCAGTTGAAAATATAACTCATCTTTTAAAACAGGAGCTGTAGAAATATTATTCATTAAAAGTTCATGAATGTCTTCATTGGGATTAAATTCGATAAAAGGATTTCTATCTGCCAGCTGGCGAATATGATCTATTATTTTTCAGAGTCATATTTAAGATTTCTAAGTTGATTCATTCATAGTAAGTGCTTAA
>ENA-OQEN01001086-OQEN01001086.1-human-gut-metagenome-genome-assembly--contig:-NODE-1086-length-10573-cov-6.799540_pt1 | contig 10573 bp, 11 predicted proteins | sample MGYA00242791_ERZ504627 | MGnify/ENA primary metagenome ERZ504627 (study PRJEB26092, sample SAMD00036316) | human gut metagenome | host: Homo sapiens | study: EMG produced TPA metagenomics assembly of...
TGTCTCTGTCTCCGCCGCAGCCGAAAAGAACTATGAGCTTCCCGCGGCAGGACGGGCGCAGAGCCCGCAGAACCTGTTCAAGCCCGTCGGGCGTATGGCGTAGTCAATAATGACGCTGTACGGTGCTGAACACTCCACGCGTTCGAGCCGTCCGCAGACGCTTTTTGACTTTGCGAGCGACTGCGCGGCATCTTTCGGCTCTATGCGAGATTTATCGCGCAGACAGCTGCCGCCATAGCGTTCGAGACGCTGAAAAGTCCGGGCGAGGCAAATTCTATATGTTCTATGTGCCCTTTCGAAACAAGTTCAAAGCGGACACAGTCCGAAAGAAGCGAGATGTTTTTTGCCGTATAGTCGGCGCAGTCGAGCACGGTTGAAAATGTAATTATCTTTCCATTTGACGCAGCGATTATCTCATTAGCGCGCGGGTCGTCGAGATTGACTATTGATAGAGCAGAATGTTCAAAAAGCTTTTTCTTCGCAGAAATATAATTTTCAAATGTGCCGTGATAATCCAAGTGGTCGCGCGTGATATTTGTGAACACCGCCGCGTCAAAGTCTATACCCTCGAGTCTCCCCTGCGCGAGCGCCTGAGACGAAGCCTCCATGACGCAGGCTTTGCACCTCTGCGAAACGGCGCGCGAGAGCAGCGAATAAAGCTCGGGCGGCTTCGGCGTGGTCAGCCCGCTCGGCAGATTTTCATTCCCGAGGCGGTTGCAGACCGTCCCGGTGAGCAGTGTTTTCGTCCCCGAATCGGAAAGGATATTCCTGATAAGCGTGGTCACCGTCGTTTTGCCGTTTGTGCCGGTGACGCCTATCATTCTGAGCTTGCGCTCCGGGTGATTACAGAGTGCCGCGCAAAGGCGCGCATATGCGCTGCGGGAATCCGCGACACGAAGCTCGTTTTCGAGTCCCAGCCTATCCTGAGTCACAACAGCCGCCGCGCCCGAGGCGAGCGCATCCAAAGCCGCCGTGTGACCGTCGAAGCTCCTGTGGCGTATGCACACAAACAGCGAGCCGGGTCGGACAAATCTGCTGTCGTCGGTGACGAGATTTATATCCGCATCGTTTTTTATACTTCCGTCAAATTCAACTTCCCGGAACAATTCGGAAAGTCTCATTGAAAATCTCCTTTATCAGCCCGGAGAATCGGAAACGCCGGTATTCGATTTGAAGTATACTGTGACCGTCGTGCCGTAATCGACGCTTTCGCCCTTTGCGATGCTCTGTCCGTAAGAAGTGAGCTCGGAGTTGACGAGAGTGTTGCCGGATATCTTGACATTTATGCCCGCGGCAGCCGCAGTGCGGTTGACCTGGGTTATCGAAAGTCCCGTCAAATCGGGCACTTTGGTCTTTGTTTCAACGGGGCCGCCCTCGGTATAGAGCACGACTATGCCGCCCTTGGGCACGCTCTGATAGCGCCGGGGAGCTGGCTTATAACCTTGTCACCGTTGCCGATAACCTTGCAGTTGAAGCCTGCCGAGCGAAGCTCCGAAGAGACCTCCGAAACATTCTTGCCGACATAGTTGGAAACCGTCGTGTCGAGCTTTGCAAGCTCACTCTCGGTATACTGCGGCTCAACATTGAGATATTTGAGCGTTTTTTCCATGACCTGCGCGGCGACGGGAGCGGCTATCTGACCGCCCTGGATCTGACCGCCGTGCGGCTCATCGATAATAATTATTATTGCAACCTTCGGATCGTCCGCGGGGGCAAAGCATCCGTAGGACGCGACGTGCTCGCCGGTCTTGCCGAGCTTCTGCGATGTGCCGGTCTTGCCCGCGACGCGGTAGCCGATAACATATCCGTTTTTCGCCGTGCCTTCGTTGACGACGCGGCGCATCATCTCGGCGACTTTTGCAGAGGTCTCCTCGCTTATCACCTGACGCCTGATGGTCGGCTGGGTCTCACTGACGACATTGCCGTTGTCGTCGAGCACTTTCGCGACGACATAGGCTTCATCAGCTTTCCGCCGTTGGCTATGGCGGAGAGTGCAGTCACCATCTGAATGGGCGTGACCTGGAACGACTGACCGAACGAGGAGCTCGCGAGGTCGATGAGCGTCATGCCTCGTGGGCGTGGTAGGTGACGCCCGCCTTGGGCTGAGTCTCTGCCGGGAGGTCGATTCCGGTCTTTTCAGTAAAGCCGAACGCCTCGAAATATTTGTAGAAATTATCAACGCCGAGGCGCTGACCCATGGTTATGAAATAAGAGTTGCAGGATTTTTTCAGGCCGCCGACCATGTCGAGCGTGCCGTGAACTGTGTGCGCGTTGCAGTGGTAGGTCTGGGTGAGAATTTTTATTCCGCCCGCCACGCAGTCGACCTTCGTTGACTGATCCGCGACGCCCTGATCGAGAGCTGCTGAGGCGGTTATGGTCTTGAAAACGGAGCCGGGCTCATATGTGCTGCTGACATTCTGGTTTCGGACATTGTTATAGAACACGTTGAGTTTCGCGTTGTTTCTGTCCTCTTCCTGACCCTTTTTGATTTCTTCCTCGGTCGGAGTCTTGCCCGATTCTTCATATTTTGCGGCGCGCAGCTCCTGAAGGCGTTTATATTCCTCCTCGACCTCCGCATCGTCCGTCTGGCGCGGATTGTTCGGGTCATAGTCGCTCATGGTCGCCATGCCAAGTATAGCGCCGGTGTTGACATCCATAACTATACCGTTTGCATAGGCGCACTTGTTGTCGATATACGCCTGCTTGAGCGCCTCTTCAAGATAGCGCTGGATATTGCTGTTTATAGTCAGCTGAAGCTTCTGCCCGTTCGTCGCATCATAAAGAGTCTCATACTGGAGCGGCATCGCCCTGCCGTAGGCGTCCTTTGCGGTAACCTTTCTGCCGGGGATACCCGAAAGAATGCTGTTATAATATAGCTCGACGCCCGCCTGACCGTTGCCCTCGGAGTTTGTGTAGCCGATGATATGGCTGGCGAGGTTGCCGTTGGGGTAGTAGCGCTTGACATCGGGATCTATGCCGACCATCGAACTGCCGTAGGCATACTGCTTCTTGCCATCCTGCGTGTATTCGTACTTTTTCTTTTTTATCTCAACTACTTTTTCCTTGTTGTCGTATTCAACCTGCTTTGCGATGACGAGATATCTGTATTTCGTCATCTTGAGCTTTTTCATCAGCGTGTCGCCGTTTATGCCGAGCGCATTGCTCAAATCACTGCACAAATCGGCACGGACGCTATCGTCCGGCACGCTGTATGGGTCAATATACACGAGCCACACCGATGCGCTCTGTGCGAGGACATTTCCCTCGGAGTCATAAATAGTGCCGCGCTGAGCCGGTATCTCGGTATCGTAGAGCTGATTTTCCTCGGCTTTGCCTTTGTAATAATCAGCCTGAATCACCTGAATGCGGAAGAGGTTGCCGACGCAGGCAAGGAAAGCTATGGCGATGATAACTACCATCACCTTGGCGCGTCTGTCTTTTTCTTTTTTAGGCAATGTCTTCTGCATATCTTCACCCTTTCACCGCTCGGTAAAAAACCTTCTTAAATGTCCAAAAAGGGCAGACCGTGATCCGCCCTTTTCAAAGCAACTCAGGCACATAATTATATGCCGTGCGATGCCCGTACTATTCTCCCGCTTTCGATCCGTTGTCATCATTATAAACGACTGAATCAGAACCGTTGACGGTTATGTAGTTTATCTGCGAGCGGTTGCCCTTGACCATGCCGAGCCTGTTTGTTGCATAGTCGAGAACCGCGTCCGTGCTCATCTTCTGAGTCAGTCTGCTCTGCAGGTCGACCGTTCTGCTCTGTTCCTCGGCGATGCTCGTCTGTATGCTCGCCGTCTCTTTTGCAAGGACGGTAAGCCTTGTGCGCGAATACATGTTTATACCCAGAAGCATGAACATAACGACAGCCACACTGAGAATAACGGCGATGCGCCTGTTTATCTCTTTTGCCTCTGCCTGCTTCTCTTCCTTCGTCTTTTCCGGCGCTTTGATCACTCGCTGCGGACCGACCGGAACTTCTCTTTTTTTCGGCGCGGGCATAGCCTGCTGAGGCTCAAAGAGTTCGAATCTATACGCCTGCGTGCCGTTGAGATTTGTTGCCATAGTTACCATCCTTTCTCTGTAACTTTTTCCCGTTTATACTAAAAAAATTTATCTGATTTTCTCTATTACGCGAAGTCTTGCGCTTCTGCTGCGCGGATTCTCTTCGAGCTCCGCCTTGCTCGGAGCCGCCGCCTTTTGCGGCAATCTGCCGCGGCTCTTTCTCCCGCAGACGCACACTGGGAACTCCGGCGGGCATATACACCCCTCGCACAGGGAGGCGAAAGTCTGCTTGACCGCTCTGTCTTCGAGCGAATGGAAGGTTATTATCGCGAGCCTGCCGCCGACCTTGAGCGAATCGAACATATCGCCTATTGCTCTGTCGAGTCCGTCGAGCTCGCCGTTGACATAGATCCTCAACGCCTGGAAGGTGCGCCTCGCGGGGTGGCCTCCCTCGCGGCGCGCCGCCGCCGGAATAGAGCTTTTGACTATCTCGGCGAGTTCCAGTGTTGTTTCTATCGGCTTTTCAGCCTCGCTCGGACTATTCCCGCCGCTATACGCGGAGCGAACTTGTCCTCGCCGTATCTGTAGATGATATCCTGCAGCTCGCGCTGTGAGAGCGAGTTGACTGCGTCCGCCGCGCTCATGCCCTGCATCGACATTCTCATGTCGAGCGGAGCGTCCGCGTGGAAAGAAAATCCGCGCGCGGCGTCGTCGAGCTGATGGGAGCTTACTCCGAGGTCTGCGAGAATGCCGTCCGCACCCTCGTCGGTGAACTGCGAAAGTATGCTCTTTATATTAAAGAAGTTGTCGTTGACTATGCTGACATTCTCTCTGCCTCGAAACGCTTTGTGAGCGTCTCTATCGCTTCGGGGTCGCGGTCAATGGCGACGAGCCTGCCGTTTCCCGAGAGTCTGTCAAGTATCGCGTTCGAGTGACCGCCGCCGCCCGCCGTGCAGTCTGCGTAAAGTCCGTTCGGCTTTATATCAAGCGCGTCGATCGATTCGCGGAAAAGTACGGGTATATGCTTGAATTCCATATTATGCCGCCCTCCGCATTAAAGCTGAACATCCGCCGCGATCTTCTCGATCTCTGCCATGTTCTCCTCGCACTTCTGATCCCAAATCTCGGGGTTCCATATCTCAATGCGGTTGCCGACTCCGACTATCAGCGCCTCTTTTTCGAGGTGCGCTTTTGCGCAATGGTCGGCGGAGAGGGTTATTCTGCCCTGCTTGTCTGGGATGACGCATCTCTTCGAGCTGCTCGCGATACGCTCGGCATAGGCGCGGGTCGTACCCTTGCAGAGAACGCGGAGATTCTCAAAGTATCTGTCCCACTCCTCGAACGTATAGATGATGATGCAGTCGGTGCTGCCGGGCGGAGTGCAGACGACGAATTCCGTGCCGAGCTTGCTGCGGAATTCTGCCGGGATAAACACTCGGTTTTTCTGGTCGAGCGTATGGACAAAAAATCCGCTGAATTCAGTTTTTTCCATGCGCTCGCCCCCTTTTGTGTGAATTCGGGTGTTCTCGTCCACCACCGGAGTGGTTTCTGCCACCTATTTGCACCACCATTATAAAACAAAAGAACCGCCTGTGCAATAGTTTCAGGCGATTTTTTGCGCTCTGATTTTAAAAAATTTTTGGCGAATAGAAAAAGTCCCGGCGCAATACACAAGATATTGTATACTGCACCGGGACGGCAATTTCAGCTTAGATTTTTTATTGTAAAAATTTACCAGATAGCCTTTTCAGCTACATCGGTCTTTGCGCTGTCGATGAAATCGGCGATGCTCATCGCGCCGATATCGCCCTCACCGCGCTTTCTGACGCTGACCGTGCCGCTCTCGACCTCTTTCTCGCCGATGACGAGCATGTAGGGAATCTTGTGGAGCTGAGCCTCACGGATTTTGTAGCCTATCTTCTCGCTGCGGGTGTCAACGCTGACTCTGAGTCCCACCATATCGAGCTGCTGACGGACTTCCTCGCATAGCCGTGGAACTTGTCGGATATCGGCAGAATCTTGACCTGCTCGGGAGCGAGCCACAGCGGGAACGCGCCGGCAAAGTGCTCGGTGATAACGCCGATGAAGCGCTCGATAGAACCGAGAACAACGCGGTGAATCATGACCGGGCGATGCTTCTCGCCGTCCGCACCGGTGTATTCAAGCTCGAAGCGCTCGGGCAGCTGCATATCGAGCTGGATGGTGCCGCACTGCCATGTTCTGCCGAGAGAATCGGACAGATGGAAGTCGAGCTTCGGTCCGTAGAATGCGCCGTCGCCCTCGTTGATGACAAAGTCCTTGCCCATCTCGGTGACCGCCGCTTTGAGAGTCTCGGTCGCGAAATCCCAGTCTTTCTCGTCGCCCATGTGATCCTCGGGCATGGTCGAGACTTCGATCTGATAGGTCAGACCGAACACGGAATAGACCTCGTCGAACAGGCGGACAACGCCCTTTATCTCGTCCTTCATCTGATCCCATGTCATGAAGATATGCGCGTCATCCTGAGTGAAGCAGCGCACGCGGAACAGACCGTGGAGCGCGCCGGACAGCTCGTGGCGGTGAACCAGACCGAGCTCGCCCATTCTAAGGGGCAGGTCGCGGTATGAATGGGGCTGAAGCTTATAGACGAGCATTCCGCCGGGGCAGTTCATCGGCTTTATCGCAAAGTCGGTGTCGTCTATAACCGTGGTGTACATATTCTCCTTGTAGTGATCCCAATGACCGCTGCGCTCCCAGAGCGAACGGTTGAGCATCATCGGAGTGGATATCTCGACATAGCCGTAGCGCTTATGCACTTCGCGCCAATAGTCGATAAGGGTATTTCTGAGAACCATGCCGTTGGGCAGGAAGAACGGGAATCCGGGACCCTCGTCCATGATGGTGAACAGGCCGAGTTCCTTGCCGAGCTTTCTGTGGTCGCGCTTCTTCGCCTCTTCGAGCATATGAAGATAATTGTCAAGATCCTCTTTCTTCGTGAAAGCGGTTCCGTAGATTCTCTGGAGCATCTTGTTGTCCGAGTCACCGCGCCAGTATGCGCCGGTGCAGGAGGTCAGCTTGAATGCCTTGACGCGCGAAGTGTCGGGGACGTGGGGGCCTGCGCAGAGCTCATCGAACTCGCCCTGGCGGAAGAACGATATCTTCTCACCCTTGCCGGCGTGCTCTTTGATAAGCTCGACTTTGTAGGGCTCGCCCTTCTTCTCCATCATAGCAATAGCCTCGTCGGGATCGAGCTCGTATCTCTCGAGCGGCAGAGCCTCTTTGACTATCTTCTTCATCTCCGCCTCTATTTTCTCGAGAACCTCGGGAGTGAACGGCACATCGACATCGAAGTCATAATAGAAGCCGTTGTCTATAGCGGGGCCTATCGCGAGCTTAGCCTCGGGATAGAGACGCTTGACAGCCTGAGCGAGGACGTGCGAAGCGGTATGTCTGAGCGCGCGCTTTCCGTCGTCATCGTCAAAAGTAAGAATTTCGAGCTTGCAGTCTTTATTTATCTGGGTGCGAAGATCCTTGACCTCGCCGTCGATGCGGCAGACGCACGCCGCCTTATAGAGTCCCATGCCGAGCTCTTCGCCACTTCCATGGCGGTTATTCCGTCGTCAAACTCCTTGACAACTCCGCCCTTGAGTTCAATGTTTACCATAAAAAATTCTCCTTTCAGCTTCGGGCTGATGCCCGTCTCAGGGATGAAAAAAAGCTCCACCCCCGTAAAAATTACAGGGTGAAGCAAATGCTCCACGGTTCCACCCGGTTTGCGGCTCGCGCCGCCACTCATGCGACCTTAACGCGGTCATACGTCGCAGCCTATCCCGCAGCTTCGGTGCGCGCTCGGCAGCGGTAACATATCCCGTATCAACACCGGCGCTCTCAGCCAACGGCGCGCGGCTCTCTTTGAGGACGTTCGGAACACGTCTTCTGCTTCACAGCTTTTAACATTATCATTTTATCACCAAACGCGAAAAAGTCAACACTTTATTTCGCGCGGGATTTTGTTCAACTTCCATAAATTTTTGTACCATGTGTTGCAATAACGCCTTGACATTTCTCCCGTTTAAGGTTATTATACATAATAATGGTAGTATTATGTGCCAAGCTATACTCCATGTTGTTATTTACAAAGTGTTGCGCCCGATAGATACAAACCGCCCGATAAACGGCTTATTTTCCGCCATTTTGCGCCTCAAGCTTGAAATACGCCCGTATATCTGCGCCTTGTCGGGCGCATCTGGCGAAAAATCTGCTCGTTTTCGGGTGCGCAGCAGTTTTGAAACAAATAGTTTCCGTTTTCGTCAAGGAAAAGGACGCAGGGAATACTGCCGTATTCCCAAGTTTTTTGACGCAGACGAAGCGGAAAGGATTGTTTCAAAACCGATTTGTACCTATCGGGCGCAACACAAATTTTACAATAATCAGAAAAATTTACTCAGGGAGGTGTTATTCGTTTGGACGTTTGGAAAATTATTCTTATAGCCGCCGCTGTCGGAGTTGCATTCGGCATCATCGGTTTCATTCTCGGCGGTTTACATAGGAAGAGAGTTGCCGAAGCCGCAATAGGTTCCGCCACAAAGGAGGCAAACCGCATAGTCAGCGAGGCTATGACCCAGGCAGAGGCCAAGAAGAAGGAAGCTATCCTTGAAGCCAAGGATGAGATCCACAAGCAGAGAAGCGAAAACGAAAAAGAACTGCGCGAAAGGCGCAATGAAGTTCAGCGCCAGGAGCGCAGAGTCATTCAGAAAGAAGAGAGTCTCGACAAGAAGATCGAGAATCTCGAAAAGAAGGACGAGACCCTCAACCGCAAGATAAAGGATGCGGATGACAGACTCGCCGAGGCGGAGAGCCTCAAGAGAAGTCAGCTCGATATGCTCGAAAAAATCTCGGGCTACAGCAAGGAGCAGGCTAAGGAATACCTGCTCAAGAACCTTGAAGACGACCTTGTTCACGAGAAGGCGGTCAAGGTGCTCGAATATCAGCAGCGCACAAAAGACGAGGCTGATACAATTGCAAGAGAGATAATCGGCACTGCTATCCAGCGCTGCGCCGCAGATCACACGGCAGAGACCACGGTATCCGTTGTTGCCCTGCCCAACGACGAGATGAAGGGACGCATAATCGGACGCGAGGGCAGAAATGTCCGCACGCTCGAGACTATAACCGGCGTCGATCTGATAATCGACGACACACCCGAGCTATCACCGTTTCGAGCTTCGATCCGGTTCGCCGCGAGGTCGCGCGTTTGACGCTCGAAAAGCTTATATCGGACGGCAGAATTCACCCCGCCCGCATCGAAGAGATGTACGAAAAAGCCCGCCGCGAGGTCGATGCAACTATCAAGCAGACCGGCGAGCGCACACTCATCGACGCAGGAGTCAACGGAGTGCATCCCGAGCTCGTCAAGCTTCTCGGCAAGCTCAAGTACAGAACGAGCTACGGTCAGAACGTACTCAATCATTCACTCGAAGTTTCTTATATCGCAGGTCTCATGGCGGCGGAACTTGGCGCCGACGTCAAGCTTGCAAAGAGAGCCGGTCTTCTTCACGATATCGGCAAGGCACTCGACCACGAGATGGACGGCTCGCATGTTGAGCTGGGTGTTGAGGCCGCGAAGAAATACCGCGAGAGCGAGGGCGTCATTCACGCCATCCAGGCTCACCACGGAGATGTTGAGGCAAAGACGCTTGTCGCCTGCCTCGTTCAAGCCGCCGACGCGTTTCGGCTTCCCGCCCCGGCGCAAGACGCGAGAATGTTCAGAACTACATCAAGCGCCTTGAAAAGCTTGAGAGCATCGCATCCTCGTTCGAGGGCGTTGAGCGTTCGTTCGCCATTCAGGCGGGCCGCGAAGTGCGCATAATGGTCAAGCCCGAAGTCGTCAGCGACGAGAAGATGGTTCTCATCGCCCGCGACATCGTCAAGAAGATTGAAGACGAGCTTGAATATCCCGGTCAGATAAAGGTCAACCTTATCAGGGAGAGCAGAGTCAGCGACTACGCAAAATAAAAACAAATCCCACCGTCAAACGCGGTGGGATTTTTTGAAAGGAAAATCGGAATGAATATACTTCTTATAGGCGACATCGTCGGCACGCAGGGTTGCGACTTCCTGCGATCTGTGCTCCCCGGCGTCAAGAAGCTCAAGGCCATAGATGTCGTGATAGCCAACGGCGAGAATGCCGCGCCCGGCAACGGGATAACTTCGTCCGCCGCCGAGCACATATTTTCAAGCGGCGTTGACTTTATAACGACCGGCAACCACGCTTTTCGGCGCAGCGAGGTATATCATTTTCTCGACGAGCGCAGCGATATAATCCGCCCGGCGAATGTCGGCGCAGCCTGCCCCGGCAAGGGGTTCGGCGTTATTGACATGGGCAGAGTCCGCATAGGTGTTATAAACCTGCTCGGGCGCGCATATATAAACGGCTCGGACAACCCGTTCTCCTGCATCGACTCTCTCATGGAAGATATAAGCGACTGCCGGATAAAGATAGTTGATATCCACGCCGAAGCTACAGCGAGAAGCTCGCCATGGGCTTCTATCTCGACGGCAAGGCGACCGCCGTTGTCGGCAC
>ENA-OQEN01001087-OQEN01001087.1-human-gut-metagenome-genome-assembly--contig:-NODE-1087-length-10570-cov-1.716078_pt1 | contig 10570 bp, 16 predicted proteins | sample MGYA00242791_ERZ504627 | MGnify/ENA primary metagenome ERZ504627 (study PRJEB26092, sample SAMD00036316) | human gut metagenome | host: Homo sapiens | study: EMG produced TPA metagenomics assembly of...
GGGGCTTATAATCGCCCTATCTTCTGCTCCCGCTCGTGCTGACGCTGATATATTCGCTTTTCACGGAGTGGATGGAACATCTTCCCGAAGGGCTTCACGCTGCGCTACTACGCGGAGATATTCGCGGACCCGATATTCTGGCGTCGCTTGCGCGCACCGTCGTAATTTCGTTCATTCCGGTGCTCATCACGGCCGTCGTCCTGCTGCTTGCGATGTACGCGGTCGTGCTCTATATGCCGGGGCTCGATAAATATCTCCAGATAATATGTACGATACCCTACGCGATTCAGGGCGTCATACTTCCGGTCAGCGTCCTCTCGCTCTACGCTGGAGCGCCCGCGCCCTTCTCGAACCGTATCGTGATGCTCGTGCTCACCTACTGCGTCGTCATCCTCCCCTATATGTACCAGGGGATAAAGAACAGCCTCGTCAGCGTCGACGCCGCGCGGCTCGTCGAGGCGGCGGAGATGCTCGGTGCGGACAAGTTCTACGCGTTCTTCAGGATAATCGTCCCCTGCATGCTCTCGGGCGTCGTCATCGCCTCGATGCTCTCGATAGCGCTCATCTTCGGGGACTTCGTCATCGTCAACACGATAGGCGGCAGTTACTACTCTACGGCGCAGATGTACCTGCTGAAAAAATGTTCATCTCGGGCCAGCTCACGAGCGCCGTAATCATGGTGCTATTCGTCGTGACGCTGCTGATTTCGGCGGCGGTGTTCTTCTTCAAGTCGAAGACGGCGGACGCCGCGGGAAGGAGATAAAAATATGAGTTATATCAGATTTGAGAACGTAGTCAAAAAATTCGGCGACAACATGGTCCTCAAGGGAATAGACCTAAATATAGAGCGCGGCGACTTCGTGACGCTGCTCGGTCCCTCGGGCTGCGGAAAGAGCACGCTGCTGCGCTGCCTCTCCGCCTCGAAGAGGTCAGCGGCGGGCGCATCTTCCTCGACGGCAAAGAGATAACCTACACCGAGCCGAGCAAGCGCGAGATAGGCATGGTCTTCCAGCAGTACAGCCTCTTCCCGAACATGAACGTCTTCGACAACATCGCCTTCGGCCTGCGCATGAAGAAAACGCCGCAGGACGAAATAGCAGCGAAGGTTAAAAAAGCGGTCGAGATGGTCGCGCTCGAAGGGCGCGAGAACGCCATGCCCTCCGAGCTCTCGGGCGGACAGCAGCAGCGCGTCGCGCTCGCGCGCTCCATCGTAACCGAGCCGAAGGTGCTGCTCCTCGACGAACCGCTCTCGGCGATCGACGCGAAGCTGCGCAAATCGCTGCAAAAAGAAATCCGCCGCATACAGCGCGACATGGGCATAACGACTGTATTCGTCACGCACGATCAGGACGAGGCGATGGTGATGTCCGACGTCATCCACCTCTTCAACGCGGGACGCATAGAGCAGTCCGGCAGCCCGATAGAGATGTACACGCGCCCCGCGAGCACCTTCGCCGCGAGCTTCATCGGCAACTACAACATCTTGTCCGACCGCGCATTCTCCGAGCTGACGGGGCAAGCCTACTCCGCCTCGAACGAAGTCGCCGTCCGCCCCGAGACCGTCGAGCTCTCGCAGGACTACGCACCGTCGACGGGGCATACCAGTCGACGGAAAGATAATAGACCAGACGCCGCGCGGCAACGTCCTGCGCTACCGCATACTCGCGAACGGGCAGGAGATACTCTCCGACACGCTCTTCCGCAGCCGCGCGCTCTTCGCGAACGGCGACACGGTCCACATCACGATAATGGACAGGAACTGCATAAGGCTGTAACGCCATGGAAGATATACGCGGATTCTCAGAGCGCGGGAACTGGTACAAAGGCAACCTGCACAGCCACACGACGAACTCGGACGGACATCTGACGCCCGCCGAGTCGGTGCGTATGTTCCGCGAGCACGGTTACAGCTTCCTCGCCTTCACAGACCACGACAGGTACAGCGACTACCGCACCGACTTCGACGGCGGCGACTTCATCATCATACCTGGCTACGAAGCTCGGCGGTGCTCTATAAGGACTTCGGCCTCAAGAAGCGCCTCAAGGTCCACCACGTCAACGCGCTGCTCGGCACGTCGCGCATGGTGCGCGAAGCGCGCGAGCCGCTGCCCGAACATCTTGAATTCCTGCCGCAGCGCGTCTACTTCAAAGAATGGAACGGCGCGGCGGTGCTGCGCGACATGGTCGAGCGTATGCGCGGCATGGGTTTCATCGCGATGTACAACCACCCAGTCTGGTCGCGCGTCTCCGAATACGAGTTCGCGGGCGAGGCGGGAATCTTCGCTCTCGAAATATTCAACTACGACACAGAGAACGAAAGCGGCACGGGCTTCGACACGACGCACTGGGACGTCATGCTGCGCGCGGGACGCCGCGTCTGGGGCATGGCGACCGACGACAACCACAACGAAGGAATCTTCGACGACTCCTGCGGCGGCTGGGTGACGGTGCGCGCGCCGGAGCTGACGCACGACGCGATAATAGAAAACCTGCTCGCCGGCAATTTCTACTCGTCTGCGGGGCCTGAAATATACGACTGGTGCGTGCGCGACGGGCGCGCCTGCGTCGAATGTTCCAAAGTCAGCAGAATAAACTTCATCGCAGGCGGCGACGTCGGCGACGGGATAACCGTCATGGGCTCTCCGTTCGAAGACGAGCTTACGGGCGGCGAATACAAGCTGAAAGGACGTGAAACTTATGTCCGCGCCGAGTGCGTGGATAAATATGGAAGAAAGGCGTGGACGAACCCGATATTTCTGAAAAAGTAGGCAAAAGAGCAGAAAATACTGAGATCCCCGTACAGAGGGGCCGCATCGGCGGCATCGAAAGGAAACACAAAGAAACACAATGAGTTATTTTACAGAGCAGATCTGCGAATTCTGCAAAAACTACGGGGAAAAAGAACTTCCTTTGAAGATGGAAGATATCGCGGCGGATCTCTTCGCCGACAGCATGGGGTGCATGAAGGCCGGGCTTTATGAAAACTCAGCCCGGTCGATAACGAAATACCTGAGCGCGAAAAAAGGGACGGACGTCGAGGAGTCGGAGCGTCTTCTGGAAAAGCTCGACGCCGAGGAAAAAGCCCTCTTCTACGGCTTCGTCTCACACAACTTCGACTTCGACAACTCTTCAAACATCATCGGACACAATTCGGCTGTGCTCTTCCCGGCGATGCTCGCCCTCTCTGACGAGATGGCGGTCTCTGGACGCGACTTCATCCGCGCATACCTACTCGGCACCGAGGTCAGCTTCAAGGCGGCGAGCTTCATGATACCCGGCATGAACTTCCGCGGCTTCCACATCACGCCTGTCTTCGGCGTCATTGGGGCCGCCGCGGCGTGCGCGTGGCTGCTGAAGCTAGGCGAAGCAGAGTTCGTCAACGCCGTCTCGATAGCCGTCTCGCAGTGCAGCGGCCTCATGGCGCAGTTCGGCTCTATGATGAAATTCTGCCACTGCGGGCTCGCGGCATCGGCGGCTGTGCGCTCCGTGTATATGGCCAGCGCCGGAGTGACTGGCAAGCCCGACGTACTTGAAGGCAAAAGCGGATTTTTCCAGGCCTATTACCAGCCTGCGGCGGCGAAGAGCATGAACCTCGGAGAACCGTGGAGCATGCTGCGCGAGAGCTTCCTTATCAAAGCCTATCCGTGCTGCAGCGCCTCGCACTCCGCGATATACGGAATGCAGAGCTTCCTGCGCGAGACCGGGATCGACCCGCGCGCCGTGAAATCGGTGAAGTCCTCGTGCCGAAATACACCACCAACAACTTGATCTACAGCCGCCCGCGCAACGAAACCGAGGCAAAATTCTCGATGAACTTCGCCGTCGCGAACGTCATGAAAAATTTCGACTATGACTTCGGCGCATTCGCGCGCGACAACATTGAAAGCCCGGAGCTCCTCGGCTACATGGAAAAGGTAGAGATGAGCGTCACGGACAAATTCCCGGACTTCGTGGAGGCCGAGCCCTGCGTCCTGAAAATAGAGACCTACGGCAAAACCTACGAAAAAGAGATACCCTTCGGCCTCGGACGCACGCTTGACTCGCCGCTCAGCCGCGAGCAGCTTCTCAAAAAATTCACGATGTGCACGCAGGGCCGCTTCGCCTCGCCGGAAGAGACGTTCGACAAAATGCACAAGGCGGCCTCCGCCCCAAGAATACGCTTCAACATCTTCAAAGGAGAAATACAGTAATGAAAATGAATCTTTCAATGCAAATGCTCGTCGCGACCGTGCTCGGCGCGGCGGCGGGGCTCATCCTCCAGACCTCCGGCTCGGTTGACGTCGCCCGCACATTCATTGCGCCGGTCGGCACGCTCTTCCTCAACCTTATACAGATGATAATAATCCCGCTCATCTTCTGCACGCTCGTCACAGGCGTATACGAGATAGACAATATCAAAAAATACGGCAGCATCGGCGTAAAGACGATCGTCGCCTTCTTCGTCATGACGCTCATATCGACCGCCATAGGCCTCGGCGTCGCGGAAATCTTCGGCGTCGGCAAAGGCGTCTCCTATGAGGCGGCGGGAAGCGTCACAGTGCCGCCCGCGGTCAGCGTAATAAAGACGATAATAAACTTCGTCCCCTCGAACATCTATAAGGCGCTCAGCTCCGGCGACATGGTCGCGATAGTAATTTTCGGCGTATTCCTCGGCATAGGCATGATATGCAGCAAAGAGGCGGCGCGCCCGCTCTACGACGTGTTCTCCGCGGGCAAGGCGGCGATATCGAACGTCACCTCGTTCATAATGAAGCTCGCGCCCATCGGCATTTTCGCGATAGTCACCGAAACGATGGCCGTCAACGGCATAGACATGCTGCTCTCGATGGCCGGCTGATAGTAGTCGTCTACATCGGCTTCCTGCTCAACAACCTGCTCGTCTACGGCGGCAGCGCGATAATCTCCGGCACAGGCTTCGGAAAATTCTACAAAGCGACGCTCGGCGCGTTGGTCTTCGCATTCACCTCGCAGACCTCGGCCGCCGCAATACCGTTTGAAAACGAAGCGCTCGACAAGCTCAAGGTCTCCGAGACGGTCAAGAGCTTCGTCATACCGCTCGGCAGCGCGATGCACAAAAACGGCACTGCGCTCTATCAGTGCGTCTTCACCGTATTCCTCGCAAACTACTACGGCGTGGAGATAGACCCGTCGCTCTTCATCGCGGTCATGATAGCAGCGACCGTTTCCGCGATGGGCACGGCGGGCATCCCGCAGGGCGGCATGGTCACGCTCGGCATGGTCCTCGCCGCCGCCGGCGTCCCGATGGAAGCGTCTCGCTCGTAGCGGGCCTCATCGCAATCATAGGCATGGGCAGCACAGCTAACAACGTCGGCGGCGACATGGCCGCGGCCATCCTCGTCGACGGCCGCAGACAAAAAGCCTAAGTCCAACTTCATCTCCTCAAAGCGGGAAGCGCGGCGAAATTTTTCGCCGCGCTTCTCTGCTGTGCGTCCGACGTGAAAATTTATCCCGCGCCGTTATTTCCCGAACATCTCCGTCACTCTGTCGAGTATGCCGTTGAGCTGCGCTATCGCTACGCCGTAGTTGGTTATGGGGACGTTGGCTTCTTGGGCTTCGATTATGCGGGACATGAGCTGTTTGCGCGTGAACATGCAGCCGCCGCAGTGGAGGATTAGGGCGTAGTCGCGGAGGTTTTTGGGGAAGTCGGGGCCGGCGCAGATGTCGACGGAGAGGGTTTGCCCGGCTTTCGTGCGCAGCCAGCGCGGGAGTTTTTCGCGGCCGATGTCCTCGTTGAGGGGCGCGTGGGTGCAGGCTTCGGCTATGAGCACTTTGTCGTGCGGGCCGAGTTTTTCTATCGCCTTCGCGCCTTCGATGAAGACTGAGAGCTCGCCCTTGGCGCGCGCATGATTATGGAGAACGAGGTGAGCGGCACTTCGCGCGGAAGTATTTCGTCGACGAGCTTGAATACCTGCGAGTCTGTGATGACGAGCGCGGGCGGCTCTTTGAGCGCGTCGAGCGTTTCGCGGAAGCGGTCCGCGGTGCAGATGAATACGCTGCCGCCGTTGTCGAGGATGTCGCGGATGACCTGCACCTGCGGCAGTATGAGGCGGCCCTTGGGGGCCTGGATGTCCTGCGGCGCGACGAGGACGATTTTCGCGCCGGGCTCGTATAGGTCGCCCGTGAGCGCGGGGGCTTCGAAGTCTGAGGGGGCGTGTTTGACGATGGCGGAGAGCAGGGCGGCGCGGCACGTTTTGTCGTTCGCGGATACTGCCGCGAAGGGTACGCCGAGCTCGGCTTCGAGCTTCGCGCGCAGCGCTTCGGCTTCGCCCGCCGCGAGTTTGTCCGTTTTGTTGAGCGCGCCTATTACGGCGGTTTTGCGCGCGCGCAGCTCTGCAAGCCACTCGCGTTCGCGCGTTGTGTCGCCTGCGGTGTCGGCGGCTATGACGAGGACGGCGAGGTCCGTCCTGTCCATCATCTCTTTCGAGCGGCCTATGCGCAGCGCGCCGAGGTCGCCCTCGTCGTCGAGGCCCGCGGTGTCGATTACCGCTATCGGGCCGAGCGGCAGCAGTTCCATGCTTTTTATGACGGGGTCGGTGGTCGTGCCGGCGTGCTCGGAGACGAGCGCGGTCTGCTGGCCCGTGACGAGGTTTATGAGGCTCGACTTCCCGGCGTTGCGCCGTCCGTAGAAGGTATGTGCAGGCGGTTGGAGCGCGGTGTGTCGGTGAGCGCCATTTCGCGCGGCCTCCTTTACTTTTTGGAGACGGCGGCCTTTACGGTGACGCCGCTGATTTTTCCGAGTTTGCCCGTGAGCGCGCTGATGTCGTCGGTCGTGCCGTCGAGGACGACGGAGATGACGGCGACGCCGCGTTCGCGGTACGGGATGCCGAGGCGGCCGACTATGAGGCGGCTGAATTTGTGGAGCGCTTCGTTGACCTCCTGCACGCTGTCGGGGTTGTCGATGATTATGGCGGCGACGCCGATTCTGTTTTCCTCCATGTGTTCATCCCTCCGTATATAAAAAGGGCCTTTTCTTCCAGAGAAAAGGCCCGTCTGTTTCTGTGCCGCGCTTTTCCCTGCCCGCGGACGCTTCCCCGGGAACGGAATGACGTTTTGTAAATTATACCGCGCCGCGCGCTTTTACGCCGCGCCGCGCTCGGGCAGCGGGTGCTTCGCCTTGTCTATCGCGTCCTGCTCTTTGTAGAATTCCTCGATTTTATCGAGGATGTAGCGGCGCTTTTCTTTCTCGTTCAGCCCTTCGGGAAGCTGCGCGGGGTCTATCGGGTCGCCGAATGTGACTGTGAGCTTGCACGGGCGTGGAAAGCGCATGTGCGGCGCGAGCGCGCGCCACGTGCCCGCCGCGTAGGTGGGGATGACCGGCGCGCCGGTCTTGAGCGACATTATGGCGACGCCGCCTTCGAGCGGCTGGAGCGCCCGTCTTCGGTGCGGTGGCCTTCGGGCAGATGAATACGTTGTAGCCTTCCTTTATGAAGCCCATGACGAGGCGCAGCAGCGCCGCGGAGCTGTTCTTGTCCTCCTGCGATACGGGGACGGAGCCCATGGCGCGCAGGAAAGCGCCGAAGGGGCGGAATCGGAATAATTTATCCCACGCGATGAATTTCAGATAGCTTGGGAAAAACGCGTAGCCGACGACCGGCGGGTCGAGGTAGCTCGCGTGGTTCGACGCGACGATGACGGGGCGGTCCTTGGGTATCTTTTCCCTGCCGTATACCGAGAGGCGGTGATAGAGTGTAAAATATATCGTGACGATGATTCGGGTGATGAAATATACCCAGTTTCTGTCAGACTTCATTTCTGCTTCCTCCTAAAGCGTTTCTTCCGATAGGATAACGCGCGCGGAGGCGGTTGACAAGCGTAGGAGGCGCGTCATGGCGGACGATGGGAAAAATACGAAAAAGGGCGGAGACGCAGGCTTCTTTCGGACGCTCGGGCGCGACTTCTTTCTCGGCTGCGTCGCGCTGCTGCCGCTCGCGCTCTTCGTATTCGTCTTTTATTATCTTATCTATCTATGCGAGATGTTCGGCGCGGTCATCTTCGGCTTCACGCAGTCGCGCCGCTCGACCGCGCTCATCATCGTCTTCCTCGTCTGCCTGCTCGTCTACATCGGCCGCAAGCTGCGGCGGCGCGAGCGCTCGCTGCTGAGTCTGCTCGAACAGCTTGTAATTACGAAAATCCCCGTAATCGGCGCTGGTACGCGACCTTCCGCGACATTTTGCAGACGTTCACGGCGAGCGGCGGCGCGAGCTATCTCGGCACGGTGAAGATCCCCGTGGGCAAAGGCTACGTCATCGCCTTCGTCTCGAAGCGCGAGGAGCTGCCCGACGGCTCCGTCCACGTAACGGTCTTCGTGCCGACATCTCCGAACCCGACGACGGGCTTCGTCCTCTTCTTCGACGAGAAAGACATTGAATATCTCGACATACCGCCGGAAAAGGCCTTCACGATGATAATTTCGCTTGGAGTAAAATCGTGATGAAATTGCGTGAAAAAACGCGGCAACTCGAAAATTCCGTGTATAATTGCAGTGGGAACCTTATAAACGAAGGCCCGGAGGGGCCGTAAAACCACAGGGAGGTCATTGTTACAATGGAACAGATTCGCAATCTTGATCAGCTTCTCGCCTACGCGAAAGAAGTCGGCCCCATGAAGATAAGCGTCGCGCGCGCCGAAGACGCCGAAGTCATGGAAGCGGTCGAAAGCGCCCGCAAGGCCGGAATCGCCAACGCGTCCTCGTAGGCGACGAGGAGAAAATAAAAGAAGTCGCCGCCCAGCTCGGCGTAGACCTCGCCAACTACGAGATAGTAGACGAGAAGGGCGGGGAAGCCGCCTCTGCGCTCAAGGCCGTCGAGCTCGTCTCGACCGGGCAGGCGCAGATCGTCATGAAAGGCATGGTTGCGACCGCGAACTTCCTGCGCGGCGTCCTCAATAAGGAAAAGGGCCTCCGCAGCGGGAAAACGCTCTCGCACGTCTACATCCACCAGGTCAAGGGCTACGACCGCATCTTCTTCGTCTCCGACCCCGCCTTCAATATGTATCCCGACATCAAAGTCAAGGTCGACATCGTCAAGAACGTCGTCGAGCTCGCGCACGCCTTCGGCGTCGCCTGCCCGAAAGTCGCCGCCCTCGCCGCGGTCGAAGTAGTCAACCCCGACATGCCGCCGACCATCGACGCCGCGCTGCTCACGCAGATGAACCGCCGCGGACAGATCAAAGGCTGCGTCATCGACGGGCCGCTCGCGCTCGACAACGCCGTATCTCCGCACTCGGCCCAGCACAAGGGCATCAAGTCCGAAGTCGCCGGCTACGCGGATATTCTCCACGTGCCGAACATCGAGGCCGGAAACATCCTTGCGAAGTCGATAGTCTACTTCGCGGAGAACAAGACCGCCGCCATCGTCCTCGGAGCCAAGGCCCCCGTCATCCTCACGAGCCGCGCCGACTCGCCCGAGACGAAGCTCCTCTCCATCGCCACGGCCTGCGCCCTCGCCGCGCATCAGGCGAAATAACGGAACAACGCTCGAAGAAGGGGGCCTTCCCCCTTCTTCATTTTTTATTATGGACTGCGGATTCAAAGACGAAATAACGGTGCTCCCCTCCGCCTTCGGCGACACCGGCGTGCGCGTAAGCCGCCTCTTCCCCGATAGGCCGGACGGCACGCACGCGCTGCTGCTCCACGGCGTACACAGCAGCGCGAACCTCGGACACCGCAACAAATTCCGCCACCTCGCGGAAATCCTCGCCGCGCGCGGCGTACGCCGTGGCTCTGCGAGACCAGCCGCGTCTCCGTAAGCCGCGAAGAATGCGACGAGCCCCTCGCGTGGATAGAAGAATCCTTCGGCGGAAAAACATTCGGCGAAGAACACGACGACTGCCTCGCGGCGCTGCGCCTCGTCCTTGAACGGAAACCCGCGAAACTCTGGATATGGGGCTTCTCGCTCGGGGGCATCATCGCCCTGCTGCTCGCCTGCCGCCCTGAAGTACGCGCGGACCGCCTCGTCCTCTCCGGCACGGGGCTTACCGCGACGCCGGAAGCGGAAAGCGTCATGATGCCCATGCCGGTGCTCTCCACGCTCCGCTCCACAGTAGCGCCCGACATGGTAGACAGGGTGCGCGCCGTAGAAGCCTTTGCATTCCGCGGCACAGAAGACGCCGTATTCACCGAAGAAGCCTGTCGCTCGCTTCTCTGCTCGATAAAATCCCCGAAGAGCGCAAAAAATTCTATGCGATAGAGGCGCCGACCATTCGCTCAAAACGCGCGGCGGGAAATACGACCCGCTGATAATGGACGAAATGCTCTCGCTGATGGATGGAAAATGAAGCTGAAAATATTCGCCGCCGCGGCGCTCATAGCCGCGGCCCTCGCAACGGCGGCCTGCGCCGCGATATAGACTATCAGGAATTCCAGGAAGACCCGCTTGAAACGGCGATACGCAAGCTGGCCGTGCCTGACGGGGCCGCGTGGGACAAAGAAGTCATGCTATCCGGCGGCGCGCCCGACATCGTGCAGGAAATAATATGGCCCCTGCGCGACGGCTACCTCGGGCGCGGCGTCAAACGCACGGGCCGCCGCCACGACGCGTCGACATGAGCG
>ENA-OQEN01001088-OQEN01001088.1-human-gut-metagenome-genome-assembly--contig:-NODE-1088-length-10558-cov-2.410986_pt1 | contig 10558 bp, 14 predicted proteins | sample MGYA00242791_ERZ504627 | MGnify/ENA primary metagenome ERZ504627 (study PRJEB26092, sample SAMD00036316) | human gut metagenome | host: Homo sapiens | study: EMG produced TPA metagenomics assembly of...
GCAGGTCGAGTTTACTTTGCGCAGCGCCGCCCCGCTGGATCAGAACCTCTGCGCCCGGCTACTGGCTTCCCTGCAGCCGGACTACGAGGGCTTTGACTGAAGATCAAGAACCTGTTCGGCTATGCCATGCTGGACGAGCACGCTTTGCGCATCCTGCTGGAGGACATGAAGCGGGACGGTGTGCCCATCAACGGCTTTCTGGACAGGAGCAGCATTACCATCACCGGGCAGAACATCACGGTGGGGGTGTGCCACGGTACAAAGTTTTTGCAGGAGATGGGCTTTGAAGAACTGCTTGCAAAGCGCGTTGCCGAGCATACCGGCGTTACCCCCAAGGTGACGCTGCAAAGCGCAGTGACTGCGGCGGAGCAGCAGCAGATGGAGGAAAAGCTGGAGCGCAAGATCGCACCGCCGGTGGTCAAATTCGAGAAAAAGAACACCGCACCGTCTATCAAGGTGGAGGGCTCAACCTTACCGACAAGCCGGTTACCATCTTCCACGGCAAAATGTTCACCCCCAAAAACCTTACGCCCCTCAAGGATCTGGGCGGCGAGGGCGGCAAGTGCATGATCTGGGGCGATGTGTTCTTTACCGAGGTCAAGGGCAACTACCGCAAGATCTACACCGTGTCTATCACCGACTATACCGGCTCGATCAACCTGAAAGTCCGTGCACAGGAAGGGGAGGACTGCTCCAAGTGGGAGGGCATTGGCAAGGGCAGCACGGTCATTGTGCGGGGCGACTGCTCCTACGATAAATACGAGCACGACTACATCGTGTACCCCTACGATGTGCTGATCGTGGAGCGCAAAAAGCGGGAGGATACTGCCCCGGAAAAGCGGGTGGAGCTGCATCTGCACACCAAGCTTTCCAGCATGGACGGCTTCTGCGACCCCGGCGGCATCGTCAAGCTGGCGCACCGCATGGGACACCCCGCCATTGCCATCACCGACCACGGCGTGTGTCAGGGCTATCCGGAAGCCATGCTGGCAGCGATGACATCCACAAAAAAGACCCGGATTTCAAGCTCATCTACGGCTGCGAGGCCTATTTTGTGGACGACATGGTGCCCTGCGTTTACGGCGTAAAGGATCAGCCGCTGGACGGCGAGTTCTGCGTGTTTGACACCGAGACCACCGGTCTTGACCCCGGGGTAGAGTACCTTACCGAGATTGGCGCGGTCATCATCCGCAACGGCGAGGTGGTGGAGGAGTTCGATACCTTCGTCAAGCCCGGCAAGCCCATCACCCCCAAGATCACCGAGCTGACCGGCATCACCAACGAGATGGTAGCGGACGCCCCCAGCGAAAAGGAAGCGCTGGAAGCTTTTCTTGCCTTTGCGGGCGACCGCATTCTGGTGGGACACAACGTCCACGCCTTTGATATGCGCTTTCTGCGGGCAGCTGCCAAGCGCAGCGGCATCAAGCTGGAGCCTACCTATATTGACACCCTGACCATGGCGCAGACTATGTACCCGGGCCTGCACAATTATAAGCAGGGCACCATCAATAAGCATCTGGAACTGCCCGCCTACGAGGCGCACCGCGCCTGCGAGGACTCCGCTGCACTGGGACGCATCTTCTGCGTGATGCTGAACGACTTAGCGGAAAAAGAGGTAACGAAGGTCAGCGAAATCAACACCGGTCTTGGCGGCAACCGTGAGGTGCTGAAAAAGAAATACTACCACCTGATCATTCTGGTCAAAAACCAGATGGGTCTGAAGAACCTGTACAAAATCGTCAGCGAGGCACACGTCAACTACTTCTTCAAAAAGCCCCGCGTGCCCCGCAGTCTGCTGAACAAGTACCGGGACGGCCTGCTGCTCACCAGTGCCTGTGAGGCAGGCGAGCTGTACCGCGCCATCGTGGACGGCACCAGCTACGAGGAACTGAAAAAAATCGCCGCCTACTACGATATTCTTGAGATCCAGCCGCTGGGCAACAACGCCTATATGGTGCGGGACGGCAAGGTGGACAGCGAGGAACGGATCAAGGAGTTCAACCGCACCGTTATCAAGCTGGGTGATGATCTGCACAAACCGGTCATTGCCACCGGCGACGTGCACTTTACCGAGCCGGAGGATGCGATCTATCGCGCTGTATTACAGGCGGGCAACGGCTTTAAGGATGCCGACAATCAGCCGCCGCTGTTCTTCCGCACCACGCAGGATATGCTGGCGCAGTTCTACTATCTGCCCAAGGAAAAGGCCTACGAGGTGGTAGTAAGAACCCCCGCAAGATCGCCGCCATGATCGACAACAACGTGCGCGCCATCCCCCGGGCACCTACCCGCCCAGCATCGAGGGCGCAGAGCAGCAGCTCCGCGATGCCACGTGGGAGCACGCCAAGCGGGATTACGGAGACCCCTTGCCCGAGATCGTGGAAAAGCGGCTGCAAAAGGAACTGGACTCCATCTGCGGCCACGGCTACGCGGTTCTGTACGTCATTGCGGTCAAGCTGGTGGCCTACTCCAATGCGGGCGGCTATCAAGTGGGCAGCCGTGGCTCTGTCGGCTCCTCCGCTGTGGCGCACTTCTCCGGCATTTCGGAGGTAAACAGCCTGCCGCCCCACTACCGCTGCCCCAAGTGCAAGCACAGCGAGTTTATCACCGACGGCAGCGTGGATGATGGCTTTGACCTGCCGGACAAAAACTGCCCCCAGTGCGGCACCCGGATGCTGGTGGATGGACACGACATCCCCTTCGAGACCTTCCTGGGCTTCTACGGCGATAAGGAACCGGATATCGACCTGAACTTCTCCGGCGAGTACCAGTCCAACGTGCACCGCTATACCGAGGAGCTGTTCGGCAAGGCCAACGTGTTCAAGGCCGGCACGGTGTCCGGTATTCAGGATAAAACGCCTACGGCTACGTTAAAAAATATCTGGACGAGCGGCAGCGCACCGTGAACCACGCCGAGGAAAACCGCCTGACGCTGGGCTGCACCGGTGTCAAGCGCACCACCGGCCAGCACCCCGGCGGCATGGTGGTCGTGCCGGACACCTACGAGATCTACGATTTTTGTCCCATCCAGCACCCGGCGGATGACGTGGCGGGCGGTCTGTTGACCACCCACTTCGAGTTTAAGTACCTACACGACACCCTGCTCAAGCTGGACGAACTGGGCCACGATATGCCCACTTTCTACAAGTATTTTGAGGAATACACCGGCATCCCGGTGGACAGCATCCCCATGAACGACCCCAAGGTGTACAGTCTGCTGACCAGTCCGGAAGCGCTTGGTGTGACCCCGGAACAGATCGACAGCCAGACCGGCACCTTCGGCATCCCGGAGATGGGCACGAACTTCGTGCGCGGAATGTTGGTGGAGGCACGGCCTAAGAATTTCTCCGAGCTGATCCAGATCTCCGGTCTGTCCCACGGCACGGACGTGTGGACGGGCAACGCGGACGAGCTGATCCGCAGCGGCACCTGCACCATTGCAGAGGTCATCGGCTGCCGTGACAGTATCATGCTGTACCTGCTGCGCAAGGGGCTGGAACCCAAGATGGCCTTTGATATCATGGAGGCCGTGCGTAAGGGCAAGGTGGCTAAGGGCGGCTTCCAGCCGGGCTGGGAGGAAGCCATGCGGGAGCACGAGGTACCGGACTGGTACATCGAGAGCTGCCGCAAAATCAAGTATATGTTCCCCAAGGCCCATGCTGTGGCCTATTTGATGAGCGCCATCCGGCTGATGTGGTACAAGATCTACAAGCCGCAGGCCTTCTATGCGGTGTACTTTACCGTGCGCGGCGACGATATCGACTACGAAGCCGCCATCGGCGGTGCTGCCGTGGCGCGTGCCCACATGGAGCGGTCAAGCGCCGTCTGAAGGAGGAAAAGAACGCCAAGGATGAGGACGTGCTGGTCAGCTTGCAGCTGGTCAACGAGATGCTGAGCCGTGGGTACGAGTTTTTGCCCATCGAGCTGGGCAAGAGCCGCGGTTCCAAGTATGTGGTAGAGGACGACAAGGTGCGTCTGCCCTTCAGCGCCCTGAAAGGATTGGGCGGTGCCGCCGCCGAGGCACTGGAGCGGGTGACTATCCACGGAGAGGAATATATCTCGGTGGAGGAGCTGCAGCAGGCCTCCGGTGTGGGCAGCAGCATTCTGGACCGTCTGCGTCAGGTGGGCGCACTGGGCGACCTGCCCGAGAGCAGTCAGGTAAGCTTTTTCTGAGAAACAAAGGCCGTTGCACAGATTTTGTGCAGCGGCCTTTTATCAGGTCTGGACGATTTTGAATACCCGCGCGTGTGCTTTGGGCATTTTCAGCGGAAAGGTTTTTATAATTTCCAAGTCTGGAAGTTCTGCGGAACTTCCAGACTTGCTTTTTCACCAGAAAAAGAGGCTGCCGCACGGAATACCATGCAACAGCCTCTTTATATTTTGCGATAATATCAGATCAGAGCAGGGAAGTGCTTACTCCACGCTGATCATATAGTAGTAAACGGGCTGGCCGCCGCGGATGTGGCTTACTTCCACATGGTTGGGGCACTTTGCCTTTACGATCTCGGTAACCTTTTCGGCGTCCTCGTCGCTCACGTCACAACCGGAAATGATGGTGACAAAGCTGGAATCCTTCTTGCACATATTGCGTGCCAGACGGTAGGTGGCCTTGGTGATATCGGTGGAGGTGGAAACGATCTTGCCGTTCTCCAGTGCCATGATCTCGCCCTTGCGGATGCGCTTGCCATCGTACTCGCTGTCGCGGGCGGCGTAGGTAATCAGACCGGTGGACACCTTGTCGGCAGCAGCCATCATGTTGATGGTGTTGGTCTCGGCATTCACAGAGGGGTCAAAGTTCAGCAGTGCGGTAATGCCCATGGGCACGGTGCGGGTGGGCAGCACCACCACCTGACGGTCCGCCAGCTTCTGTGCCTGCTCGGCAGCCATGATGATGTTCTTGTTGTTGGGCAGCACGAACACGGTCTTGGCGGGAACACTCTGGATGGCTGCCAGAATGTCCTCGGTGGAGGGGTTCATGGTCTGGCCGCCGGACACCACAGCGTCTGCTGCCAGATCGGTGAACACAGCCTTCAGACCCTCACCGGCGGCAACGGCCACAAAGCCGTAGTCACGGCTGGGGTCCACGGCAGCATAGATGAACTCACTGGCCTGAGAGGGAGCCTTCTCGGCAGAAGCCTGCTTTTCAAGGCTCTTGCCCTGCTTCTGGCGGGCGAGGAACTGCTCGTGCATATTCTCGATCTTGAAGTTGGTCAGGTAGCCATACTTGATGGCCTCGCTCAGGATCTTGCCGGGGTCGGCAGTGTGAACGTGCAGGTTGATGACATCGTCATCCTCAATGCAGACCACGCTGTCGCCGTTGGACTCTGCAAAGGCGCGCATCTTGGCGGCGCTGGCACCCTCGTACTTATTGATGAGGAACTGGGTGCAGTAGCCGTTGGTAATGTCTTCCACCTTCATCAGGTCGTCGGTGAACACGCCCTTACCGGCATTTTCAGTGGACAGCTTTGCCTTGTTGGGGGCAGCCTCACCACCAGCAATAATGCCCTCGCCGTGGAACACCTTGCCCATGCCCTCAAAGATGACCATGATGCCCTGACCGCCTGCGTCCACAACACCGGCTTTCTTCAGCACGGGCAGCAGGTTGGGGGTGTCCTCCAGTGCCTTCTGGCCGGCAGTCAGCACCACGTCCCACAGGGCGGGAACATCGGCGGCATCACTGGCAGCGGCTTCCTCAGAAGCAACGCGGGCAACGGTCAGAATGGTGCCCTCGGTGGCTTCATCACGGCCTTGTAAGCGCCCTCGACACCCTTCTGCAGGGCAGCCACGATATCGGCAACGTCAGCCTCTTTTTTGCCCTCCAAAGCCTTGGAGAAGCCGCGGAACAGCAGGCTGGTGATAACGCCGGAGTTGCCGCGCGCACCGCGCAGCATGGCGGAAGCAGCAGTTTTGGCGGACTCGCCCACGGTGCAGCTGTCGTCCAGAGCCTCCAGCTCACGCACGGCAGCGCCCACGGTCATGCCCATGTTGGTGCCGGTGTCGCCATCCGGCACAGGGAAAACGTTCAGCTCGTCCACGCGGGAACGCTGGTTGTTGATGTTGTTGGCGCCGGAAATGATGGCGTCGCGCAGGATCTTACCAGAAATCATTGTTCTTACTCCTTAGTAACTGGCCGGAAAATCCCGGCTCGGGTTTGCAGACAAATCAGGCGATGACGTCATCCACGGACACCACCACGCGGGCGACCTTCAGCCCGGTGGCCTGTTCTACCTCGTCCTTGACGCGGTGGGAGATGCTGCGGGCGGCGGTGGAAATGTTCAGACCGTAGCTGACGGCAATGTGCAGCTCGATCACCAGACGCCCATTCTGCTGGGTCACGCGCACACCCTTTTCCGGGTAATCGGAACCGTATACCATGCTTTTCACAGCGTCAGTCATATCACGGGGAGCCATGGCAGCAACGCCGTAGCACTGTTTGGTGGCTTCACCCACCAGGGTGGAAAATACCCATCAGTAAAGCTGACATTCCCAAGCGGGAAACGGGAAGTGATCATAGTCGCTCTGCTCCTTTATGTTATTTTTCATAAAAATACACGCAAGGGTCGGGGGCATTGGCTGCGCAAAACTAAGCTTGCCTCAGATAAACACCCACCCTATTATACAACTTTGCACCGTGGTTGTACAGTTCAAATTGTTGGATTTACTGCTTTTTGCGCTCTTTTTGCATGGTTTTTGTAAAGAAAAAAGAGCAAATTCCTTCGACAGTCCTCGCGCCGCTTTGCGCAGCGGGCGTGGTATGCTGAAGGCAGGCTGTGCGGAACCCATCAAAACGGAAAGTATGACAAATAAAGAAAAACAATCTGTGAATAAATTATAAAAGCTTCCTTGTCTGGCTTTCTTTGTCTATGGAAAAGTGCTAAAATATAAATGAAAAGGAAAAGGGGCGGTCAGTCCCCTTTTTCCATGATACTTCCCGGAATACGCCGGACGCACGGCACATTACATAGCGCAGGCAGACCTTTCCAACGGGCATTGCCTGCAAAAATGCGATAGGAGCTGTTGGCATGAACATTCTCTTTTTTCTTTCCCCAAAGCAGGATCTGATGTACGTTTACGATGACTTCACCCTCCGGCAGACGCTGGAAAAGTGGGAAAATAACCGCTACGCCTCCATTCCGGTGCTGAACCGCAAGGGCGAATATGTGGGCACCCTGACCGAGGGCGATATCCTGTGGGGACTGAAAAAATACCATGGTCTGGATCTGGAGGCCGCCGAAGACATTCCCATCTCAGAGTTTGCGCATAAGCGGGACTACAAGCCGTTACGGTGACTACCAGCATGGATGAACTTGTGGAAGCTGCCATGAGCCAGAACTTCGTCCCGGTGGTGGATGACCGGGGCAGCTTTATCGGCATCGTGCGGCGGCAAGCATCATCCGCTACTGCTACGATAAGTCCCGCAAGATCGAGATGACACGCACCGGCCGCCCTGCTAAGGAACTGGCTGGTGTACATTAAAAACACAAAATGAGGGCGCTGCACGGTAAATGTGCACGCCCTTATTGCTATTTGTTACTTATTACGGATGTACTCGTCCATGGCCTTTGCAGCTGCCTTACCGGCACCCATGGCCTTGATGACGGTAGCAGCGCCGGTCACAGCGTCGCCGCCGGCGTACACGCCGTCGCGGCTGGTCTTGCCCTCGTCGCCCTCGGTCACAATGCAGCCGTGCTTATTGGCCTCCAAGCCCGGGGTGGTAGAGCGGATCAGCGGGTTGGGGCTGGTGCCCAAGCTCATGATCACGGTATCCACTTCCAGCTCAAACTCGCTGCCCTGCTTTTCAATGGGACGGCGGCGGCCGGAAGCGTCCGGCTCACCCAGCTCCATCTCAATGCAGGTCATGGAGTGTACAAAGCCGTCCTCGTCCGGGTGGATGGCAACAGGGTTGCACAGGGTCTTGAAGATGATGCCCTCTTCCTCGGCGTGCTCCACCTCTTCCTTACGGGCAGCAGCTCAGCCATGCCGCGGCGGTAGACGATGTACACGCTCTCAGCACCCAGACGCAGGGCGCTGCGGGCAGCGTCCATGGCCACGTTGCCGCCGCCCACAACGGCGACCTTCTTGCCGGTGCGGATGGGGGTCTTGCTGGTGGGCAGGTAAGCTTCATCAGGTTGGAGCGGGTCAGAAATTCGTTGGCAGAGTACACGCCCTTCAGGCTCTCGCGGGGATGTTCATAAAGCGGGGCAGACCGGCACCGGAGCCTACGAACACAGCCTCGTAGCCGTACTCGCCATCAGCTCGTCAATGGTCAGCACCTTGCCGATGACCATGTTGCACTCAAAATCCACGCCCATCTTCTTCAGGCCGTCGATCTCCTGCTGGACGATGGCCTTGGGCAGACGGAACTCGGGGATGCCGTACATCAGCACACCGCCTGCAACGTGCAGAGCCTCGTAAACGGTCACCTTGTAGCCCAGCTTTGCCAGATCACCGGCAGCGGTCAGGCCGGCAGGGCCTGCGCCGATGATCGCCACCTTATGACCGTTCCACTCAGGTACGACAGGTGCAGTGTGCACATTCTCGCGGTGCCAGTCGGCCACAAAGCGCTCCAGACGGCCAATGGCCACCGGCTCGTTCTTGATGCCGCGGGTGCACTTGCCCTCGCACTGGCTCTCCTGCGGGCAGACACGACCACAGACAGCAGGCAGGGAAGAGGAGCGGTTGATCACCTGATAGGCGGCCTCAAAGTCGCCCTCGGCCACATGCGCGATGAACTCCGGGATATCGATGCCCACGGGGCAGCCGGACTGGCAGGGCTTGTTCTTGCAGCCGATGCAACGCTTGGCCTCGTTCACAGCCATCTCGGCGGTGTAGCCAGAGCCACTTCCTTAAAGTTTTTGTTGCGGACGTTGGGGTCTTGCGTGGGCATGGGGCACTTTTTGGGATCCATATTGAAAGCCATTTTACATTCCCTCCTGAGTCTTGAACAGGTTGCAGGCTGCCTCACGGGCGTGTGCCTCAAACGGGCGGTACATGGTGCCGCGTGCCATTGCTTCGTCAAAATCCACCAGATCGCCGTCAAAGTCGGGGCCATCCACGCAGGCAAACTTGGTCTGACCGCCCACGGTCAGGCGGCAGCCGCCGCACATACCGGTGCCGTCGATCATGATGGGGTTCATGGAAACGATGCTCTTCAGGCCGTGCTTCTGGCAGGTCTTGACCACAAACTTCATCATGATCAGCGGGCCGATGGTGATGACCAGATCGTACTGGTTGCCGGCAGCCACCAGCTCGTCCAGTGCAGCGGTGACCACGCCCTTGGTACCGTAGCTGCCGTCATCGGTCATGATGCGCAGTTCGTCGCTGCAGGCGTTGAACTCGTCCTCAAGGATCAGCAGATCCTTATTGCGGAAGCCGACTACGCTGTGCACCACGCAGCCCTGATCGTGCAGCTCCTTGGCAATGGGCAGTGCAATGGCGCAGCCCACGCCGCCGCCCACGACGCACACCTTCTTCAGGCCCTCAGTCTCGGTGGCGCGGCCCAGCGGGCCTACAAAGTCGTGGACACAATCGCCTGCGTTCAGGCTGTTCAGTTCCATGGTGGTACCGCCTACGATCTGGAAAATAATATCCACAGTGCTTTTCGCGGTCGTAACCGGCCACGGTCAGGGGAATACGCTCACTGTCCTCAAACGGACGTACAATGATGAACTGACCCGGCTTTGCCTTTTTGGCGATCAGCGGGGCTTCGATGACCATCTTTGTCACGGTGGGGTTCAGCGCGACCTTTTCAGTGATCTTATACATTGCGTTAGCTCCTTTTTGCTGGCAATTCCTTTTTCTTTTCTATAAATGGAAGCTGCACCCGCGCGGGTGCGTTTTCCGTTTGACAAAGTGTCCTCTTTATTATAATAGTTTGTGAAATAGAAAGCAACTGTATTTTGTTCGTGCACACAGCCGTGCGAAATAGAGCGAAAAGGGGGAGTGTAATCGCCGTATGAAAAATAAAAAGAACGTACCAGAGTTAAAAGACATTCTTTTTCAAAAAAATGTAATTTTGTGGTTGACAACTGCCGGAGTGTGCGGTATAATAACCAACGTCGCCGGACAACAGACCGGCAAAAACAAATGGAATGTGCGGCCGTAGCTCATCTGGTAGAGCGCCACCTTGCCAAGGTGGAGGTAGCGAGTTCGAGCCTCGTCGGCCGCTCCATATGTGGAAGTTTAGCTCAGCTGGGAGAGCATCTGCCTTACAAGCAGAGGGTCAGCGGTTCGAGCCCGTTAACTTCCACCATATGGCCCGGTAGCTCAGTTGGTTAGAGCACCAGCCTGTCACGCTGGGGGTCGTCGGTTCGAGCCCGATCCGGGTCGTATTTGCCTCTGTAGCTCAGTCGGTAGAGCAGGGGACTGAAAATCCCCGTGTCATTGGTTCGATTCCGATCGGAGGCACCACTCGAAAGTCGTGTAAGACTTCTCCTTCTTTACGCAGTTCATTGCGAAAGCACCGTTGAAAAACGGGAGGGTGCAGGGATAAATGCACCGGATATGCGGCCGTAGCTCATCTGGTAGAGCGCCACCTTGCCAAGGTGGAGGTAGCGAG
>ENA-OQEN01001089-OQEN01001089.1-human-gut-metagenome-genome-assembly--contig:-NODE-1089-length-10544-cov-1.440626_pt1 | contig 10544 bp, 16 predicted proteins | sample MGYA00242791_ERZ504627 | MGnify/ENA primary metagenome ERZ504627 (study PRJEB26092, sample SAMD00036316) | human gut metagenome | host: Homo sapiens | study: EMG produced TPA metagenomics assembly of...
CATCCACTTCGCGGATTTTTTCTTTGAACTTCTCCTGTACCATTTCCCGGTCTACCAGAACGTGGTGATGTCCGGATTCGGAAGCTCGTAGGAAACATCCTCCAGAAGAGTCTCCATGATGGTGTACAGTCTTCTGGCACCAATATTTTCCGTCTCCTCATTCATCAGAAAGGCCATTCCGGCGATTTCGTCAATGGCATCATCGGTGAACTCCACCTGAACTCCTTCCGTCTCCAGAAGGGCTTTCTGCTGCTTGATTACGGCGTTTCCGGCACCGTAAGAATCTGCTTGAAGGCTTCCTTTGTCCAGATTCTTCAGCTCCACTTTAATCGGGAAACGGCCCTGCAGCTCCGGAATCAGATCCGACGGCTTGGATACGTGGAACGCACCCGCACCGATGAACAGCATATGGTCCGTCTTAACCGGGCCGTGCTTCGTATTGACCACGCTGCCCTCTACAATCGGCAGAATGTCCGCTGTACGCCTTCTCGGGATACTTCGCCGCTGGCGGTCACGGAACTGCCGGAGGCGATTTGTCAATCTCATCGATGAACACGATGCCGTTCTGCTCCGCATTCATCAGCGCCTCGTCCACCACCTGATCCATATCCAGCATGCTCTGAGCCTCCTGCTCCCGCAGGATTTTTCTGGCTTCCTTTACCGGCAGCTTCTTGTGCTTGGTCTTCTTCGGCATCATATCCCCGAAAATATTTCCGATGGCGATGCCCATGCCTTCGTTCTGCATGTCCAGCTGGTTGGTGTTCGGCGTCACTTCCACATCGATTTCCACCAGCTCGTTCTCCAGCTTTCCGTCTCTCAGCTCACGGCGAACTTGCTCCTTCCATGGCAATATCGTCTGCCGGCTTGGCGTTCTCCGCATTCTGCTTGTTCTCGTACTCCTCCTTCTGGCTGGTATACCCACCGCTGTTGAGGATGAAGTCAAAGGGATTGCTGCTCTCTCCGGACTTCTTCTTTTTCTTTGCATCGGGAACCAGCGCTTCCAGAATCAAATCCTCTGCACGCTGATCCGCGATATCGTATTTCTCATCGATGTGCTTCTGCTTCGTGATGCGAACGGAGGCTTCCACCAGATCCCGAATCATGGATTCCACGTCGCGGCCCACATAGCCCACTTCGGTAAACTTGGTGGCCTCCACCTTCACCAAGGGGGCGTCCACCAGCTTGGCCAGCCGCCGGGCAATCTCGGTTTTCCCCACCCCAGTGGGGCCCATCATAATGATGTTTTTCGGGGTGATCTCCTCCCGAAGTTCCTGGGGGAGCCGGCTCCTGCGATAACGGTTGCGCAGGGCGATGGCCACCGCCCGCTTGGCCTCGTTCTGGCCTACGATGTATTTATCCAGCGCTTCAACGGTTTCCCGTGGGGTCATGATGCTCATACTTCCTCCAAGGTGATATGGCCATTTGTAAATACGCAGATCTCCGAGGCGATTTCGATGGCCTTGCGGGCGATCTCCCGGGCGGTAGGTCTGTGTTTTCCTTCAGGGCCTTAGCAGCCGCCAGGCGTAATTGCCGCCGGAACCAATGGCGGCAATGCCGTCGTCCGGATCGATGACCTCCCCGCTGCCGGAGATGACCAATAGATCCTCTCGATCCGCAGCGATCAGCAGCGCCTCTAGATGCCGAAGGGCCTTGTCGCTGCGCCAATCCTTGGCCAGGCTCACTGCCGCCCGGCGCAGGCTGCCGCCGTATTGGGTAAGTTTGGCCTCAAACCATTCGCACAGGGAAAAGCGTCCGCCACGGAGCCGGCAAACCCCACCACCACCTGATCGTGGTAAAGCCTGCGCACCTTTTTCGCGGTACCCTTCATGATGGTACGCTCCCCCATGGTGACCTGCCCATCGCCGGCAATGGCGCAAACCCCATTCCGCCGCACAGCCACAATGGTCGTCCCCTGTAATGCCATATCTGTTCCCTCGCATTCTTCCACAAAGCCATATACGGCCCAAATTATATAAGTATCATACCACAACTTCCCGGCCTATGGGGCCAAAGAAGCCATACCTTTACAGTTTATTCGCAATTATGCCATCTAGTGCCTGGAGCGCCCGCCGGGAAATGGCCTCATACCGTTCCGTCTTTTTCCTGGGCCGGCGCTCCTCTGGCAGCTCTGCCATGATGCCAAAGTTGATATTCATCGGCTGGAAATCCTTGCCGCAATAGCCGGATACATAATGGGCCATGGCCCCAAGGGCGGTTTCCCTGGTAAAATCCACCGGCGGTTTTCCCAGGAGGCTATGGGCCAAATTGATCCCCGCCACAAGGCCGGAGCCGGCGCTTTCCACATAGCCTCCACGCCGGTGATCTGGCCTGCAAAATACAGGTTAGGCCGTTCGATGACGCTATAGCGGTAATCCAACTTCCCCGGGGAAGGCAGGAAGGTATTCCGATGCATGACCCCATAGCGCAAAAACTCCGCATGGGCCAGGCCGGGGATCATGCCGAATACCCGTCGCTGTTCCGGGAACTTCAGGTTGGTCTGGAACCCTACGATGTTGTACATGGCTCCCTCCGCGTCGTCCTGGCGGAGCTGCACCACGGCAAAGGTTTTTTCCCGGTATGGGGGTCCACCAACCCCACGGGCTTCAGGGGGCCAAAGGCCAAGGTCATCTCCCCCCGCTTGGCCATGACCTCCACAGGCATACACCCCTCGAACACCCGGGGCGTTTCAAATGCATGGAGGGCGCGGTCTCAGCCTGGACCAGCTCCCGGACGAACGCAAGGTATTCCGCCCGGTCCATGGGGCAATTCAAGTAATCGCTGCCCCGCTCATACCGGGAGGCGCGAAAGACTTTATCCATTTCCAGGGAATCCGCCGCCACGATGGGAGCCGCCGCATCGTAAAAATGCAGGCCCGGGCCAAAGAGCTGCTGGATATCCTCCAGAATGGGCCCGTCGGTGAGAGGCCCAGTGGCCACGATGGCAGGGGCTCCGGCAGGGCGGTGACCTCCTGATGGATGACGTGATGTTGGGATGGCTAAGATCCGGTCCGTGATCAGCCGGGTAAATCCCTCCCGGTCCACCGCCAGGGCGCCCCCCGCAGGCACCCGGGTCTCGTCCGCCGCCCAGATGATCAGGGAATGCAGCCGGCGCATCTCCTCCTTCATCAATCCGGCCCCGTTTTGCAGCCGGTCGGAACGCAGGGAATTGGAACACACCAGCTCCCCGAAGGTGTCCGCCTTATGGGCGGGCTGCCGCCTATGGGGCTTCATCTCATACAGGCGCACCAGTAAGCCGCGTTCCGCCAACTGGAACGCGGCTTCGCAGCCGGCGAGGCCGGCCCCTATGACGCTTACGGTATCAGCCATTCGTTTTCCTTTTCTTCCTTGTTCGTTTTTTCTGGGGCCGTACCACATAGCCGCAGGCTTATCCGTGCATAGGTATAGCCGCCGTTTTGTCCCATCTTATGTACCATCATGCCGCCGCACTTGGGGCATTTTTCCTTGGTGGGCCGGTCCCAGGACACGAAATCGCATTCCGGATACCGCTCGCAGCCGTAAAAGACCTTGCCTCGCTTGGACTTGCGCTTGATCAATGCGGCGCCGCACTTGGGGCAGGGTACGTCGATCTTTTCTACGATGGCCTTGGTATTGCGGCAGGCCGGGAAATTGGGACAGGCTAGGAACCGGCCGAACCGGCCCATCTTATACACCATCATGGCCCCGCACTTATCGCAAGGCACGTCCGATACCTCGTCCTGGATCACGATCTTTTCAATGCTTTGGGACGCCTTTTCCACGGTCTTTTCAAAGGGTCCATAAAAATCGTTGATCACCGCGGTCCATTCCTGTTCCCCGTCCTTGACCTTATCCAGCTTGCTCTCCATGTCCGCCGTGAACTTCACATCCACGATGTCCTTAAAATTGTCCTTCATCAGCTGGGTCACCACAAACCCCAGCTCCGTGGGCACCAGCTGCTTCTTTTCCCGCTGGACGTAGCCCCGCTCGATGATGGTGGAAATGGTGGGCGCATAGGTGCTAGGCCGGCCGATTCCTTTTTCCTCCAGCAGCTTCACCAGGGAAGCCTCCGTATACCGGGGGGGCGCCTGGGTGAATTTCTGTTCCTTGTCGATGGAGGCAGCCTGTAATTCCTCCCCTACCGTCAGCTTGGGCAGGGTGGGCTCCGCCTCTTCCGCTTCGTCCTTTCCCTCGGTATACAATACCGTATATCCGTCAAACAAGGTGCGGGAACCGGTGGTCCTATAGGTGCAGCCATTGGCATCCAGGGTAACGGTGCTCACCTCGTAGCGGGCCTCCGTCATCTGGCTGGCCAAAAACCGCTCGAAAATCAGCTTATACAGCTTATATTGGTTGTTGTTCAAGGACGCCTTCACATCCTGGGGCCGATTCAACAGGCTGGCAGGACGGATGGCCTCATGGGCGTCCTGGGCGCTTGCGGCCCTTATATACGTTGGCTTCGCCGGCACATAGGGCTGGCCATAGGTTTCGGCGATATATCCCGGGCCTGGGCCTGGGCCTCCTCCGCCACCCGTACCGAGTCGGTACGGATATAGTGATCAAGCCCGTTACCCCCTGGCCTGGATCTCCACGCCCTCATAAAGCTGCTGGGCGATAAGCATGGTAAGCTTGGTGGTAAAGCCCAGCTTCCGGCTGGCCTCCTGCTGCAGCTGCTGGTGGTAAAGGGCGGCGGCGCATGGCGGGTACGCTCTCCCACCTTGATGTCCGTTACCTGAAACGGCACGCCGCTAGAGGCCTCCACCACCTTTTCGGCCTCCGCTGGGTATGGAGCTCCGTGCGCTTATCCCCGTAGCCGTAAATTTGGCCGGCAGATGCTTGCGGCTGCCCTTGATCTTCAGCTGGGCGCTAATGAGCCAATACTCCTCCGGGACAAAGTCCATGATCTCCTTTTCCCGGTCGCACAGGATCCTACAGGCCACGGACTGGACCCGACCCGCGCTTAATCCCCGGCGCACCTTGGCCCAGAGGATGGGGCTGATCTTATATCCCACCAAACGGTCCAATACCCGGCGGGCCTGTTGGGCGTCCACCAGGTTCATGTCGATGGCCCGGGCGGCTTTGACGGAATTCTTTACCGTATTGGCGGTGATCTCGTTAAACTCAATGCGGCATTTGGAGTCGATATCCAGCTTCAGGATCTGGGCCAAATGCCAACTGATGGCTTCCCCCTCCATATCCGGTCGGTGGCCAGATAGATCTTCTTGGCGTTCTTTGCTCCCGGCGGATGGTCTCCAACACATCCCCCCGTCCCCGCAAGGTGATATACTTCGGGGTAAAATTATGCTCCACATCTACTCCCAACTGGCTCTTCGGCAGATCCCGCACATGCCCGTTGGAAGCGATGACCTTATATTTGCTCCCTAAAAATTTCCCGATCGTCTTTGCCTTAGCAGGCGATTCCACGATGACCAATGTCTCCGCCATGAAAGCGCGTACCTCCAAATGTTCTACGTATTCTTTCTTTGCTTATTCTGGCGCCCCTAGGCGCATGCCTGTTTTGTGGCCCCATTGGTGCGCAAACAGGCGATACATAATAAATGAAAGAGCCCCTCAAAAAGGCGCAGCGCAAAAGCCCTACGCCCTTTTAGGCCGCATTTGTCCGGGCGCTGTGCTAGCCGACCCTGACGGGAGGACCCCGCCTGGCAGCCAAGCCCGCCTTGCGCCAAGACAAATGCGGCCAAAATGCTTGGCCCTACATGAAGCAGATTGGTTGCAGCATTCTATGCACCGGGTAAATGATCCCTAGTGAGACGAGGGCCCTTTTGTCAGGGATGGGATATAAGCTGCGGTGTTCCCATTATTCCAAGCTGAACAATCTACCCGGCGATTGCTTAATTATTCCCGATAATTCCATATCTGTCAAGGCTAAATTTATCTCTGGGGCATTGTAGCCCGTCAATTCGCACAATTCATCGATATTTCGTTCCCCTGCCTGGAGCAGCCGCACCAAAAGGGTCTGCTCCAAACTCAGCCGGCTTTCGTCGATCCATTTGGGAGCCGCTCTTTGCCCTGGCTGGATGTTGTACTCCTCCAGCACGTCCCATACATCGGTCACAGACTTTGCGTTGCCCTCTTTTATAAGCCGGTTGGTCCCCTTGCTCTTTTCATCGCTGGGCCTTCCTGGGATGGCAAATACATCCCGGTTCTGTTCCAGGGCGAACTCCACGGTAATATTGGTGCCGCTGTGCAAGGCGGCTTCTACCACCACAACCCCTTTGCTCAGCCCGCTGATGATCCGATTCCGCTGGGGGAAATAGGCAGGAAGCGGCTTTTCCCCGGAAGAAATTCCGATACCACGGCCCCCCGTTCCACCACCTGCTCATACAGCTCCCGATTCTGAGGGGGATATACACGTCCACCCCGCAGCCCAACACCGCGATGGTGGGAAAGGGATTATCCACCGCCGCCAGGGCCCCCTTGGCGCACAGCCCGTCGATGCCATGGGCCAGGCCGGATACCACGCATACCCCTACGCTGGAAAAGTCCCGGGCCATGGTCATGGCGACCCGTTTCCCATATTCCGAGCAATTCCGGGAACCGATCATGGCGATGGGCAAATGAATGACCTCCGGCAGCCTGCCCCGCACATATAAGCAGGTAGGCGGTCGATGGATCTGGGGCAATAATTTTGGATAATTGGCGTCTCCCAGCAGCACCCCCTGGATCTTATGCCGCTCCATATACGCCAGGCAACGATCGATGTACCCTTCCTCCGCCTTTTCGTATAGCTGCCGGTTCAGGCCGGCGTCCCGTTGATTCAATTCGGGCAGCAATGGTGCTTTGCGTCCCGGAAAACCGCTTCCGCATCCTCCTGGTAGTGGGCCAAAAGGGCTGCGATGCGGCTGTGGGCCTGCCCCAGGGCAAAGCATAACCATAGCCGGTACCGTCGTGCCCGCTGTTCCATTTTATCCTCCCCAATACTTTTTGTCTAGGCTTCGATATTGCATCGCTTCCGCCACATGCACGGCGTCGATGGTTTCCTCCCCCGCCAGGTCCGCGATGGTCCGGGCTACCTTTCGGATCCGCCCATAACCTCGTCCGCTCATATACATGGTTTCAAAGGCCTTCTTCACCATGGCCTGGGCCCGGGATGTCAGGGGGCAATAGCGGTTGATCTGTTCGCCTGCAAGCTGGGCGTTGAACAGGATGCCCTCCTCCTGGTACCGTTCCCGCTGCCGCTGCCGAGCCGCCTCCACCCGTTGCCGGATAACGGCGCTGGATTCCCCGGTGCTGCTGCCGGTGATCTCCTCATACCCCACCTCCGTCATCTCTACTTGCAGGTCGATCCGGTCTAAAAAGGGCCCGGACAATCTATTTCGATACCGCTCCACCTGCACCGGCGTGCACCTGCACCGGCTGGTCCGGCCGCCGTAATACCCACAGGGACATGGGTTCATAGCCGCCACCAGCATAAAGTCCGCCGGATAGGTAGCCCGGAAGGACGCCCGGGTGATGGTGACCTCCCGATCCTCCAGGGGCTGGCGCAGGGCCTCCAGGACATCCCGGGAAAACTCCGGCAGCTCGTCCAAAAACAGCACGCCCCCATGGGCCAGGCTGATTTCCCCGGGCTGGGCTTTCGGTCCGCCGCCTACCAGGGAGGCAACGAGGCGCTGTGATGGGGCGCGCGGAAGGCCGCTCCGCCGCGATGCCCCCGCTGCCCCGGAACGCCCCGTGACGGAATGCACCTTGGTGATCTCCAGGGCCTCCCCAAAGGTCAGCTGGGGCATAATGCTGGGCATAGCCTTGGCCAGCATGGTTTCCCGCTGCCCGGGGTGCCGATCAAAAGCAGGTTATGCCCTCCTGCCGCGGCGATCTCCGCCGCCCGCTTGGCCCCCTGCTGGCCCCGGATCTCGGAAAAGTCCGTGCCCGGCCGGGTTGGCGCGGCTTCCCATTGCCGCCGCTCCACCGGCGGATGCGCCGCCGGTTCCTGCAGCAAGGAAGCCGCCTCCTTCAGGGTCCCCACCGCATAGGCGTGGATCCCTTCCAGATAGGCGGCTTCTCCCGCATTTTCCATTGGCAGCATAACGTGGGTCACGCCATGGGCCGGGCGCTGATCAGCATGGGCAAGATCCCGTTGACCCCCCGTACCCCGCCGTCTAGAGCCAGTTCCCCCAGGAAGATCCATCCTTCTTCCGGCTGGGAGATCTGCTCTGTCGCGGCAAGCAAGCCTAGGGCTATTGGTAGATCGTACACGGTCCCTTCTTTTTTCATGTCCGCCGGAGCCAGGTTGATGGTGATCCGCCGGGGCGGCACCATAAATCCGCTGTTGCGCAGCGCTGCCCGCACCCGTTCCCTAGATTCCCGCACGGCAGCGTCAGGCAAGCCTACGGTATCGTAGGCCGGTAGGCCCTGGCTCACGTCCACCTCCACCTCCACGGCAAAGCCGTGGAGGCCGTATAGGCATAGCTATGGATCTTTGAAAGCATATTCCGCCCCTCTGCCCGACCGGGGCCAAGACCCTCTGGCGGGCCGTTTATTTGAAAACGAAAAGCTTGTTGCCGATAAAATTGATCACCATCACCACGGCGGTTACCGCTCCCTTAGCAATCAGGTTGCTCTCAATGCCCAGGGTACCGTAGCAAAGCCGCAATAGCAGGACTGATATACTTAAGGATACCAGATTTACCGCCACAAAGGCAACAAATTCCCGCTTGGTATATCGTTTTCCTTTCCCAAAGGTCCACCGGCTGTTGAAAAAGTAACTGTTCAACAGCCCGCAGGTATAGGAAATGCACTGGGCCGCGCATAATGCAGCCCCAGGTATACCAGCAGCTGGTACACCAGGAAGTCCACCAGGGTATTTAATACCCCCACCAATCCAAACTTAATGAATTGAAGCCCTTGCTCTTTCAGCTTCATCCTCCTGCCCTCCTTTGTCAATAGCCCAAGAAGGTCCAGGTGGGCATCCATTCCAGGGCATGGATATAGGATGCCGGGGCCGGCGTTCCCGAGAGCACCGGATAAAAGGCGACAAACAGCACCGCCGCCGCTCCCAGCCATGCCCACTTGACCCAGCCAGGCCAGCCTTTCTTTTCCTCTCCCCGCTTCACCAGGTACACGGTACACAGGATGAGGAAGGCACCGTAGCAAAGAAGTGGTATGCGAAGGTACAACGGGTCACCAAGACCCAGGGCAAATAATTGGCGCATACCCCGGTGAGCAGCACGAACATACCTTTTTCATACCGGATCCGCTTCATCAGCAGCCGGATGGCCAGCCCGATGCCACCCAAAGAGCAAATCCACCAAACCGCCGGGTTGCCGAAGGCGGAGATGGTTGCAGCATAATTTGCCGGCATCCCCTCATAGCCCACATAATACCAAACCGGCCGGATATCCAGAGGCCACTGCCACCAGGGGGACTCGTAGGGATGGGAAGCGGTTAAGGTGCTATGGTAGTTGAACATAAACTCCTGCACCCCCCAGATCCCCTTTAGGTCATACTGGGCTTCGGACCAAACATAGGGCAGATAGGAGGCCAGATAAATGCTGGCGGGCACCAGGATGTAGAACAAACAACACCACAGAAGGGTGATGATGGCCTGCCGCCAAAAACGGGATACCTGGGCGCGTTTTTTTACGTCCTTACTTTGTATATTCCGGCGGTATTCCATATACCGCTGGGTAAGGGAAGTGAAGAAGATCACCGCCAAGCCGGCCCCCGCATAGATGCCGATCCATTTGCAGGCCACCCCCAGCCCGAAAAACACCCCTGCCCATGCCAAGGGCTTCAGGGTGGCAAACAGCCCGTCGGTGAAGAAATTCATGGTGTAATACCTGTACATGAAATAATACATGAGCAGGATAAAAAACACCCCATACACATCGATGGTGGCAATGCGGGTCTGGGTAAAGTGCATGAAGTCAAAGGCAAACAGCCCTGCAGCCAGCAAAGCATATTCGCTTTTGCCGAATAGCCGCTTGGCGAACAGATACAGGTATCGGGACCATGCCGATGCCGAATAGGGTGCCTACGATCCGCCAGCCAAAGGCGTTCATCCCAAAGACGGCAATGCCCGCCATAATGAAGATCTTCCCCAGGGGCGGATGGGAGTTTTCATAGGGCGTCAGCCCGTGAAGGTGCTCGTAAGCGGTGCGGGCATGGTACAGCTCATCGAAATACATGCCGTTTTTGCTGGAGGGGTACGCGGGCACCTGGTCCGGTTCATCGCAAAGCAGCGCCGCCTCCGGCGCTCCCTCTCCTGTAGCCTCCCAACCCGTTATGGGGATATAGTTCCCCGCCTGGTCGAAGCAGGCGATCTCGTTGAACCATACGGTCCCTTGCTGCACCTGGATCGTCAACGTCTTGGTTTGCCAGCCTTCCCCGCCGATATCCACCCAGCGGAACATATCTCCGTTTTCCTCGGTATACTCCAAGGTAGAGCCATCGTCTCCGGTCATGCACACCGTTCCCGTATCCAGGCCCCCAAATACCCGTATACAGGATAGCTGGGTCTCCTGCTCCAGCTCCAATACAGCCCCTTGGCCGGCGCTTGCCTGCCATACGGTTTCCGGCGCCTGCATGGTACCCAGATTGATGATGGCGATC
>ENA-OQEN01001090-OQEN01001090.1-human-gut-metagenome-genome-assembly--contig:-NODE-1090-length-10540-cov-1.676558_pt1 | contig 10540 bp, 18 predicted proteins | sample MGYA00242791_ERZ504627 | MGnify/ENA primary metagenome ERZ504627 (study PRJEB26092, sample SAMD00036316) | human gut metagenome | host: Homo sapiens | study: EMG produced TPA metagenomics assembly of...
CAGCGCCAGACCATCCTCATGTCGGAGACCCCGCCCCGTTCCAGTTGGGGAACGGTTTCCTCTGAACAGGAGATGTTCAACGCCGATTGGACCATTACCCTATCGCCCCTTGTGGCTGGTATGCCCGGCCCAGTCTGTGGATCTATTTGGCCATTGGGTTGCTGCTGAGCGGACTGGCAGCGGCAGGCACCTACAACCTGGAACGGGTACGCCTCATGCAAGCCGAGGCTGCGCAACGCGCCATTCTTCAGCTGCAAACCCAGTTGGAGCATGAGCAGACCGATATGCTCCTAAGCCAGATCCGCTCCCATTTCTTTTACCATACCCTCAATTCCCTTCAGGCCCTTATCGTCCTGCGGCCGGAGGAAGCCTATAAAATGGCCGGGGATTTTTCCCGCTACCTGCGCTTTACCCTGGACGCCTCCACGGCGGCTGGGGGCATGGGCTCCTTTAAGGAGGAACTCCGGGCGGTGCGGGCCTATGCGGATATCAACCAGGCCCAGCTGGGGGAGCGGCTCAACATGGTGTATCATGTGCCGGATGTGGATTTCCCCCTGCCGGTATTGACCATCCAGCCGGTGGTGGAAAACGCCATCCTCCACGGCATCAAGCCCAAGGTGGGAGGCGGCACGGTGACCCTATCCCTGGAGGAGACGGACACCCATTGGCAGGTCACGGTGCAAGACGATGGGCGGGGTTCGATCCCGCGGCCGCTGCTGCGGCCGGCGCCATTGGCCTGGGGAACGTACGCCGGCGGTTAAGCCGCTTTCCCGGCTGCGGCATCCATATCCAAAGCGCCCCGGCCAGGGGACAAGGGTGGTTCTTACCTACCGGAAAGAGCCGCCAAAGGGCGGGACGCCTATATAGCCTTATCCCATCCCGGGAACCCAGCGCGGCCGGCTTGCCTAAGAGAACCGGGGGCGCCATGGATATTCCGGCTAAAGCAGGGGAATTGCAAAAAAGCAGGGCGAAGCGTACGGTTTCCGTACGCTTCTGTTGCTATACTATATATATGAAAGAGAGGTAACGCGCCTTGAAGACCATTTTGGTGGACGACATGCTGTTGGACCTACAGCTGTTTGAGCTCAAATGCGCGGATATGCCAGATTTCGAGATCGTAGGAAAATTCACAAATCCAGACCAGGCCATCGCCTATGCGGCAGGCCATGTGGTTGACTTCGCCCTGTTGGATATTGATATGCCAGGCATGAACGGCATGGAGCTGGCCCAGCGCCTTAGACAGATCCGGCGGGATATCATCATCGTATTCGCCACAGCCCATCCCAAATTTGCTGTAGACGCCTTGCGCATGAAGGCGGATTATATGATTTTCAAGCCCTTTGACCGGGAAGACATCGCCGATGTGATGGAGCGTGCTAAGCTCCTGCGCCGGCGGCAGAACAAACGGTTTTTCTTCCGTACCTTTGGGGCCTTTGATATGCTGGTGGACGGGGAACCCGTCCGGTTCCGTTCCGCCAAGGCCAAGGAGCTGATGGCCCTGTGCCTATACCGGCAGGGTTGCCCGGCTTCCATCCATGAGATCGTGGAATGCATGTGGGGGGAAGAGACCGCCGGCGCAGATAGCACCGGCTACCGGCGTACCATCAAGGAGCTGACGGATACTGCGGGATTACGCCGCCGAGGAGCTGCTCCTGCGGGCCCGGGGCAGCTTGCAGCTGCGGCTGGAGCTGGTGGATTCGGATTATCAGCGGTTTTTAGACGGAGATCCAGACGCCATTTGCCAGTTTCAGGGTAGCTTCCTGCGCCAGTATTCCTGGGCGGAGCCCATGGTCTATACCCTGTTGGAGAAAAAGCAGCTGATGCTCGCCCGCCTATCCCGGCGGGGCGAAAGCCAATAAAGGAGGGATGGAAGTTGGATGAATTTCTGAGAATGGAGCATGTCAGCAAACGGTTTGGCGACTTCTATGCCAACAAGGACATCGATTTTTCCGTGCGGCGGGGAGAGGTCCACACCCTGCTGGGGGAAAACGGCGCTGGCAAATCCACCCTGATGAACGTCCTGATCGGGCTGTACCAGCTACGGAGGGCACCATTTACCTGGATGGGAAAAAGGTGCGCATCGATTCCCCGGCCCAGGCCGTGAAGCTGGGCATCGGCATGGTGCATCAGCACTTCATGCTGGTGGAGGCCATGACGGTATTTGAAAACATCATCCTGGGGGATCGGAATACCAAGGGGGTCTTTATCGACCGGGAAGCCCGTAAAAGGAGATCCAAGATCTATCCGCCCGGTATGGGTTGGATGTGGAACTGGATAAGCCCATTACGGAAATTTCGTGGCGCCCAGCAGCGCGTAGAAATTCTCAAAGGCCTTATATCATGGGGCGGAGCTGCTAATCCTGGACGAACCCTCCGCCGCCTTGACGGACATAGAGGTGGAAGGCTTGTTTGCATCATGCGCAAGCTCACCAGCGAGGGGAAGAGCATCATCTTCATCAGCCATAAGATGCGGGAAGTGTTGCGGATCTCCGACCGGATCACCATCCTGCGGGCAGGGCAAACGGTCCGAACGGTAAACCGGGAGGAGACCACCGGCGAGGAACTGGCCAACCTGATGATCGGCCGGGAGTTGACCCCCTCCCATTATGAAAAGATCACCGCCCCCGGGGAGCCGGTGGTATCCCTGGAAAAGGTGGATTACCATAAGGAATCCAAACACAACGGCCTTTCAGGGGTATCCCTGAGCGTAGGCCGGGGGGAGATCGTAGCATCGCCGGGGTGGATGGCAATGGCCAGAGCCAGTTGGCCCAGGTGGTGACCGGGGTATTGACCCCGGATGCAGGACGGGTGGATCTAAAAGGGTCCCGGGTGGCCCAGTTTACCCCCAATGGCTTTATTTTGGAGAGCGTCTCCCATATTCCAGAAGATCGAAATAAAATGGGCCTGATCGGCGACATGTCCGTGCAGGAGAACATCGTCCTCAAGTCTACCGATACCCCGCAATTCTCTTCCGCCCGGGGCTTCCGGCTGAAAAAACGGGCCATTCGGGATTACGCAGAGCAAATGCGAAAGAAATACGACATCCGCTGTACCTCTGTGGAGCAGGAGGCTAGGAACCTTTCCGGCGGCAACCAGCAAAAGGTGATTTTAGCCCGGGAGTTGGAGGGCCAGCCGGATCTGTTGGTGGCGGTGCATCCCACCCGGGGCCTGGATATCGGTGCGGCCCGGTTTGTCCACGATACCATGATCCAAGCCCGGGAAAAAGGCTGCGGGGTGTTGCTGATCTCCGCAGACTTTGACGAGATCCTGGAGGTTTCCGACGGATCGTGGTGATGTTTGAAGGACAGGTGATGGGCGTCTTCTCCGGCAAGGAGCCCCCATCCAGGAAATCAGCCTGGCCATGGCCGGCAAGTGAGGAGGGAGACACGGATATGAAAAACAGCAACAAGCTCATCAATGTGCTGGTGCCGGTGGTCTCCGTGCTGCTGGCATTCGCCATCGGCTGCGTGGTGATGGCGGCCCTGGGGGCCAACCCCTTGGTGGCGCTCCAATCCCTATGGACCGGCGCCTTTGGTAACCTGCGTAACCTGGGCACCACCTTGCCCGGGCCACGCCCTTGATCTTCACCGGGCTTTGCGCCTGCTTCGCCTACCGGTGCGGGGTATTCAACCTGGGAGGCGAGGGACAGTTCATCGTCGGGTCCGTGGCCTGCTGCTATGTGGCCACCCAAAGCGGCATCGAGGGCTTTCCTGCCATCGTGCTGTGCTTGCTGGCGGGCATAGTGGCCGGCGGCCTTTGGGCGCTGATCCCCGGGGTCTTGAAGGTTTACAGGGGCCAAAACGAGATGATCATCTCCATCATGCTCAACTATGTGGCTACCCTGTTTATGGGGGTGGTGTACACCAACTGGCTCCGGGAGGGCAGCGTACCCCAGACCATGTCCGTACCCGACGCCACCAAGCTCAGCCGCCTATTCGGCCTAAGGGCCACCACCGCCTTTGTGATCGCCATTGTGGTGGGCCTACTGGTGTACTACTTCCTGTTCCACACCTCCAAGGGCTTCCAGCTCCGGGCGGTGGGCTTGAATATGACTGCGGCAGAGTTCAACGGCTTTGCGGTGAAAAAGTATATCCTCTTTAGCTTCGTGGTGTCGGGGGTCATCGCAGGCCTGGGAGGCAGCGCGGAGCTGCTGGCACCCAGTACCGGCTGATCAACGGCTTCGCTTCCGGCTACGGTTTCGACGGGGTGGCTATGGCTTGATCGCCCAGCTGCATCCCCTGGCGACCATCCTGGTGGCCATCTTCTTTGCCGCCTTGCGGGTGGGGTCCACCACCATGCAGGCAGCCACCGGGGTGCCTACCAGCGTATCCGATATTATCCAGGCCCTGGTCATCGTGTTTACCGTAGCAGGCCTGGCCATGGTGAAGCTGCCTCAGTTCAAGGCGGCGATCAACCGCCTCTTCGGCGGAAAGGAGGCCATTGCGTCATGAGTTGGGAATTCATTTCGAACCTGCTGCTGGCCAGCATCCGAATGGCCACGCCCCTGATCTTCCTGTCCCTAGCGGAGCTGTATTCCCAGCGGGCGGGCTTGGTACACATCGGCCTGGAAGCCTGGCGGCCATTGGCTCCCTGGTGGGCTTTATGGTGAGCCTGATCACCGGCAGCCCCATGCTGGGGGTGTTGGCAGGCGCGTTGGTGGGCATCTTGGTGAACATGGTGTTTGCCTACGCCACCGTTTCCCTTTGCGCGGAGCAGATCGTTTACGGCATGGCCATCAACATCTTCGCCCCCGCACTGGCAGCTTCATCTACCGGGTCTACTTTGGCGCAGGCAGTACCTTGGTCCAGGTGACCCTGATGAATAACCTGTCCACGACCCTGGGCATCACCTCCGATAATTTCCTGGTGAAACTCCTGCTGGATCAGACGCCTATGGTATACCTTGCCTATGCCCTGGTCATTTTTACCGCCATCTACTTCAATAAGACCAAGTCCGGCCTGAACTACAAGGCCGTGGGGGAATATCCTAAGGCGGCGGCTACCCTGGGCATCAACGTGATCGGGGTGAAATATATGGCTTGCATCATCTGCGGGGCGTTGGCCGGCATGGGCGGGGCATTCCTGACCACCTGCTATTCCAATACCTACGTGGACGGCAACGTGGCCGGCCGCGGCTTTATCGCCTTGGCGGCGGTGATCTTTGGCCGGTGGACCGGCGGCGGGGTGTTGCTAGCATGCCTGTTCTTCGGCTTCTGCGATGCATTGCAGATCCGGCTCCAGGTGGGGAGCTTCGGCGTCCCCTACCAGTTTTTCCAGATGATCCCCTATATTGCCACGGTGGTGGTGTTGGCCCTGATCGGCATGAAGAAGGCCGGGCCCAAGGGCGCGGGGAAACCCTATCTCCGAGAGGAACGCTAAGAATAACCGCCGTACAAACGGCTGTTAGAGATACAAGTGACCCACGGACCATCCAATACGGATAACAAGAAATGGAGGAAAAAACGATGAAAAAACTGTTGGCACTACTCCTATCCCTGGTCATGATCCTGTCCCTGGCTGCTTGCAGCAGCGGCGCCGAAGAAACGGTCGCCGAAGAACCCGCCGCACAAACGGAAGCATCTGGTGAAGAGGCTGCCGAACCCGCCGAAGAATCCGCTGCCGAACCCGCGGAAGAAGGAAAAGAGTATAAGGTAGCCATGATCTGCGACTCCAGCATTTCCGACGGCGGATGGGGCATGTCCTGCTACAACGCCATGGTGGATGCGGCTGCGCAATATGGCTGGACCACCGAGTCTCCGACATGATCGCCCAATCTGCCTACTATGAGACCATCGTCACCTATTGCGACCTGGGCTACGATCTGATCTACGCCCCGGGCAACCAGTACACCGACGCGGTGCTCCAGGCTGCCGAGGAGTATCCGGAAGTAGCCTTCGCCCTGCTTAACGGCGGCACCGGCACTCCGGAGCAGGCCGTCAACGGCAACGTGACTTCCTTGCTGCCCGACGCCCAGCAGGTAGGCTGGATCGCCGGCGCCCTGGCGGGCCTGATGACCGAGAGCGGCACCATCGCCTTCATCGGCGGCATGGAGCTGGACACCACCGTGGGCAAGTACAACGGCTATTCTGAAGCCGCCGCCTATGTGGGCGAGCAGGCTGGCAAGACGGTTTCCACCCTGGATATCGTATACTCCGGCGACTTCTCCGCCTCCGATAAGGCATCGAATTTGCCAAGGCCATGATCGACCAGGGTGCGGACGTATTCTTCGGCGATGCTTCCGCTGTGGACTCCGGCGCCCGCCAGGCCATTGACGAGGCCAATGCGGCCAGCGGCTCCGTGAAGATCTATGACATCGCCCAGCCCTCCGACCTGTTGGGCCAGAACGAGTGCATCATCTGCAGCCAGGTCACGGATAACGCCTCTTTGGTGGGCCTGTGCATGGAGGCTGTGGAGAACGGCACCTTTGGCGGCGAAGTCATTTACGGCACTCTGCAGAACGGGGTTCTGTCCGCCGGCGCCCTGAGCGACCTGGTACCTGCGGAGATCCAGGAGCAGTATCTGCCTACATCGACCAGATGACCCAGGGCACCTTCATGCAATAAGCCCCGCATATCCCAAAGCAAGCTGCCCCGTTGGCCGGAAGGCTAACGGGACAGAAGGCCGGCGGTTTCACCGCCGGCCTTTGGCTGCCGAAAAAGCGGCTGCCGCCACGTTTCCGAGATTTCCACGGTTCCCTTGCCCCATAGGCGCGGCCAGGGAGCCATGTAAGGAAACACTTGCTACGCAAGGCTTTTGCGGATTTGCCGCGCACCCCCAGGGGGCCTTCTCTCGTCCCTTCGGGACAATTCACCTTGTGTCGCCAAATCCGAATAGAACCTCCGGGGCTGCGGCCCTTGCCCTCCAGGGGGGTTCCCACAAGCTGAGGCCGGCGGTTTCACCGCGGCCTCAGTCTGTCGAAAAAGTGGCGCAAGCCACTTTTTCGAGGTTTTCATAGCTCCCTTGCGCCTACGGCGCGGCCAGGGAGCTATGCAGGGAAACCCTTGCTACGCAAGGCTTTTTGCGGATTTGACGCGCATGTCGCCAAATCGATTATAGCCTCTGGGGGCTGCGGCCCCCGAACCCCCGGGGGTTTTTCGACAGGCTGACGGGGCCGGCAACGCCGGCCCCGTTTCTATGCCCATCGTTCCTTTTGCCAAGGCTGCGGCCCAGGCCCGCCGCCGGAAGAATTTTGAAAATGTTCATACACCCCGGCGCTGCCGGCCGTTATAATATAATAAAAAAACGGGGGAATCCCGTTTCACGGCCAGGCCCGGCCTGCCGGCCTTTCATTTCTTGCGGACGAAATTCAGTTTTACCCTTGTACCGGATGAAAAGGAGGATACCCATGGTTGTTCGGCTGTTTTGCGGGCAGGCCAGGCGGCTTATTGCCCTGCTGCTGGGCCTCTTGGTCTTGCTCTTGGTGGGCACGGCCCAGGCGGCGGAGAAGGAATACTATTACGCCACGGATGCACTGAACCTGCGCCAAGGCCCCGGCATGGAGCATACGGTAAAGGGCGAGGTGGCCCTGGGGGAGCGGGTGGCCCTGCTGGGGCTGGAGGGAAAATGGGCCAAGATCCAAACCGCCCAGGGAACGACGGGCTATGTATTTTCCGCCTATCTGGCCCCTCCGGGGATACGGCGGCGGCCTACTATGCGGCCACGGACCTGAACCTGCGCGCCGGGCCGGGGATGTCCCATGAAGTGGTGGGGGAGCTGCTGGAGGGGGAAACCGTAAAGCGGCTCCATACCGTGGGGAATTGGGCCTGGTGGAGGGGGAAAAGGGGATCGCTACGCCTTTACCCGGTATCTGTCCATCCGGACGCCCGCCCAGCCGGAAGCGTCCGGCGGCCGGATGCGCTTCGCCACCCTGGAGGATGCCGGCGCCCTGTACGGGGACCCGGCTTGCACCCAGCACATGGACTTCCTACAATATTATTACGCCGCAAAGCAGCGGGTGGTGGTGCTGGCGGACCTGGGGGACGTAAAGCAGGTGGCCGTGTATGGCTATGGGGCTTACGTGAAGGCGGAGAAGCTCTCCGGCCTATCGGAGGAATACGATAGACCCGGGACCAACCCGCCCTGTATCAATACAACCTGGCCATGGCGGGGGAGGCGTACCGGGCGGCCTTTGCAGAGGACCCGGGCTACGGCGGCTTCGGCTACGACCGGGGGGATGGGACCTGCGTGCTGTTTTTCAAAGAGGACGCCATGCCGGACGTGAAGCTGGAGCCGGGCTTTAAGCTGGCGGCCTGCCGCTATTCCCTGGCGGAGCTGGAGACGGGCCTTGCCAAGTCCATGCCCTGGCCCGGCAGATGGGCTGGAAGCAGGGGGCGGATTACCAGGCGGAGATCCGGTTCCAGGAGGATTATTTCTTGCCCTTGAGCCAGCAGAGGAACCTGCTGCGCATCGACGTATTCTTCCAGCCGGTGGATGGGTACGCCCAATTCCAGCGCCTGCTGGAAAAGAACCTGGACCCGGAAATGTATCAGGTGGGCCTGATGCTCGCCTGAGGGATATGGGATAGGACCGGGGCTGCAAGGGGGTCCCAATGGTCCCGCCGGTTCGGCCTGCGGCCCTTCCCGGCGCTCCCTTGCGTACGGGGCGTTCGCCTCGCCGCCCCTGCCGCCGGCACCCTCAGGCTCTGAGGGGATTTGCCGGCGCAATGTAACTTGTTCTGAAGGGGCCAGGGAAGGCCCCCTGGAGGTGTGCGGCAGATCCGCAAAAAGCCTTGCGTAGCAAGGGTTTCCCTCCACGCTCCCCGGCCGCGCCGTAGGCGCAAGGGCGCCGTGGAGCCTTTGCAATCGCGGCGAAAGCCAGCTTTCCGATAACCGAAAACGCCGTCCCCGGAACCTGCCGGGGGCGGCGCTTGTGTTTGCGGGGGAAAGGGGCTACGCCCGCTGGCCCCAGGGCTCCCCTTCCGGGCCGCAGGGCCGGGTCTTGTAGATCTGCTGGCCGCCGCTGATGGCCTTTTCCAGATAGGTGTCGATCCACTGGGCCGCCCCGGCCCCATCCCGCCGGGCAAGATACCCGTAGAGGGTTTGGGTGTTGTTGTATAGGGCGTCGATGCCGTAAAGCTGGCAAAAGCGCATCCAAAGGGTGATCACCGGCGCCTTAAAGGAATAATAGAAAAGGGGCAGGATGCTGTTGCCGGAGGCCAGGGCCAGCTCGTGCTGGAACAAAAAGGCGGTTTCCGCTGCTTCGGCATGGGTTTGGGCTTGGCCCAGGGCCTGTACGATCTCCCCCAGGCGTTCCATGGCCTCGTCTCCGGCCTGGGCGATGGCCCGCTGCACCGCCAGGTGCTCCAGGGCCCGGCGCACCTCCAGGATGGAACGGACCTCGTCGTTGCCCAGCACGCCGCCGGCATATTCCATAATGGCGATCAGGGTGCGCAGGTTGCCCTTGCGACGGTAATCCGCCACAAAGGTGCCCTGCCTGGGCCGCACCTCCAAAAAGCCCTGCTGGGCCAGCTCCGTGACGCCCCCGTTCACCACCGCCCGGCTCACCTCGCATCTGCCGGGCCAGCTCCCGCTCCGGCGGCAGCTTGGCCCCCCACGGATAGACGGCCGGTGAGGATCATGCCCTGAAGCTGCTGGATGAACAGCTCCTTGAGGCTGGGCGCGGACAACTTTGAAAACTCTAACACAAAGAACCCTCCCTCCTGCTTGTGGCTATACCACATACCAATAGAATTATACCACGGTTTTCATGGAAAAATAGGGGAATAAATAAACAAATTCCTTGATTTTCTACAATATCTGTGGGAGCATTGACAGGGAAGGGCAGAATTGTTAAACTATTGCTAATGTCTGGTATAGACACATGGATCACTTCTGGAGGAACATTCGCCCCATGGAACCATTCAAAATTTTAGAGATCAAGCAAAGCGTGTTCGCGGATAACGACCGCCAGGCGGACGCCCTCCGGCGGGAGCTGAAGCAGCGGGGCATCTTTTTGCTGAACCTGATGTCCTCCCCCGGCGCCGGCAAAACCACCACCCTGGTGCAGACCATCCGGGCCTTGCAGGGAACCTTCCCCATGGCCGTTATGGAAGCGGACATCGATTCCGATGTGGACGCCCAAACCATCGCCGCCACCGGCGTACAGGCCATTCAGCTCCATACGGGGGGCATGTGCCACCTGGACGCGGATATGACCCGCCAGGCCTCCAGGGCCTGAAAGGGTGGAGGGCGCCCTGGTGATCTTGGAAAACGTGGGCAACCTGGTTTGCCCGGCGGAGTTCGACACCGGGGCCGTGAAAAACGCCATGATCCTTTCCGTGCCCGAGGGGGACGATAAGCCCCTGAAATACCCCCTGATGTTCTCCATCTGCGACGTGGTGCTCATCAATAAAACCGACGTGCTGCCCTATTTCGATTTCGATTTGGAGCCTGCCGGCAACGCATCCTGCGCCGCAACCCCAATGCGAAGGTCATCCCCATCTGCGCCAAGACCGGCCAGGGGATGGAGCCCTGGTTCCAGTGGCTCCAAGAACAAGTGAACGATTGGCGGGGATAGCAGATCCAAGCCACATCCCAATTCTTT
>ENA-OQEN01001092-OQEN01001092.1-human-gut-metagenome-genome-assembly--contig:-NODE-1092-length-10530-cov-1.726521_pt1 | contig 10530 bp, 17 predicted proteins | sample MGYA00242791_ERZ504627 | MGnify/ENA primary metagenome ERZ504627 (study PRJEB26092, sample SAMD00036316) | human gut metagenome | host: Homo sapiens | study: EMG produced TPA metagenomics assembly of...
CGGCGCAGCGTCCGCCCGTTTTTACAGAACGATTTCCGGCTCCGCGGAAATTCCGGCGAATGGTACGGAATAGTCTTTCAAGTTATTTTCCCGTATCAGCCTGAGATACTGGGCGCGATTGAGATGTACCGGATAGCGCAGCAGCTCCATTTCGCCGCTCGCTATCAGCGCTTCGCTGAACGAGCCGCGCTCGACCGTGCCGGTCATCACGCATGTGCCGCCGAGAGAAATTACCTGCTCGGCCGTCCTGCGCGCTTCTTCGGAGCGAAGCTGCGGATCGCAGACGAACGCTATCCCGTTTGTCTGTCCGCTGTAAATCTGCGGCTCGGCGTTGATTTTAACGGGACGGTACCAGAAGCCTCCGGCCCGCTGCGCCGCGAGATTTTCAATAAAAAGCTTGTCCGCGTAGTAGTCTGCGCCGCTCAGTCGGTCCGAAAGCAGCTTCAGCAGCTCCAGCCCGCGGCCGTACTTCGGCACGGGGAACAAAACCAGCCGTGCGCCGCCAGCAGCTTCTCCGTTTCGTCTATTATGCGTTCGCACGAAGCCTCGTAGGGCGTTTCGTCCATGCCGTAGGCGCAGTCAAGCACCGCCGCGCCGGCACGCTCGCCTCGGATTGCGTCTCGGTTGTATATCAGCGAGTCCTCAGTGTAGTCGCCTGAGAAAAGTACGGACTTTCGCCCTCTGAGAAACGGTACCAGACGCTTCCTGCGCAGTGCCCGCTTCTTCCCCAGCGGATGGAAAGCGCGGCAAACCCTCCGCGTCCGCCCGGGCATATCGTTTCGAGCGTGAAGGAGTTCGCGGCTTTCGTCGGGAGCTGCCGCAGCGTTTCTCCCGCTGCGAAGACGGGGCCGGAAAAGCCGCGCTCCGCGAGCCACGGCAGCGCTCCCGTGTGGTCCGCGTGAGAATGCGTCAGAAACACCGCGTCAATCCCATCGATTTGCTCCTGTGAAAGACGCGGGTATCTGTCGTCCGGGCTTTCGGCCATAACGCCGCAGTCCACGAGGAAGCAGACGCTCTCGCCGCGCACATAAAAGCAGTTGCGCCCGTGTTCGCCTACGCCGCCGGCAAAATAGAGTTCCATCTTTAAGCTCCTTTGCGCTTTCCTATAAAGCGATTGAAGGCGAGCAGCGCCGTCGTGGTTATCAGCACGCAAAGCACCGCCATAGCCATGCCGAGCGATACGCTGCCCTGCTCGAACTCGCGGTTGATGTACGTCGAGACGACGAGCGTGTTCGGAGGCGCTATAAGGCTGGCCGTTACCAGTTCGCGGAAGGCGATTATGAAAATCATCATCCATCCGGCGAATACGCCGCGCGAAATCATCGGCAGCGTCACGCGGCGGAACACGTAGCCGGAGTGCCGCCGAAGACGCGCCCGGCCTGTAAAAGCTGTCGTTGATCTGCGTGAAGGCCGAGGTGACGTACTGCACGGTGTACGGCACGTAGAGCACCACATATGCGAGCACCATTATTCCGATAGTGTTGTAAAGCGGCACGAGCTTGTAAATAGCGTTCCAGAACAGCATGATGCCGATTACCAGCACGATGCTCGGCAGCATTTCCGGCAGCAGAGCGACGCATTCCAGAGCTTTCTTAAAAAATCCCGTCGACCTGCGCACGGCGACGACGACCGCGGTGCCGATTACTGAGCATATCGTCGCGGAAGATACGGCGAGGAACAGGCTTTTCCATATGGAACTCAGCGCTTTGGGCGTGGTGAGCAGTTCGTGATAATGCGCGAAGGTGAAATTTCCCGCCGCCAGGCCGTATCCCCTCAGCTTGATGAGCGACGTGGAAATGATCGAAAAATACGGCACTCCGATGGCGATTACGACGACGGCCGCCAGCCACAGCCATGCGGCGGCGCGGCCGAGCCTGGATAGGCGCGTCCGCGCGGGGCGGCTGCCCTTACCGCCGACCAGACGGTAGCTCGAACGGCTCGTGATGCAGTTCTGCAGCATCCACATAGCCATGCAGATACAGACGAGAATAGATGAGAGGCTCGCCGAGCTGCTGAAATCGATAGGCGCGGTGGTCGAATAGCGGTGGATGTCAGTTGTGAATACGTAAAATCCGATGCGGCGTCCCAGCGTGTACGGCGTGCCGTACTCGGAGAGCGTCTTGACGAAGACCAGCAGCGCGCCGATGGCGTAGTTGCCCGTGAGCAGCGGCGCAAAATTTTGCGCGTCCGCATCGCGCGCCCGCGCCGAAAACGGCCCCGCTCTCCTCAAGGCTCGCGGTATGTTCAACATCGCGTTCTTGAGCATCGTCATGAGGAACGGGAAGACGTGCAGGCTCATGACGAGCACGAGCCCGCCGAAGCAGAAAAAGCTCTCCGACCAAGCGCCGGTCGCCGGGAAAAGCTGCTGAAACAGGCCGCGCTTCTGCATGAACAGAATCCAGCCCATCGACGCGATGTAGGGCGGCGTCATGAACGGAATCATAAAGACGATGTCCAGCCATCCGTGCTTCGCAAGCTGCGTGCGGGCCAGAATGAAGGCCGTCGGCACCGCTATGACCGTTGAGCAGAGCACCACGCATATGCCGAGAAGCAGAGAGTTGTATATAGTCCGGACGTTTTCAGCGCTCGCAATCGTTCCCCATGCCTGATATAAGTCAAGGCGGCCATCTACGATGACCGCCTCGGCGAATACCGTGACAAGGGGGCAGAGAATCAGTCCTGTGAGGAGCGCCAGCAGAAGCGCGAGCGGCAGACTCTTTTTCACGTTGATTTGGCTCATGCCCCTCCGTCCGCCTTACTTGCAGAGATTGTTGAGCTTGTCCGCCGTCTCGGAGGCGACGCCCATCATCTTGTCCCAGTCCGTCGGGATCTGCGGGATTTCGTCAAGGTTCGTGCGGTTCTCGCACTTCACGTCGCTGCGGCCCGGCAGCAGATAGGCGTCTGCCACGAGCTTCTGGCTTCGTCGCTGAACAGGAAGTCGACGAACGCCTTCGCGTTGTCCATGTTGGGCGCCGTCTTGAGTATCATAGCGGGACGCGGGTTGACTACGGTGCCTGAGGCGGGGTAGTAGATTTTGAGCGGCTCGCCCTTCGCCATCGCAGAGTAGGCGTTGTAGTCGACACCCGCGATAAGGATGCCCTTCTCGCCGGTGGTGACCGCCTCAAGCGCGGCTCTGTTGGCTCCGGGAACCGTCAGCCCGTTGGCGGCCCAGCTCTGCATTATAGCTTCGCCCTTGTCGAGGCCGGTGACGAGTCCCGCGAGGAAGTCCTTGCACGCGCCGGACTTTTTGGGGTCGGGGATGGCGGTCATATCCTTATATTTGGCATCCGCAAGCTCAACCCAGTCGGCGTTCAGCTCGGAAACGACAGTCGTGTTGTAGATGACGCCGACAGCCGAGGCGCTGTAGCCGAAGAGCGTCGAATCGCCGTCTATCCAGCCTTTGTTGACCTTGCCGGCGTTGGCCGGTTTGTAGCTTTCAAGCTGTCCGCCTGCTTCATGCTCAGACCGTCGGACCACGAGGCGAGTATCACGACGTCCGCCACGGGATTGGCCTGCTCGGCTCCAGACGGGCGAGGATCTCTCCGGTCGTTCCCTGGAACTGCTCCACATCGACGCCGGTCTTCTCGGTGAAGGCTGCGGCTATTTTGTCGGCGAGCCTGCGGGGCTCGGCATGTAGACCGTCACCTTGCCGGAGAGCTGCTTCCGCTTCCCCAGCCTGCGCGGCGCACACGGCGAAGCGAGGCAAAGGCAGAGCGCCAACATGAGACACACAATACGTTTCTTCATCCTACATAACCTCTTTCATTTGAAAAGTAATGATTTTCTGCGGGTCTATGTTAATGGACATCTTCTGGCCGGGCGTTACCTTGTGTCCGCTGCGCAGCGTCCACGTAACATCGTGGTAAGGGACTGTGACTTCATAGGAATCTCCGAGATACTGCACCTTCTGCACCGGAAGGTCGTAATGCAGCGTGCCCTCCATATGTTCGTTTACCGCCGCCTCGGGGCGGAACAGCTCCGTCTCGCTCAGCCAGTTGGACTTGCCGACGAAACGCGCAACAAACGCGGTGGCCGGATGATGGTAGATGTTTTCCGGGGTATCGTACTGCTCCACTATGCCGCCGTTAAGAACGGCAATACGGTCGCTCATGCTCATAGCTTCCGTCTGGTCGTGCGTGACGAATACCGAAGTGATGCCGAGCGCCTCCGTCAGCTCGCGGAGCTCGCGGCGCATCTCCTCGCGCAGCAGGGCGTCCAGAGCGGAAAGCGGTTCGTCGAACAGAATACAGCCCGGGCGCACCGCGATTGCGCGGGCGAAAGCCACGCGCTGCTGCTGGCCGCCGGACATCTGATGAGGATAGCGTTTTTCAAAATCCTCGAGATGAACGGTGCGCAGAGCTTCCAGCACACGATTTTTCAAATCATCAGTGTCGTTCCTGGCGCGCAGCCCGAAGGCGACGTTTTCGAAAATCGTCATGTGAGGCCATAGCGCGAAATCCTGAAAGACGAAGCCGAGATTCCGCCTCTCAGGCGGAAGATTTATCCCGCGTTCGTGCGAGAACACGCATACGTCGTCAAGCCATATCTCGCCTCCGTCCGGCGTCTCAAGACCCGCAATCATACGCAGCAGCGTAGTCTTGCCGCAGCCCGAAGGGCCGAGCAGCGTTGTGAAACTGCCGTCTTCCACTGTCAGCGTAGTAGCCGGATGACCTGCCTGCCGTCAAAACTTTTCGTGACTTGATGAAATTTTATTTCCACAGCGTCCCTCTTCTCTATGATGCACACACCATGAAGTGTAGGACGGCAATGTAAGGATTGCGGTACATTTATGTAAAGCAAACGTAAAATATGCGCATTGCGGCGCATAGTTGGAAAATATCGCCTTTGACGGGCGGCCGTAAGTGCGCCTTTGATTGCGCGGCGCTTTGCCTTAGAGTAATTTCCCCGCCTTTTTCACGTCGCGGCCCTCGGCGGCGGCGTTATAATATTTTCGTATATTGGAACGAAGGGTCTGATTTTGACGAAATATACGGAAAAGCAGCCGAAAGACAAACGCGAAATAACGAGCTCGATGACGCACCTTGCCGGGGCGCTGCTGGCGGCGGCGGGGCTTGCGAAGCTCGCTTACGACGCGTGGAGCCGCGAGGAGGGGACGGGGGCGCTTGTCTCGGTCGCCGTATTCGGCGCGAGCATGGTGCTTCTTTACTGCACGAGCTCGCTCTATCACTGGTGCTGCGCCGTCCACGCGCGCGCGGCGGCCTTCATGCAGCGGCTCGACCACATGGCGATTTTTCTGCTTATCGCGGGGACTTACACGCCCGTCTGCGTTCTGCGGCTTGGCCCGCCCGCGGGGTATGTGATGCTCGCGCTCGTCTGGGGCGTCGCCGCGGCGGGGCTTTCTTATAAAGATTTTCTGGGTGGACGCGCCGGTGTGGCTCTCCTGCGCAATCTACATCGCGATGGGCTGGCTCGCCGCCTTCTTCATCGTGCCGCTGTGGCGCGCGATGTCCGCTGCGGAGATGGCGTGGCTCGTCGCGGGCGGCCTGCTCTACACCGCGGGAGCCGTCATCTTCGCGCTCGACGCCCGCGCCTCAAATTCCGCTGGTTCGGCCCGCACGAGCTTTTCCACCTCTTTGTAATGGGCGGCTCGCTCTGCCACTACATAACGATCGCGGGCTGCGTAGCGTAGAAATGGCTGGGGCTTCCGGCACGCGCGGCGCGGTTGAAGAAGCTGTAAAAGAACTCGGCCTGAACCGCACGCGCTTTTTTGAGGCGCCGAAGCAGAAATATGCCGCGATTATAAAACAGATAGAAAAAACATTCGTCGTAGACGGCGGCCAAATCCACTGGGCCAACATAGAACGCGCTTCTCGCCGCGCTTCGAGCGCCGCTTTCTTGACGTGAGCCGCAGTCCCGGCTGGTATCTCGCGCTTCCGAATATTGTGCCCGAGCCCGATAAGCCGGTCTACGCGCTCTTTGAGGACAGTCTCGCCTTTGAGCCGAAGTACTGGCTTTATGAGGCGTATCTGCCGGAGCTCGTTAAAATCCTTTACGAAACGCCAGTATGCGATTTCTATGTCGTCTCTAAAAAATATAATTGGCTTATCAGCGAAGACCATGAGGAAACGGCCTGCTTCGTGGGCGATGTTTTCTCGTCTATGCCGAAGGCGGCGCTCTTTTAGCGGCGTAGAAATCTCAGCTAATATAAAAACCCCCGAAGCGGATGGAAAATTCCTCGCCTCGGGGGTTTTCGATTGTTTGGAAAAAATTCCCGCTACCGCGCCGCGGTTTCGCCTCTTAGCGTTTTACGTCCGCGCCGTATTTTACGGTATTATCTCGGACATTATGGAGACGGCGATTTCGTTGGGCGTTTCGGCTTTTATCGGGAGGCCGATGGCTGGTAGATGCGGTCGAGGTGCGCGGCGGAGACGCCTTCGGCGAGGAGCTTGGCGCGCACGGCGGCGATTTTGCTGCGCGAGCCGATCATGCGTAGTAGGCGCCGGGCTGCCCTTCTGTGACGCGGACGGCTTCTGCGTCGAGCGCGTGTCCGCGCGTCATTATGACGACGTAGCTGCGGCTGTGGAGACTCAGGCCGTTTTCGTAAACTTTTTCTATCGGGCAGACGATGTTCCGCGCCCACGGTATGCGCTCGTCGTTTGCGAATTCTGGCGTTCGTCCCATACGGTGACGCGGAAGCCGCGAAGCTCCGAGTTCCGCCATTGCGCGCCCGACGTGGCCGCGCCGAATATAACGAGTTCGTCGCCCAGCCCCAGAAGTTCGATGAATACGCTTGCTTTTCCGCCGCAGACCATGCCGTCGGCCGCGGTGAGGCTTTTGTGCCAGAGGCGCGAGGCTTCGCCGCTTTTCATGAGCCCGAGCGCCTGCTGTATCGCTTCGTATTCGATGAGGCCGCCGCCTATCGTTCCCGCGATTGTGCCGTCGGGACGCACCCACATCGACGCGCCGCGGCTGCGCGGCGTGGAGCCGCTTTCGTCTATGACGGTGCATATAGCGCCGAAGCCGCCGTTCTGCACCTCCTGGTTGATTTTGTTCAGAAGTTCCGCGTTCATGCCGCGCGCCTCCTTTTGTTTAACTTCCCGCCGCGAAGGAGCAGGCAGGGTAGTGGCAGACGGCGCAGTGCTCGCAGAGACCGCCGACGCCCCAGCGGCGGACGAGGTCGCCGGGCTCTATCCCCGCGAATATGAAGGGCAGCAGCTTGTCGAGCGCGGTGCGGTCGTCGAATGCGACGCAGGCGGGCGCGCCTATGACGGCTACGTCGCGTCCGTCCTTGGGCGATTTCGCCCAGCCGAGCATTAACATCGCGCCGGGGAGCGCGGGCGTGCCCTGGAAGGCGATTCTGCGGCAGCGGGAGCGTATCGCGCCGGGGGTTTTGTCGTCGCGTCGACGCTCATGCCGCCGGTGCAGATTATCACGTCGCGTCTTCGTCGAGAAATGCGCCTATCGCCTCGCTTATAAGCTCGAGCGAGTCGGTGCAGAAGCGCTGGCCCATGAGCGTGCCGCCGCCTAGGCGTTCGAGCTTTTCGAGCAGCTTCGGGCGGAAGGCGTCCTCCACGCGCTTGTCCACGATTTCCTTGCCGGTCGTGACGAGGCCGACTTTGAGCGGGCGGAAGGGAAGCACCGCAAAGGGCTTGCTGCCGCGCACGACGGCTACGGCGCGCTCGACGCGGTAGTCTTCGAGCACCAGCGGGCGGATGCGGAAGCCCGCGACGACCTGTCCTTTAAGCACTGGGCGGTTCGGCGCGAGGGCGGAGAGCACCCAATCCGGGTCCTGGTTGACGCGGTTGACGGTCTCAGCGAGGTAGCATAGCATTCCGGAGCTTCGGCGACGAGGTTGCAGCGTCCCTCGGCGGGCGGCGTGACGCTGAGGTTCTCGCCGCAGAGCGCCTCGCCGAGCTGCATCGCCGCGTCGTCCTCGTGTACGTCGCCGGGCGAGAGCTCCATGACGGAGAGGTTTTCGCGCCCCATGCTGCGCAGCGTCTCGAGGTCCGCCTCTGTGATTATCTGGCCTTTTTTGAAGCGCGCCGATTTTTTGCGGTTCTTTGCGTCTATCTGCGTCAGGTCGTGCGCTAGCGGCAGCCCGACGGCCTGCTCCAGCGGAATCTGCGTTATCTTCATTGCTGAGTTATTCCTCCCTGCCGGTTTTTTTCTGCACGGCGCATTCGGCGCACCGTCCGTAGACTACGAACTGCTTGCCCTCGACCTCGACGCCCGCTGGGACTTTTACTCGCGGCATCTTCTGGTCCGCGAGGCAGAACATGCGTCCGCATTCGAGGCAGAGGAAGTGCGGATGGTCGCCGGGGCATCCGTCCGCGCCTTCGCCGTGCGCGCAGAAGCGCCAGACGCCGTCGATGCCCTGCACCTGATGGACGATGCCCGCCTTGCGCAGCGTCTCGAGCGTGCGGTAGAGCGTGACTCGGTCGAGGTGCTCTTCGATTTTTGAAAGTATCTCGGCGTGCGAGAGCGGCGAGCCGCAGGCAAGAAGGAGCTCGAGTATGACCCTTCTCTGGCGCGTCGTGCGCAGCCCCGCGTTTTTCAGCGTTTTTTCTATATCCAAAGCGCGTTCCTCCGATGTTTTTAAGATAAGCGAGCCGCTATCATTATATATTTATTCGCCGATGAAACGCAATTATATTGCGTAAAATTACGCGCACCGCGCGCCGTCGGGCTTTTGTAAGAGTTCAATGTAAACGACGTAATTTTTATTAAGCGAAGCGCAGCGCGGCTTTTCATATCCGTGCCGAAAGCTGAAAACAGCGCGCCTGCGCTAAGCAAAACGGCGGTGATTTTTATTTCGCCTTGTTGACATTTGTAAAAACTGCTTTTATTATGTTATGTGCTATGCCATGAAAGGCGTTGATCTTTCAATCCGGCACGAGGGGAAGGGCGCTGTGATGCGCGGTAATAGCTTTATATCCAACGTTATTAACGTAGTCGTCGTTATTATTAGCAGCGGGTCCCCCGAAGTGACCGGCGCTTAGCGGCTGTTTTAATTTCGGACCGGGGCCCGCGAGGGGTTCCGGTCTTTTTTATTATTTGAAGTATTTGGAAGAAAGGGCGTTTTCAGAGTGAAGAGTACTTTCAGCATCATATCCGAAGACAATCCGGGTGTGCTCATGCGTATCGCGAACCTCATATGCCGCCGCGGCTACAACATAGAGAGCCTCAGCGTCGGCCGCACGGACGTGCCGGGGCTTTCACGCTTCACCGTCATCATCGAGGGCGAGGAGGGCGCTTACGAGCAGATACGCAAGCAGCTTATGAAGCTCATCGAGGTCGTCGAGGTGCGCAATCTTACAAAGGAAGGGCCTTCGTCGAGCGCTGGCTTTCTCTCGTGAAGGTGCTCGCGCCCGTCGACCGCAGGCCGCACATCCTCCAGACGGCGGAGATTTTCCGCTGCCGCGTCGTCGACCTCGGCTCGGACGCGATTACACTTGAAGTGACTGGCGACCGCGGCAAAGTGGAGGCCTGCCTCGAAGCGCTCAAGCCCTACGGCATTCTCGAAACCGCGGGCTCGGGACAGGTGGCGCTCTCGCGCACCGGCTTCAGCAATTAAGGTTATCACGGGCTTTAACGGCTTAGCGATATAAATAAAAACAAAATTTTAAGGAGTTGTTTCAAATGGCAAAGGTTTATTACGACCGCGACGCAGATCTCAGCTTCCTGGACGGCAAGACGATAGCCATACTCGGCTACGGCAGCCAGGGACACGCCCATGCGCTGAACCTGAAAGAGTCCGGATGCGACGTGATCGTAGGCCTTTACGAAGGAAGTAAATCCTGGGCGAAGGCTGAGGCGCAGGGCCTGAAGGTTTACACAGCAGCTGAGGCTGCAAAGCAGGCGGATATCATCATGATCCTGATCAATGATGAGAAACAGACCGAGCTTTACAAAAAGGATATCGAGCCGAACCTGGAAGAAGGAAATATGCTGATGTTCGCACATGGATTCTGCATCCACTTCGGACAGATCGTACCTCCGGCTAATGTAGATGTTACCATGATCGCACCGAAGGCTCCCGGTCACACCGTAAGAAGCGAGTACCTGGCAGGAAAAGGAACACCGTGTCTGGTAGCGGTTCAGCAGGATTACACAGGCAAAGCGCTGGATACCGCACTGGCATATGCGCTGGCCATCGGCGGAGCAAGAGCAGGTGTCCTGGAGACCACCTTCCGCACCGAGACCGAGACAGACCTCTTTGGAGAGCAGGCAGTTCTGTGCGGCGGCGTCTGCGCATTGATGCAGGCAGGCTTCGACACTCTGGTAGAGGCCGGATATGACCCGAGAAACGCATACTTTGAGTGTGTACATGAGATGAAGCTGATCGTAGATCTGATCTATGAGCCGGCTTCGCAGGAATGAGATACTCTATTTCCAATACTGCTGAGTACGGTGATTATATTACTGGACCGAAGATCATCACCGAGGAGACCCGCAAGACCATGAAGAAGATCCTGGCAGACATCCAGGACGGCTCTTTCGCAAAAGAGTTCCTGCTGGATATGTCTCCGGCAGGCGGGCAGGCACACTTCCGCGCTATGAGAAGGCTGG
>ENA-OQEN01001093-OQEN01001093.1-human-gut-metagenome-genome-assembly--contig:-NODE-1093-length-10508-cov-2.718813_pt1 | contig 10508 bp, 14 predicted proteins | sample MGYA00242791_ERZ504627 | MGnify/ENA primary metagenome ERZ504627 (study PRJEB26092, sample SAMD00036316) | human gut metagenome | host: Homo sapiens | study: EMG produced TPA metagenomics assembly of...
CCTCCGGACTGGTGGAGCCCCTGGGCGCGGTGCTGGCCTTTGTGCTGGCCGAGTGGGTAGGCGCAGCGCTGCCGTGGCTCATGAGCGCGGCGGCGGGCTGTATGGTGTGTGTGACCGCACAGGAGATGATCCCTGAGGCGGTGGAACCGGATGAAGTGGCCGGTGTCATCAGCATCGTGCTGGGTTTTGCGCTGATGATGGCACTGGATGTGGCCCTGTGATATAGTAAAAGCAGCGCCGGACAGACTCTTTTGGTCTGCCCGGCGCTGCTTTTATGCAAAAAGGATTTATACTGTCTGCTGCTTCTGGCGCAGATGCCGCCGCACCACAAGCAGGCAGGCCAGATGCACCAGTGCGGTCAGCGCCCAGCTGATGGGGTAGCTGATGTACAGCATAAAAGGGGTGCGGTTCAGCTGGAAAATGGTGGCGATCCAAACCAGCCGCAGCACGCACACACCCACAAGGCTTACCACCATGGGCAATACGCTGTAGCCCAGCCCGCGCAGGCTGCTAGCCAGCACGTCCATGATGCCGCACAGCAGGTAAAAGCCACAGATCAGGCGCAGCCGCTCGGCACCGGTGGCGATGACCGCAGTGTCCGAGGAGTAGAAGCGCAGCAGCTGATTTCCCGCCAGTGCTGCACCGCCACCAAGCACAAGACCGGTCACCACGACACACAGCAGACAGTTGCGGATCACCCGGTCAAGATTGTGATACTTGCGCGCGCCGATATTCTGGCTGGTAAAGGTGACAGCGGCCTGTGCAAAGGCATTCATGGCAGTGTACACAAAGCCCTCCAGATTGGAGGAAGCAGAGTTGCCCGCCACCACCATGGAGCCGAAGGAGTTGATGGAAGACTGGATGACCACATTGGAAAGGCTGAACACCGTGCTTTGCAGCCCGGCAGGCAGGCCGATGAGCAAAATCTGCTTCAGCGTCCCGGCGTGGAAGGCCAGCCGCCGCAGGTCTAGCCGCAGTGCGCCCTCCTCCCGGACGAGCATCCCAGTCACCAGCAGCGCGGACACAGTCTGGCTGATGATGGTGGCCAGTGCCACGCCCGCCACGCTCATGGAAAAGCCGATGACAAAGACCAGATTCAGCACCACGTTGATGATACCGGCAGCGGCCAGACAGTATAGCGGGCGCTTGGTGTCGCCCACAGCCCGCAGCAGCGCACTGCTGAAGTTGTACAGCATGGTCATGGGCATTCCGATAAAATAGATCTTCAGATACAGGGTGGAAAGCTGATCACGTCCTCCGGGCAACTCATCAGCTCCAGCAGACCGCGCGCGGCGCAAAAGCCCACCACCGCCAGCAGCACGCCGCTGACTAAGCCCAGCGCTACGGCGGTGTGCACCGTATCCTGCACGCCCTTTTCGTCCCGGGCGCCAAAGCACCGGGCTGCCACCACATTGGCACCCAGCGAAAGCCCGACGAACAGGTTGACCAGCAGGTTGATCAACGCGCCGTTGGAGCCCACGGCGGCCAGCGCTGTGCTGCCCGCAAAGCGCCCCACCACCACAACATCGGCGGCGTTGAACAGCAATTGCAGAATGCTGGATGCCGCCAGCGGCACGGAAAACAAGATGATCTTTTGCAGCATGGGCCCGCTGGTCAGGTCTGCGGAACGGCTGGTCGTAGCATGAGTTGTCTACCTCCTATAATAAGCCTTGCGTGAACATAGCAATTGCTTATTATAGCGCGATATTAGGTAAAAAACAAGAGGTAAAGCGCCCTGTTCTCTCCAAAAGCGGCAAATATCACCCGCCGGGTACAGCCTGCAATTGAAAAATGCTGCCCATACTGCTATAATAAGGCGGTAGACCCGTAGAAAACGGAGGAAGTTGGATTTATGTATCGGAATCGGATCAAACGGCTGCTGGATATTTTGCTGTCGGCCTGCGGCATTCTGTGCCTTTCGTGGCTGCTGCTGCTTTTGGCTGTTGCCATCAAGCTGGACTCGCCCGGGCCGGTGTTTTTCCGGCAGAAGCGTGTGGGCATCGGCAAGCGGCATTTCCAGATCCTCAAGTTCCGCACTATGCGCATTGATACCCCGCACGATATGCCCACCCATCTGCTGCACGACCCGGAGCAGTATATCACCCGCATGGGGCACTTTCTGCGCAAGACCAGTCTGGACGAGCTGCCCCAGCTGTGGAATATCCTTGTGGGGGATATGGCGGTCATCGGCCCGCGCCCGGCGCTGTGGAACCAGTACGACCTGCTGGCCGAACGGGATAAGTACGGTGCAAACGATGTGCGCCCCGGGTTGACCGGCTGGGCGCAGATCCATGGCCGGGACGAGCTGGAAATTACCGAAAAGGCAAAGCTGGACGGCTGGTATGTGGAGCACATCAGCTTTGGGCTGGATGTGAAGTGCTTCTTTGGCACTATTACCGCCGTGCTCAAGCATGACGGCGTGGTGGAGGGCGGCACCGGCACCCTGCATGATGAAAAATGATCTATTATATGGAGACACCGGAGCCTTGGCTGACGCTCCGGTGTCTCCATTTTTACAGAAAGCACAGCACAGAACGGCTGAAATTGGCATATCTCTTGATTTATCCCCTGAAAAGCGTATAATAAAACAGTACACAAGACGTTAAAGGAGGATTCCTGTATTATGGAACGCACCTATATCAATGAGGCTCAAAAGGCCATCGGCGGCACGGTGAAGGTGCAGGGCTTTATCGAGAACCTGCGCAACAGCAAGTATATGGCATTTATCGTGCTGAAGGATATTACCGGCAAGCTGCAGATCACGGTGGAGAAGGCCGACCACCCCGAGCTGGTGGATACCATCGACCAGCTCACCCCGGACTCTGTCATCACCGTCACCGGTAAGGTGATGGAGAACGACTACGTCAAGATGGGCGGCGTGGAGATGATCCCCGAGAGCATCGAGGTGGAGAGCACCGCCAATGCACTGCCCATCGTCCGCAAGGAGATCGCAGCCACCAAGAAAAAGAAGGCTGTGGAGCGCTCCAGCATCGACCAGCGCATCGACTACCGCTGGATCGACCTGCGCACCGACGAGAACCAGCTGATGTTCAAGGCACAGAGCTGCTTCGTCAATGCTATGCGCAAGTTCCTGCTGGACCGCAACTTCATCGAGATCCACACCCCCAAGCTGATCGCTGCTGCCAGCGAGAGCGGCTCTGAGGTGTTCAAGGTGGACTACTTCGACCGCAACGCTTATCTGGCACAGAGCCCCCAGTTCTATAAGCAGATGGCCATGGCTGCCGGTTTTGAGCGTATCTTCGAGACCGGTCCCGTGTTCCGCGCCGAGAAGAGCTACACCAACAAGCACGCTACCGAGTTCTCCGGCTTCGACCTGGAGTTCAGCTACATCACCTCCTTCAAGGACGTGATGAAGATGGAAGAGGAGCTGCTGACCGCCGGTCTGCAGGCTGTTAAGGACAGCTATGGCGAGCAGATCAAGGAACTGTTCGGACTGGAAGTCATCGTGCCCACCACCCCGTTCCCGGTGGTCAAGCTGGCAGACCTGTATAAGGCTCTGGAAGAAGAGTTCGGCTACACCGTGGACGAGAGCGAGAAGGGCGATCTGACCACCGAGGCCGAGCGCCTGAGCTACGACTGGGTCAAGAAGCACTACGGTCACGAGTTCCTGTTCATCACCGATTACTCTGCCGAGAAGCGCGCTTTCTACCACATGCGCGACGAGAACGGCGTGCCGCAGGGCTACGACCTGATCTGGCGCGGCGTGGAAATCACCACCGGTGCCCAGCGTGAGCACCGCTACGAGGTGCTGAAGAAGCAGGCTGAGGAGAAGGGTCTGGCCGATGACGTCAAGTTCTATCTGGAGTTCTTCCAGTACGGCTGCCCGCCCCACGGCGCTTTGGTCTGGGCATCGACCGCCTGACCATGCTGCTGTGCGGCCTGAGCATCAAGGACGCCGAGTTCCTGTTCCGCGGCCCCAACCGCCTGACCCCGTGATTTCATAAAACCTTTCTGAGAGCTGCTGTGCGTTTCGCACTGCAGCTCTTTTTTGAGTCCCGTGAAAAGGCAATTGAGGAAAATCCACAGATTTTCCTCAATTGCAATTATAAAAATATTTTCCGCTAAAGATGCCCAGAGCAAAGCGGAGGGCATTTAAGATCGTCCCGGCATAATAAGCGCTCCCTTTTCATACGATACAACGAGCACACCCACCCTACGGGCGCGGTGCGCAGCGCAACAGGAAGGGGAGAAGGACCTTGGAGAAACAGGAACAGAACAGCATCTGTCGCGAGATCGGCGCACGCACCGGCGGGGATATCTACATCGGTGTGGTGGGGCCGGTGCGCAGCGGCAAATCCACCTTTATCAAGCGGTTCATGGAGCAGCTGGTGCTGCCCGCCATGTCCGGCTCTGCCGCTGCCCGGGAACGTGCCCGGGACGAGCTGCCGCAGTCGGCAGCGGGGCGCACCATCATGACCACCGAGCCGAAATTCATCCCGGAGACCGCCGTGCCCTTGCAGCTGGAGGGCGGCGGGGCGTGCCGGGTGCGGCTGATCGACTGTGTGGGCTACATGGTGGAGGGCGCTATGGGGCACGAGGAGGACGCAAAGCCCCGCATGGTCAAAAGCCCGTGGTTTGAGCAGGAGGTGCCCTTTGATCTTGCCGCAGAGACCGGCACCCGCAAGGTGATCTGTGAGCACTCCACCATCGGGGTGGTGGTCACTACGGACGGTTCGGTCAGCGATATCCCCCGGGCAGGCTACGCAGAGGCAGAAAAGCGGGTCGTCACCGAGTTGGAAGCGCTGGGCAAGCCCTATATCATCCTGCTCAACAGCACCCACCCGGACGCGCCGGAGACCCGGCAGCTGGCCGAGGGAATGGCGCGGGACTACCACCGCACCGTGCTGCCGGTAAGCTGTGTGGACTTGGATGCCGCCATGCTGGGGGAGATTTTACGGCGGGTGCTGTATGAATTTCCGGTGCAGGAGCTGGATTTTGCCCTGCCCCGCTGGGTGACCATGCTGGAGCCCGGGCATTGGCTGCAAACGCAGGTATACGCAGCCGCCATGCAGCTGGCAGAGCGGGTGTCCCGCATGAAGGATCTGCCCACTGGAACGGACGCCCCTGCGCTGGAATGCGATGCCGTGCAGCGCTCGGCAGTGGCGGGGGCAGACCTTGCCGCCGGCAGTGTGCGGGTGAGTGTGGAGCTGAAGCCGGAGATCTTTTATCAGGTGCTCAGCGAGCAGACCGGGCTGGACATCGGGGACGAGGCCGGGTTGATGCCCTGCATCATGGAGCTGGCCCGGGCAAAGCGCGCCTACGAGAAGGTGCGCAGCGCCTTGGAGCAGGTGGAAGCCACCGGCTACGGCATCGTGATGCCCTCCATCGATGAGCTGCATCTGGAGCCGCCGGAGATCGTGCATCAGGATGGGCGCTGCGGGGTGCGGCTGCAAGCCTGTGCGCCCTCTATCCAGATGATGAAGGCCACTATCCATACAGAACTGAGCCCCATCGTGGGCACCGAGAAGCAGAGCGAGGACTTGGTGCAGAGCCTGCTGGCCGACTTTGCGGACGACCCGGTGCAGCTGTGGGAGTCCAACATTTTCGGCAAAAGCCTGCACGAGCTGGTGAACGACGGTTTGCAGAACAAGCTGCTGCACATCCCGCAGGAAGCCCGCACCCGCCTGCAGGAAACGCTGGAGCGGGTCATCAACGAGGGCTGCACTGGACTGATCTGTATCCTGATCTAGGGCGTATCTGAAAAAAATCCCCGCTCGTCGTAAGTTCTACTTACAGCGGGCGGGATCATTCTGTCTTATTTTTCTTCCTCGGTCAGCTTGTTGATCAGCAGCTGATAGATCTCGTTGCCCTTCAGGATGAACTGCTTTTTCACCAGCTCGGCGCTCAGCGGTCGGGCGCACCCAGTTCCAGACAGAACAGTTCGCTGTCCAGCCCCTTTACGGTGCAGCGCACGGTGCAGTGGCCGTCGGCCTTTTCGGTGATGCGGGCGCTGTACTTGGCCTCCTTGCGGGCCCATGTTTGGCAGCGCAGTACAGCAGCCACTGCCCGCTCCCGCACGCTGCGGGGCAGGTCGTAGGCCAGCTCCTGCGCCACCTTGCGACCTTTATCGGTAATGGTGTAGCTGTCGCCGGTCAGGGTGACCAGCGCCTGTTTTGTGATATCGTCCAGACAGGAGCCAATCTCAAAATAATTGACAAGGGCTTCCTCCATCAGGGCGTTCTCGATCTCCTGCCGGGTAATGGGACCGGCGTTTTTCACCAGATAGCACAGCAGCAGCCGGATCTCGGTGCTGCTGGTCAGGCCGCCGGGACGGACACCGGCGGTAAAAGCATCATTGGCGCTCATCGTTCCTTACATCCCCCTTGCGCTTTCACATGGTATCAAAGGTCTGCGCCGCTGCCAAAAGGGCGGGCAGCGGGCAGACAAAAACTCTTTCTATTAGTATAAAGCTTTCAGCCCGGATTGCAAGCCGCAACGGCAAAATCTGTCTCAATGCGCTTGGGACATTCCGGTGTGGAGTACACCCACCTGTCCAGATGTCCCTCGGTGATGAAGTACCGCAGCTCAAACCGGTGGGGCTGGCTCAGGCGTGGTTCACGATGACCAGCTTGATCTTCATCTTTTCCGGCAGGATGTTTTTGATGTAGACACTTACCGCCTGCCCGGGCGCAAGACCGGAGCAGCTCTCCGCAAGCCCCGCAAGGTTCGGCGCAATCTCCACAAAGGTACCGTATTCCTCCACGCTGCGCACGATGCCCACCACCGTTTCGCCCACGGTGAACCGGGCGGCGTTCTCTGCCCATGTGCCAACAGCTCCCGGATGGTCAGCACAAAGCGCCCTTGCGCGTCCCGGTTCTTGATGGCGCACAAGATCTGCTGTCCTACGCTGACCCGGTCGGCAGGGGAGGAGATGCGGCTTACCGACATACAGTCGATGGGCAGCAGGGCACTGATACCACAGCCCACGTCACAAAACGCGCCGAACGGCTCGATGTGGGTCACGGTACAGGGCAGGATATCCCCGGGCGAAAGGGTGTCCAGATACTCCGCCTTGCACAGCCGCTGCGCCTCGGCGCGGGAAAGCCGGTAGCAGGGCGCGCCGTCCTCGTCCGTGTCCAGCCCCTCGATGACAAAACAGGTGGGGCGTCCCACCCGGGTCAGCACCGCAATATCCCGCACGGTGCCCGCCTCGGCACCGTCTGCGCACTGGGCAAAGGGCATCACCGCCTTTACGCCGCCCAGCTCAAACCGCAGCTGCCGCCGGGTGTCAAAGGCAAGGGCAGTGGCCTGTAAAATCTCGCCGCTGGCCATGGCAGCCCGCAGCTCGGCAGGGGACAGACGGGCGGCAGAACGGTAACTGTTTTCGGTACGATAAGCTTGCATCATGTTTCATTCCTCTTTCTATATGGTTTTCGGGTCTCTGTGCGATGCTACAACGATATGCAGCAGTGTGCGCAGATATTTGCATTTTGTGCGGCTTTGCATTATACTATATCTGTATGCGCAGCACCCGCTCAGCGGGCGGCGGCACACACTGGCTCTGCCGGGCATCTGCGCGGCAGAAAAGAAGGGAGAGGTCGGATAAATATGGACATCGCTGTGGGAGATACCATCCTCACCCGCAAAAAGCACCCCTGCGGAGCATCCAGCTTCGAGGTGCTGCGGGTGGGCATGGATTTTAAGATCCGCTGCACCGGCTGCGGACGCGAGGTCATGCTGCCCCGCGCCAAAATTGAAAAGAACATCAAAAAGGTGGTAAAGCCCGGCAGCGCACAGTAGCGCAGCCAACGCACCCGAACCGGAACGAATTTGTAAGGAGAACTGCAAGGATGCAAGATATTTCTTCCCGGATGGATGCGGTCTGCCGCCGCTTTGAGGAGCTTTCCATGCGGCTGAACCAGCCTGATGCCGCCGCCGACCCGGCACTGTTCCGCAAGTTAATGCGGGAGTACCACGACACCGAGCCGGTGGTGGAGGCTTACCGGGACTGGCAGACCGCGCTGGATCATCTGGCACAGGCCAAAGCCCTGCTGGAGGAGCCCGGTTCACTGGACCCGGACTTCAAGCAGATGATACAGCAGGAAATCAGCGAAAAAAGTCAAGATGTGGCAAAGCTGGAAAATAATCTCAAAATTTTGCTGCTGCCCAAGGACGTGAACGACGGCAAAAACGTCATCATGGAGATCCGCAGCGGTGCCGGCGGCGAGGAAGCCGCTCTGTTTGCCCACAGTCTGCTGCGGATGTACACCATGTACGCCCAGAACCGTGGCTGGACGCTGGAACTGCTCAACCTGAACGAGACCGAACTTGGCGGCGTAAAGGAAGCCATCATCTCAGTGGATGGCGCAGGTGCGTATAACCGTCTCAAGTACGAGAGCGGGGTGCACCGGGTGCAGCGTGTGCCGGAGACCGAGACCCAAGGCCGCATCCACACCTCCACCGCCACTGTGGCGGTAATGCCGCAGGCAGAGGAGGTGGACTTTGCGCTGGACATGAAAGACTTGCGCATTGATACCTTCCGCTCCTCCGGTGCGGGCGGTCAGCACATCAACAAGACCTCCAGTGCCATCCGTGTGACCCATATCCCCACAGGTACGGTGGTGGAGTGCCAGAACGAGCGCAGCCAGTTCCAGAACAAGGATAAGGCGCTGGAGATCCTGCGCAGCCGTCTGCTTGCGCAAAAACAGAAGGAACAGCAGGATGCCATCAACGCCCAGCGTCAGGGGCAGGTGGGCACCGGCGACCGCAGCGAGAAGATCCGCACCTACAACTTCCCGCAGGATCGCTGCACCGACCATCGCATCGGGCTGACCGTCCACAATCTGGAAAAGATCATGGACGGCAATCTGGATGAAGTGATCGATGCCCTTGCCACCCGGGAGCAGACCGAAAAGCTGCAAAAGCTGGGCGGGTAAAACCCGGTTTGCGGGTGCAAAACCATCCAAACGACTGCCAAGCAACTATACTTACAGATAGAAAGAACGATGATTCGTATGGAAATCAAAACCAGAGTTTTGCCTGCCGATGAAGCAGGCGTAGCCGAGGCCGCGCAGCTGCTGCGGCAGGGTCAGCTTGTGGCCCTGCCAACAGAAACGGTCTACGGCATTGCCGCCGATGCCCGCAACGGCGCGGCGGTGCGCAATATCTTTGTGGCCAAGGGGCGCCCGCAGGATAACCCCCTCATCGTCCACGTCACCGGGCCGGAGATGCTGCCGGGTCTTGTCAGCGAGGTGCCGGAGCGTGCCCAGCTGCTGATGGCAGCCTTCTGCCCCGGCCCACTGACCATCATCATGCCGCGCGGGCCGGAGGTGGCGGATGAGTGCTGCGCCGGACTGGATACCGTGGGCATCCGGATGCCAGCCACCCGGTAGCGCGGGCGGTCATCCAGCAGAGCGGCTGCGCCTTTGCCGCCCCCAGCGCCAACCTTTCCGGCAAGCCCAGCCCCACCAACGCACAGGATGTGTTCACCGATATGGACGGCCGCCTGCCGCTGATCCTCGACGGCGGCGAGTGCGATGTGGGCGTGGAGAGCACCGTGGTGTCGGTGGTGGTGATAAACCCACCCTGTTCCGCCCCGGCCACATCACGCTGGAGGACTTGGAACGCGCCCTCGGCGAAGAGGTGGAGGTGTCCAAGGCCATTCTGGAAAAGCTGCCGGAGGGTGCTGTGGTGCGCAGCCCGGGCATGAAGTATAAGCACTACGCCCCCAAGGCCGATGTGACTCTGCTAAACGGCACCTTTGCGCAGTTCAAGGCCTATGTGGACGCCCATAAAGACGAGAACCCCAGCTGCCTGTGCTTTACCGGCGAAAGCGCAAAGCTGAATGTGCCCTGCGTGGAATACGGCCGCGAGGGGGACGGTGCCGATCAGGCAAAGCACATCTTCCGCTCCCTGCGGGCGCTGGATGAGCAGGGCGACGGCGTAGTCTACGCCCGCTGCCCGCAGAAGGACGGCCTGTCCATGGCAGTGTACAACCGCCTGATCCGCGCCGCTGCCTTCCGGGTGATCGATCTATGATAACTTTAGGCATCACGGGGCGCAGCGGCTGCGGTAAGTCCACGGTCACGGCGGTATTTGCCGCCCACGGTGTGCCGCTGGCCGACGCCGACCAGCTCAGCCGGGAAATTTTGCTGCCAGGCTCGCCGCTGCTGCCGCAGCTTGCGGCGCGGTTCGGTGGGGAGATCCTTCGCCCGGACGGCACGCTGGATCGCCGTCTGCTGGCTGACCGCGCCTTTGCCACCCGGAGGCAAGGCCGCGCTGGACAGTCTGACCCACCCTGCCATTGTGGCGCGCATCCGGGCGGCAAAGCGGGCGGCGCAGACCGCTGGTGCGCCCCTTTTTGTACTGGACGGTGCGGTCATCGTGGGCACGGCGGCACAGGCTGAGTGCGACCGCCTGTGCGTGGTCACTGCGCCCTTTGAAACCAGCGTGGCGCGCATCGTGGCGCGGGACGGTATCTCGCCGGAGATGGCTGCCCGCCGCCTGAACGCCCAGACTCCGGAACGGACCCTGACCGCACAGGCAGA
>ENA-OQEN01001094-OQEN01001094.1-human-gut-metagenome-genome-assembly--contig:-NODE-1094-length-10495-cov-2.365451_pt1 | contig 10495 bp, 12 predicted proteins | sample MGYA00242791_ERZ504627 | MGnify/ENA primary metagenome ERZ504627 (study PRJEB26092, sample SAMD00036316) | human gut metagenome | host: Homo sapiens | study: EMG produced TPA metagenomics assembly of...
CGATAAAGGACGAGGACATAGAGCTCGACTTCACCGACAACCCCGACCAGGTAAAGGGCGCGATAAACCTGCCGCTCAGCGCGCTGCGCGCATCGGTCTACTACGCGATACGCAGCATCGTCGACCCGTCGCTTCCCTCCAACGGAGGATATTACAGGGCGATACACATCAAGAGCCGTCCGGGCTGCATCCTCGGCTGCACAGAGCCCGCCGCATGCGCGGACGCAGCGACACAGCGCAGCGCGTCGCGGACATGATATTCGGCGCAATGTCCGAGGTCGTTCCGCACCAGGTAATAGCGGGAAGCAACAGCTCGATAACCGGCGTCTACTTCGGCGGCGTTTCCCCCGATACGGGTGAATACTACGTCTACATGGAGACCTTCGGCGGCGGTTCCGGCGCGCGCTTCAACAAAGACGGGCTGAGCTGCGTCCAGGTACACATGTCGAACACCTCGAACCTCCCGATAGAAAGCATGGAGGTCGAATTCCCCTACATGGTGGAGAGATACGAGCTGGTCACAGATTCCGGCGGCCCCGGAAAATACAGAGGCGGCCTCTCTATGAGCAAGGACATCCGCGTCCTGGGCCACGACAGCGAATTCACCATCAAGGCAGACCGACAGAAGGTTCCGCCTTACGGGCTCTTCGGCGGCAAGCCCGGGCTTCCGGGCCTCATCACGATATACCCGGACACGGACGAGGCTCGGACGGTAGACTCGAAGAAGTCCGGCAACCTGCTCAAAGCGAACGGCGTGCTCCGCTGCCAGATGCCCGGCGCGGGCGGCTACGGCAACCCGCTCGAACGCAGCCGCGAGCTGCTGATTAAGGACCTGGAAGAGGGCTACGTCTCGCCGGAAAGCGCGATGCGCGACTACGGCATGACGCAGGAAGAGCTCGATTCCGTAAATATTTTTCGCGGTTAAGCATTAAATCCGACATAGAACAAAACTAAACAGAAGGGGAGATTGTGAGTTATGAGGTATAAGGATTTTGGAAAAACTGGTGAAAAAGTATCGGTACTCTGCCTTGGAACGTGGGCGCTCGGCGGCAAACAGTTCGGCGCGGTTCCCGAAGCAGACGCGATTTCCGCCGTCCACGCGATGGTCGATAACGGCGTGAACATCGTCGACACCGCGCCTATCTACGCTCCGGCGGTTCGGAAGAGGTCCTCGGCAAGGCGCTCGAAGGCGGATACCGCGACAAGGTCTTCCTCGTAACGAAGTTCGGCAGCGAGTTCGTAGACCCCAACGACAGCGACAAGGGCACAATCAAGATTCGAGCAGAAAGAACATGCTCAAATCCATAGAGAAGAGCCTTACCCGCCTTAAGACCGACCACATCGACGGCTACCTTATGCACTGGGACGACCGCGTCGGAACGCCGATCGAAGAGACGATCGCCTGCATGCACGAGCTGAAGGACGCCGGCAAGGTACGCTTCCTCGGCATGTCGAACCTCGAACAGCCGCTCGCCGACAGACTGCTTGAAGGCGGCGTGCTCGACATCGTGCAGTATCCCTACAACATGGTGAACCGCACGAAGGAAGCCCTCCTGATGCGCTACGCCGCGGCCGGATGCGGAACGATGGGCTACGCCTCCCTCGGCGGCGGCATACTGACAGGACAGTTCCGCGAAGTCCCGACCTTCGGCCCCGGAGACATGCGCGCGTCGTTCTACAAGCCGATGTTCACCGAGCCCGGCTTCTCTCAGATACAGGCGCTTCTCAAGGTCATGGACGGCGTCGCGGCCGACCATCATGCGACGGTCGCCCAGGTCGCGCTGAACTGGCTCCTCGCCCACGAGCACGTGAGCACGCTCCTGACCGGCGTCAGAGACGCGAAGGAAGCCGACGAAAACTGCGCCGCGGCAGAGTGGGAGCTCACCGCGGAAGAAAAAGCCCTCCTCGACGAAGCGGTCGCGAAGGTGCATATCTACTAAAGATACCGACAGGGGGAAGCTTTCATGTCATACACACTCCCGACGAACAACTTCAGACATTACATCAACGGCGAGCTGGTAGCCGGAGAAGGAAGAACGACGACCATAATATGCCCCGGCAACGGTCAGGAAGTCGCCTCCGTGGCGCTGGCCTCCAAGCGGCAGGCTCTCGCCGCGCTCGAAGCCGCGCAGGCTGCGTTCCCGGAGTGGAGCGCGCTCCCGCTCGAAAAGAGAGGCGAATGGATATTGAAGCTTCGCGACGCGATAGCCGCCGAGGCCGACAACCTCCTGACGCTCCTCATGCTCGAATCCGGCAAGCTGCGCTCGCACGCCGCGTTTGAAACCGGAAGCCTCACCGGATACCTCCAGTTCTTCCTGGAACAGGCGAAGTCGGAGCACATGGAAGGCATCCGCGACATGACCGGCGGCAAGAGCATGTTCATGGCGGTCCGCGAGCCGCTCGGCGTAGTATTCGCCGCCCTCGCGTGGAACTTCCCGATGCACAACATGGCGACGAAGCTCGGACCGATCCTCGCCTCCGGCTGCACGGCGGTAATAAAGCCGGCGACCAAGACGCCGCTCTCGACGATGTACCTCGGCGAGATACTCAAAAAAATCGACTTCCCGAAGGGCGTACTCAACTTCGTCGCGGGCGACGCGAAGGAGATAGGCAAGCCGCTCTGCGAAAGCCCGATCCCCGCGATGCTGACAATGATAGGCTCCACGAAGGGCGGCCTCGACATGATCCGCGACTCGTCCACCTCGGTCAAGCGCTTCTCGATGGAGCTCGGCGGCAACGCCCCCGTCATCGTCACGCCATCCGCCGACCTGAAAGCCGCCGCGGCCCATTCGATGGGCAATAAGATGCGCTGCGCGGGACAGACCTGCGTATCGCCGCAGCGCGCATTCGTCCATGCGAGCGTCTACGACGAATTCCTCCGTCTCTGCGTCGAGCAGGGCAAGACCGCGAAATGCGGCACCCTCGACGAAGATGCCAACACCGGCCCGATGATAAGCCGCGATGCGGCCGACCGCATGGAAGAGCTCGTCCGCGACGCCGTGGAAAAGGGCGCAGTGGTCGAATGCGGAGGCAAGCGCCCCGACGACAAGAAAGACGGATATTACTTCCTGCCGACGGTGCTCACGAACGTCACGCGCGACATGAAGGTATTCCACGAAGAGGTATTCGGCCCGATACTCGCCGTAATGCCCTATGAGAACCTCGACGACGCCATAGAGATGGCCAACGACACCGAATACGGCCTCTCGTCCTATATATGGAGCAGCGAGCTGAAGGAAATCAACAAAATCGCGCGCGGCATAAAGTACGGCATAGTCAACGTCAACGGCCCGGGCACCGGCCCGTCCGTCCCGCACGGAGGCTGCAAGAACAGCGGCATAGGCAAAGACGGAAGCCGTTACTCGCTGGAGGAATACACCTACATCAAGGGAATGAGGATATCTTTAGCCTAACTTACGCAGGAAGCGTTTAATCCTGCGACGTTCGCGGGCAGGAGCAGAGCCGCCGCCCGCCGAATTTTTATAATTTGCAGTGTATTCTTTGAAGGAGGGGAACAACATGACATTGATGGATGTCATTCAAGACTTTGCAGTAGTCAGTATCTTATTGGCAATCGGTTATTTTCTCCGTATGAAAGTTAAACTGTTCCAGCGCCTGTTCCTCCCCGCCTCGATAATCGGCGGACTTGTCGGCCTTCTGCTCGGGCCGCAGCTTCTCGGACTCTACAGTCCGGTATATATCGAATATACCGAAAGCGTGCCGCAGTGGGCCAACGTGCTTTTAGCGGTTACATTCGCATGCTCCTTCCTCGGCGAATCAATGGAGAAAATAACGAAGCAGGCCGTTGCCTCGGCGCTTGTCGGTGGCGTCGTACACCAAGCGCAGGCCGTACTCGGCATGATAGTAGCTTTCTTCTTCCGAGCCGCCATACCGATAGGCTTCGGGCTGCTGCCGCTCTACTCTCTGTACGGAGGCATTGGCTGGTCCGTGCCGGTGGCGACTATTTCCAGGATGAAGGGTATTGGATGGACGCCGTACCCGTTGCCATCACAATCGCGACTATAGGCGTCGTCGGCGGCATAGTCTTCGGAATAATATTGGTAAACATAGGGATCCGCAAAGGGCTGCTTGTCCATACGACAGCAACGCTCGACGACCTTCCGGAAGAGTTCCGCACAGGATACGTCCCGATAGGCAAACGCACGCCGATAGGATATGCCGTTTCAAAATCTTCTTCGGCCGACCCGCTAACGATACAGCTCGCCTTCGTCGGCGTCGTGGTCGCATGCGCGCTCTACCTGCGCAACTTCCTAATCAGCATAGACCCGTTCTGGAATAATCTGCCTCTGCTTTCCACATCGCTCTTCTGCAGCGGCGTGTTCGGCTTTATCATCGGACGCATACCGCTGCTCCAGCAGTTCATCGACCGCGATTCAATGGAAAGGATATCGAACGTTTCTCTGGAATACTTAATTACGTCGCGGTCGCCACAACATCTGTTGAAGCCTTCGTCACCTATATATTCCCGATAGCGGTTATTTGCGTCGTAACTATTGCAGCAACTACGTGGCTGACTTTCTTCTTTTCAAAACGTTGGAATCTTCAGGATTGGTTCGCCTCTGCCGTCGCCCAGTATGGAGCATATATGGGGCTGCTGTCCACGGGCCTGCTGCTTGCCAAGGTTGTAGACCCCGACCATGAAACTGTCGCAGCCGAGACAGTCGCGGCATCATGCACTCTTGGTTACAGCTATGCACTGCCGTACCTGCTTATTATGCCGATGCTCGTCATCGCCGACCCGAAGCTGGTCTTCATCATCAGCGTGGCGTTGCTGGCGGCGTTCCTAATAGCAGGAGAGTTGTTCTTCCGCAAAAAAGCCGTAAAAGCAAGTTAATAAGACTTCACACAAGAATAAGCCGTCAGACATACAATGTAAGGAGCTGCTTTTCAAGCGCCTCCTTACATTGTATGACGCGTTCAGAATTTACAAAATCTCCATCCTCACCCGCGCGCAGTACTCCTCGATGAACTCCTTCCGCACGCCGCTTATTCCGCCGCGTTTGCGGATTGCGCTGCGGATTTGTTCGAATTGTTTTATTGCGAAGGCGGCGGCTTGTCGGGCGGATTGGTTCATCGCTTCGTTCAGGACGGCTTTGGCTTCTTCGGGGCGGCCGGCGCGGGCTGCGCGCGCTGCGGCGCGTTCGGCTTTTGCGGCCTGCGTTTCTAGTTCTTCGTCTAGGTTGGCCGCGCCTATGCGGGCGAAGGGGGCGTATCTTTCGTAGTCGGCGGATACGGCGGTCGCGAGGCGCTCGAAGAGCCACCAGAGGGAATTTTCGTCGAATTTTTCGCTGCTTGCGCTCATGAGCGGCGGCAGCGCGCCGGTGCAGTAGGCGGGGACGTAGACGGAGGTGCATGGGAGCGAGTATGCGTAACGCATGACGGGGCCGACGTTTTCCGTCCAGCGGCATATCATGGAGGCGGCGGTCTGGCTGCGTCCCGGGTCATCGCGTGCATGCAGATTGACGGGAAGGTCCCGAACGACGCGCCGAAGCGCGGTTCTATGAGCGTGCCTTCGAAGTGGTCGCGCAGTATCGCCTTTATCGTGACGGCGTCGAGCGGCTCGTCCTCGGCTTCGAGCAGGGCGCGCAGCCGCCTCATTCTCGGCACGGCGCCGGTCTGCCGCGCGGCGGGCGCGGTATAGGCTTTCGCGAAATTGAATCTTTCGTCTGCGGCGAGCCAGCCTTTGTCCCGCGCGTATTTTTCGAGCGCCTCGCTGCATTCGTCGGGCTTGACTATCGTGTAGCAGTTGCTTATCGCGTACGGCTCTTCTATGCGCTTGGCGGCCCACATGCGCCCCGCGGTCTCGAGCAGCCATATTTCTTCCCTGTCGGCTATGAAGAAGGAGTTTTCGTACCGTTTGTCGTATAGCCGGCTCGCCTTGGCGTTCTGCCCGTATTCTTCGAGCAGCGCAGTTATGACCTCCATCGCCTCGCGCGCGGTCGCGCCGCGTTCGAGGCCGAACCGCAGCAGGTCCATGCCGAGCAGCTCGTTTTCGCAGCCGCTCTCAGCGGCTTTGCTACCCTGCGCCTCGTTGCCTATCATCACGCCTTTTTCGTTGACGCCCATCTCGTAGCCCCATATCCAGTAGGGCTTTGAGCCGAGTACGCCGTAGGTCTTTTCGGCCTGCGGCACGGAGATGTAGGTGCACTGCACGGTTTCGCCGCGCGCGTGCTCCGCGCCGCCGGTCCAGGTCAGGGCCTGCGCCTCGCCTATCGGGCGGTCGCTGTTTTTAGCCATCAGATTGCTGCCGAAGAAGTTCGCCTCCGCCGGAAGCACGAATGTGTCGCATGAGAGCATTTTTTATCCTTCTCCCCTCGTCGTTTCGTCTGTCGCGAGATTCCGCGGATATTATACTAAAGCGAAACGCCGGAGGCGCGCTCCGGCGTTTCTGTGTGTTTAGCTGAATCTCCTGCGTTTCGCGTTACTTTCCGAATACTTCCCTTGCGGCCTTGCGCGATATTTCGATTCCGAGCTTGATGTCCTCGAGAGGAACGTTGAGCGCGGGGCGGAAGCGGACTGTGTTCGCGCCGCAGCCGAGGATGAGCATGTGGTTCGCCTGGCACGCTTTGAGGAACTTGTTGCGCAGCTCTTCAGAGCAGATGTCATAGGCGCACATCAGTCCCTTGCCGCGGACGTTGCGGATATATTTCGGGAACTCCGCCTCAAGCTCCTTGAGCCCGTTGTAGAGCGCCGGGCCGGCAACGTTCGACACGTAGTCGAGTATCTTTTCGTCGCGGTAGATTTCGAGGTATCTCTGCGCGCGCACCATGTCGACGACGGTGCCGCCCCAGGTGGAGTTCAGACGGCTTGACACCTTGAAGCAGTTGTTTTCGACTTCATCGATGCGCGGGCCGGCGATGACGCCGCATATCTGAGCTTTTTTACCGAAGGAGAAGAGGTCCGGCTTGACAGGCGCGTGGTGCTCCCATGCCCACATTTTGCCGGTGATGCCCATGCCGCACTGCACCTCGTCGAAGATGAGGAGCATTTCGTTCTCGTCGCATATCTGGCGCAGCTGCTTGAAGAACTCGGTGCGGAAGTGGTTGTCGCCGCCCTCGCCCTGTATCGTCTCGATGATGACGGCGGCTATGCCGTCGGGGTCGTTCATCAGCGCGTTCTTGATCTGCTTGATCGCCTGCGCCTCAAGCCACTCGACCTCGCCGATGTGCTCCTCGAGCGGGAAGGTTATCTTCGGGTTGATGATGCGCGGCCATTCGGTGAATTTCGCGTAGCGCTGGTGCTTGTTAGGGTCGTTGGTGTTCGTGACGGAGAGCGTGTAGCCGCTGCGTCCGTGGAAGGCCTCGTTGAAGTGCATTATCTTCGTGCCCTTGCGTCCGTCGAAGGCCTCGCCGGGCGTGATTTTGCCCTTCTGGATGAGCTTCTGCACCTTCCAGTCCATCGCGACCTTGAAGGTGTTCTCGACGGCGAGCGTGCCGTAGTCGATGAAGAATACGTGGTTGTAGCCTCGGGCACGGCGACCTCGCCGAAGGTCTTGACGAAGTCGCCATCTCCTGCGTGTAGATGTCGGAGTTCGCGACCTTGTTAATAGCGGCGCGGAATATCTTCTCCTTGAATTCCTCGTTGTCGAGCTTCGGGTGGTTCATGCCGAAGGGCGCGGAGGCGAAGAAGGTGTAGAAGTCGAGCCAGTCCGTTCCGGTGACGGAGTCGATGACGTGGCTGCCCTTCGAGTTTTCCATGTCGATGACGATGTCGAAGCCGTCGCGGAGCAGCAGCTTCTCTATGGTCGAGAATACGTCTTTCGGCGCTACAAGATGTTCAGATGCCATAAAAATAACCTCCCGATGTCATATTAAGGATATGTAATTTTCGCGGATAACGGTTCATTTCGAACTTCACTGCACTTTATAGTCTACATTCATAATTCGATAAAATCAAGCGTTTATTGTTAGAATTCAATTTTATAATTTATACATATATTTTAGTTAATGCATATATTATTAAATATAATTCATAATTTTGACCGACGGGGGCCGCGCGGGTTCAGCGCATAAAAAATCCGGCCCACGTGGGGCCGGATAAACCGCTTTATAAATCTTCTGCCGCCGGGAGCTCGAAGAATTTCCGGACAAGCTCGGGCGGATATAATTTTCCCTTCCCCATACCAGGCAGAAGGCCGCGTAGTAGTCCCATACGCGCTTGTCCGAGAGCATCGAGGGCCAGAAGGGGAACATGCGGCACTGGAGCGGGCGGACCTTGTAGATTTTGCAGCGTTTCGTCCCGCCGTCGAGGAAGTAGCAGTCGTAGTTCTCCTTCTCCTTGATGCCGAGCCGTCCGTCCACGCGGCGCAGGCATTCTTTCCTGAGCGTAATCTCGTCCATGCCGAGCTCCGCGGCTATCTTCGTGCGCTCCGCGGGCGTCACCCATATTTCCCCGGGCTCGCCGCCGCAGCAGCGCCCGCAGCCCCGGCACTCGAAGCGGACGCCCTCGTCCTCCCACCAGAGACGCATTATTTGTTGACTATGCCTTTTCTCGTCGCGAGGTAGACGGCGCCGGTCTCTTTCAGCTTGTCGAGCGATTCGAGCGCGATGCCCGTGCCGAGCGCGACGCATTCGCCCGCCGACTCCGCGACCATCGCGTTTATCTCGGTCTCCTCCATTATGAGCTCGGCGATGCCGCGCAGGTACGCGCCGCCGCCGGTGAGGATTATGCCGCGGTCCATGACGTCGGCGGAGAGCTCCGGCGGCGTCTTTTCAAGCACGCGCTTGATGCCCGCGACTATCGCGTTGACGGGCTCTTCTATCGCGCGCGCGATGTCTACGCTCGAGACGGTTACCTGGCGCGGAAGCCCCTGCACGAGGTCGCGTCCGCGGATGTCCATCGTCTTTTCGGGCGAGGCGGTCTTCGGATCGCACGCGCCGATCTGCTTTTTGATGTCCTCGGCCGTCTGCTCGCCTATCGCGAGGTTGTACTGCTTGCGCATGTAGCGCACTATCGACTCGTCGAATTTGTCTCCGCCGACGCGCAGCGACTCGTAGACGACGAGGCCGCCGAGCGAGACTATCGCTATGTCCGTCGTGCCGCCGCCTATGTCGACGACCATGTTGCCGACCGGCTCGCCGACGGGCATGTTGGCCCTATCGCAGCCGCCATCGGCTCTTCTATCAGGTAGGCTTCCTTCGCGCCGACTTCGAGCGCAGCTTCGAGCACGGCGCGCCGCTCCACGTCGGTCGCCCCGGCGGGGACGCCTATCATAAGGCGGTGGCGAACAAGGCGCTCGAGGCCTTTCGTAACCTTTTTCATGAACTCGCGGAGCATGACCTCCGTCATCGTGTAGTCCGCTATGACGCCGTCGCGCAGCGGGCGTATCGCCACGACGTTGCCTGGCGTCTTGCCTATCATGACCTTCGCGTCCTCGCCGACGGAGAGTATCTTTCCCGTCGACTGGTCCATCGCAACGACGGAGGGCTCGCGCAGGACGATGCCCTTGCCCTTTACGAATACCAGGACGGTCGCCGTCCCGAGGTCTATGCCTATGTCTTTATTCCACAAAATTCTTCAGCCTCCCGTTTTTATACAGAGGTCTTATCTGCATAATCTATTCCGTTCAAATAATAATTTTACCATATCGGAGCGCCGTAGGTGACTTTCCAGAACCAGAGGCCGCAGGCCGGGAACGTCCTTCCGCCGTCGGAGCGCGTGCGGTTCTCCGTGTCGAGCAGCTCTTTTATCTCCTCCGGCTTGATTTTGCCGAGCGCGGCAAGCTCTAGGTTGCCGAGTATGATGCGCACCATGTTGTGAAGGAATCCGTCGCCGCGTATCTGGAATACGACGAGGCGGCCTCTTCTGACGAGCCGCGCGCGTTCAATGCGCCGCACGGTCGTGTGCTCGTACCCCTCGAGGCGGCAGAAGTTGCGGAAGTCGTGCTCGCCTTCGAGAAATTTCGCAGCCTCCGCCGCCGCAGCCCAATCGTAGCCACCGTGCTTGAGCCACGCGGCGTAGGGCTTTGCGTGCGGGTATATCGAGCTTGCGTTCCATATAAAGTAGCGGTACTCGCGTTTAAGCGCGCTGAACCGCGCGTGGAAATCGTCCGCGACGCGCGCCGTGCGCATGACGCTCACGCCGGGCGGCAGATGCGCGTTCATCGCGAGCATGAGGCTGCGCGGCTCCCATTCGCGCTTCATGTCGAAGGTGCATATCTGCGCGCGCGCGTGTACGCCTGTGTCTGTGCGCCCCGCGCCCGCGACGTTCGTGTGGCCGCCGTTCAGAGCCGAGGCGGCATCCTCAAGCGCCTGCTGCACGGTCGGAAGCTCCGGCTGTATCTGCCAGCCGAAGAAACGCCCGCCGTCGTAGCCGACCTCCGCCGCGTATCTCACGGCAGCATCCCCGCCGCCCTGTCGAACGCGACGAGCAGCGCCGACATAAATATGAATCCCGCGAGCGCAGCGCCGTCCGAGCGCCGCCATACGAGCGGACGCATCCGCGTGCGCCCCTCGCCGCCCGCGTAGCCGCGCGC
>ENA-OQEN01001095-OQEN01001095.1-human-gut-metagenome-genome-assembly--contig:-NODE-1095-length-10491-cov-1.919240_pt1 | contig 10491 bp, 12 predicted proteins | sample MGYA00242791_ERZ504627 | MGnify/ENA primary metagenome ERZ504627 (study PRJEB26092, sample SAMD00036316) | human gut metagenome | host: Homo sapiens | study: EMG produced TPA metagenomics assembly of...
ATGGTCACGTCGAGCGCCGTGGTGGGCTCGTCGGCGATAAGGATATCCGGGTCGCAGGCGAGCGCCATGGCGATCATCACGCGCTGGCGCATGCCGCCCGAGAACTGGTGCGGGTACTCGTTCACGCGCTTCTCAGGGTTCGGAATGCCCACGAGGCGAAGCAGCTCGATGGCGCGCTCCTGTGCCTGCTGCTTAGTGTAGCCGCGGTGCAGGCGCAAGCCTCGCCCAGCTGGCGCCCAATCTTGTAGACCGGGTTCAGCGAGGTCATGGGGTCCTGGAAGATCATCGCGATATCGTTGCCGCGAATGTGCTGCATCTCCTCTTCGGACTTCTCGAGAAGCGACTCGCCTCGATAGAGGATGTCGCCGTCTTCGATCTTGCCCGGAGCATATCGATGAGCCCCATGATGGTCATGTGCGTCACCGACTTGCCGGAACCGGACTCGCCCACCACGCCGAGCGTCTCGCCGCGATCGAGCGTGTAAGACACGCCGTCGACGGCATGCACGACGCCGTCCTGCGTGTGGAAATACATCTTAAGATTGTCGACCTCGAGCAGATGGCGCTTCGGGCACGGGCTTCGTCTTAAGGTCGACGTAGCCGTTGTTGTTCTTCTTCGCCATTATGCATCCTTCATCTTGACGTCAAGTGCGTCGCGCAGGCCGTCGCCGAGCAGGGTGAACGCAAGCACCGTAGAAAGGATTGCGAGACCCGGCATGATCATGAGCCAAGGGGCCGTCATGAGATACGCCTGGCCATCCTGGATCATGATGCCCCACGACGGGTTGGGCGGCTGCACGCCCATACCAAGGAACGAAATCGAAGCCTCGGTAAGAATCGCCGAACCGATATTCATCGTGGCATAGACCACGATGGAAGCGACCGAATTAGGGAAGATGTGACGCGCGATAATGCGGGCGTCAGAAGCTCCCATGGAACGGGCGGCGTCAACGTAGTCGTTCTCCTTAACGGAGAGGATCGCGGAGCGGAACACGCGCGCGATCGACGGCCAGCCGAGGATGCCGATGGCGATGAACACGTTCGTGATGCTCTGGCCGAGCGCTGCAATCAGGCACAGCACGAAAAGCACGTACGGGAACGCAAGGAAGATGTCGGCAGCACGCATGATGATGGTGTCCCAGATGCCGCCGTAGTATGCGGCGATGGCACCCATGATGAGGCCGATGACCGTAGAGATGGCGGTTGCGAGCAAGCCGATGGTAAGCGAGATGCGCGCACCATAAATCACGCGGACCAGAATGTCTCGACCGGTGACGTCGGTGCCGAAGGGGTGCTCAAGCGACGGAGGCAGCAGCGAGCTCGTCGCCATTGCGGTGGTATCGGCTGCGGTAGGCGAGCCGAGGAGCTGGGGAGCCCAGAGATCGGCCGTGATGGCAACAAGCGCCACGAACACGATCCATGCGGCAGCATGATCGCCGAGCTTGTTCTTACGAAGGCGCTTCCAGGCATCTCCCCAAAGGTACGAGAAGCCTCGCCCGAAACGTTGTGCGACACGGAGGCATTGACCTTCGCCGCCGCATCAACGTGCTGCGTAGGATTCGGGTACAACATAAACGTGTTCCCTCCTAGTCTTCGCTCTTGCTGTTGCCAAGCCTGATGCGAGGATCAAGGAAGGCGTAGCTGATATCGACAAGCAGATTGATGACCATGACCACCACGATGATGATCGTGACGCCGCCCATCACGAGCGGCCAGTCACGGGACGAGATAGCACGGTAGATCTCCGAACCAACGCCAGGCCAGTTGAACACCGTCTCGGTAAGAATCGCGCCGGCCATCATGCGCCGAAGTCGATGCCGATATAGGTAACAACCGGAATGAGCGCGTTCTTGAGCGCGTGGTGCAGGATGATCGCCCGACCGGACAGGCCCTTGGCCTTCGCGGTGCGAATGTATCCTGGTTCATGACGTCAAGAAGCTGCGAACGCATGATGCGTGCCGTGTAGGCGGTCGAGACCGCAGCCAGCGTAAAGGCCGGCAAGATGTAGTGGACCCAATCCATATATTGAGAATTGGGACCGCCCGCGCCCGAGATGGGCAGCGAGATGGCGCCTCCGGTGAGATCTTTGAGCCAGATGCCGAATATCAACTGTAATATCATGCCGAGCCAGAAAGCCGGGACGGCAACGAGGACCGACGTGATGAGCGTTACCAGAATGTCCCAGAAGGAGTAGCGCTTGATGGCGGAGACCAAGCCGGCGCCGATGCCCATAACCGCCTCGAGGCAGATGGCGCACACGGCGAGCTTGACGGTATAGGGATACTTCTCAGCGAAGATATCCGTGACCGGGCGCTTCTTCTGGTAGGAAGTACCCAGATCACCATGGAGCAGGTCATCCATGTAGCGGATATACTGCTCCCAGATGGGAACGGGAATGGTGTCGCCGTTCTCATCGTAGATCGGGCGACCGTTCTCGTCGCCGTAGATCATGTTGTTCTCCACCTCAAGCTGGAGTCGCGTCTGCTCGGGAACCGAGCGACCGCCGGTGATCATCGAAATCGGGTCACCGGGCACGATGGTCTTCATGGCAAAAAGAATAATGGTCACACCGATGAAGACAGGGATGAATTGAAGCACGCGCTTCAATATGTATTTTCCCATACAATACTCCCCTGGTCCGTTGATACGTGGCTATGGCGTCGGCCAGCCACTAAAACGGGCGCTATCCTGCGAGGACAGGCGCCCTGTACAGATAGATTCCAAATTATAGCGCAGATTTGGAACCTACATCATAACTACTCGGCGCTCACGAGCTGAGCCTTGGAGAGGTCAGCCTTCTTCTGCGGGTCGAGATACATCGTCGCCACGTTGGAGCCACCGACCATGGTGTGGGTATAGAACATGAGCGGGATGACCGGCATGTCCTCGGCGATCTGCTTGTTGACTTCCTGCAGCGCAGCGATGCGCTCGTCGTCATCAACGGTCTGGCGGGCAGCCATGAGCTCCTCGTCAACCGTGGGGTTGCTGTAGCCGGCGCGGTTGTCGCCGTTGCCGGTGTAGAACAGCGGATACAGGAAGTTGTCCATGATCGGGTAGTCGGCGACCCAGCCAGACGGCCGAACTGGTAGTCGAGCTTCTGATACAGGTCGAGAACCGTAGCCCAGTCAGGGGTGTTCGCGGTGCAGGTGATACCCACAGCGGCGAGGTCGGAGATGATGGAGTCCATGACCTCCTTGTGGCCGCCGTCCTGGTTCGAGGTGATCTCGAGCTCGAGGCCACGGTTACCATCGGCATCAGCGGGATAGTACTCGTCGAGAATCTCGGTCGCGGCGTCGACGTCGTACTTGGAGTACTCCCACGCGCCCTCCTCGTAACCGGCGATTCCGGGCGGGACGATGTTGTCGGCCGGGGTGCGCGAACCATGGAAGAGGGTATCGCAGATGGCCTGGCGGTTGATGGCCATGGACACGGCGTGACGCAGGTTCACGTCAGTGAAGGGGCCCTCGACCACGTTGCAGGTGAGGTAGTAGGTGGAGGCTCAGAGCCGTTCAGGAACTGGTGGCCCGGGGTGATGGTGTAGCCATCCTCGGACTCGCCGTACTCCTCGGCAGCGGCCGCAAGCGAAGCGACGGGCACGCCGGAGACATCGAGGTTACCAGCTGGAACTCCTTGTAGCGGTCTCGACGTCCTTCTGGATCATGAAGTTGACACCATCGAGAATCGCGGGCTCGCCGTAGTAGTCGTCGAAGCGCACGATGTTGATGTACTGACCGTCGACCCACTCGCCGTCCATCTTGAAGGGGCCGTTGCCGATGGGCGCAAGGCCGAAGTCGACCTGGCTCATGTCCTTGGCAGCGTCCGGGATGGGCGCGAGCGCGGGGTGAGAGGCGACATAGGGGAAGTCAGCGTAAGCGTAGGAGAGGGTGACCACAAGGGTGTGATCGTCCGGGCAGGTGAGGCCGGACATCTCCTCGGCCTCGCCAGCGCCAGCTCGTCGTAGCCGGCGATCATGGCGAGGTGGTACCGATGACCGAGGGGCTCTCGGGGTTGGTGGCGGGGTTCACGATGCGCTCCCAGCCATACTTCCAGTTGGAAGCGAGGACGTCGGTGCCGTCGTGGAACTTGGCCTCCTTGAGGTGGAAGGTGAACTCAGTGGCGTCGTCGTTCACCTCCCAGCTCTCGCACGCGAGCGGCTCGAGCTCACCGGTCTCGAAGTTGTACTGGGTAAGGGAGTCGAACAGCTGGAAGCCGACCTGGGTGCTGGTCCTCCTGCAGGTTGTACGGCTCGATGCAGACCGGGTTGTTGATGTAGTAGCGCAGGGTGCCGCCCTGGGCGCCACCAGTGGCTGCGGAACCACCGGTCGTGGTGCCACCCTTGGTGCAACCCGCGAGCGCGGCGAGCGCGCTAGCAGCGAGGCTCCGCCCACGAAGTGACGGCGGTCGAGCACCGGCTGCTTCTTCTCGAAATCTGCCATGCCTTCCTCCTTTTTTAACGGGTAGAGCCGATCTGCTCCACCTTTGATGCATCCGTCGATCTTCGCCCATGGCAACTCAGACGAAGGGACGCTTTGAATACAATACCGGATTCTCATCACAAAGTCTGCAAGAAACCTTACAGAAACGAAGGAAACACTTTACTTCAACAAAGCGACGCAAGCCTTTCCGGTATGCATGGCACAATCCTTTTTATGCAAACATCCCGCTCAAGGCCATGCCAGAGCGGGATGCGTCTGCGTAATAACGATGAAATTATGCTTGATGAGCGCTCTTTATCGTGAAAACGCCTTTCGGGCGCTCCAGCGATGAACGGTCGAATCGAGCCGGTGAACGGTTCTCCTGCAATCGAGCGGCGCCTGACGTTTTAGACGAAATCGACGCCCTGAATTCCGCCCTGCGGGAAGAAGAACATGCACAGGACAACACAGACGGCGAAGACCACGGCGACGATCACCGTAAGCCGGTCGAGATTGCGCTCCATGACGCCCGTAGCTGCACTGGAGTTATAAAGCGAGCTGGCGATCATATCGGAAACACCGGTGCCCTTGCCGGAGTGCATGAGCACGAGGGCAATGAGCGCGAGCGCGGAGAGCGCCCACACGATGAAAATGATGACCTGGAAGGGACCCATAAACGACTCCTTTTCACCACAGCAAAACTCTCGCATGATAGCACACCATTATGTCAATTGTCACCATCATCCAAAACTGGTATTCATATCCTGATACAAGTCAAAATGGTCAAAATGGGACGGGGTTGTTTTGATTCATTTTGCACATCGCCCTCCGGTCAAATTGGGACGGGGTTGTTTTGACTCATTTCGCACATCGCCCTCCCATGCAGGTTGAAACGGGCTTCCAACGATTTATTGGGAGCGGGTCATATCGTTACGCACGGCCGTTGCTCGCGTAATCGAGCTTTTCCCAATGCCCGTCAACCGTTCAATTTGCTTGACAGTCAGCCCCGTCTCCCTAAGCCTGCGCAAAGCTTCATCCCGGTCTCCTCGACAAAGAGCCTTGATATCACTTGGCTGCCTGCCTTCTAGTGCGCATCTCGCTGCCGATAGAGCCTCGTCGTCGGCAACCCTACGCGACGCTCTCACATAATAGTATGCGTATCTCTCGTCCTGAAATAGCTCCCTGAAGCCCTTAGGACCTCCCACCATATCAAGAATGAGCTCACTCGACACGATACCGCCACCAGTTAGATACTCCTGATAGCTGCTCCACCGATATCGATCGACCGCCGCGATGTTAGCCTTCGCCGGGTTTTCGTGAATATACCGAACCGCCTGCAGCAGCTGACGATCGTCCCTAATGGGCACGCCGGTGAACCTACCCTGAAAAACCGCACCAACATGACCGGTCTTGCTATTGAAATACTGGGCGTAGGCCGTTGTGAGGCCATGCATCATGTGGCTGACCTCGTTCTTCTGATCATCAAGCAGAAGGTGAACATGGTTGTCCATGAGGCACCACGCGAGCACCGCCACCTCATGCGATCTCGCTTTGTTCTCCAGCAACGCTACGTAATGCCGGCGGTCTTCATCGTCCTCAAAGAGCAGCTGACGGCCATTTCCCCGGCACGTCACGTGATAGAAGCCCGAGTCTGCAATCTGTCGTGCTACGCGCGGCATTCCCCATCACCCTTGGTATTGGCCCGACGTTGAGCATCGCCTGCAGAGCGTGGCGTCGCGATTCCGCACCATCCGTCGCATCTTCGTTGTCAAGTTTCGCGAATGCCATTGTTCCCCGCAGCGAGCATCCTCAAAGCGTAGGGCGTTCAAAAGGGTGCGTCATGTCGTCCACGGCGAGCGGTATTAGAAAAACGGTAGTCGGTACCTGCAGTTTTCCACACTGAACACTATCTGACAAATATCTGAAAGGGATATTGCCGGAAGCTAAAAACTGCCTCATTCACTGAGCGGAGCGATCAATACTCGCTGCTAAATTCATCCGCTTCTCTCACAGGCATCATCGAAGTGAGTCAAAACAACCCCGTCCCATTTTGACCACACCATTTGACCGAAGTGAGTCAAAACAAACCCGTCCCATTTTGACGCAGACGCATACAAGAAAGGGGCTGCCGCAGAGTGCGACAGCCCCTACATGGGTCAAAACAAACCCGTCCCAGAATGACTGGTTAGTCCTCGGTGGCGAGAATGCGACCGGTCATCTCGCAGAAGCTCGATGCCGGCGAGGGAGAGCATGGTCGGAGCGATGTCCGAGAGGCGCCCGTCCTCGATACCGGTGAGCTTAGCGGCCGGGTCGACCACGATAAACGGCACGCGGTTGGTGGTGTGCGCCGTGAACGGGTGCTTCTCGCCCGCGTCGTCCACGTCGTACATATGGTCCGCGTTGCATGGTCGGCCGTGATGAGCGCAAAGCCGCCCTTGGCGAGAATGGCGGGGATAACCTTGGAAAGGCCATCGTCCACAGCCTCGACCGCCTTCACCGCAGCGTCAAAGACGCCGGTGTGGCCAACCATGTCGCAGTTCGCATAGTTGACGATGTAGAAGTCCGCACGGTCCTCGTTGATGGCCTCGACGAGCTTCTCGGTGACCTCGGGCTCAGACATCTCGGGCTGCAGGTCGTAGGTAGCGACCTTGGGCGAGGGAACGAGCACGCGCTCCTCCCCTTCCTTGGGTTCCTCGACGCCGCCGTTCAGGAAGAACGTCACATGCGCATACTTCTCGGTCTCCGCCGTATGCAGCTGCTTCAAACCGTTCTGCGCGATAACATCGGCAAGCACGTTCTCGGGGAAGGTCTTGGGGAAGGCCACCTCGACGTTCTTGAACGTCTCGTCGTACTCGGTCATCGACACGAAGTGCGAGAGCTTCGGCGCAACCTTGCGGTCGAACCCGTTGAAGTTCTTCTCGGTGAAGGCTCGAGTCATCTCGCGGGCGCGATCGGGACGGAAGTTGAAGAACACCATCGCGTCGCCGTCGTGCACGCCCTCGTTGTGGCAGGCGAACGGCTCGACGAACTCGTCGCCGCGCTCGTCCTTCTCGTAGTAAGCCTTAACACCCGCGACCGGGTCCACGTCCTCGCCGTCGTAAGGCAGCGTGATGACGTCGTAGGCGCGCTCGACGCGCTCCCAGCGATTGTCGCGGTCCATAGCCCAGTAACGACCGGACACGGTGGCGATGCGCGCATCGACGCCGGTGTACTTGGAAAGGGCCTCGAGGTTCTCGGCAAGGGTCTCGATGTAGCCGGCACCGGAGTGCGGGTCCACGTCGCGGCCGTCCATGAAGCAGTGGAAGCGAATCTTCTCGACGCCGTGCATGGCAGCAAGCACCGAGAGGGTCTCGCCGTGGCGCTGCATGGAGTGCACGCCGCCCGGGGACACGAGGCCCAGAAGGTGGACGGTGCCACCGCGCGCGGCGACGTCCTCCATGCAGTCGCGAGCGTCGGGTTCTCCTCGATGGAACCATCGATGATGGAGTTGTTGATGCGGCTGAGCTCCTGGAACACGATGCGGCCGGCGCCGATGTTCAGGTGGCCGACCTCGGAGTTGCCCATCTGGCCCGCAGGCAGGCCCACGTCCTCGCCCGAAGCACCGAGCGTGGTGTGCGGTACTCCTCCCAGAGCTTATCCAGGTAGGGCTTGTTGGCCTTGAAGACGGCGTTGTTGTCGCCCGCAGGGGCGAGGCCGAAGCCGTCCATGATGACCAGGAGCGCAGGAAGATGACGCTCTGCCATGCGCTACTCCCCCGCCTTCTCGACCATGGCCGCGAAGCTATCGGCCTTGAGCGAGGCGCCGCCCACGAGCGCGCCGTCGACGTCTTCCTTCTCCAGGAAGCCGGCGATGTTCTCGGGCTTGGCGGAGCCACCGTAGAGCACGCGGATGCCGTCGGCGATCTCCTGGCCGAAGATCTCGACCAGGGTGGCGCGGATGGCGCCGCAGACCTCCTGGGCGTCATCGGCCGTGGCGGTCTTGCCGGTGCCGATGGCCAGATGGCTCGTAGGCGATGACGAGCTGGTCGCCGGAGGAAATCTCGACGCCTCGAGGCCAGCTTGATCTGAGCGGTCACGAACGCAACGTGCTCGCCCGCCTCACGGGTCTCGAGGCTCTCGCCGCAGCAGAAGATCGGGACGATGCCGCCGGCGATGAGCGCCTTGGCCTTCTTGTTCTCGTCCTCGTCGGTCTCCTTGAAGTAGTCGCGACGCTCAGAGTGGCCGATGATGCAGTATCGACGGGCACGCTCTTGAGCATGGCAACAGAGGTCTCGCCGGTGTAGGCGCCGGAGGCCTCCCAGTACACGTTCTGAGCACCGAGCTTGATCGGGCTCTCCTTGACGCCGCCCTTGCAAGACACGACGCGAAGGTCGACGGTCGGCGGGCAGACGCACACCTCGACGCCTCGGGAATCTCGGGCAGCGCGGCGACGAGCGCCTGCGCCAGGTCCTTGGCCTCGTTGAGGTCGTTGTTCATCTTCCAGTTGCCTGCGATGAGGCGGGTACGCTTACTCGGCATCGTTCAGAGCCTCCACTCCAGGAAGGGCCTTGCCCTCGACGAGCTCCATGGAGCGCCGCCACCCGTGGAGATCCAGGACATCTTGTCGGCCAGGTTGAACTTGTTCACGGCTGCGACGGAGTCGCCGCCGCCGATGATCGAGGTGCAGCCTCGTTCGCGGCCACGGCTCGGCGACCGCCTGGGTGCCGTGCGCGAAGTTGTCGAACTCAAAGACGCCCATGGGGCCGTTCCAGAACACGGTCTTGGCCTCGGCGATGGCGTCGGCATAGAGCTTCTCGGTCTTGGGGCCGATATCCATACCCATGCGGTCCTCGGGGATGGCGTCGGAAGCCACAACCTCGCCCTCGGCATCCTCGCCGAAGTGGTCGGCCACGACGTTGTCGACCGGGAGCAGGATCTTCACGCCCTTGTCCTCGGCCTTCTTGAGCATCTCGGCCGCGCGCTCAATCCAGTCCTCTTCCTTGAGGGAGGTGCCGACGGTCTTGTAGCCCTTGGCCAGGAAGAAGGTGTAGGCCATGCCGCCGCCGATGATCAGCGTATCGGCGGAGTCGATGAGGTGATCGAGCACGCCGATCTTGGAGGACACCTTGGAGCCGCCCACGATGGCCACGAACGGGCGCTCCGGCTCGGCGAAGATGCTGGTGAGCGTGTCGACTTCCTTCTCAAGCAGGAAGCCAGCGACCGCCGGCAGGTACTCGGCAGGGCCAACCACGGAGCCCTGGGCGCGGTGCGCGGTGCCGAAGGCGTCGAGCACGAAGACGTCGCCGTAGGAGGCAAGGGTCTTGGCGATCTCGGGGTCGTTCTTCTTCTCGCGCTTGTCGAAGCGGACGTTCTCGAGCACCAGGATGTCGCCCGGCTCGAGCGCGGCCACGGCCTCGGCGGCCTTCTCGCCATAGGTGTCGTCGACGAACTTCACGTCGAAGCCGGTGAGCTCAGCGAGCTTGTCGGCAGCAGGCTTGAGCGAGAGCTCGGGCTCGGGGCCATCGCCCTTGGGGCGGCCGAGATGGCTCATGAGAATGATCTTGGCGTTGTGCTGCTTCAGATACTCGATGGTGGGGATGGCGGCGCGCACGCGGGTGTCGTCGGTCACGACGCCGTCCTTCAGCGGCACGTTGAAGTCGACGCGCATGAGCACGCGCTTGCGTCCACATCGATGTCGCGGACGGTCTTCTTGGTGAAAGCCATTTCGCTCCTCTTTCTATCTGGTGAATACAAAAAGGGCGCGGCCGCGGCCCTGTGAGCTGCGACCGCGCCCAAGCATGCGAGAAACGCGCGATTAGGCGACGAACTTCTCGAAATACTTGATGGTGCGGACCATCTGGGAGGTGTAGGAGTTCTCGTTGTCGTACCAAGAGGTGACCTGAACGAGCGTCTGGCCGTTGCCGAGCGGGGCGCACATGGTCTGAGTGGCGTCGAAGATCGAGCCGTGGGTCTCGCCGATGATGTCGGTGGAGACGATGTCGTCCTCGTTGTAGGCGAAGGTCTCGGAGATGGTCGCGGCGTAAGCCTTCATAGCGGCGTTGACCTCGTCCTTGGTGACTTCCTTGTCAACCACGGCAT
>ENA-OQEN01001096-OQEN01001096.1-human-gut-metagenome-genome-assembly--contig:-NODE-1096-length-10482-cov-2.557122_pt1 | contig 10482 bp, 13 predicted proteins | sample MGYA00242791_ERZ504627 | MGnify/ENA primary metagenome ERZ504627 (study PRJEB26092, sample SAMD00036316) | human gut metagenome | host: Homo sapiens | study: EMG produced TPA metagenomics assembly of...
ACAAATTTCTGTCCTTGGGCACCTTTGGTCTGATGCACCACATACAAGCCATACGGAAGGTCCTTTGAACGGGCAAATCCATAGGAATCGGTGGTCAGCAGGTCACGCTCGGTTTCTTTTGCGTTCTCATAGCTGCCTGCGCTGGCCAGATAAATCTGGAACTGAGCGCCTTCTTCTGGCTGCTCGATCTGATCGGAATCGCTGCTCTCAGCAGGTTTGTCCGTATGCTTGGTGATAGCAATGCTGCCGAGGATAACATCCTCTGTAGCGGTCATGGGGATGCTGTTGTTTTCCAAGGTGAAATTTCCCGGTTCTGCACCTACCGGATAGATGGTTTCGTCCAGCAGGTATCCTTCGCTGGGCGTAATCTCACGAATTGTATAATCCGATCCGCAGGGGTATTCCTTGGTGGTGAATTTGCCCCCGTTTGCTGTGGTATAGGTATCCAGCAGATTTTCCCCTTTGAACATACCGTATAAAGCGCCATCCAAACTGGAATCGCCTTGTGCTTCCTCGGTTTCGGAATCCACTTTATCCAATTTAACTGTAAATTTCTTCAGAAGATTGGAAAAACTCACGCTGGAAGTCTGGCCGGGATAGATGGTTACCTGCTTGGATTCAGGCTGGACATATTTGTCCGGGGCACGTTCCGTTACGGTGTATGTTCCAGCTTGGAGATTGTCTACCCGGATGCTTCCGTCCGGTCCGGTCACCACGTCTTTTTCGATTCCATTCCCGGAAATATGAAAAGGAATGCCGGAAACCTCGCCATCTTCGGAGGTTTTCACAAGCTGCAGGTACCCGCCTTGATCTCAAGGGAAAAATAGCACTTTACGGGTTCAGCGGAGCCTTTGACGTCAAAAGTGACTACATTCTGGTATTCATCACGCAGCCAGTATTTGGTGCCGCCTGTTACAACACCGGGGATAGAGGAAGGCAGCTCCTTTTCTGCGGTGATTGTACCGAATTCCTTTTTATCCGTAGAAACATGAAGTTTGTTCCCGCTGATGGAAAAATCCACTCCCGGATAGCTGACGGAGAAATCTTTGAGAACATTGTTTTCATCCACCAGTGTGGTTTCATTTTTTCCAGTGTCCTCATTGTATTTGAGGTCATGTGTATATGCGCCGACCGCACTGGGATTGTCGGTGGCAAAGGATGGAACGGTGTGATAAGTAACCACGTTTTCCCTCAGCTTCTGAAAGATCGTCTTTGCCGCAGGGCTGTTGGCAGTAATTTCATTCACGATCTGGTTTTCATATCCGGTGCCAAGCTGCCCGTGGGCAATCAGCAAATGAGGATTTGGGTGGCAATGTATTCATCCATGGCGCTCCCGCCGTACTTAGTGCCGGTTTCCACGTTATATCCCAAGGTCAGAGCAGTGTTGATCATTGCTTTCTGTTCCATGGTAAGGGCGGCATAATCATCCGACTGGTCATAGCCAATCCCGGTATGGGTTGCCACGCCAAGCTGGATGCAATAGGCGGTGCGGAAAGCTGTTAAATCGTTAATTCGCAGTTCAGTAAACTTATCTGTGCTGTATCCGCCAAATGGCGCCGGAAGGCTGGAGCTAAGAGAATATCCTCTGCCGTTATAGTCGATCATGGAGATATATCCATCATACTCGTATTCAGCGGCAAAAGCATTGCTTGGTACAATACCAAAGCAAAGAAGCACTGCCATCATCATAGACAGAAGTCTTTTTAGATATTTTTTCATGAAGTTCTCCTTTCGGATAAAATAAAAAATGCCCCCGCAGGCTGAAAGAAAACTCTCAACTTACGGGGGCAAGTCAATTTATCGTTCTTCTTTGTGTTTGGGATGGCGCTGTTTTTTGTGAGGGACTACCTTCTGAGGCAGTTCCTGCTGTGTACAGCGAACCGCTTCGATTACAGTTTGGGTATCGATCCCATTTTGTCTGCATCCATTCAGAATACCTTCCAAATAGGAAACAGAGGGCATGGCGGGTTTGTCTTTATACGGCTGTTCATAGTATAGGCCATGATTTCCCGTCTGACTCCGTCCTGATTTGTCACTGTAACAGGCTCTTTCCCATATAAAAAGGGAAATCCTTCGTAATGATCCAGATGCTGTTCGTCCCGTTCGGAAATACGCCAAAGGACGCCGTCCACATAGCTTCCTTCTTCCGGCAGAATGGTGGCAACGCCATTCCCGCCGCCATTGGTGCGGAACGCAAGGCGGTATCCCTCTAACCGGACGGATTCCACAACTTCTGCATCCGGACAGCGAAACGCCATCTGATTCAGGTTCATATTAGAACCATACGCAAAATAAAGTTTTTCTTTGGTTTTGATCATCTCCTATCGTTCATGGTTTTGGCGGTTCTGCAGGCTGGGGTATTGAGCTTTATCGTAGCGCCATGCCCTGTCGCCGGGAAGCTTTGAAAGCAGATGTTCTCGCACATTTTTGTATTCCGGTCCAATAAGACCAAGGCGCAGCAGAAAGGTGCGGAAGGTAAAGGCAGGGTTTTCGCTGATCTCGGTTTTCCGCATGACTGTCCGGCTCTGGTTAATAGCCTGTGCAGAGATCGCCAGTGCCAGCGTGATGTTTGCCCTGACTTTGCCTGCATGGAGGGTGCTTTCAAAACAGCGCCATTCCAAGGTTCCACGGTAAAACACAGAATGAAGGTTTAAGGCATAGTATCTTGTCCAGTTGTAATGCTCGTAGCTTCCGTCAGAGCCTTCATACCATTCCCGCCTTAACCGATCCATGGTAGTATTGCTTGGAAGTTTACGGATTTTCTCCAGCATGGGTTCCCGCACCTTCTGGCACCAGCGTTCCACCCGGCTCTCGTTTACATTTAAGGCTTTGAACAGGATATCCTCTTTGGAATACATAATGGAAAGGGCGTTTTTCAGGCTCTGCGGTGTATGCTTGGAAGCGTCCACATGAACGTGCATACCGCAGCTTCCATTGACAACAGCTCCTGCATGGCGCAGGGTACGGACAACTTCCTGCAGTTTTCCCATTTCGCTGTACTCCAGTTTTGGGGAATTCATCTCCACCTTGTAGTCACCATCACCGATTGGAACCTGCTGCCGCCCGGTTCGATGAGAACCATGGATACTGGAGTCGTAAACAAACCGCCATGTTTTTCCCTCGTTATCGGTCACTTCCCACGGATCATAGGTGCGGGAAGAACGGGAATGGACAGCGTTGGTTCCAAACAGGGAAGCCACGGCTTCTGCTGCCTGCTGGCGGGTGAGTCCCGTCATCTCAATTTCACAGCCGAAATATTGGTCTTTCAGATCAATCGATGGCATTCACCTCCCGATGGCAGAAGCCAACCGTTTGCCGATGGCTTCCACCACTGTAACGGTAACGCCGTTTCCGGCCTGTTTGTAGAGCTGTGCGTCCGATTGAATAGGAAGCACTCTGTCGATCTGTTCGTCCCGCCAGCCTTGCAGCCGCAGGCATTCTTTTGGAGTCAGCCTGCGGATTCGGCCGCCGAAAAAACACCGTGGCGGTCTTGGGCGGTGAGGGTGAACATGGGTTCTTCCGCAGATTTGATTCGCCGCCCGTTCTGACGGACAGTTTCCCTTTCCGGGGTAAGGACCGCACGGGCTTCCAAGGTTCCTTGGTCGCTGTTTGTGGTGAGGGTATGGGCGATTTTTCTGCCAACTCTGCCGCGGCGGGTATTCAGTCCGGCAAACGCCAAACTGATGCTGTCGCCGGGATACGCCATTTTATAGCCTTTTTTCGTGTTTTCCTTAATCGGAAGCCCAACTTCATACAGTCCGGTTTTCCCGCCAAATCCACCCGTTTGTGCAGCAAGTACAGCTTATTCCTTTTGTGGAATAGATTCTTTCTCCCTGAGCTCCGGCAGGATTTGTACAAGAGATATTCCTGCTGTTTCGGTGAAAGGAAATATTTTTCCTCTGCATCGTTCATCAAGATATCCGATAAGATACACCCTTTTTCTGGATTGGGGGACTCCAAAATCTTTGCTGTTGAGCACCTGCCATTCCAAACCATACCCCAGTCTGTCCAGCGTATGGAGGATGGCCGCAAATGTCCTGCCCCCGTCATGATTAAGCAGTCCGGGAACATTTTCAAGCAGCAGATACGCAGGTCTTTTTGCCGCAGTCAGCCGGGCAATTTCAAAGAACAAGGTACCTCTTGGATCGGAAAATCCCCCACGGTTTCCAGCAATCGAAAAAGACTGACAGGGAAAACCTCCGCACAGGAGTTCGAAGTCGGGGATATCGCTCGGATCGGCTTTTCGGATATCTTCACAGAACCACTCTCCTTTGGTATCGAACAAGGCTTCATAGCTTTGATTGGCTTTTTTGTCGATTTCGCAGTGTCCTACACAGGTAAATCCTCCGGCACGGGTGAGTCCTTCCCGGAACCCGCCAATACCGGAGAACAGGTCAATATATCGTATGGTTTTCTATATCACGCCCCTTATCTTGTATGATACTAAAAGCTAACACACAATCAATGGACATCGCCCCTTTCCCATGGTGAAATGAAATATATATGAAAACAGCCCGCAGTTTCCTGCGGGCTGCTGCTGGCTGTGTTATGCGTAGGTTTCATCTTCATTTTCATTGGTTTCGCCGGATTCTATGGTATCGTCATCCGGCTCGGTTTCTTCTTCCTCATCCTGATTCCAGCTTTCCGGTGTAGTATCCTCATCGTCCTCGCTGGGTTCTTCCTCGCCCTCACCGGTTTCGGTGTTTTCTGCAGGTTCCCAGCTGCTCCCGGTTGTTTCTTCATCAGCACTGAGTCCCTCGGTTTCGCCATTTTCTTCGTCCCAGTCCTCTGGTTCCTCGTCATCGGATACTTCCTCGTCCTCATCGCTTTCAGCGATTTCTGCGGCTTCCCAGCCGTTTTCAGCCTGTTCCTCGTGCTCGGCTGCTCTGGCGGCTTCGAATTCTTCTTCCGCTTCTTCCAGCGCCTGTTCGATCAGCCCAATCACGAATTCTTTTTGGGTGAGGCGGCGATGATAGGCTTTCTCATAGTTTTCAAGGTATTCCTTTACCCTCTGGAACAATTCCTCGCTCACCTGAAATGCTAATGTTCTTCCTTTTTCCATAATTCTGTTAGCCCCTTTCTCATAATGCTCCCGGATGATCATTTCGATGAATTTGCTCATCGTACTTTCCGTTTCCCTGATTTCCTCGCTGATTTGGTTATGCAGATCCAGCGGGATTTTGCAGGTTACGCCCTTTGTTTCCACGCCTATCGCTCCTTTTTTCGTTCTTTCCCTTTCGGGCAACACAAGCATACTGCAACCCGCCGGATAAAGCTATTACCAAGACCAACAACCTTTCAGTCAAAGCAGGCTCGACAAACGTCACAACCAATAAAGGCTATGTGGGGGTTATTCTTCTCTCAACAGGGAACCAAGGAAGCCCATCATCTCCTTCGGAATGGCTTCTTCCTGCTGTGGTATGGGCTGGGAAGGCACAGCTTTGAGTTCTTCCCGCAGTACCCGGCGCAGAATTGTTTCCAGTTCTTCTCGCTGGGCATTTTCCAGAATCACCTGTACCAGAAAGGCGTTTTTCTGGCCTTCCGGCACAGTCTGCAGAATTTCCCATGCTCTGCGATGTTCTTCATTCTGGAGGTTGGGGCGGAACATAAATAGGGGCCTGCTCATGCCTTGCCCACACCGCCCGAAAACTGCCCCAAAATCCTCTCGAACCCTTCAGCGTTTACCTTGTCGTCTATCAGGGCAAAAACCCGACACAGGCTGTCCTGTTCGCTCACGTTGCCCTTGACTACCGATGCGCCGCCGCCCAGCATCACCACCGGGATGGCTTTCAGGTCAAACCCTGATTCCATAGCTGCCGAAAGAAGCTCTCTTTGTAAAGCCGCCCTTGTTTCTGGATAATGTTTCGGGCGTCCTCATCCATACTGCAGGGCTTTCCTGTCAGAACACGCTCCACCTGAGCGTCGGTCACAGACAGCCCGGTATCCCGGCGGACCTGTTCTTTCGTTTCATCAATGCAGCGGATCATACCGAGTTCCAGACTTCGGCAGGTAGCCGCATTGGGAACACCATTATCCAGCCGCATCAGATCAACAGTCCAGCCGCCGATGTCCATGAGAAGAACAGAAGGCTCATTCTGGATGAGTTCCGAATGCAGAGCAATGGCGGAATAGCCTTGTGGGAACAGTTTCACATCCTCGATGGTGATTTTGTAGGCAATTCCTTCAAACTTGAAGCACACCGGCTGGGAAGAACGCAGAAGGTATTCTCGGAAGGGCTTTTTCTCCCGGCCAAATCCGGCCAAAGGCAGCCCGGCGGCAATGCGCACCGAACACTCCGTTTTTCCACCTCGCTGTTTGATTTCCTTGGCGATGGCTGCAAGAGTAAGCAGGTAGTAATTGTCGTTTTCCATTTTGTTACGCAGGATCGGCTGTCTGCCGGTTCCGCAGACATAAAACTTCCCGCCGAATTCCAGTGTGTTTTGCAAGGTGTAGGGTTCATGGGAATACTCTGCAATACCGGCTGGGAAAGAAAAATGCCGGGTTTTGATTGCGTAATAGCCATGGTCGATGCCAATGTTCATGGTTTTACTCATCCTTTCTTGTTGGTTGTTGAAACTGAGGTTCTTGCTGAGTTAGAGCTTAGAGTTATCTTGTTCTTTCCCCAGCTGGTAAAGTATTAGGGGGGAGAGTGTGAGAGGGGGAAAGCGGAAAACCGCCCCGGCCATTCAGCCGGAGCGGTTCTAAAAAAGGGCGCACTACCCCCTTGTATCTTGAGGCTTGAAATTGGCCCATTTGGGGGTTTCGTCAATCTATCTATATATCTGCCGAAAACTTTTACAGTTCCGACAACGGGAAAAAAGAGTGGTAAACGCAAAAAAGCGGAGTTCCCAGCCTGAAAAATCAGGTGAAAACTCCGCTTAGCTTTGCAGATATCTCTAAAAACGGGGATGACAGTAATGGGACACCAATCCTTTTTTGAAACGGAAAAAAGCCCGCAAACCCGCATGAATACTAAGAAAAATGTGCCTGACAGTAAAATCAGGCACATAATCTGGTGGGAGAGGGTGGATTCGAACCACCGAAGTCAGTGACGACAGATTTACAGTCTGTTCCCTTTGGCCGCTCGGGAACTCTCCCATATATGAACTTTTTATAACGCACGCCCTTTGCACGGCTTGCGGGTGAAAACAGGTGGAGCTGGTGGACGGACTTGAACCCCCGACCTGCTGATTACAAATCAGCTGCTCTACCAACTGAGCTACACCAGCATGTGCACTCTTAACGCGAATGTTACTATATCATATTTTGCCCGTGCCGTCAAGTATCAAATAACAATTTTTTACAAAGTTGCGGATAATCGAACGAGGTGCAACAAGAAAAAAACTGCACATAGAAGGGGCCGATCGAAAGGTCATCTTTTCAGCTAGAGCCGCATAAAACGTCTATTGAATTCCCCAACCCTCCCATGCATCCGCTTGACTGGTATTTTTCAAAGCAATTCCCCTTCTTCATCCAATTGTATCACACTTTTTTCATAAGCCTATTTTGGAAGAAAGCAGAAGAGAAAATTTGCAGGAGATGGGGTTGGCGGATTTGGGAGAATACAGTATAATAAAATCGAAGCATACCAACCGGTCCGCTTGGCCCCTTTCAGGAGGCCCGGTTTCAGAAAGAAGGGAATTGTCTATGACAAAAAAAGAACGTGCGCGCCTTGCGGTAAACGCCTTAAAAAATGAATATCCGGATGCAATCTGTTCCCTACGCGCGGAAGAACCCTTACAGCTACTGATCGCCACGCGCCTTTCCGCCCAATGCACGGATGCGCGCGTGAACCTTGTGACACCGGTTCTGTTTGAAAAATACCCGACGCTCGAGCCTTTTGCGAGGCGAATGTAGAAGATGTGGAGGAAATTATCCACTCCTGTGGATTTTATCATGGCAAAGCGCGGGATATTGTGGGTATGTCCCAAAAAATCCGCGATACGTTCGGCGGCGTTGTGCCGGATACGGTGGAAGCGCTCACTACCCTGCCCGGAGTAGGGCGCAAAACGGCAAACCTGATCGTGGGCGACGTTTATGGGAAACCGGCCGTGGTAGCGGACACCCATTTTATTCGGATGTCGAATCGGCTTGGATTCGTCGATACGAAGGATCCGTATAAGGTAGAGCTCGCCATGCGCAAGCTTTTGCCGCCGGAGGAAAGCAACGATTTTTGCCATCGCTGTGTGTACATGGCCGCGCCTGCTGCACGGCGCGCAAGGCGATGTGCGAAAGGTGCTGTATGGCAGAATTTTGCCCCCAAAAAGGCGTTACCTAAGAGTTTCAGGTTACAAGGAAGTATATTTTCAATTTGGCGGTATAGCCCCGTTCAAGGGCTATGCCGTCTTTTCCTGTTTATTGGCTTCTTTCTGCTCTGTCTGCGGGTCAGTCGGCAAATGAATTTCTCCCACAAAGTTAAAGACAATATCTACTTTCTGAAAACGCTTGCCGTCTATCTTCTCCGGCGCATGGACAACGATTTTCTTCACAAATTCATTGACGATAGTAGGCGTTAATTCGGTTATTCCTACATACTTGCGGATAATGGCGGCAAAGCTGTCAAAGTCGCTTTTATTCTGTTCGTAGGTATCGACTTCCTGTTGTTCTGCCTTTACCTTTTCTGTCAGTTCTTTCTGCTCTGCTTCATATTCTGTGGACAGCTTCAAAAATCTGTCATGGCTGATAGTGCCGTTTATATCGTCCTCATAAATCCGCTTGAAAATACGGTCAAGTTCCGCAATCCGCTTCTTTGCCTGTCCGACCTCACGCCGCTTGCGCTTCATGTCCTTTTCTGCTTCATCAAACCGCTGTTTCTGTATCAGTTCCATAAAAGCAGTGATGTCCTCATAGAACATGGCAGTTACAGTAAATATTCGGTTAAGGACGATTTTCCGCAGGACTTCTTCTCTGATGAAGTGCGCTGTACAATCTCCTGTATTGCTTTTATATCTTGCACAGCGGTAGTTGTCTTGTGAACCGTCAAAACTTTTGCAGGTGGCAAAGTGCAGTTTACTTCCACAATCCGCACAGAATACCAAGCCGGAGAACATTCCTTGACGCTCTGCCTTTGTGGGGCGGCGTTTATTTGCCCTTAATTCCTGTACCCGTTCAAAGACAGCTTCCTCAACGATTGCTTCGTGTGTATTGCGGAAAATTGCCTGCTGTTCCTTTGTGGTGGGAATACGCTTTTTCAGCTTGTGGGATTTGGAATAACTTTTGAAGTTTACCGTATGTCCGCAGTAGTCCATGCGCTCCAAAACTGCTACAATCGTGCTTTCATTCCAACTATACGGATTATCGGGAAGTGATTTCCCTTTCTGCTTTGCATAATGGGCGCGTGTTGTCAGAACTTTATCCGCTTTCAGAATTTTCGCTATCCGCATAGGTCCGTTTCCGGCAACGCATAAATCAAAAATCCTCTTTACCACAGCGGCGGCTTCTTCATCTACAATCCATTTCTTTCTATCGTTTGGGTCTACCTTATAGCCATAGGGCGGCTTAGTCAGATGTTCCCCTGCCATGCCCTGCGCTTTCTTGATTGCCCGTACCTTTTTACTGGTGTCTTTGGCGTAAAAATCGTTAAACAGATTTCGGAAAGGGGTAAAATCATTGTCGCCCTTTGCACTGTCCACGCCGTCATTGATTGCGATATAGCGCACATCTCTTTCAACGAAAAAGATTTCCGTATAGTAGCCGACTTTCAGATAATCACGCCCCAAGCGGGACATATCCTTGACAATGACTGTCGCTACATTTCCGGCTTCAATCTCTGTAATCATGCGGTTAAAATTCGGTCTGTCAAAAGTTACACCGGAAACGCCGTCATCAATGAAAAATACCGGATTTCTAAAGCCGTTATCCGAAGCGTATTTTGTTAAAACTGCTTTTTGATTAACAATGCTGTTGCTGTCCCCGTCCAATGCGTCCTCTTGACTTAAACGGGCATATAATGCGGTTATCTGTTCGGGCTTATATGTATTTGCTGTCATGTTCATTCCTCCTCTAATGAACGTCCGACAGCCAGGTTGCTATCTTCATTATAGCGAACTTCTTTTCCTTTGTCAGTAGGCGTTTTAAGATTTTCTGATTTTATGAGCCGCTTCATCTTTTTAAAAAGTGGTTCAGAGCCGCCGCAAGAGGTAGAGACTTCATAGAATGTGCCACCAATTTTATAAATCACTGTTTCATCTGCCGGATTTCCCTGTTTCTGCTTATAATCTGCTATTTTCTGTTCTTGTTTCCGTTCCATTCCTTTCCCGTCCTTTCCTTGTTTTGTAATGTGATAAGTTTCGTAGCAAGCATAGGAAAAGAGTACCCTTTCCGAAAATGCGTTGCATTTTGCTTGTTGGGAAGTGTCCCAAACTCTCTTAATTTTCCTCTCACTACCTACAACACCGGACAGAGCGATTTTGCCGAAGTTTTGAGAAAAAATTTTTCAAAAAAGTCTTTTTCTTATCTCTTACGTACGGAGTTTCAAAAATG
>ENA-OQEN01001097-OQEN01001097.1-human-gut-metagenome-genome-assembly--contig:-NODE-1097-length-10450-cov-14.994478_pt1 | contig 10450 bp, 17 predicted proteins | sample MGYA00242791_ERZ504627 | MGnify/ENA primary metagenome ERZ504627 (study PRJEB26092, sample SAMD00036316) | human gut metagenome | host: Homo sapiens | study: EMG produced TPA metagenomics assembly of...
CTCCATCGAGCGCGGGAGACTTTGGGGCGGCCAATTCAACAAAGTCTTCCCCATCGTCTCCGTGAATCCGAGGAGATCGACCGCAGCGGTGCGGATTTGCGAAGCAAATGCGCAGACGTCCCGTTGCCCGCTCCAATTCCAAAATGTTAGGTTAATGCCTGCTGCCCATACTTGCACCTGCGCACGGTACAATGGTTGGGTTACGACCAACGTGCCAATAACCAAAAAGGAGCCGCTATGATCGATCGCTATACCCGCCCGGAGATGGGACACATCTTCTCCCTCGAGAACAAGTACGCCATTTGGCAGGAGATCGAGGTCCTGGCCTGTGAGGCCCAGGCGGAGCTCGGCAAGATCGGCATTTCTAAAGACGAAGCCAGTGGATCCGCGACCATGCCAACTTTGAGAAGGCAAAGGTCGACGAGATCGAGGAGGTCACGCGCCACGACGTCATCGCCTTCCTGACCAACATGAAGGAGTATATCGACGCCGATGTTCCCGAGGGCGACCCCAAGCCCAGCCGCTGGGTTCACTATGGCATGACCAGCTCCGATCTGGGCGACACGGCTCTGTGCTACCAGCTCACCCAGGCCTGCGACTGATCATCGAGGACGTCAAGAAGCTCGGCGAGATTTGCAAGCGTCGCGCCTTTGAGGAGCGCAACACGCTCTGTGCCGGCCGCACTCATGGCATCCACGCCGAGCCGATGACCTTCGGCATGAAGTTCGGCTCTTGGGCTGGGAACTCAAGCGCGATCTGGATCGCCTTGAGGACGCCCGCAAGAATGTTGCCTTCGGTGCCATCTCGGGTGCTGTCGGCACGTACAGCTCCATCGAGCCGTTTGTCGAGGAGTATGTCTGCGAGCACCTGGGCCTGGTTCACGACCCGCTGTCCACGCAAGTTATCAGCCGCGACCATCACGCCTATCTCGCCGGCGTTCTTGCCACCACCGCGGCCACCTGTGAGCGCATCGCTACCGAGGTTCGCAATCTGCAGAAGACTGATACCCTCGAGGCCGAGGAGCCGTTCCGCAAGGGTCAAAAGGGCAGCTCCGCCATGCCGCACAAGCGCAACCCGATCACCATGGAGAAGGTCTGCGGTCTGTCGCGCATCGTGAAGTCCAACGCTCAGGTTGCCTTCGATAACGTCGCCCTGTGGCACGAGCGTGACATTTCGCACTCCTCTGCCGAGCGCGTCGCCCAGGCCGACAGCTTCATCGCGCTCGACCACATGTTCCAGTGCCTCATCCGCGTTATCGACGGCCTGCAGCTGTACCCTGCCCGCATGATGGCCAACCTCAACAAGACCCGTGGTCTCATCTTCTCCTCCAAGGTTCTGCTGGCCCTCGTCGATACGGGCATCACCCGCGAGGACGCGTACGCCATTGTGCAGGAGAACGCCATGGCAACCTGGCATGAGGTACAGGATTGTGTCTCCGGCTCCACCTTTAAGGAACGTCTCGAGGCCGACCCGCGCTGCACCGTCAGTCAGGAGAAGCTCGACGAGATCTTTGATCCGTGGGACTTCCTCACCCGTATCGACACGGTCTTTGATCGTCTGGAGCAGCTGAGCTTCGAGTAGGTTCGGGCATAACGTTAGCTTTTTAGGGCGCTTTGCTGGTAATGTGTGTTGCCGGCAAAGCGCCTCGTTGCATTTAGGGAAAGACGGGGATAATAGTCGTCTCGAATAACATTCTAAGAGGGGATCGCATGATTTCGTTTGATTACAAGCCTCAGGGCGTGTGTGCTCGCAATATTCACCTTGACCTTTCCGATGACGGCAGCAAGGTGCTGGGCGTTGAGTTTACCGGCGGCTGCGATGGCAACCTCAAGGCCATCTCCAAACTGGTCGAGGGCGCTCCTGCCGACCGTGTGATCGAGGTTCTTGCCGGCAATACCTGCGGCATGAAGAAGACCTCTTGCGCCGATCAGCTTACGCGCGCTATCGAGCCGCTCGCGCCGAGATCGCCTAATGGGTATCGCCGACCACATCAAGAATGGAATATCGCGCCGTGGCTTTGTGCTCGGCGGTGCTGCCGCGGGCGCTGCCACGGTGCTTGCCGGTTGCTCGAAAAAAACGGGCACCAGCGACGATGCCGCCGGCGAGCCGCAGGTTATCAAGGACGATTCGAAGATTGTCTCGATCACTGATGAGTACGAGGCAGTTGACATCGATCTTGAGCCGGCGGCATCGTGGACGCTGCCGCTGGGCACGTTGCTGTACTACTGCGATGGTGACTATGCTGCGGCAATGATGGCGCCCGCATCGGCACTGCACGCCAACACACTCGGTGTGCTCAACCTGGGCGATGGCTCGCTTACCACATTAATTGAGAATCCTATCGAGGGCACGGGATATGCTTTTTACGATGTCCGTGCCGGCGACGGCGTGTTTGCGTGGGTTGAGATGAACTTTGCCAGTTCATCGTGGAAGCTCTACGCTCAAAATCTGTCGGGCGCTTCGCTCTCTGGCGACGTGGTTGAGCTCGATCGAGGTGGCAAGGACTACGATCCGCCACTGTTTACGGCGTTCGGGTCATCAGCATCTGGTATAAAATGCCTTCGGCAGGCGGCAATAAAACGAGTAGTGATTCGTTTTGCTATCGTCGCTCGCTTGATGAATCCAAGGCCGAGACAATTTGGAAATCGACGGGCCGCTTTGCGTCGGCCCCGCGCGTGAGCGACGGCATTTTGACCATCTCGCCGCGTGTCCGCAACGACGAGGGCGTCTACTACGGCATAACGGCGATCGATCTGACCGATGGCAACAACACCAAACGTTCCCAGCTAGTCCTTCCCTCGTCAGTCTCGCCTTTCGAGGCCGTATATATGGGCGATACCTTCGTGTTTTCTATCGAGGCGACCTATAGTGGCGTGGGCAGCTGGGCAACATGGCACGTATATCGGTAATGAGGGAGGGCCATACCTCTTCCTGTCCCGCGAGCCGCTCGCATGTGCTGCCGGCAAGAAGAATAAATATCTCGTTAAGGTACAGGCATCGCATTTTCTCATCGACACCTCTGCCAAGACCTATGGCTCGCTACTGTCGCCCGACCGCGCTTTGGAATATGGCGATTATCCAGCTACGGCGGGAAAATCGGACTCATTTCTTACGTACGCCACGGTGCGCAACAGCCAGGGTATACCCGAGACGGTCACCGCACGCCTATTCTCTCTTTAAGCTTAGAGGGGTTAAAAAGGCGCCAACAGGGGAATAAACGCGTTGTAATTGTGAGTACCGCCCGCCGAGCTGCCGCGTCATAGTGGCATCCGGCGGGCTCAGGTGCGTTAAAATGGGCTTGTTCTTAGCTGATTGAGACAGGGGGCCGTGTTATGGCTTCAGATGCAAAAAAGATTCTGCTGGTCGAGGATGAGAAGGCAATCCGTGACGCCGTCGCTGCCTATCTCGAGCGCGAAGGCTACTGGGTTGTGGGTGTCGGCGACGGCCAGTCCGCGATCGAGGAGTTCGAGAAGCATCAGTTCGACCTGGTCGTGCTCGACCTTATGCTCCCCAAGATCCCCGGCGAGCGCGTTTGCCGCACCATTCGCGATACCTCGGATGTCCCCATCATCATGCTGACTGCCAAGGGCGAGATCGAGGACCGTATTATCGGTCTTGAGCTCGGCGCCGACGACTATCTGATTAAGCCGTTCTCGCCGCGCGAGCTTGTCGCGCGCGTTCGCGCTTTGTTCCGCCGTGCCCATCAGGCCGATGAGCCAGCCGTCGAGGTACTCGACTTCGGCGATCTGGTCATCGATATCTCGGGCCACAAGATTTTGGTCGAGGGCAAGGAAGTCGACCTGACGGCTTCCGAGTTTAAGCTGCTCACCACGCTTGCCCGTCACCCCGGTCGCGTCTACAACCGCATGGAGCTGGTCGAGAAGGTGCTCGGCTACGACTTTGAGGGCTATGAGCGCACCATCGATAGCCACGTGAAGAACCTTCGCGCCAAGCTGGGCGATGATCCCAAGAAGCCCAAGTGGCTCTACACCGTCCACGGTGTCGGCTATCGCTTCGAGGCTCCGGCCAAGACCGATAAGTCGGACGAGAAATAGGGAAATCACATATGACACCTGCGCGCTTTGAAATCGGACAAAAGCACAAGCAGGAGAGCGAGGCGGGTTCCAAGGCTAGTTGGAACACGCCTCGTTCCGATTCACGGCCAACGATGAGCTATCCCTCGCGCATGGCACTTGCTTTTGCTCTGACATCGCTCATGACGGTATTGGTGCTGGTGGGCGTGGTCTCTGTTGTGTGGGGCACGGTCTTTTCGGATTACACGCGCTCCAATATCGTCGAAATCGCAAATTCCGCTGCCGAAAAGCTTGCGACGTCGTATGAGGAAAACGGCAATTGGACTGCGGGCGAGCTACGTACGGTCGCGACATCGAGTTTGGTGTCCGACGATTTGGGCATGCAGGTCGTCAACAAGAAAGGCGTTGTCGTTTATGACGACTCATGGCCTTCGGCAAGCGCGACCGCCGATGTGCGCGAGAACGAATCGCCGTCGAGCAGCTCGAGCGGGAAAAAAGCATCGCATAGTCCGGTCTCGTCGGCTCCCACCGGCTCCGATAGCGTTGCAAACGTCGAAATCATAACGTCTTCCGGCGAGCATGTCGGACAAGTAAAGCTGTGGGCCATCGGCTCCGATGCCTTGCTCACCAAGGCAGATTCTGCGTTTAGGGAGAAGACCTTTAACGCCATGGCCCTTGCTGCGGTTGTTGCAGTTTGCATTTCGGTCGTTATCGGATCACTCGTGTCGCGCATGCTCACCAAGCCGATTCACCGTATCACCAGCACGGCCAAGCAAATTCGCGACGGCGATCTGTCCGCTCGTACAGGCCTGCGCGGCGATGACGAGATCGATCAACTGGGCGAGACATTCGATGAGATGGCCACGTCGCTCGAGAAGGACATGAAGCACGAGAAGCGCCTGACTTCCGATGTGGCTCATGAGCTGCGCACGCCGCTCATGGCAATGCTTGCAACGGTCGAGGCCATGCAAGACGGCGTGTACCCCACCGATGACGAGCATCTGGAGACAGTCGCCTCCGAGACGCGTCGCCTGGCTCGTTTGGTGCAGCAGATGCTTGACCTGTCACGCATGGAAAACAGCACAGCGCCGCTCAACCTTGAGCCGGTGGACATGGTTCCGTTTGTGCGATCGATTGTGAACGGTCAGGAGCGTCTGTTTGCCGACCGTGACCTTCGTCTTCGCTTTGCAGATGAGACCCAGGGGCATGATGATGTCGTCGAGGCCGATCCCGACATGATCACGCAATGCGTCATCAACCTCATGAGCAACGCCATGCGCTACACCCCCGAGGGCGGATGGGTCGTGGTGTCGGTGCTCAGCGATCGTAAACACGTCGATATTGCGGTCTCGGACACGGGCATCGGTATCGCCAAGGAAGACCTGTCGCGTATTTTCGGACGTTTTTGGCGTGCCGACGCCAGCCGCGCCCGCGAGGCGGGCGGTCTGGGCGTGGGTCTCGCCGTGACTAAACAGATCGTCGAGCGCCATCATGGCTACATTTCCGTGGAGTCGGAGCTTGGAAAGGGTACGACTTTTACGATTCATCTGCCTCGCGAGCACACGGCGGACGCGGCATCTACTACAATGGAGCACTAGCTTTTCGCTATTCGGTGAAGGAGGGGTTTCGTCCCTGCCGCTCCGAGTTTGCGAAAACATGCGGGAAAGAACCCGCATTACTGTCGTATTTTGGTAAGGAGTGACTCACGTGACAACGATGGAGCGTCGTCCGGATTCCCGTGGCAAGGTTCGTGATATCTATGATGCCGGTGAAAACCTGCTGATGGTCGCCACCGACCGCATTTCTGCGTTCGACTTCATTCTTCCCGACGAGATTCCGTTTAAGGGAGAGGTGCTCAACCGCATCTCGCATTCTGGTTCGATAAGTTTGCCGACATCGTTCCCAACCACCTCGTTTCCATCGACCCGGCGGATTTCCCCGAGGAGTTTGCTGAGTATCGTGACTACCTCGCCGGCCGCGCCATGCTGGTTAAGAAGGCCCAGACGATTCCTATCGAGTGCATCGTCCGCGGCTATCTGACCGGTTCGGGCAAGAAGACCTACGACGAGAACGGCACCGTCTGCGGCATCCAGCTGCCTGAGGGCCTGACCGAGGCTTCCAAGCTTCCCGAGCCGCTGTTCACGCCGTCCACGAAGGCCGAGATCGGTGACCACGACGAGAACATCTCGTTCGAGCGTTGCTGCGAGATCGTGGGCGAGGACATCGCCACGCAGATTCGCGACCTTTCCCTCAAGATCTACAAGGCTGCCGCCGAGTATGCAGCGACCCGTGGCATCATCATTGCCGACACCAAGTTCGAGTTCGGTGTCATCGATGGCAAGGTTACGCTGATCGACGAGTGCCTCACGCCCGACTCCAGCCGTTTCTGGCCTGCCGCCAGCTACGAGGAGGGCAAGATTCAGCCCAGCTACGACAAGCAATTCGTCCGCAATTGGCTCAAAGCCAACTGGGATATGACGGGGGAGACCCCGCACCTGCCCGCCGAGGTCATCGATGGCACGTCCGAGCGCTATCGCGAGCCTTCCAGATCATCACGGGCTCCCAGTTCACAAGCATGAAGGAGAACGCATAAGTGAGTACCCGTAGCGCCACGAACAAGCGCACGCAATCCCACGAGGTTACCGGGGTTGCGCGCAAGTCCGCTGCATCCGCCAAGCCCGCCCGTCAGGCAGCGAGCTCTGTCCGCGTCGTGCCGGCTTCGTCTAAGGCACGCCGCAAAGAGCTCGAGAAGGGCGAGAATCTCGAGGGCCTCTCTAAAGAGGAGAAGCGCGCCCGCAAGGCTAAGCAGCGCGCCAAGGAGGATCGCATCTACACGGTGTCAAATATCCTTCTCAAGCAGGATGAGGACTACACCAAGCGCCGCCGCATCTGGTGGGCCGTGCTCACTATCGGCATGGTGCTCGTCGTGGCCATTTGGGCTTCGCTGTACTTCGCTCCCGCTGGCATGGTGTCCAGCCCTGTCCAGATGGTCGGCATCGTTTTGTCCTACGTCGTCATTTTGGGTGACTTCATCTACGACTTCGTTCGTATTCGTCCCCTGCGCAACATGTACCGCACGCAGGCCGAGGGCATGTCCGAGAACAAGCTCAACGCCCTTATCGAGCGCTCGGCTGCCGAGGAGGACAAGAAGGACTCCAAGAAGAAGTAGCGTTTGTATGCATACTTATCGCTAAGATATAAGGCGCGTCGTTTTTGCGGCGCGCCTTTTTACTGTTCTATAGATAGATGGAGTGGCACATGATTCGAGCTGCCCTGACGGTCGAAGAGGCTCTGGAGGGCATGAAGGCCCTAGAGCCCAAGATTAAAAACTATGCGCGCTGGTTGTCCGCAAGGGCGTAAACGTCAAGCCCGGCCAGGAGGTTGTCGTTCAGTCTCCGGTCGAGTGCGCGCCGTTTGCGCGCGTGGTGGTCGCGGAGGCCTATGCCTCCGGTGCCGGTCACGTGACGGTTATTTGGGCCGATGACGCCGTGACGAGGCTCACGTACGAGCATGTCGAGAAAAGCTATTTTGAGCAGACGCCCGAGTGGAAGCGCCTGCAGCTTGATTCACTGGCCCAGGATGGTGCCTGCTTTATCTTTATCGAGGGTGCGGACCCTGCCGCTCTTAAGGGCATCGATCCCGCTAAGCCTGCTGCAGCTTCTAAGGCAAGGAACACGCAGTGCAAGGTCTTCCGCCGCGGACTGGACTACAACATCAACCCGTGGTGCATCGCCGGCGCGCCGGTCGTTGCCTGGCGCGCGAGGTATTCCCGGGAGACGCCGATGAGGTTGCAATCTATAAGCTGTGGAATGCGATTCTGCACACCGCTCGCGCCGATGGCCAGGACCCGGAGAGCGACTGGGAACTCCATGACGCCGCATTCGAAAAGAACCTGCGTTTCCTGAACGACAATCGTTTCGACTACCTGCATTACACCTCGGCAAATGGAACCGATCTGACGATTGGCATGACGAAAGGTCACGAGTGGGCCGGCGGCAAGGGCAAGACGCCCGATGGACACCCCTTCTTCCCCAACATTCCCACCGAGGAAGTCTTCACCTCGCCTGATCGTATGCGCGCCGACGGTATCGTGTACTCGGCCATGCCGCTCATTCACCACGGTAACAAGGTCGACGATTTTTGGATTAAGTTCGAGGCCGGCCGCGTAGCGGACTACGATGCCCGCGTGGGCAAGGCGACGCTTGCGAGCATCATTGACACCGATGAAGGTGCCGCTCATCTGGGTGAGGTCGCGCTTATCTCCAAGAACACGCCGATCCGTGAAAGTGGCGTTCTGTTCTATGACACGCTCTATGATGAGAACGCCAGCTGCCATCTCGCGCTGGGTGTCGGTTTCCCCGAATGCATCGAGGGTGGGTATGACATGTCCAAGGAGGAGCTCCTGGAGCATGGCGTTAACGTCTCGAGCACGCACGTCGATTTTATGATCGGCACGGACGATATCGATATTACGGGCATTACGCCTGATGGACGTGAAGTTGTGATTTTCCAGAACGGCCAATGGAGTTGGGAATAGTCCCAGACCGTGGTACAATGCCACCCGCGGGCCGTTAGCTCAGCTGGCAGAGCAGGGGACTTTTAATCCCAAGGTCCAGGGTTCGAACCCCTGACGGCCCACCCAAAGATTGTTGAGACGGTCAACTTCGGTTGGCCGTCTTTTTTGTCGCCCTTTCATGTTCGAACCCGTCGGGGCGCGGAGCTGAGTAAACGCGTGAGCGTTTGCCAGCGCAGCGCGCAAGGCGCGAAAGCGCCGCAGCGGCAGCTGCGGAGCAGGCTGAACCCCTGACGGCCCACCCAAGGAAAGGAAAACGAAATGAAAACAGATAGATACGGAATTAACGGCAGCACATTAAAGATAATAGCAGCCATTTCGATGGTTCTCGATCATGTAAGCAGGATCGTCCTGACCAATGGAATTATGACTCACGCATCGTACAGTCAGATATCAGACGAACAGTGGGCGATTCTAAGCGAGGCTTCGGATGTGCTTCATGTTCTTGGCAGAATTGCATTTCCCATATTTTGCTTTTTGATAGTTGAGGGATTTTTGCATACTCATGACATAAAGAAGTACCTGCGAAATATGCTTGTCTTCGCAATCATTGCGGAGCCCATATACGATTTCGTTCAAACCGGGCAACTATTCGACCTTCGGCAACAAAATGTTATGTGTGAGCTCCTGCTTTCCTTGGTCTTTTTGATTATTCTGGAAAAGATACGAAGCCTTTCAAAATGGAAGAGATGCATCGCAGAAATTGCTCTGATTGTTTTGACAGCACTGGCAGCTGAATACACTAAACTAGATGGCGGTGTGTATGGCATTCTGCTTGTGGCTGCATTCTATTTATTCCACGACAGCAAGGCCAAGATGATCTTTGCTGCAGTATGCGCAGTGCTCCTTTCGTCATGCCATATAGTTGGCGGCGGATTTGAGTTTGCTGCAGCTAATGTACTTAATCCTGATGCTGCTGCCGCGGTTGTTTCGTTGCTGCTTATCAATTTTTATAATGGCAAGCGAGGGCTGAAGCTGAAATACTTCTTCTACATTTTCTATCCGGCGCATCTTGCTCTGCTTTATGGTGTCTCACTTATTGTTTTGAACTGTCTTTAAAAACTCTCAAACAAGTCTCTGAAAGCAGAAACAAATTGACCCTAAGACTGCTTGTGAATTTCCGGAAGACCTGAGAGATGCGAGGATAGGCAACGAGGGCTGCAGAGAGATGCTTCTCAGTTCTCTGGCGGATCGCACGTATCTGTATGAGGATCACTTCCACACACTCATTAATAACAGTGATAAACACGGCAGATCCTCAAAACATGAGGCTGTGGAGGTCGAACGATGCTTCGAAAGCATGAATGGCAGCGAGAAAATGAGTTCGGAAGCGCCCTCTGGATGATCCAGCATAGAATAGAAAGCGATCGGCTCCGGCTGGTCGCTTTTGTTGCCGCGACACGGTTCGAACCCGAACTTCTCTATATATAAGAACGCTTGGCGAACAAAACCTGCCTTTTACCGACGGGAAACAAATAGCTGATGCTTTTGGAGTAAAGTGGCGCTCCAGAGATGACCGATGCCTTAACACCTATAAACCAGCTGGTCATCGCCAATATCAGAAGCCAATGCTTCAGTTTTAACCTCAGTGATGCGACTGAGGGACCTATTCATTTGTGAACAAAATATGGAGTGCGCGATTCCCGCCCCCGGCGCCCCTCCGGTCTGGCAATATATCTCCTTGCCGCGCGGCCCGGTCGGACCGGATCAGCGCCAGGCGTGCACCTTGAGAACCGGATACTGCGAGGATGGACACATTCAGTGTCGCATCCGGGCAGACATCGAACCATTTGAAATGGTCTAACTTGGATTTGTTTTTCGCAAGGCCGCCGAGAGGCGGCCC
>ENA-OQEN01001100-OQEN01001100.1-human-gut-metagenome-genome-assembly--contig:-NODE-1100-length-10417-cov-4.681341_pt1 | contig 10417 bp, 14 predicted proteins | sample MGYA00242791_ERZ504627 | MGnify/ENA primary metagenome ERZ504627 (study PRJEB26092, sample SAMD00036316) | human gut metagenome | host: Homo sapiens | study: EMG produced TPA metagenomics assembly of...
CGCAGAGGCCATGCGCGCAGAGCCGATGTGCTCGTGCTGCCCGAGCTCTGGCGGCTCGCTTCTACCCGCAGCCGATCGCCGTACACGCGGATCTCGACGGCCAACAGTCGCGCACGGTGCTCGCCGAGCTCGCGCGCACGAACGGCGTGAACATCGTCGGCGGCACGGTCGCCAACCGGCGCGAGGGCAAGGTCTACAACACCTGCTACATCTTCGACCGCACGGGCACAGAAGTCGCCTCGTACGACAAGGCGCACCTGTTCTCGCCGAGCGGAGAGAGCAAGGACTTCGCGGCAGGCAAAGAGATGGTGACCTTCCGCCTCGACGGCGTGCTCTGCGGCATCGCCATCTGCTACGACGTGCGCTTCCCCGAGTTCATCCGCAAACTCGCGCTCGAGGACATCGCCGTGCTCTTCCTGCCCGCCGCCTGGCCCGCCAGCCGCCTGAGCCACTGGCAGACCCTGACGCGCGCCCGCGCCATCGAGAATCAGTTCTACGTCATCGCGGCCAACGAGGCCGGCACCGACGAGCAGGGCAACCACCTCGCCGGCCACTCCGCCATCCTCGACCCCTGGGGCGAGGCCATCGTCGAAGCAGGTGAAAGCGAAGCCATCCTGACCGCCCGCCTGCGCCCCGGCCTGCGCCACCACATCCGCGAGACCATCAACGTCTTCGCCGACCGCCGCCCCGAGCTCTACTGAACACTGCTATCAAAAAGACTGTCGCAAAACGCGGCAGTCTTTTTCTTTTCTCGTATTGCGAGGTCAGATACCGGGTACTCCCCCAATGTGCGCAGCACGAGGGGGCCAGCAGTCTCACCTACCACACAGCAGCGGGGCCACGCAAAACACGCCAACTACGCTCCTGTGTAAACCAGTCGAGGCAAGAGGAGGGGGCCTGTATTTCGCCTGCAGGAGCGCAGTGACTGCCCGCAGGCTGGTCCCCGAATGCCAAGCAGCATCCGTCCACTATGTCAGAACGCCGCGGCAGGCGGCGAACCGCCAACGATGCGCCGCAAAGCCATGGGGACCATTCAACGGAGCGACGAAGCCGAAATACAGGCCCCCTCCTGCGCAACGAACTAAACTAGGCCCCGCGCCCTATCCATCACACGTTGAAGCGGAAGTTGACGACGTCGCCATCCTGCATGACGTAGTCCTTGCCCTCGACGCGGACCTGGCCTTTCTCGCGTGCGGCGGCGACGCTGCCGGCGGCGATGAGGTCGTTGTAATTGACGATCTCGGCGCGGATGAAGCCGCGCTCGAAGTCCGTGTGGATTTTGCCGGCGGCTTTCGGTGCCGTCGTGCCCTTGACAATGGTCCAGGCGCGGCACTCATCCGGGCCGGCCGTCAGGAAGGTCTGCAGGCCCAGGAGGTCAAACGCTGCCTTGATCAGGCGGTCGAGGCCGCTCTCCGTCTCACCGAGGTCTTCGAGGAAGGCCTTGGCCTCTTCTTCGTCGAGCTCGGCGATCTCCGACTCGACTTTTGCCGAGATGGCGACGACTTCCGCGCCCTCTTTGGCCGCGTATTCCTTGACCTGCTGGACGTACGGGTTCTCGTCGTAAGCCGTGGCGACTTCGTCCTCGGCGACGTTCGTGACGTAGAGCGTCGGCTTGAGCGTCAGGAGGTTCATCTCCTTGATGAGCTCGAGGTCATCCTCGGAGAGGTCGACCTGGCGTGCCGGCGTGCCCTCGTCGAGCGCAGCCTTGATGCGGCGCAGGATCTCATCCTCGACCTTCGCCTCTTTGTTGCCGGACTTCGCGATCTTCGCGAGCTTCATGATGCGCTTCTCGACGATCTCGAGGTCAGCGAGGCAGAGCTCCGTCTGGATGATGTCGATGTCGCGCAGCGGGTCGATGCCGCCCTCGACATGCGTGATGTTCGGGTCGACGAAGCAGCGCACGACGTGTGCAACGGCATCGACCTGGCGGATGTGCTCGAGGAATTTATTGCCGAGGCCCTCGCCCTTGGACGCGCCCTTGACGAGGCCGGCGATGTCGACGAAGCGCACGGAAGCCGGCGTCGTCTTCTTCGAGTTGTAGAGTTCATGCAGGACCTTGAGGCGCGGGTCTGGTACGGCGACGACGCCGACATTCGGCTCGATCGTGCAGAACGGGAAGTTCGCGGCCTCTGCGCCGGCTTTCGTGATGGCATTGAAAAGCGTGCTCTTGCCGACGTTCGGCAGGCCGACAATACCAACTTCTAAGTTACTCAAAATGAATTTCTCCCTTACTTTTGATTACAGTGTGCCAAAGATACGGTCGCCGGCGTCGCCGAGGCCCGGGACGATGTAGCCTTTGTCGTTGAGCTTCTCGTCGATGGCTGCGACGTAGAGCGGCACATCTGGATGGTCGTGGTTGATGACGCGGACGCCCTCAGGCGCGGCGACGAGGCACATGAGAATGATGTGCTTGGCGCCCTTCTCCTTGAGCAGCGAGAGTGCGGCCGACGAGCTGCCGCCCGTGGCGAGCATCGGGTCGACGACGATGAGCCGTGCGCTCGGCGACGTCGCCCGGCAGCTTGCAGTAGTACTCGACCGGCTTCAGCGTCTTCGGGTCGCGGTACATGCCGACGTGGCCGACGCGGGCCGCCGGGATCATGTTGACGACGCCGTTGAGCATACCGAGGCCGGCGCGCAGGATTGGCACGACACCGACTTCTTGCCGGCGAGCATCTTCTCCTTGCACTTGCAGATCGGCGTCTCGATCTCGACTTCCTTGAGCGGAAAGTCGCGCGTGATCTCATAAGCCATGAGCATCGAGATCTCCTCGAGCAGCTCGCGGAAGTCCTTCGTGCCCGTCTCCTTCATGCGCATGATCGTGAGCTTGTGCTGGATCAGCGGATGGTCGATGACGTGGACGTTCATTGGTTCAGCCATGTAAGATACCCCTTTCTACACAATACAGAGCCGTTACTGAAAACTTATAAAAAGCCATATTCTATTGATGAAAAACTGACTTTTATGTTTCGTTCCTCGTTCATCGCATTCGTTTTTGCCCTCCCGAAGGACAAGCTACTTACGTTTGATATAATGCTCCGGAGGCTTTGACATGACACTCCTGCTCTCGCAAGGAAGTAAGTCTGTTCCCGACTAACGAATCGGTACATATCTACATGTCTACATGGACTTCTTTCTATCAGCTTGCAGATGTCATTTGCTCTGCGTCCCCATAACGTTTGAGGTTCAGTGCTGCTTGAAAGTCACGATCGATTACATTACCACATACAGGACAGACATACGTCCTTTCCGACAGGTTCAAGTCTTTCTTCACATGACCGCAGATAACACAAGTTTTGGAACTCGGATACCACCTGTCTGCTATGACAACGGGTATCTTTGCCCAGCGTGCCTTGTATTCGATCTGCCTGCGGAATTCGTAAAGATTCTGTTCCTGGATTTTCTCGGATAAATATCGATTCTTCATCATGCCACGGACATTCAAGTCTTCGAGACATATAAAGCTTGGTTTTCGCTTTATGATTGCCGACGTAGCCTGATGAACATGATTCTGGCGAATATTTGCAGTCTGTGATTGATCCGTAAAAGTCGTTTTTCACTTTTTATAAGGTTGCTCGTTTTGCAGTAACTTTCTTCTTTCTTGTTCATTTGGTATTTTCGAGATACCTGACGCTGCAACCTGCGTCTTTTCTTCTTCAGTCTTCTTATTGCACGGGTCTTGTTGATATTCCTGACTTTAGTGGCGTCAGAGAGTACCGCCAAGTCCTTGATGCCTAAATCAATGCCAATTCCTTCTGAGCGAACATATCGCCGTTTCTTGCAAATAAACAACAGTCCGCGCAAAGGTTTCAGTTTCCGAGCTGTCTGTATCCCTACCGACAGCCACCAGCGCTCACCATCGAACGCAATCCGCGGGTTCGTGTATTTCGCTCGGACAGGAATCCTATTCTTCTCAGCAAGCCGGATCCAGTTGAGCCGTTGACGGTTCTTCCGCCTGCTTCCTGCAAGGCTTTCCAGCTTGACATGTGTCTCTGTGAACTGAATCTTGATATTGTCCTGATAGAAGCGGAAATCCCCATTCTTCTTGCTCCTGAACTTAGGATGGCCGTTCATGTCATAGACGGTCAAGTTCTTGCCAATACGGTTATAATGAGCAATTTTCTTTGAAGAATACTTGATGTAGCCGGGCTGTTTCTGCTTGCGAAAGAAATTCTTGTAGGCGATGCACAAATCTTTGATGGCCTGCTTCGTGACATTGTTCGACACATCCTGCAACCATTCACTTCCCTCTGAATGGCGCAGAATCGTGAATTCTCTACGGAGATCATTATCCGTCTGGATTTTGTGTCCTTCACGGAAATTATCCATCTGCTTGTTCAATGCCCAATTGTAAGCATATCTTGCAGCACCAGCAAATTGGAATAGTTTAGTCTTCTGTTTGTTGTTCGGCAACAGCTGTACTCGGATTGACTTTATCATCTGAATCATCTCCTGCCAACTCTCGAATCATCTTCTTTGCCTGATGCGCTCGTTTTCCCTGAAGCTTACAACTGAATACTGTGATGATTTGCACCAAATCTTCAACCAGTTCCTGTTGTTCACTTTTCCGAGTCGTATCAACAATCTCTATTTTACATCCATGGATTGTGGCAATGGTTTCAAGGAGCTCGAAGCCAAAGCGTAAGAGCCTATCCTTATAAAGGACAACGACTTTCTCGACTTGATTGGCTTCTATCCTGCGAATCAGCTCTTGCAGTCCCTTCTTCGTATAATTGATTCCAGAGCTATATCCGTGATGATTTCAAACGGATTTCCTTGCGCGTACAGGTAGGTTCTCAAATTCTCTACTTGTCGTTCAAGATCATCTTTTTGCTTGCGGCTTGATACCCTGCAATATCCGATGACTTTTCTGGGTGCGAACTGAATCCCTGTCACAGCACATAATTGTTCTTCTGAATAGTAGCGGTAGCCATTCGTCGAAGTATGATGAGGATGCAGCCTGCCACTTCTATCCCAGTTTCTAAGAGTTTGTGGGGTGACCCCGATGATTTTAGCAAATTTATTGATTGTATAGTATTTCAATGGTATCACCTCAATACTATTTTACCAATAAATTGTTTTTTAAACAAGGCTATTTATATTGTTTTACAACTTTATTTTGACTGTCATCGGCCGCAGAGCGGGGCCATTTCAGATATGGTTCACAGGTGATTCACTGTGCTCATTCATAGAGCGGATATTTCGCGCAGAGGGCGGCGACGCGGCGGCGTGCCTCCTCTTTCTTCTCTTCGTTCGTCGGGTCATTCAAGACGAGCGCGATGATGTTGCCGACTTCGCGCATGTCGTCTTCCTTGAAGCCGCGCGTCGTCAGGGCAGGGCTGCCGAGGCGGATGCCGCTCGTGACGAACGGGGAACGCGGTTCGAACGGGATGGTGTTGCGGTTCGAGGTGATGTTGACCTCGTCGAGGACGTTCTGAGCCTCTTTGCCCGTGATGTCCTTGCTCGTGAGGTCGACGAGCATCAGGTGGTTGTCCGTGCCACCCGAGACGATGCGGAAGCCATCCTGCTGCAGCGTCTCCGCGAGCGCCTTGGCGTTCTTGATGGTCTGCGCTGCGTACTCCTTGAACTCAGGGCGCAGTGCCTCGCCGAGCGCGACGGCCTTCGCTGCGATGACGTGCATGAGTGGGCCGCCCTGGATGCCAGGGAAGACAGCCTTGTTGAACTGCTTGCCGAACTCTGCGTCCTTGCAGAGGATCATGCCGCCGCGCGGGCCGCGCAGCGTCTTGTGCGTCGTCGTCGTGACGCGTCGGCGTACGGGACCGGGCTCGGATGGAGGCCTGCGGCGACGAGGCCGGCGATGTGCGCGATGTCGACCATGAGGTAGGCACCGACCTTGTGGGCGATCTCTGCGAGGCGCGGGAAGTCGATGATGCGCGCGTAGGCGGATGCGCCGGCGACGATCATCTTCGGCTTGCATTCCTCAGCCTGCTTCTCGAGCGCGTCGTAGTCGATGCGCTCCGTCTCCTTGTCAACACCGTATGGCACGATCTTGAAGTACTTGCCGCTCATGTTGACCGGGCTGCCGTGCGTCAGGTGACCGCCGTCCGTGAGGTTCATGCCCATGACCGTGTCGCCCGGCGTCAAGAGTGCGAAGAAGACGGCCATGTTGGCCTGTGCGCCGGAATGCGGCTGGACGTTGGCGTATTCCGCGCCGAAGAGCTTCTTGGCGCGGTCGATGGCGAGCTGCTCGACGACATCGACGTACTCGCAGCCGCCGTAGTAGCGCTTGCCCGGGTAGCCTTCGGCGTACTTATTCGTCAGCACGCTGCCCTGCGCTTCCATCACGGCCTTGGAGAGATATTCTCCGAGGCGATGAGCTCGAGTTTCGTGCGCTGGCGATTGAGCTCGAGGTCGAGTTCTTTCGCGATTTCCGGATCCGACTGTTTCAGGGTGTCCATCAGGCTCATGGGGTTCCTCCTTCTCTGCCGCTGGGTCTCGGCAGCTTCCCTATCGTGTGTTGCTTGGTTAACGGATGGCAGGGAGCTTACTTCTGCTCGATTGCCATGATCTTGTTGACGCGGCGCTCGTGGCGGCCGCCCTCGAACGAGCTCTCGACGAAAGCGCGGACGATCTCGCCGGCTGGGCCGAAGCCGAGCACGCGGCCGCCCATCGCGAGGACGTTGGCGTTGTTGTGCTCGCGCGCCTTCTTGGCCGAGTAGACATCGTTGCAGAGTGCGCAGCGGATGCCCTTGACCTTGTTGGCCGCGATCGAGATGCCGATGCCCGTGCCGCAGAGCACGATGCCGAAATCGGCTTTGCCGCTCGTCACATCTGCGCAGACCTTCTCCGCGATGTCGGGGTAATCGACGGACTGCGTGCCGAACGTGCCAACATCCGTCACCTTGATATCCTCGTATTCCTTCAGGACTATCTTGACCTCGTCCTTGAGCGCTACCGCGCCGTGGTCACTGCCAATCGTAATGTTCATGGTTTCTCCACCTTTCTTCCATACTCTTTCTTATTCTATCACACATGCGCGGCAAAAAAAACACATGCAAGGCGCTATCAGCCTGAAAAAGCGCGCGGATTTCTTCGTCGGTGAGCTTGGCGAGGAAATTCTCGCCGGGCTGTATCATCTGGTCGATCAGGGATTTCTTCTTTTCCTGCAGCTCGTAGATCTTCTCTTCGACGGTCCCCTTCATGATGAGCTTGAAGACCTGGACATTATTTCGCTGGCCGAGCCGGTAGGCGCGGTCGGTCGCCTGGTCCTCGACGGCGGGGTTCCACCACGGGTCGAAGTGGACGACCATGTCGGCGCCCGTGAGGTTGAGCCCCGTGCCGCCCGCCTTCAGGGAAATCAGGAAAATCGGTACGGTGCCGCGGTTGAACTCGCGCACGAGCTTCATGCGCGTCAGCGCAGGCGTCGCGCCGTCGAGGCTGAAGTACGCGAGTCCCTTGCGGCGCAGCCGCTCGGCGATGTGCGCGAGCATCGTCGTGAACTGCGAGAAGATCAAGAGGCGGTGGCCGCCCTCGATGGCCTCCTCGATGAGCTCCTCGAGCATGTCGAGCTTGCCCGAGCCGCCGTGATAGCTCTCGAGGAACAGCGCGGGGTCACAGGCAATCTGGCGCAGGCGCGTGAGGATGGCGAGGATCTTGATGCGCCGCTCGCTGGGGCTCGCGAGGCTGACCTCGCGCATGAAGTCGCGCTGGCTCTTCATGAAGTAAGCCCGGTAGACCTTCGTCTGCTGCGGTGTCATTTCGCCGATGAGCTTGCGCTCGACCTTGTCGGGAAGCTCTTTTAAAACGTCCTTCTTCATGCGGCGCAGGATGAAGGGCATGACGCGCTGCCGCAGCTGCGCGGCGGCCTTCTTGTCCTCGGCGCGCACGATGGGGATCTCGAAGCGCTGCTTGAACTTCGCCTGGCTGCGAGGTACCCCGGCATCAGGAAATCGAAGATGGACCAGAGCTCCGTCAGCGTGTTCTCGATTGGCGTGCCCGTCAGCGCAAAGCAGCTCTCAGACGGAAGGCGCTTGACGGCGCGCGCACTCTGCGTCGCGGGGTTCTTGATATGCTGGGCCTCGTCGAGGAAGACGTAGCGGAACTCCTGCTGCTGGTAGAGGTCCATGTCGCGCTTGAGCGTATCGTATGTCGTCACGACGACGTCGATGCCCGCGAGCGCCTGCAGCTGTGCCGCCCGCTCCGCCTTCGTGCCAGCGACGGCCAAGGCCTCAAGGGATGGCGCAAAGCGGCCGATCTCCTCGAGCCAGTTGTAGAGCAGCGAGGTCGGCGTGATGACGAGGGACGGCTTCGCCCCCACCTGTTTGCGCGCGAGCAGGAAAGCGATGACCTGCAATGTCTTGCCGAGGCCCATGTCGTCGGCGAGGATGCCGCCGAGGTGATGGTCAGCGAGGCTCGAGAGCCAGTTGAAGCCCGTGACCTGATAGTCGCGCAAGACGGGCTGCAGCGAGACGGGCACCTCGTAGTCGGCCTCCTGCGGCTGGCGGATGCCGCGCACGACCTCGCGAAAGCGGCGGCTGCGCGAGAGCTGCAGGCCCTGGTCCTCACGGGCCAGCGCGTCGAGGTACATGGCTTCAGAGAGCGGCAGCTCGAGCTTGCCGCTCGCGAGATCTTTCTTCTTGAGCCCCGCATTCTCCACGAGCTCAGCAATCGCGCGCAGCTGCTGGTCGCCGAGCGTCACGAAGCTCCTGTCCTTCATGCGGTGGTAGCGCTTCTTCTGGCGGTAGGAGTCGAGGATGTCGAGGAGCTCCGCGAAGTCGACATCCTTCATGTTGAAGGTGACCTCAAGGAGGTCCATGTCGTTGACGCTGACGCCCGCCGTGATCTTCGGCATGGGCCGCACGGGCCGCCGCTCAAAGCTCTCCTCGTAGAAGATCTCGACGGAGTCCGGCAGCTCCTCGAGGCCCTGCGTGAGGAAGTCGTAGCTCTTCTCCTCGTCGAGCTGGACGAACTGGTCGCGCTTTTTCGTGAAGCCGTAGCGCGCAAAGACGGCGAGGAGCTCCTGCTCCGCCTCGCTGTCGCGCACGAGCAGATGATGGGCATCCGCCTCCGGCGCCGCCTGCACGACAGGGTTGAAGCGGATGTGCCCGTAGACGAAGACAGGCTTCACCGCGATGCCCGCGCCTCGTAGTCGAGGTAGAGCTCGGCGGCGAGCGGCACGAGCAGGAACTCCTCCTCAAAGGCCGCGTCGACGTCGACGTCCGCGATCTTCTCGACGGCCGGCAGGATATTGCTGAAGAACGGCGTCATGTCGGCATGCGAGAGCTGCACGCTCGTCGTGCGGGCAAACGTCTGCCAGAGCGGCTGCAAGGCGCGCCCGAACGCTTCATCCACCGGTAGATGCCCTCCGACTGGTAGAGCAGGCAGCAGTTCTCCGACAAGGGCGTGAGGTCCCCGTCATCGAAGCGGATGCAACCGTTCTGGCCGCCGACGCGGCTGACATCGAGGTGAAGCTGCGGCTTTCCCTCGCGCAGGTGCGCCGCGATGGCCTCGCTGCCGTCGATGTGCAGCTCGATGGACTGCTCGCCCATGATGGCAAGGAACGCCGCGAGCAGGCTCGGCGTCAGGTGCATCACCTTGTGCTCGAAGACCGTGCTCTTCTGCAGCGCGTGCATGTAGGAGAGTGCCGGCTGATGGCGCAGCAGGCTCTTCTCGTCGAGATACGCCTGCTTCATGAGGCCCCAGAGCTCTTTCGACACGCGGTCGGCCCAGCGCAGCGAGGCCATGTGGATCACGCTGCTGCGGCCGAGCGGGTAATCCTCCCCCGCCATCATGCTCTGCAAGAATTCCATGACATTGCGCACGACGTAGAGGCGGCTCATGCCGATGCGGAACTCGAGCCAGCTCTCGACCTTGCCGGGCGCGCTCTCGACGAAGAGGCGCGGGACGAGGTAGACGGGTTCCTGCAAGGGAGCAGGCGTCAGCTGCTCTGCGTTCCGGAAGCTCTTCAGCAGGCGGCGGCCGCCCGCATCCGTGCCGGCAGGGCCCCGCCCCCTGCCACCTGCTGCTGGACGCCTTGAGCACGGCGACGACGTGCTTGCAGGCGCCGAGGTACTGCGCCGCGGCCGGGCAGTCGCAGTGGAAGGACTCGACCTCATCGCCCGCCTCGGTCAGTCCGATGCGGACATGATACGCCTCCGTCCCCTCGACGACAGCCGCGTAGCTCCTGCCGTCTGCCTGGCGCTCCAACTGCCTCACGGCACCGCGCCGGAAGTACCGGACACCGCGCTTGTACGCAGCATCCGTCGCCACGGCCCGTATCTGCTCCTCATCGATCACGGTATTCCCGCCTTTCCTCTGCCTGATAACTATGCTAACTCAAACTTCGCAGGTAAAAATCCCCTGCACCCCTTGAAAGTCCAGGCTTTGTAAACAGAAAAATAGCATGAGTCTTGCCAGTTTGGTATAATTATGTTGGCTCAAAAACATACCAAGCACCGGA
>ENA-OQEN01001101-OQEN01001101.1-human-gut-metagenome-genome-assembly--contig:-NODE-1101-length-10412-cov-2.001847_pt1 | contig 10412 bp, 11 predicted proteins | sample MGYA00242791_ERZ504627 | MGnify/ENA primary metagenome ERZ504627 (study PRJEB26092, sample SAMD00036316) | human gut metagenome | host: Homo sapiens | study: EMG produced TPA metagenomics assembly of...
GCTGCTCACTGCGCCACCGCAGGTTGCTGCCGCGGATTGATATGCGGCACCGTCGGCAGGTTTTTCCGTGTCCGGGGCGGCCGCGTCCGGCTGATTGGTTTGTGGCAGCAGAGCGGTGTGGAAAACGGTGGAAAGCTCGCTCGCGGGTACAAACTCCACGCCGGCTTTCACAGCGGGATCGATCTCCGCAAGGTCCGGCAAGTTGTCCGCCGGAATGACTACGGTTTTCACGCCGGTGCGGTAGGCGGCCATGGATTTTCCTTAAGGCCGCCGATTGGCAGCACGCGCCCCCGCAGGTAATTTCGCCTGTCATAGCGAGATCGCGGCGGACGGGTACGTCCGTCAAAGCGGAAACGAGCGCTGTCGCCAGCGTTACGCCGGCGGAAGGGCCATCCTTCGGCACTGCACCTTCCGGCACATGGATATGGATATCTTTTTCTTTATTAAAATTTGTATCAAATATGCAGTGCAGCTGCATGGCTACGGATGAAGCTGACCGCCGCATGGGCTGATTCCTTCATCACGTCGCCGAGCGAACCGGTTAATTCCAGCTTCCCGGTGCCATCCATCACGGCAACCTCCACGGGCATCGTCTCTCCGCCGACAGAGGTCCAGGCGAGCCCAGTTACCACGCCCACCTCGTCGCGGGGGCGAAGGGCTTCCTGCTTATATTTCTGCGGCCCGAGAAGGTTTTCCAGATCGCTTGCCAAAACCGTGACTCGTTTTTTTTTCTTCCGAGGCGACCTGCACTGCGGCGCGGCGGCAAAGGGCGGCAACGGCGCGCTCAAGCTTTCTCACGCCCGCCTCGCGGTATAGCCGTCGATTAGCGCATGGATAGCGTTATCCTGGATGCGCAGGGTGCGCCCGTTCAGGCCGTGGCGTTTTGCCTGCTTCGGGATCAAATGGTTTTTGGCAATGTGAAATTTTTCCTCATGCGTATAGCTCGTCAGCTCGATGAGCTCCATGCGGTCAAGCAGGGGAGCGGGAATCGTGCTGGCGTCATTTGCGGTTGTGATAAACAAAACCTTGCTTAGGTCAAAAGGAACTTCGATATAATGATCGCGGAAGGCAAAATTCTGCTCGCCGTCGAGCGCCTCCAGCAATGCGGAGGCAGGGTCGCCGCGATAATCCGCGCCCACCTTGTCAATCTCGTCGAGCAGGATAAGCGGATTCGAGCTGCCGGCCTGCTTCACTGCGTCGATAATACGGCCCGGCATCGCGCCTATGTAGGTTTTGCGGTGCCCGCGGATTTCCGCTTCGTCATGCACGCCGCCGAGCGAAATACGGGCATAGCTGCGGCCCATTGCCTTGGCAACGGAGCGCGCAATGGAGGTTTTCCCCACGCCGGGCGGGCCAACCAGGCAGATGATCTGCCCCTTAATATCCGGTGAGAGCTTGCGCACCGCCAACAATTCAATCATGCGCTCTTTCACTGTTTTAAGGCCATAGTGGTCGCGGTCGAGCTGCCTGCGCGCGGCCTCTAAATCCAAATGGTCTTTGGTGAACTGGTTCCAGGGCAGCGCGAGAACGGTATCGAGATAATTGCGCAGAACAGTGGCCTCTTGCGAGCCAGGGCTCATTTTGAACAAGCGGCCGCAAGTTTCGAGCAGCTTCTCCTCTGTTTCCTGCGGCATGGCGGCGGAAAGGATCTTTTCCCGGTAGCTTTCCGCTTCGTCCTGTGGATTATCCGCGTCGCCCAATTCCTCAGAAATCGCCTTTAATTGCTCTCTCAAAAAATATTCGCGCTGATTTTTGTCCATTTGCTCCTGCACATGGTGCTGAATTTCCTCCTCTACGCTCAGAAGCTCTGTTTCCCTCGTGAGGATGACGGAAAGCGCCTCAAGCCGCTTGATGGGGTTGAGCTCGTTTAAAATGCGCTGTTTTTCCGCGTAGTCCAGCATAATGTTGCCCGCAATGAAATCCGCCAGATCGCCCGGGTCGTCGTTTGAGAGGATCGCAAGCATCATATCGGGTGCAACTTTAGGCGCTACTTCCGCGTAATCGCCGAACAGATCCTTGATGTGGCGCACCAATGCGGTTTGATATAAGTCGTCCGCCGCTCTTGCGCGGACAGTGCGCTTTTCGCGCACAATGCCGCAAAGGAACGGATCGTCCTGTGTCAGTTCAATTAACCCCGCGCGGTAACGGCCTTCCACAACAACGCGGATATTATCTGTGCCGGGCAGGCGAAGCACCTGCCGCACAGAGGCAACAACGCCACAGGCATATAAGTCAGACTGCTTTGGATCGTCCTCTTGTAAATCTTTTTGAGCAACGAGAAAATTTCTCGCTCGCCTTCCATCGCTGCATTGAGCGCGGCGGCGCTTTTTTTACGGCCGATATCAAAATGCAGCATCATTTTTGGAAATATGACAAGCCCGCGCAGTGCGACGACAGGCAATGTGGCAATTTGTAATTCACGTTTCATTGTTTATGACCATCCTTTCGCTAAAACGTGCAGGAAGTATGCAGTATGCATATTCCTTGATAGTTCATTATACAATACAGGGGCAGAACAATCAAGCGCGCCGCTCCGGTAAATTTTACGAAAGAATGTGTGACCACAAAGGTTTTTGTAGGAAAAGCGGAAAGGTTCCAATGCTGTTGAAAAAACGGGAAAAAGCGAAAAGAGCCGTTGCAAAAAGTTTTGCGTCAGTCCCTTTGAAAAAGCTTTTTGATCTTTCCAGAAAGATTTGAACCTCAGACACACAGGCTTTGATGATGCAGCCGTATATCCGGCCGAAGCCATGCCTGTTTCATCTTCCCTGCGCCAATTGTGAAAAATGGCCGTTCAAAACTTTGTCTTTTTGCCTTCTGAAAAAGCTGGAAAGACAACAAAAAGTTTACAGTTATAATTGCGTCATATCCTCCGATACTAGGAAGGCAAACGCGAAAAGTAAATTTTGAATGAAGGAGTGTATATCACAATGGCAAGAAGCGGTAATTCTAGTATCGTCCCGGAGGCGCGCGAGGCGCTCAATCGTTTTAAGATGGAGGCTGCTAACGAAGTTGGCGTAAACCTCAAGCAGGGCTACAACGGCGACCTGACCTCCCGTGAGGCCGGTTCTGTTGGTGGACAGATGGTCAAAAAGATGATCCAGTCCTACGAAAACGGCATGAAATAAGGTTTGCCTGAATCGGCAAATGGGGAAGCCGTCGCATTGGCGTCGGCTTCCCTGATTTTTCAAAAAAGCCCTTATTACAGCTCCAACAAGTTTTCCGATGCGTGCCCGGTGAGTAGCAGCAGGGCGCAGATGCTCAACAGGGCATAATCGGGCAGAGGCGTATGCAGCGTGATGCGTTTTTCACAGGGCTCCAGCGTATGGCCATCGAATGTGGTGATGGCACGTTGGATGGTCACTACGGGAGCCGTATCGGAAATGCTGGAAAGCGTCAGGGTATCCCGCGCGGTAAGCCCGCAGGTTAGGGCAGTGGTGCCCGTGTGCAGCAGCATGCGCGCAGCCGCCTCGTTTTCTGTTTCCAAAATCGATATAACCCCGTCCGAAAGGGAGAGCTGGCCGCAAGAAATTGCCTGCTGGGATTTAAAAATAAGGATGGCCTGCTCTGCTTGGATGGACTCCAAGCGGCTGGTTTCGCACAATAAAAACCGGGCCTGGCCGATGGCATATTGCGCGGCATGCGCCCCACAGATGTGAAGCACGCCGCCATAACGCTCTAAAATTCGGCAAAGCGGGAGCCGAAGTGCCGCATCGTGCTCCTCCCCCAGTAAAAAAACCGGTATCATTCTGCCGCCCCCTGCAAACCGTTTCCAAATATTTGATCTACTCATCGATAGTCTGTCAGGATCCGGCCAAATATGCATGGTGAGAAACGGGTCAGCCGTGGGTATTCAATTCCTTTCAGATGGATTAGGCGATTTTTAGCCAGATTTTAGCGCCCTGCCATGCAGAAAATGCGGCAAAAGTATGTCGCCTCTGCGCATCTGATACAAGCGGCAGAAAGCCCTGTTGCTTGACAATGATAAGCGGAATTTGATATGATACTCTTTAGATAAAAGATTTCTGCCGTTGATTGGATGCATTTTTGGGATTTGCTTTGATGGGCGAATCGTTTGAGGGTCTCGCCCGTTTGACGGGTGCATCAATGAGGAGTGACCATAATGATGAATACAGATCATCTGTGCATGAGCTGTATGCGTGAGATCGGTGATGAGAATCAGTGCCCATACTGCGGCTTCCATGCGGATTCGCCGCAGCTTGCACCGTATTTACCCTTGCGCACAGTCGTAGCAGAGCGCTATCTGGCTGGGAAACTGCTGGATTATAATGGCGATGGCGCTACCTATATGGGCTGGGATCTGGAGATGAATGCGCCGGTTACCATACGGGAATTTCTGCCGGATTCCATTGCTGAACGCCGCGAAGATTTAACGCTCGTGCCGATGGCGGGCTGTGAAATTACATATCGGGATTGTTATCAGAGCTTTTTAGAATTATGGCGCAAGCTGGCGCGTATGCGTGGGCTTTCTGCGCTTATTTTGGTGTTTGATATTGTGGAGGATCATGGCACCGCATATGCAATTTCTGAATATATGGAGGGCGTCAGCTGCGGGAGTATCTCCTGCGCAGCCCCTCCGGTTATCTCTCATGGGAGCAGGCGCGGATTCTGTTTATGCCGGTGCTTTCCACCCTTGGCACATTGCACAGCGCGGGAATTATCCACCGCGGTATTTCTCCAACGACTCTGATCGTCGGGAAGAATGGGAAAATGCGGATTACCGGCTTTAGCATCTGGCAGGCCCGCACTGCGCGTGGCGATCTTACAGCGCAGCTATTCCCGGGCTATGCAGCAATTGAGCAATATGGTTTTGAGGGGCAGCAGGCCCTTGGACGGATATCTATGCCTTTAGCGCCGTGCTTTATCGAACGCTGATTGGCAGCACGCCTCTGGAGGCGACCTCCCGCGTGACAAATGACCGGCTGATGGTGCCAGGCAAATTTGCAGAGCAGCTCCCCGCGTATGTCATTAATGCGCTGATGAATGGTCTGCAAATCCTGCCGGAGGATCGCACGCGCACAGTGGATCAGCTTAGAGCGGAGCTCTCCGCGGCTCCGGGCACCTCCACAGCCGCTATCGCCTATGCCGGGAAGGAGGATGCGCCTTATCAGGAGCCTGTTCCCAGCGGGCGGAAAAAAAGCGCTTCCGGTTCGAAAACGGCGCTGATTGCCGGGCTTGCAAGCATTGCGGCCTGCTTGGTGATTTTTGCAGTTCTTTCCCTGACGGTATGGCGGGAAGATATCGGTATGTTTTTCACAGGCGGAGCGAGCACGCAGGCCTCTTCCAATGCGCCGGAGCTCGTTAAAGTGCCGGATTTTAGGGGGCTCAATTATAACAACATCAAGAGTAATACGGATTATACAAATGCCTTTTTCTTTGAAACGGAATATCAGGATAGCGATACACAGGGCAAGGATGTTGTCCTCTCCCAGAATATTGCATATGGGACGGAGGTGCCCAAAGGCTCAACCATCAAATTAGTTCTCAGCAGTGGGAATGAAGAGATCACGCTGCCGGATTTTAAGGGGCAGAATTATGCCACTGTTAAATTAAAGTTGGAAGAGATGGGCTTCCAATGCCGGGCCATTGTGGAGAAAAATGATGATTCGGAGCGTGCGGGCAAGGTAGCAGAAATGCTTACGACGCCGGAGAAAGGCTATAAAAAGGGCACCGTAATCTATGTAAAGGTTTGGGGAGAGGTCGAAACAAAAGAGGCTTCCCAGATTGTAATCACAGTGGTGCCTGAGGAGTCCACTGGCACATAATCAAGGGGAAAGGAGTGGCTTTTGTGGTGATTCGTGCTTTTATGCCGGAAGATAAGGATTGTTATCTTGCTATGGGCAGAGATTTCTATGCCGGGGAGGGAACGCTCTTTCCCATCTCCGATCAAAAGCTGTTGGATACCTTTGACTGCCTGATGCGGGGAGAGCCGGGCCTGCGCGGCTGTATTCTGGAGCATGAGGGGCAGGTTGTGGGCTATGCGTTGCTGGTGTTTTACTGGAGCTGTGAGGCGGGTGGCCAGACGGTGCAGCTGGAGGAGCTTTATCTCTCCGAGCGGGTGCGCGGCTGCGGGCTGGGCTCGCAGTTTATGGAATGGTTGCTGCGGGAATACGAGGGCAGTGCAAAGCGGTTTCGCTTGGAGGTTTGCCCGCGTAACCAACGCGTTAAAAAGCTATATGAGCGCTATGGCTTTGAAATTCTGCCTATGAGCAGATGGTGCTTGAAAAGAACTGATGAGGCTGATACATTCCACCCGGCAGGGGGCTGCGGCAAATGCTCAGCATTTTGCCGCAGCCCCCTTTTGTATATTGGAGGTCACTATGCTAATCCTGCGATGCGTGCAATAAACGTCACCAGCATGCAGGCCGCCATCCCTGTCAGCGTGGGGATCAGGAAGGCGGCCGCCGTCCATTTCCAGCTGCCGGTCTCCTTATGAATGGTGAGGCAGGTAGTGGAGCAAGGCCAGTGCAGCAGCGAAAAGAGCATTGTGCATACTGCGGTCAGCCACGTCCATCCGTTGGCTACGAGCAGCTCATGGAGGGCGGCATAACTTTCAAAATCAATGATATGTCCCGTCGCCATATAGGCCATCAGTATAATGGGGATCACAATCTCATTCGCGGGAAAACCGAGGATAAAAGCGAAGAGGATGACGCCGTCCAACCCCATCAGATGGGCGAGGGGGTCGAGGAAATGGGCGCAGTGCATCAAGAGGCTCATTCCCCCGATCTGGACGTTGGCGGCGAGCCAGATGATAAGCCCTGCCGGGGCCGCGACGACGACGGCGCGCCCCAACACAAAAAGTGTGCGATCAAAAATCGAGCGGATAATTACCTTGCCAATCTGTGGGCGGCGGTAGGGCGGCAGCTCTAGGGTGAACGAGGAGGGGATTCCCTTCAGAATGGTGCCGGAGAGCAGCCGTGAAATCAGGAAGGTGACGGCAACCCCCAATACAATTACACCGACAAGCATGAGCGCGGATACGGCCGATTGCAGCGGTGCGACCACACTGCCCACAAAAAACATGGTAATCAGAGCGATAATAGTAGGAAGCCTGCCGTTACATGGCGCAAAATTATTGGTTAAGATTGCGATCAAGCGTTCCCGTGGGGAATCGATGATCCGGCAGCCGATTACGCCGCAGCATTGCAGCCGAACCCCATGCAAATTGTCAGTGCTTGTTTGCCACAGGCATGCGCTTTTTGAAAATGATGATCCAGATTGAACGCCACGCGCGGTAGGTAACCAAAATCTTCTAGTAAAGTAAACAAAGGGAAGAAAATTGCCATTGGCGGCAGCATAACCGATACCACCCATGCAAGCACTCTGTAAATGCCCTGCACCAAAAGGCCTTCCACCCAAGGCGGCGTACCCAGCCACAGGAAAAAATCAGTCATTCGATCGCCGATCCAAAATAGCCCGGCTGAAAGCCACTGGAGGGGTAATTGGCCCCGGTGATCGTCAGCCAAAAGATTAGCCCCAGCAGCAGAATCATAACGGGAAGCCCCGTAAAGCGGTTTGTCAGGAGCTTATCGAGACGCCGGTCTCGAGCGTCGTAATTTTTGCGCTGATAGGTGATCACGCCACGGCAGATGCGTTCTGCTGCTCGGACGAGTCCGGAAACGATTTTATCCTGGATGCGGGCCTGTGACAGACCATATCGTTCAAACAAGCCATTCAGGCTGGCAAGCTTTTCTTGTATTTCCGCATCCTGTGTCAGGTCAAAACCAAGATATTCCGATAACGGCTCCCGAAGGCTTTCATCCGCATCCAATAGCCGCAGGGCGATCCAGCGGCTGCTAATCGGCTTTTCGCTCTTTGCGATTTTTGATCAATAAGCGGAATGAGCGTGGAGAGGGCTTCTTCGACCGGTGTGATATAGGAAACCTGAATTGGTTGACCAGAGCCTTGCCCGGCCGCTGCCCGGCTCATTTGTTCACTTAATTTTTCCAGCCCTTTTCCGCTGCGGGCGCTTGCCCCGAGCACAGGCACGCCAAGCTTTTTCTCCAGCCCAGCTAGATCGATTTGTATGCCTTGCGCCGCGCTTCATCCATCAGGTTCACACAGACGGCAACATGCGGGGTAATCTCGAGTGTTTGCAAAACCAAATTCAGATTTCGTTCCAGGCAGGTGGCGTCGCATACGACAATCACTGCGTCCGCACCGCCGAAACAGATAAAATTGCGCGCAACCTCTTCCTCGGCGGAATGAGCCATCAGGGAATATGTACCGGGCAGGTCTACAAGGATATACCCCATATCTTTGTAGACATGCGGCCCTGCGCGCTAGCAACCGTCTTTCCAGGCCAGTTCCCCGTGTGTTGATTCATGCCGGTCAGGGCATTGAACACTGTGCTCTTACCGACGTTCGGGTTGCCGGCAAGCGCAATGACACGGTCGCTCTCCGCCTCTTTTTCAATCATCAGCGGGCCGTCCACCGGCTCGCCCTTGTGTGAATTTCGAGTCAATCCCATAAAAAACGCTCCTTCATGATATGCTTCGTTGGGCCGCCTAGGGCGGCGCGCAGGGAAAAGTCAGCTGAAATGCACCATGACGCGGCCGGAATCCTCCCGGCGTAGAGCGATGACGGCGCCGCGGATCAAATAGGCCACAGGATCGCCGGAAGGGCTTTTTTGCAGGCATTCCACAGGAGTGCCTTCGATCAGGCCGATGTCCTGCATTCGCCTTCGGATGCTGCCGTTGAGGCGAAGCTCTTCACGCGGGCCGTCTGCCGACCGGGGAGGCTTATCGAGGGAATCTATGTTATGCATGAGAATAATCTCCTTTGCTCATTTGTGATGGAAAAAGAGAGCAGACCGGAGCGGACGGAATCGGGCCGCTTGAAAATGGTCTGCTCTCGATATTTAGTATATGGGGGAGGGGAGAAAGGGTGAAAGAGGGAAAGCGGTTTTTAAATTATAAGTTTAAAAATATGGTGTTTATTGTAAATAATAGTCTGAAATGGGATCTAAAAATTATTATTATAAAGCTTTTGGTTGAAATTTAGCTGAAAACAAGTTATACTGAACAGGCAATTAATTTGTATGGCTAGCTGGGGGAAGTAGGATGAGGGAATACTTTAAAAAACTATATCGCGGAAGCCGGCAGCAGTTTTTTCACCAAGTAAGTGATAACTTAGAGCAGGAAGAGAAGATGTTTATCGTAACAGCTAATCCAGAAACCCTAATGATTGGCTATGAGAATGCTGATTTTCATACTCTTTTAAAGAAACCCTCTACTATAATCGTACCGGACGGTATCGGAGTCGTAAAAGCGGCAAATGCTTTGGGGATTCCAATAAAGGAACGGATTACCGGAGTTGAATTGGTCACATTTCTATTCGCAGAGGCAGCGCGTCTTCACAAAAAGATTTTTTTTATATGGCGCACAGGAAAGTGTCCTTCAAACTATGGTAAAAAAACTCGAAAAAGATTATCCTAATTTGATCATATCCGGATATCACAATGGATATTCGGGAGATAGTCAACAGATCATGGAGGCCGCAATTGCACAAGGTGCGGATATTATTTTGGTGGCATTGGGCATTCCAAGGCAGGAATTATTAATTGATCAATCTTTCGACGGAGCTTCAAAGGGCATTTTTATTGGTGTCGGCGGTTCTTTTGATGTAATCAGCGGAATGAAAAAGCGTGCTCCAGACTTTTTTATTGAGCATAATTTAGAATGGTTCTATCGCATTTTTCGAGAACCTAAAAGAATCAAGCGATTTTATAAGAGCAACATTAGATTTATGTGGAAGATCCATCAAATGAAAGCGGGAGAGAGCTTGAATGAACAGCCTACGCAAAGTGATGACCATATTCGGGACAAGGCCGGAAACCATTAAGATGGCTCCATTGGTGAAAGAACTACAATTTAGGCCTCATATTCAAACGATTGTATGTGTAACCGCACAGCATCGTCAAATGTTGGATCAGGTTTTGCATGCCTTTGAAATTGTGCCGGATTATGACCTGGATATTATGCAGCAGGGCCAGACGTTGTCAGATATTACCACCCGTGTTTTGAACGGGTTGGAAGATATCATGAAACTCGAAAAGCCAGATATTGTTCTGGTTCATGGTGATACCACGACGACGTTTGCTGCCGCATTAGCCGCCTATTATCAGCAAATTCCCATTGGACATGTTGAAGCGGGGCTACGGACCTATCAAAAATATTCGCCTTATCCGGAGGAAATGAATCGCCAAATGGTAGGGGTAATGGCGGACTTGCATTTTGCTCCAACATCTAAAAGTATGGAAAACTTATTGCGTGAAGGGAAGAAAAAAGAAAACATTATTGTAACGGGTAATACGGCGATTGATGCATTAAAAACAACGGTGCGCGATGATTACCACAGTGAATTGTTGGATTGGGCAGAAGGCAGCCGCT
>ENA-OQEN01001102-OQEN01001102.1-human-gut-metagenome-genome-assembly--contig:-NODE-1102-length-10409-cov-3.306069_pt1 | contig 10409 bp, 11 predicted proteins | sample MGYA00242791_ERZ504627 | MGnify/ENA primary metagenome ERZ504627 (study PRJEB26092, sample SAMD00036316) | human gut metagenome | host: Homo sapiens | study: EMG produced TPA metagenomics assembly of...
CACGAATTCCTGCAGGAGATGAACCGCCGCGTGCTCTCCCACTACGATCTGCTGACGGTCGGCGAGGCGCCAGCGTCACGATTGACGAGGCCAAGAAATACGCCCGCAGCGACGGCAAGAACTCGGCATGGTCTTCCAGTTCGAGCACGTCGGCCCGGAGAACGGCAAGGGCAGCGTCATCGACAAGTGGACAACGGGCAAGCCGCAGATGCCGAAGGTCCGCGCCATCCTCAACAAGTGGCAGCAGGAGCTCGAGGGCAAGGCGTGGAACTCGCTCTACCTCGACAACCACGACCAGCCGCGCTGCGTCTCGATGTTCGGCAACGACAGCCCCGAGTGGCGCGTGCTCTCGGCCAAGATGCTCGCGACCTGCCTGCACATGCAGAAGGGCACGCCTTACATCTACCAGGGTGAAGAGCTCGGCATGACGAACACGACCTTCCACTCCCTCGACGACTGCCAGGACCTCGAGGAGATCAACGCCTGGCACCAGTACGTCGACGAGCAGAAGAAGGTCTCGCCTGAGACGATGCTCGCCTGCTTCAACACGGTCGCACGCGACAACGCGCGCACGCCGATGCAGTGGACGGCCGGCAAGAATGCGGGCTTCACGGACGCCACGCCCTGGCTCGCCGTCAACCCGAACTACAAGACCATCAACGCCGAGGCCGCGCTCAAGGACCCGGACTCCACCTTCTACTACTACCAGAAGCTCATCCGCCTGCGCCACGCCTACCCCATCATCGTCTACGGCACCTTCGATCCGCTCTTAGAAGATGACCCGAATGTCTACGCCTTCGCGCGCCACCTCGGTGGCGAGACGCTGCTGATTGCCTGCAACTGGACGAGCGAAGAAGTCCCCTGCAACCTGTTCGACGGGAAGGATGGCGAGGAACTCATCTCCAATTACGCCAACCACAAGACGGGTGCCCTGCAACCGTACGAGGCACGCGTCCTCTTGCTCCGCAACGCCTGATTTTATCCCCCTTCCAAAAAAACGCTGGTCAGATGACCAGCGTTTTTTCATGCGCATATCACTGCACGGCGTCCGTGTTTCCCTTGCTCTCCGTCTTTGCTGTGGAAGATGGCTGCCATCCCGGCGGCAGACTGGCCGTCGAGCCGAGTGCCGTCACGCCCGAATTGTAGCCCTGCGTGCCGGCACCGCGCCTGCCCGTGGGATAATAGACAACCTTCGAAGGATCCTTCCTGTCCACGGAGTAGATGTGGTCTGCCGTCTTTTTCTGCTGCGCGGCCATGGCCATTACCGTCATGCCGCCCATCGACTGCCCGCTGCCGTAGATGCGGTCGGGGTCGATATGGTACTCCTTTGTGATCTTGTCCATGAGCTGCCAGATAGCCGGCTCCGCGCAGCTAAGCGTCCAGTTGTCTCTCGCCATGCGCAGCTCGTAGTCAAGATGCGCCGCATCCATCGGGTAGAACTCCGCGATGGCCGGGCAGAGCACGATGACCCCCGCCAGTCCATTCGCCTTCACGAGAGACTGGAACGCCTCCGACGCGTAGTTGGCCGCCGCCTGCGATTCGGTCAACGTCAGGCGCGGGTCCGAGCTCATCGAACCAGCATCGTGGATGTGCAGGACGAGGCCGTACGATTTCTGCGGGTCGTAATCCGCCGGCACGTAGAGCGCATACGGCAGGTCAAGGTCCCAGTACTGGCCGTTCGCCTCGTCGAAGCAGTGCGTGGCATGGAAGGCCGTACCATCCTCGATGGTGTACAGCTGATAGCCCTCGAGGCCCGCTATCGTATAGGCGCCCTCATTGACATAGTGGTAGTACTCCGGCGCGCGGTCCTTGCCGGTCTGCGGGTCGTAACCGATGTACGTCTTCTGCGTATAGTTCGTGACGGCCTGCTCGGCCGTGGTCACGAAGCCTGACCATCCGCCTGCTGCCCGGCTGATATCGCTGCCGTTGCCGCGGCAGCCTCTGCAGACAGTGCGGCCCGTTCAGGCTATGGCCACCGCCAAGGCCAGCACGGCGATGCCGCCCTGCTTTCGTCTTCGTCCCAGTCTCATTTCCATGAATAGCACACCTCAATCCGATTCCTATCATCCATATTCTTCACCCCGTCATCATAACGCAGACAGATTATAGATCCCATTAGAATGGCAGAATAAAAATGCCCTGCGCGCAAGGCGATGCGTGCTTTGCGTGCAGGGCATGGTCAGTAGGTCTCTGCTTCTATTCTCTTATTTTCCCGCCTTCATGCGGTTGATGGCGCTGATCAGAGCCTGGATGGATGCCGTGATGATATCCGTGTCCATGCCGGCGCCCCAGGTGATGTGGCCGTCTTCATTCGTGATGCCGATATAGGCCATCGCGCGGCTGTTCTGGCCGATTTCCAGCGCGTGCTCGCTGTACGTAAGGTCCTTGTAGGTGATGTCGAGGTTCGCCTGCAGGGCATTGGAGACGGCGTCGAGTCGACCGTTGCCGCGCGCGAGGAAGGTCTTTGGCTCGCCGTTGACGAAGATATCGACCGTGCCTTGCGCGTGCCGTCCGGCTCCTTCTGGAGCAGGAAGTCGTTGAGCTTGTACGGCGTATCGACGTTGACGTACTCATCCTGGAAGATCTGGTAGATCTCATCCGGCATGAGTTCCTTGTGCTTGTGGTCGGAAACGCCCTTGACGCAGTAACCGAAGTCCTCGCGCATCTTCTTCGGCATGTCGATGCCGTACTTCTGCTCCATGATGAAGCCGACGCCGCCCTTGCCGGACTGGCTGTTGATGCGGATGACGTCGCCGTCGTATTCGCGGCCGACATCCTTCGGGTCGATGTAGAGGTACGGCAGCGTCCACTTGTCCGGATTCTTCTCCTCTTTCCAGTGCATGCCCTTCGCAATGGCATCCTGATGCGAGCCGGAGAAGGCAGCGAAGACGAGGTCGCCGGCGTACGGCTGGCGCGGCGAGACGTGCATGCGCGTGACGCGTTCGTACATCTCGACGAGCTCCGGCATGTTCGAGAAGTCGAGCTCCGGGTCGACGCCGAGTGCAAACATATTCATGCCGACCGTGATGATATCGACGTTGCCCGTGCGCTCGCCGTTGCCGAACAGCGTGCCCTCGATGCGGTCCGCACCGGCCAGGATGCCCATCTCCGCATCGGCGACGCCGCAGCCGCGGTCGTTGTGCGGATGCAGCGAGAGCACGACGTTGTCGCGGTACTTGAGATGCTTGTTCATGTAAGCGACCTGCATCGCAAAGACGTGCGGCATGCTCATCTCGACCGTTGCCGGCAGGTTGATGATGGCCTTGCGGTCAGCCGTCGGCTTCCAGACGTCGAGGACAGCATTGCAGACCTCGAGCGCGTACTCAGGCTCCGTGCCCGTGAATGACTCCGGTGAATACTCGAAGCGGTAGTTCGCACCGGCTTCTTCCGTCAGCTCCTGCAGGAGCTTGGCGCCGTCGACGGCCATCTGCTTGATCTGTTCCTTGTCCTTGCGGAAAACCTGCTGGCGCTGTGCGACAGAAGTCGAGTTGTAGACGTGGACGATGGCGTTCTTGACGCCCTTCAAGGCATCGAACGTCTTGCGGATGATGTGCTCGCGCGCCTGCGTCAGGACCTGGATCGTCACATCGTCCGGGATCAGGTCTTCCTCGACGAGGCGGCGCAGGAACTCGTACTCCGTCTCCGATGCAGCCGGGAAGCCGATCTCGATTTCCTTGAAGCCGACTTTGAGGAGCATCTTGTAGAATTCCAGCTTCTCGTCAAGGCTCATCGGGATGACGAGCGACTGGTTGCCATCGCGAAGATCAACGCTGCACCAGATTGGCGCATGGTCCGGGGCATCTTTCTTGGCCCACTCCAGGTCAATCTCTGGCGGCATGAAATAACCTTTGCTGTACTTCTGATAATTCATCATTTGACAAAACCTCCCCAAATAGAAAAGCCCCTCGTCTGATGAGACGAAGGGCTGTACCTGCGTGTTACCACTCAAATTCATACTCCTTGCGGAGTACCTCTACGGATTCTAGCAAATCCTCCTGCTGTAACGGTCAGGCTCCGTCCCTGCCTAGTAGTGCATCGGTACATACAATCGTACGTCCATATCACGTTCAGTGGGCTGCTTCAAGGTGAGTTCCAGATTCCTTCCCTGCTGTCTCGCACCTACCGGCAGCTCTCTGGTGGTTCCAGGATCTTTACTATTCCTCTTCAACGCATTTCCCTGTGTTGGGTACTAGAATAGCACAGGAAAATCTATTTTGCAAGCGTTTTTTGTAAATCTGTAAACTTTTTTTATCCGAGCAGGCTCATTTTTTCTCTTCTGGCTCGCGCAGTGTCTTCTTGGCCTGGCTGAGTTTCTTCTCTACCTCACGCTGCTGGCGCTTCTGCTCCTTGTGCGCCTCGTAGCGGCGGCGGCCTTCCTCAAATGCCCTTCTCGCCTCTTCCGAGTCGATGATGAGCGGTGGCACAGCCTTTGGACGCGAATTGCGGTCGAGCGCGACCATCGTGAAATAGGCCGTCAGCGCGCGCTGCGGCTTGCCCTCCTGATCGAGGTCTTCGACATCGACATTGACCGTGACCTCCATCGAGCTGTGGCCGACGAAGACGATCTCCGCCGTGCAGGTGACGAGATCGCCAACGAGGATTGGCAGATGGAACTCGAGCTCGTCGACACGGGCCGTGACGACGTTGCAGCGCGCGTACTTGCGCGTCACGGCATACGCCGCCGAGTCCATCATCTTCATGATATCGCCGCCATAGATATTGCCGCTCGGATTCGTCTGATTCGGCATCATAACCTGGCTGATTATGAGTTTATTCTGTGCCATGGAAAAACCTCCTGCTCTATCGCCGCAGAGCGCGTGCTCCGCTAATGCTAATATGATATACAACCTTATGATATAGGAATAGGATATAAGATTCAATCGGGAAATACCGTGACTGAATCACAAAGCCACTGCGCGTCCACTCATTTGATGAAACGATCGATGGCCCGGTTGAGCTGCTCTAAAGCCTGCTGATCATTGTCGCGTACGGCATCGACGATGCAGTGCTCCAGATGGTCCTTGAGGATGATGCGGCTGACGCCCTTGATGGCGCTGTCGACCGCCGAGAGCTGCACGAGCACCTCGCTGCAGTCGCGGCCATCCTCGATCATGTGCTTGATGGATTCCAGATGGCCGATGAGGCGCGCCATGCGGTTGAGCACGGCCTTCGTCTGCGTGTGGCTGTGCTGATGACCATGAGTGCCATGCGCGTGATGATCATGATGGATGACCGTGCCATCGGCCAGCACATGGGTGTGTTCTTTCTCTTCCATTCTTCTCGATATCACCTGCCTGATGTTCTCGTTACAATAGACTATTGTCTTTATTCGTCCTTCTCTTCCGTTTTTCCTTCTTTCCAGCATTAAAAAAATCTCCTCGCAAGGAGGAGATTTTCCCAAGATGGGTCTCTATCAGTCGACCGAGATCGTGACCGTCTCGCCGTTGATATTCCACTCTTTCTCGTGGCCGGACGTCTCGCCGTAAGTGACCTTGTCGGCAAGCGTGATGTCCTTGAGGAAGCTCTCGTTCTTCTTGACGAGGGTCTCGAGCTTCTCGTTGCCCTTGAGGCCAACAGCGATGTGGTCCGTGACTTCGTAGCCATTTTCCTTGCGCATCGTCTGGACCTTGCTGATGATCTCGCGGACGAAGCCCTCTTCGAGGAGTTCTTCGCTGAGCGTCGTCTCCAGAGCAATCGTCACGCCATTGTAGCGCTGGCAGTTGTAGCCTTCCGTCTGTGCCATCGTGACCTCGACGTCTTCCGGCAGCAGCGTGACATCACCATCCGGCAGTGCGACGACGAGCTTGCCCGTTGTGTCGAGCTCTTCTTTGGCTTTGTGGCCGTTGACCGCCTTCAGGGCCTTCTGGATGGCGCCCATCTTCTTGCCGACCTTCGGTCCGAGGACGCGGAACTGCGGCTTGAAGCTGTACGTGAGATATGCCTCCATATCATCCTTGAAGACGACTTCCTTGACGTTGAGCTCTTCTTCGACGATTTCCTTGTAGAAGTCCGGCAGCACGACAGGTGCCTTGACAAACATCTTGCCGATTGGCTGGCGGTTCTTGATGTTGGCCTCATTGCGCGCAGCGCGGCCGAGCACGACAATCTCGAGGACCTCGCCCATGTTCTTCTCAAGATCCTTGTCGATGTGGGCCTCGTTGACCTTCGGGAAGTCGCAGAGGTGGACAGATTCCGGCGCCGTCTTATCGATGCTGCAGACGAGGTTGCGGTAGATGGATTCCGTCATGAACGGGATCATCGGCGCAGCGGCTTTGGCCGTCGTGACGAGTGCCGTGTAGAGCGTCATATAGGCGTTGATCTTGTCCTGCTCCATGCCCTTCGCCCAGAAGCGGCTGCGGCTGCGGCGGACATACCAGTTCGAGAGCTCATCGACGAACTCCTCGAGTGCTTGGCAGCTTCCGTCACGCGGTAGTTCGAGAGGTCGTAGTCGACGTCCTTGACCATCGTGTTGAGGCGCGAGAGGCACCACTTGTCCATGACCGGCAGCTTATCGTAGTCGAGCGTGTACTTCGTCGCATCGAAGTTGTCGATGTTGGCGTAGAGCACGAAGAACGCGTACGTGTTCCAGAGCGTGCCCATGAACTTGCGCTGGCCTTCCTGAACGGCATCGTCATGGAAGCGGTTCGGCAGCCACGGTGCGCTGTTCTCGTAGAAATACCAGCGGATAGCATCGGCGCCATGCTTCTGCAGTGCTTCCATCGGGTCGACGGCATTGCCCTTCGACTTCGACATCTTGCGGCCTTCCTTGTCCTGGACGTGGCCAAGGACGATGACATTGCGGTACGGTGCCTTGTGGAAGAGCAGCGTCGAGATGGCAATCAGCGAGTAGAACCAGCCGCGCGTCTGGTCGACAGCCTCCGAGATGAAGTCCGCCGGGAAGCGCTTCTCGAAGATCTCCTTGTTGTCGAACGGATAATGCCACTGCGCGAATGGCATGGAACCCGAGTCAAACCAGCAGTCGATGACTTCCTTGACGCGGTGCATCTCCTTGCCGCACTCCGGGCACTTGATCGTGACCTTGTCGATGTACGGACGGTGCAGCTCGATGTCATCCGGGCAGTTCGAGCTCATGGACTTGAGTTCCTCGATTGAGCCGATGACATGCTGATGGCCGCATTCGCACTGCCATACCGGCAGCGGCGTGCCCCAGTAGCGGTTGCGCGAGAGACCCCAGTCCTGTACATGCTCGAGCCAGTTGCCGAAGCGGCCCTCACCGATGGATTTCGGGATCCAGTTGACCGTCTTGTTGTTAGCGACGAGCTCGTCCTTGACGGCCGTCATCTTGATGAACCAGGTCGGGAACGAGTAGTAGAGCAGCGGCGTATCGCAGCGCCAGCAGTGCGGATAGCTGTGCGTGAACTCCGGTGCTTGAAGAGCAGGCCCTTCTTCTCGAGGTCTGCGAGAATCAGCGGGTCAGCCTTCTTGACGAAGCAGGCCGGTCCGAATCCGTCTCAGCCGTGAGCTCGCCCTTGCTGTTGACGAGGTTGACGAAAGCGACGCCGTACTTCTGGCAGACGCGGTTATCGTCTTCGCCGTATGCCGGAGCCATGTGAACAATGCCCGTGCCGTCCTCCGTCGTGACGTAGTATCGCAGGTCACAATGAACGCCTTTTTGCCGCGCTGGTTCTTGATCTTCTCGACGGCATACGGATAGAGCGGCTCGTACTCGCGGTACTCGAGGTCCTTGCCTTATAGCGCTCGAGAACCTGACGCTCGCCCTCGACACCCTCGAAGACCTTGTCGACGAGTGCCTCTGCGAGGACGTACTTCTTGTCGCCGACCTGGATCTTGACGTAGTGACCGCGGGGTTCACGCAGAGTGCCATGTTCGACGGCAGCGTCCACGGCGTCGTCGTCCAGGCGAGGAACGAGTAATCGCCGTCTTTGGCCTTGAATTCGACCATGGCCGAGCGCTCCGTGACATCCTTGTAGCCCTGCGCTACCTCATGCGAGGAAAGCGGCGTGCCGCAGCGCGGGCAGTACGGGACGACCTTGTAGCCTCGTAGAGCAGGCCCTTCTTCCAGATCTCCTTGAGCGCCCACCATTCCGACTCGATGAAGTCATTCTCATAGGTGATGTACGGGTGCTCCATGTCGGCCCAGAAGCGACGACATCGGAGAATTCCTCCACATGCCCTTGTACTTCCAGACGGACTCGCGGCACTTCTTGATAAACGGCTCGATGCCATATGCCTCGATCTGTTCCTTGCCGTTGATGCCGATCTGCTTCTCGACTTCGAGCTCGACCGGCAGGCCGTGCGTATCCCAGCCAGCCTTCCTGAGGACCTTCTTGCCCTTCATCGAGGCGAAGCGCGGCAGCATGTCCTTGATGACGCGCGTCAGGACATGGCCGATATGCGGCTTGCCGTTGGCCGTCGGCGGGCATCGTAGAACGTGAAGGTATCGCAGCCCTCGCGCTGGTCGATTGCCTTCTGAGCGATGTCATGTGCTTTCCAGAACTCGCGGATCTCCTTCTCGCGTTCCACGAAATTCAAGTTCGTATCTACTTTCTTATACAAACAGAATGCCTCCTCACATATGAAAAGCCTGCACCCAAATAGGATGCAGGCTCATGATACCTACAGGATAACCACCTATTTCCACGCACCACCATGCGCTGTCCCGTAACGGGGGATGCCGGCAAGGCTTACTCGATTCGTTCAGCCCGCTGCTCCGGAGTGATTTTCCCCTGCAGTACGCACGCCCGGCTCTCACCTTTCCCGGTTCGCTTCCGCTCTCTCTGCAGTCTACTCTCTCCATCGATGCATTTACATGTTGACAGGCTTTATTGTACCACAGGGATGGACAGATTTCAAATACATTTTGAGCGTTCCTAGGCTCTCTTCTCAAGCCATCCGCTTTACGCTATAATGAAGGTTGTTTGAGCAAACAAGAACACTGAAAAGGAAGGGATCTCATGCATCAGTATCTTTTCTATATCGGAGACTTCCCGATACGGGCCTACGGCCTCGTGCTGTCTCTCTCCATCATCCTCGCGACAGGCGTCGGCTACTTCCTGACAAAGGCGGACGGCCGCGGCTACGAGAAGTACATCGTCGACCTCGGCATCTACTGCGGCGTCGCTGGACTGCTCGGCGCGCGCCTCTGGGACGTCTTCTTCTTTGACTGGGATTACTACGGCCATCATCTGACCGAGCTGCTGAACGTCTGGCAGGGTGGCATGGCCATCCAGGGCGGCGTCTTCCTCGGCGTGCTGACGGGCGTCTGGTACTGTCACCGCCATCATCTTGACACCGTCCACCTCATGGACGTGCTCGCACCGGCCATCATCCTCGGCCAGGCGCTCGGCCGCTGTGCCAACCTACTGAACGGCGACGCCTTTGGCGCACCGACGGGCAGCTCATTCGGCATCATCTATCCGACGACCACGCTCGCCTACCACACGTACGGCGACCAGCCGCTCTGGCCGGCTGAAGTCTGGGAAGGACAGCTCGACGTCGTTATCTTCGCACTGCTCTTGCTCTTCCGCACGACAAACCACGCCAAGGGCCAGTGCTTCGCCCTCTACGTCATGCTCTACAGCCTCGCGCGCTTCGGGCTCGAATTCCTGCGCGGCGATTACACCGAAAAAGTGCTCGGCCTCGTCACGAGCGCCCAGGCCACGAGCATCACCGCCTTCCTGATTGCCGCCATCTTCTTCATCGGTCTCCAGCTCTATGGAAAGAAACCGAAAAAAATCAGAACGAATCCCGGCCATAAAGTTTGACGGAACCGAATCCCATCTACTATAATGGAACATGGAATCATAAAAAATGCATGAAGGAGTAACGAATTCATGAAAATCTTAGCACGTCATCTCACCGTCGATCTCTTCAACTGCAAGAACAGCAAACTCAAAGATATCGACCAGATCAAAGACTATATAGCAGAACTGCCTGAACATTTCACGCTGACGAAGATCTCCGAGTGCTCCGAGCACCTGACGGATGAGCACTACGCCATCATGATGCTCTTCCGCGAGGGACACATGGTCCTGCACGTCTACACCAAGCTCAAGTACGTCGCCATCGACATCTTCCTCTGCCAGGAGAACGCCGAGCCAGAGCACATCGCCAAGGACATGCGCGATTTCTTCAAGCCGGACAAGACGAAGACCACGCTCTTGAAGCGCGGCGACTTCGGTTCCGCCAAGGACATCCGTCCCAAGGTCAAGACGCGCGTCGCTCCGCTGCGCAAGATCCACAACACGGGCGCCAAGGTCCTGCGCGTGCTGGCACGCCGCAACCGCCAGTAAACAATTCGTCTCATCCACACATGATAAAGGCTCTGCCGTAAGCGCTAGATAATAGGGTGTATATTCCTCTGCTTCATTCTGTGAGATAATAGTCTCACTTAGGAACTGCGAGCTACATAACGCGAAATACTAGAG
>ENA-OQEN01001103-OQEN01001103.1-human-gut-metagenome-genome-assembly--contig:-NODE-1103-length-10393-cov-2.644847_pt1 | contig 10393 bp, 14 predicted proteins | sample MGYA00242791_ERZ504627 | MGnify/ENA primary metagenome ERZ504627 (study PRJEB26092, sample SAMD00036316) | human gut metagenome | host: Homo sapiens | study: EMG produced TPA metagenomics assembly of...
TAAAAGAGACGGAACTGCGGGTGTTTTAATGGAAAACAGATTTCACAAAATTCGGCATAATGACAAATTACGGCAGTTTTTGCATCCGGTAGTTGCGCTGGCGCATAAAAAGGATTATACTAACCTTATTGACCGCAGGATACAAAAACTGTACAGAAAGGATGGCTGGCTCTTATGAAGGGACGGATGCGGCCCTATCTGCCGGAACTGACGATCCGGGACTACAATACCTATATGCGTTACCTCCGCGGGGTGCGGCGGCAGATGTATAAGTCTTACGGCTTCTACGCCTGCCATCTGCTGCGCACCAACGGGGTACTGTTTGCCATCCTATCCGACAGTCTGGCAGGACGTATGCTACCTGCAAACGGCAGCGGGTGCCCGGTACGCTTTTTCGGCGCAGCATGATGTGCCAGACGCTGGGCATCCGGCAGGCGGCGCAGACGGAGATCCTGATGGGCTGGCATAATTTGCAGGACCGCAAGTACAGCGAGCTTCGCCCGGCGAAGCGCGTGCGCCGCGCAGTGGACAAGCTGCTGCTGCGCCGCGCCTACGACAAAGCACGGCAGGAGAACCCGGCACTGGAGCGGCTGTTTGCGCAGGAGCGGGAGCAGGCAGTGGTGCAGATGAACCTGAGCGCCAAAAACTACGCCCTTGCCGCCGAGCCTATGAGCAACGTCTACGGCGCTTTGTACTCCACGCTGGCTACGGATGACCCCAACCAGCGCAAGAGTATGCGGTACATCGGCAGCTGCATCGGCCGCATCTTCTATCTGCTGGACAAGGCCGAGCGCTTTGAAGCCGACCGTCGCAACGGCCAGTACAATGTGTTTGTGGTCAACGAGCTCAACGGACAGGCTGCCGCCATAGAGAACGCCCGGCGGCAGGCGCTGGCAGCGGTCAACGACCTGATGCGGGCGTACAAGATGCTGGATCTCAAGCTGAACGACACCCTGCTGAACAATATCATGATCTTAGGCCTGCAGCACGCGTCTACCCGCTGGAGCAGGACGCCGATACCGAAAAATGGGAGATCCCATGAAGAAACGAAAAAGCAAAAGCTGGTCCATGGCCTACTGCGGCATGGCAGCGGCACTGTGCGTGGCACTGATGCTGCTGGGCACCATCATCCCCATTGCCATGTTCATCGCGCCTGCGGTGGCCAGCTTTCTCATTGCAACGGTGTGCATGGAGTGCGGCATCACCATGGCGTGGACGGCCTACGCCGCCGTCAGCCTGCTGGGGCTGCTCTTTGTGCCGGATAAAGAGATCGCCCTGATCTTCACGGTGCTGCTGGGCTATTACCCGCTGGTAAAGCCCCGGTTTGACCGCATCCGTCCCCGGGCATTGCAGCTGGTGTGTAAGCTGCTGCTGTGCAACGCGGCGGTGCTTGCCATGTACGGTCTGCTGCTTGTGCTGGTACCGGCGGGCAGCGTCTCGCAGGAGCTGCGCACCACCGCACTGGCAATGTCCCTGCTCACACTGGGCATGGGCAACGTGGCCTTTGCCCTGTACGACCGCGCACTGTGCAATCTACTGCTGCTGTACAAGCTGAAGTGGCAGCCAAACTGCATAAAATGCTGGGGATGCACTGAACCACAAAACATTGAAAGAAGGAATGTGTACCACAAGCTGACGTAAAGCGCCGGGCCACACGGGTGACAGCCGTGAGGGTGACGAGGAGAGGAATCATCGAAAGATTCGGCGGGTGTTTCTCCGGCTGAGGCTATACCAGCCGCAGAACAGGGCAAAAACCGGCAGCAATACCGAAACAGAACCCTGCAAAGAAAGCCATACAAGAACATAGACTTTGATAGAGGAAACTGACTGTGCAGCAGCGCATTTCGGCGCGCCGCAGTCGGTCTGGAGGTATTTTGTATGTGTGGCATTGTAGGTTATGTCGGGATGCGCAGCGCCCAGCAGGTGCTGCTGGACGGTTTGGAAAAACTGGAGTACCGCGGGTACGATTCTGCCGGTGTGGCGCTTACCCAGAGGGACGGTATCCGCGTGGTCAAAAGCAAGGGGCGGCTTTCCACCCTGCGCAGTAAGCTGGAAGAGCTGGCGCTGCCCCAGAGTAGCTGTGGCATCGGTCATACCCGCTGGGCGACCCACGGCGAGCCCAGCGACGTGAACAGCCACCCGCACTCCACACCCCGGGTCAGCATCGTGCACAACGGCATTATTGAAAACTACGGCGCTTTAAAGGAGCGTCTGATTGCTAAAGGCTACACCTTTGCCAGCGAGACCGACACCGAGGTGCTGGTAAAGCTCATCGACAGCTGCTATCAGGGCGAGCCTTTACAGGCTTTGCAGGCTGCGCTTGCCAAGGTGCGGGGCAGCTATGCGCTGGCGGTGCTGTTCAAGGACTACCCGGACACTATCTTTGCGGTCAAGCGGGAAAGCCCGCTCATCGTGGGCTGGGGCGAGGGCGAAAACTTTGTGGCGTCGGATATCCCGGCGCTGCTCAAGTACACCCGCAGCTACAGCGTGCTGGAGGAAGGATATGGCCGTGTGCACGGCACAGGGCATCCGCTTCTATAATGAGTTCGGCGAGGCAGTGGAGCGCGAAAAGCTGACCGCAGACTGGGATATGGAAGCCGCGGAAAAGGGCGGCTACCCCCACTTTATGCTCAAGGAGATCAACGAGGAGCCCGCCGCCATTACGGCAACGGTCAGCCCCCGGGTGGAGAACGGCCTGCCGGAGCTGTGCATCCCGGAATTGACGGATGAAAGCTGCGCAGCATCGGCACGGTGCATCTGGTGGCTGCGGCACGGCCATGCACGCCGGTATGGTGGGCAAGACCGCCATTGAGGCGCTGGCCCGGGTGCCCGCAGAAGTGGATATCGCCAGCGAGTTCCGCTACCGCGACCCCATCCTGAAGCCGGAGGATCTGGTCATCATCATCAGCCAGTCTGGCGAGACCAGCGATACGCTGGCCGCCTCAAGCTGGCCAAGAGCCGGGGCGTGCCGGTGCTGGCCATTGTAAACGTGGTGGGCAGCAGCATTGCCCGGGCAGCGGATTACGTCATGTACACCTACGCAGGGCCGGAGATCGCGGTAGCGTCCACCAAGGCCTATATGGTGCAGCTGTGCGTGCTGTACCTGTTTGCCCTGCGTCTGGCCTACGCGCGGGGGCAGCTGACCGAGGAAAAGACAAAGTATTACACCGCCCAGCTGCTCCACGCGCCAGAGGTCATCAAGCCCCGCCTTGCGGACTGCGAGCAGATTAAGTACCTTGCCAGCCGCTATGTGAACACCCAGAGCTGCTTTTTCATCGGGCGCGGGTTCGACTATGCCCTCTCGCTGGAGGGCAGCCTGAAGCTGAAGGAGATCAGCTATGTGCACTCGGATGCCTACGCAGCAGGGGAGTTGAAGCACGGTACCATCAGCCTGATCACGGACGGTGTGCCGGTGATTGCGCTGGCTACCCAGAAAAACGTCTACGAAAAGACCATCTCCAACGCCAAGGAGACCCGCAGCCGTGGGGCGCGGGTGCTGCTGTTCACCACCAAGGACGCGGAGGTGCCGGAGGGCGTTGCCACCGAGGTCATCCGCTTGGACGAGTATGACGACATTCTGATGCCGTTGCAGCTCATCGTGCCGCTGCAATTGTTCGCTTACTATATGGCTGTTCTGCGCGGCTGCGATGTGGATAAGCCCCGCAACCTTGCCAAGAGCGTAACGGTGGAGTGACCGGGGAGAATAAGATTTAGAATGGTCTCCGCTGTGTGCTCTGACCATTTTTAGTGGAAGAATATTTTTTAATTTTACAAGTCTGGAAAATCTGCGGATTTTCCAGACTTGTTTTTTCACAGGAAAAACCATCCCCTAAAGGGCATCTCTTCTTGTGAAAAAGTGGTTTAGAACCGCCCACAGGCGTTTCTGAACCACAGTAAAAATCATCTCAAAATCGTCTAAAACACAAAACCGCCCGTTGCACGAAATGTTGTGCAGCGGGCGGTCGTATATGCAGGGGAAGAGGAGCTTACCAGAACCAGTAGCGCTTCTTGAGCACGATGTAGCAATGGCGATGAGGATCACCACCACGCCGCCTGCGATGAAGAAGGTCCAGTTGATATCACCGAACCGCAGGTTCTGGTTGGTCAGCAGGTAGCGGCCGGCAGTGTCGGCGGTGATGACGCCGTCCTTGTAGCTGTTCAGGAACTGCCACTTGTTGCTGATGGTGTTGTACAGGTACAGGCGGGAGTAGGTGCTCACGTCCAGTTCCAGCTGCACCGCGCAGGGAAGGGTACGGCCGTTATCCAGCTCAAACTCCAGCCCCTCTTCGCTCTCGGTGAAGGTGATGGCGGTGTCGATCTCGCTGGTGGTACTCTTCACCTCCTTACCGGAAACGTTCAGGGTATAGCCATCGCCCACCACGCACAGGGTTTTGCCGGTGGTGCGCAGGGCGTTCAGAATCTCGCCGGTCACGATGGGAACCTCAGACTGGGCGAACACCACCTGATCCTCGGTGCTGTCCTGAATAGTCTGCACCACAGGTCCAGCGGGATAGTGGTGCTGTCGTCCGGGGTGTTCGTGCCGTCATTGCTGCTGTCGCTGCCGGAGGCGGCATCTGCCGAGCGGTTCACGATGACGGTGACCATGGCAGTAGCCTTGCCGTTGGAGATGGTAATGGAGGTAGAACCGGTGCTACCGCCGTGACCACGCCCGTGGGGCTGACCGTGGCAATGCTGCTGTTGCCGGACTTGAAGGTGAAGGACTGGGATGCACTGGCAGGGGTGGCCTTGGCCGTAATGGTGCGGGTGGCACCGGGCTTGAGCACGATGTAGTTGGTGTTGGGGTGATCACCTGTCCGCTGTTGTTGGAGGTGGTGCCGCTTGTGCCGGTGGAGGAATCCGTGGGCAGGGCAAGCACCGTAACGGTGGTGGTGGCTACCACCGAGCCGCAGGTTGCGGTAATGGTGGCTTTGCCGGGAGCTACGCCGGTCACACGGCCAAAGCTGTTCACCGTAGCAATCTTCTCGTTAGAGGAGGTCAGGGTGACAGTGGCGTAGTTGGAAGCAGAGCTGGGGCGCACCTGCAGCGAAGCCGACACCGAGTTGCCCACATAGATGGTGTTGGAGGAGAGGGAAAGGTCCATCTCGGTCACGATCATGGAGGAGTCCATGGATACCACGATGGTGTAGGCGCAGATCTGGTTGCCGGCTGCTGCCGTAACGGTGGCAGTGCCAACGCCCACAGCCTGTACCACGCCGCTGCTGCTTACGGTCAGCACGCTGCTGTCATCGGTCAAAAAGACCACAGAGTCGGTGCTGTAACTGGGGCTGACCACGGGGGACAGCTGCTGAGAAGCGCCCAGCAGCATATTGGCAGAGTAACTGCCGGTGGCAATGCTCTCGGCGGGCACGTCCTTGAGCCATGGCAGTGAAACGCCGTTCTGCTCTTCAACGGGCAGACTGGCTGCGGCAGCGCTTAGTGCGGTGCCGCATACCAGCACACCCAGCATCAGCACACAGGCGGCCAGTTTCTTTGCGGTTCGAATCATGTTGTTTGTACCTCTTTGGGGTGGTGTAGAAGGGGGCATCCTGCCGTGCTGCGTAATCCGTTTTTAGCGGAACAGCACGCCCAGAGCCTCCATAGCATACTCAAAATAGGTGACCTGATCGTATTCCACGCGGGCGGTCACGCTCATACCGTTGGAAAGATCCACCTTGTCGCCGCTGCGGCTCACCACATAGGTGGCGTCGGGCTTGATGGTCATCTTGTAGTAGGAGCCGTTGTTGCTGGAGGTCACATCGCTGTCAATGGAGGTGACCGTGCCGGTCAGCGTGCCGTAGGAATACTCCGACAGGCCGGTGATGGCGATCTTGCAGGGGTCGCCGACATGCAGCAGGGGGCGGTCGTTCACCGTCACCATGGCCATGATCTCCAGATCATCGTTCTCGCTGGCAACGGTAGCCAGTGCAGAACCGGCACTCAGCACCATGCCCTCCTTGTAAGGGCTGTCCATGTGGATCACGCCGGAGGTGGGCGCATAGATGAAGTAATCGTTGGCACCAGTGTTCAGGGAATCCAGCTGCGCCTGCAGGTTATCCACGTTGACCTGTGCACTGGTAATGCTCTGGGAGATGGACTGCATGGTAGAGTAGTACAAAGACTCCAGCTCGCTCTGGTTCTGCTCCATCAAAGCCTTGATCTGGGTGTCGGAGTAACCGGCAGCCTGATAGGTGGTGGCGTCAAAGGTCTTTTGCGCTACCTGGCTTTTGTAGGTCTGGTACTGGTAGTAGTAGGGCTGGTCCTCGGCATTCGTCTCGTCGAAATAGTTGGTGTCGTCCTGAATGCATTTGAGCAGCTTGTTGTACTGATCCAGCTGCTTCTGGTAGATATCCAGCTGGCTTTGCAGGTTATCCTTCTGCATATCCAGATCGGTGCTCTTCAGCCGGGCGATTAGGTCGCCCTCATTCACATAGCTGCCCTCAGAGACATACAGCTCGGTGATGGAGCCGGAGTAGCTGGACATGATGTAGGTCTTGTTGGCGGCCTGCACCACACCGCTGTTCTGGCTGACATAGATGCGGTTGGTCTGGGTGCTCCAGATCACCAGAAAAATCATGAACAGACCGGTCAGAATGACAAAAGCATACCCGTAGGGGGGCAGCTTTTTGTCCATCATGATCCGGCGGTCCTGCAGATCCGAAAGGTTCTGAATGGTTGTCGTCATAATTATTTGGTCTCCATAAATACGTCGATCACGGCATCGTCATCGTCCTGATTGACATAGATGGTATAGTTGTCGCCGGTCAGCTTGATGTCGTTTTCAAAGGCCATGATCTGCAGCTTGGCGGTAGCAGCTGGTTGTGGCTCATCGGACCAGTGTAGTGGGCGTACAGGCAGTTTTTCACCCGCAGCACAGCGTCCATGTGGTAGCCGGGCTCCATCTGGGTGATCATCTGGGTAGCTGCTGCATCATGTACAGTTCCGGCACATGATCCGGGCCGGTACCCATCTTTACCGCCTGCACCAGCGTCGATAGGCTGTGCGCCGTTGCTCTTCATAAAGTTCTGCATCTGGGTCAGGATGACCGGCAGATTGCCCAGTTCCTCAGGGCGCACGAGGCGGGAGAGGACATTGGTCAGCTTGAGGGTCTTGTTTTCAGCAACTTTGATCTCATTCATGATAAATTACCCCTAATCCTGTTATATTTTTAATGTGAACCGAAACAAAAAGGTGCCCGGAAGCGTCTGCCTCCGGGCACACCATAACGAGGCATTTTTTGGTTTCCCCAGCGGGAAAGCGCTTATGCTGCATCCGGGCAAAGGCTGCGGATGCGGTGCGGTCAGTAGGTGATGGACTCGCCGTCGTCGTCCTCTTCCACCACAGCAGAAGGTACCTGCGGAGCGGGCTCGGACTTGCGCTTGCGGAAGATGCCCTGCTGCATATTCCACAGCTCGGCATAGCGGCCATTCTTTGCCATCAGTTCCTCATGGTTGCCGCGCTCCACGATCTTGCCGTGATCCATCACAAGGATCAGGTCGCAGTCACGGATGGTAGAAAGGCGGTGTGCCACGATCAGCATGGAGCGGTCTGCCAGTTGCTCGTAGATCATGTTGAAGATCAGCGTCTCGGTGGCAAAGTCCAGATTACTGGTAGACTCGTCCAGAATGTAGAGGTTAGAGTCCTTCAGGAAGGCGCGTGCCAGTGCGATACGCTGCTTCTCACCGCCGGACAGGCCGTTGCCGGCTTCCTCCAGATAGGTGTTGTACTGCAGCGGCAGGTGACGGATAAACTCATGGGCATCGGCTTCTTGGCAGCTTCCTTCACCTCGTCCAGCGTGGCATCCATGCGGGAGATGCGGATGTTGTCGTAGATGGTCTTACTGAACAGCTCGATGTTCTGGGGCACATAGGCAATGGCGCGGCGCACCGAACTGTTGGTGTACTCGGCCAGATTTGCGCCGTTTATGTCGATCTCGCCGTCCTCGGGGTCGTAGTACTTCAGCAGCAGTTTGGTGATGGTGGATTTGCCGCTGCCGCTGCCGCCCACCAGCGCCACCTTTTTACCGGCGGGAATGGTGAAGCTGATGTGATCCAGCGCGGGAGCGCGGTTGCCGTAGCGGAAGGTAACGTCCTTGAACTCAATGTCGCCCTCCACCTTGTCCAGCTCGCTCTGCTCCACACCCTCGGCGGTCTCGTACTCAGAGGGGTAATCCATGATCTCGGTCAGACGCTTCATGGAGATGCTGGCTTCCTGAATCTGCATCTGCAGACCGATCAGGTTGCTCAGGGGGGAGGTGAAGTAGCCGGACAGGGTGCTGAAGGCCATAAAGCCGCCCAGCGTCATCTCGCCGTTCAGCACCTGCGTGATGCCACGTAGGTGGTAAGCATACTGAAACCGGTGGAGATGAAGGAAGAGATCAGGCCCTGCGTGGTGCTGATGCGGCTGGAGCGCAGGCTGATCTTCAGGCTCTTCATGTACTCGCGTTCCAGATTATCCAGCTCGGTCTGCTCGTTGGCATTGCACTTGACGGTCTCGATGCCGCGCAGGCTCTCGATCATCTGGCTGTTCAGCGCAGCCGACTGTGCCATGCTCTCTTCGTTGATCTTTTTATAAGGCTGTTTGTACACCAGCACCAGAAGGATGCTGACCAGCGCCATGAACAGCGAGATGGAGAACAGCATGGCGTTCATGCGGAACAGAATGATGCCGGTGATGACAGCCATGGAAATATCCATCACAAGGCTCAACGCGATGCTGGTAAAGATAGATTTGATGGTGTTTGCGTCCGAGTAACGGGTGGTGATATCACCGGTCTTGCGGGTGGCAAAGAACTTCATGGGCAGGTTGAAGATGTGCCCGAAGTAGCCCAGCATCAGCGGGATATCGATCTTGATGGACAGATGGATCAGCACCCATTGGCGCACAAAGCCGATCAGCGTGCTGGTAATGCTGACCACACTGAACACCAGGATCAATGTGACCAGCAGGCTGTTCAACCCGTAGGCAGCACCTCGTCCATCAGAATCTTATTGAACATGGAGGACGCGATGCCCAGAATGGTGGTGATGATCGAACTGAGGATGGCGTAGAAGAACAGCTTTTTCTGGGGCAGCAGCAGGTTGATATACCGCTTCATCATGCCGCCCTTTTCAATCTTGCCGCCCTTGAACTCCGAGGTGGGGTTCAAAAGCAGCAGAACGCCGGTAAAGTTCTTGTAAAACTCGTCCAGACTGATCTTTTTCAGTTCCGTGCCGGGATCGCCGATGATAACGTAATCCTTGCACTTATGCTTTTTGCCCTTTTCCTCTTCTTCCTTGCGGGTCTCGGCGTCCTGCAGCATATGCTTGCGGCGTGCGCCATCATCCTTGATGGTGGTCTTTTTGAACACCACAACAAAGTGAGCCAGACCCTGATCGGTGATGACCTGTGCAATACAGGGAAGCGAGAAATCGCTCAGAAAGTTTTCGCGGTCCACGCGGACTGCGGCGGTGGTAAAACCAAGTTCATTGGCGGCTTTTTGCAGGCCTACAAGGTTGGTGCCTTTCAGGTCGGTGCCCATCATATCCCGCAGGCGGGTAATGGTAACTTCCTTTTTGTAGTGCAGGCACACCATGGCCAGACAGGCAGCCGCACAGTCGGTGGTATCGTGCTGCCGGACGTAGGTATAACGCATAGATGTTTCCTTTTACTCTCAAGATTTATTCAAACGACACCAAGCCGCCCTGCCGCCCTGCGTTTGCCGCACAAGACCACCGGCTTGCCTGCTGATTTGACCAACGAAAAAACTGCGCTCCTGCACGGCAGTCTTCTGACCGGGGAGCGCCTGTCTGTGGGTAGAAAAGACTGTGCAGCCTGCACAGTACCTTTTTCACGCCTATAAACTTATAAAAGTATACCACAACCACTAGGGTTCTTCAAGGCGATATTTTTTAAGAACCGTAAAGAAAGGGCGAAAAAGATGCAGATAAACAAAAAAGCGATGGAAGAATATCCATCGCTTGCTGGCGCCTCTTGCCTGACTCGAACAGGCGACACCCTGATTAACAGTCAGGTGCTCTAACCGACTGAGCTAAAGAGGCATATCAGTGACTGCGAAAAATATTATACCGCAGTCACCGCACTTTTGCAAGCCCTTTTTGCAAAAAATGCTGAGTAATTTGTCAGCCATGAAAAAAGCAGCGCAAAAACGCCCGTAGGTGCTTCTGCGCTGCTATAATAAGGATGCTTTTGTAAAATTACTTCAGCTTGCTCTTGGCCTTCATGCGCTGGTCGTGGTTCAGGATCTGCTTGCGGATGCGCAGATTCTCCGGGGTGACCTCCAGCAGCTCGTCCTGTGCCAAGAACTCCAGGCAGCCCTCCAGGCTCAGCTTGCTGATGGGGATCAGGCGCAGAGCGTCGTCGGAGCCGGAAGAACGGGTGTTGGTCAGGTGCTTGG
>ENA-OQEN01001104-OQEN01001104.1-human-gut-metagenome-genome-assembly--contig:-NODE-1104-length-10387-cov-3.175828_pt1 | contig 10387 bp, 11 predicted proteins | sample MGYA00242791_ERZ504627 | MGnify/ENA primary metagenome ERZ504627 (study PRJEB26092, sample SAMD00036316) | human gut metagenome | host: Homo sapiens | study: EMG produced TPA metagenomics assembly of...
GGCGCAAAAGCACACCCTTTCGGTCTGCCTGCCAAAGCCGATGCCGAGGCGGTGGCAGACCAGCTGATGCCTCTGGTAAAGCCTGCCCTGCACCGGCCCGCCGGAGGGGAGCGGGCGGCGCTGGGTTTTCTGGGGGCCAACGGCTCTCCACGCTGGCCCTGTTTGTGCTGGCCGTGCGCCAGACCCGGGATGTTCCGGACTGGAACCCTGCCGTTTTGCCCAGATCCAGGTGAGCTTTCTGGCCCGTTTCGCGGCGCGGTGGCTCCCTGCAGGCGCGGCGTGGCTGCTGGCGGCTGCAGGCTTTCTGCTGGGGGCCAGCCTGATGCGCAGCTTTGCCCAGACCGTGCACTACACTGTCTGGCACACAGCCGACCAGATCGGCAGCCGGGGCGGCTGGCTGGGGCACTTCGAGTGCCGGGTGCGGACAAGCGAGATCAGCTTTGCAGATGTCCGCATCTCCCCCGCTGCCCGGCTGATGAAGCGCTGGCCGGTCTTTGTAACGGCGGGCGGCTGCTCCCCCGAGCTGCCGCTGTTCGTCTGCCGCAGCGGCGAGGAAGCATTGTTCCGGGAGCTGCTGCCGGAGTTCCGGATGCCGCCCGACCTGCTGGCCCGCACCGAGCAGCGCAGTCTCATCTTTTTTGCACCGGCAGGCATTCCCTTTGCCCTCTGCCTCCTGCTGACGCTGGTCTCGGCCACAGTGCTGCCCCAGCTGACCGTGACCCTGCTCATCCCCACGCTCTTCTTTGGGGCACTGCTGGCCGGGGCCGCGGCTGGCTACCGGCGGGAGGGCCTCTGGCTGCGGGAGGGCCGCATGACCCTGCGGCGGCAGCAGGGCTCTACCTGCATTGCATCTGTGTGTTTCACCCGGATGTCTGCCTGACCGCAGCACAAAGCCCCTGGGCTGCCAGTGTGGGCCGCGCCAACCTGACCCTGACCTTTCCCGGCTGGGTAAAGCTCAAGGTGAGGAGCGTGCCGCTGCGGGATGCGGAGAAATTTTTCAGATTTATGGAAACGAATTAAACCTCTCAGCCGCCGATCGGCGACAGCTCTCCCAATAGGGGGAGCCCTTGGCATAAAGATAACGTTATTGTTTTTAGGGGAAGTAAAATTGTTATGATTCATACGGTATTATTTGATTTGGACGGCACTTTGCTGAACACCATCGACGACCTGGCTGATGCAGGCAACTGGGTGTGTGCACAGCATGGGTGGCCGGAGTTTACGGTGGAGCAGTTCAAGCACATGGTGGGCAACGGCATCCCGAAGCTCGTGGAGCGGTTTTCGCCCGCCGATGCCCGCACACCGGAGCAGCTGGCCGCTACGCTGGCGGAGTTTACCGCCCGGTACGATGCCCACAAGGAGGACAAGACCGCACCCTACCCCGGCATTCCGGCGCTGCTGGACGCACTGAAGGCCGAGGGCATCCAGTGCGCGGTGTTCTCCAACAAAGCCGATGCCCTGTGCGGCGGCATCATTGCCCACTACTTTGGCACCGGCCGCTTTGACGCCGTGCGGGGCAACCGCCCGGGCGTACCCACAAGCCCGACCCCACCGGGCTGTACGCCCTGATGACCGAGCTGGGCGCAGACCCCGCCGCCACCCTTTTTGTGGGCGACAGCGACGTGGACATCCTCACCGGACACAACGCGCAGCTGCCCGCCATGGGCGCGCTGTGGGGCTTCCGCGGCCGTGCTGAGCTGACCGCCGCCGGTGCCGATGCACTGGCAGAGGTGCCGGAGGATATCCTGCGGTATGTGCAGGAGAGGAACAAGTAAATAATCAAGAGGCCGTTGCACAGCATTTTGTGCAGCGGCCTTTTGTGTATAGGACGATTTGAAATGGTCTCCGCTTCGCTCTGACCATTTTTAGCGGAAAAGCATTTTATAATAATTCGCGTTTGTCGCGGCCTGCGGGCCGCTCCAAACGCATTTTCACAGAGAGGGGCTTAAAGGCCAAGCGGCAGCTGTCTGAAAAAGCAAAAACGCCCTTGCGCATTGCGCAAAGGCGTTTTTATGACCCGTACGGGAATCGAACCCATGTTACAGCCGTGAAAGGGCCGTGTCTTAACCGCTTGACCAACGGGCCTTACAAATACAGAGCTTCGCTAAAACCTCCGACTTTCATCGTCCACTACTGCGGACGACCGTCCCCCTTATCTTAGCGAAACTCTGTAACGTGGTAGCGGTAACTGGATTTGAACCGGTGACACTTCGGGTATGAACCGAATGCTCTAGCCAACTGAGCTATACCGCCACATATTTAACTTGCACTCGAACGGTGCTTTATTATTATATCCATAGATGCCCCTTTTGTCAACACATATTTTCAAAAAATTTTGCAGTTTTTTGAGATTCTTGATTTATTTACATAGGTGCGTTGAAATACAGGTTTTCTTGTCAGTTTTGCAGCAAAAACCCTCTCAGGCGCTCCCGCTTCCCACGCAAAAAGCACCGCTTCCCTGTGCGGAAAGCGGTGCTTTTTTCAACCTTTTTCTGTCCGGTTGTGGAAAACCCGGTGCAGTTTTAGTCCTTCTTATTGGTGGGGACCATGACCTTCAGGCCACCCATGTACGGCTGCAGCACTTCGGGAATGGTCACGCTGCCGTCGGCCTGCAGATGGTTCTCCAGGAAGGCGATCAGCATACGCGGAGGTGCCACGCAGGTGTTGTTCAGGGTGTGGGCCAGATAGGTCTTGCCGTCCTTGCCCTTGATGCGGATGTGCAGGCGGCGTGCCTGTGCGTCACCCAGATTGGAGCAGGAGCAGACCTCGAAGTACTTCTGCTGGCGGGGGCTCCAAGCCTCGATATCGCAGCTCTTGACCTTCAGGTCAGCCAGATCGCCGGAGCAGCAGTTCAGCTGGCGCACGGGGATCTCCATGCTGCGGAACAGCTCCACGGACATCTTCCACAGCTTCTCGTACCAGTCGGCGCTCTCCTCGGGGCGGCAGACCACGATCATCTCCTGCTTCTCGAACTGGTGGATGCGGTAGATGCCGCGCTCCTCAATGCCGTGTGCGCCCTTCTCCTTGCGGAAGCAGGGGCTGTAAGAGGTCAGGGTCAGGGGCATCTTGCTCTCGTCCAGCGTCTGGTCGATGAAGCGGCCGATCATGGTGTGCTCGCTGGTGCCGATCAGGTACAGGTCCTCACCCTCGATCTTGTACATCATGGCGTCCATCTCGGGGAAGGACATGACGCCCTGCACCACGTTGCCGTGCATCATGAAGGGCGGGATGACGTAGGTAAAGCCCTTGTTGATCATAAAGTCGCGGGCGTAGGCCAGCACAGCCTCGTGCAGGCGTGCAATGTTGCCCAGCAGGTAGTAGAAGCCGTTACCGGCCACGCGGCCCGCGGCGTCCATATCGATGCCGTCAAAGCTCTCCATGATCTCGGTGTGGTACGGGATGGGGAAATCCGGCACAACGGGCTCACCGAAGCGCTGAGCCTCCACGTTATAGGTATCGTCCGGGCCGATGGGCACGCTGGGGTCGATCATCTGGGGAATGGAGTACATGATCTCCTGAATGCGGGCAGATAGTTCCTCCTCTTCCTTCTCCAGCTCTGCCATCTTGTCGGCGTCCGCCTTGACGGCGGCGTTGTTGGCGTCGATCTGTGCCTGCAGCTCAGCTTCTGTGCCTCGTCGGTGCACTTCTTCAGCTGACCGAACAGCGGGCCGTTGGCCTTGCTCAGCTTGTTGCGGGCGGCCTTCAGGGCCTCCACTTCCTTCAGGGCTGCGCGGTACTTGGCATCCTTTTCGATGACCTCGTCCACCAGCGGCAGCTTTGCATCCTGAAACTTCTTTTTGATGTTTTCCTTAACGGCGTCCGGGTTCTCGCGGACAAATTTGATATCCAGCATGATTGACTCTCCTTAACTCTATTGGGCTTGCAGCGGTGCGTCTGGGGCTTTCCGCTGCCGTTCAAAGGCGGCAGTTCCCGCCTTGGATCGCATGATTATTCGGTTTCCATCTGGTACTGTCCCAGCAGGTTTGCAAAGGCGCGCAGCTGCTCGTCGGAGTAAAAATGCACCGTCAGCTTGCCCTTGCCGCCGTGGTAGGCACGTTCACCTCGCTGCCCAGCACCTGCTTCAGGCTCTCTTCCACCTCCACCGGCAAAGTGCCGCGGGGGGCAGGTTCGCGGGGCTCCTTGGCGGGCTTTGCCATCTTTTTGCAAAGCGCCTCGGCCTGACGGACATTCAGCTGGTTGTCCGCGATGATCTGCGCGGCCTCGGCCTGCAATTCCGGTGTGGGCAGGCCCAGCACCACCTTGGCGTGACCGGTATTGATAAAGCCGCTCTTCAGCAGCTCCAGCACCGTTTCCGGCAGGTTAAGCAGACGCAGACTGTTTGCCAGTGCGCTGCGGCTCTTGCCCAGCTTGCGGGCGGCCTGCTCCTGTGTCAGGTCGCAGCGGGTCATCAGCTCCCGGATGCCGGCAGCTTCTTCCACCGGGTCCAGATCCTCGCGCTGCAAATTTTCCACCAGCGCCAGCTCCATGGCCTGCTCGTCGGACACATCCTTGATGACCACCGGCACCTCGGTAAGACCGCCATGCGGGAGGCGCGCCAGCGGCGCTCGCCTGCCACGATGCTGTAACCGCCCATGGGTCTTGGCCGCACCGCGATGGGCTGCAACAAGCCGTGCTCGGCGATGCTGGCAGCCAGCTCACTGAGGGTCTCCTGCTCAAAGGTCTTGCGGGGCTGGTCGGGGTCCGGCTCGATCTCGCGCAGCGGCAGCGTTTCCACCGCTGCGTGCTCTGACTCAAAGACCGGTGCTGCGTCCTCAAACAGACTGTCCAGCCCGCGTCCGAGCCCTCCTTTTCCTCTTGCCATTGTTTACCTTGTTCCCCCTGTTTTAATCTTCCAGAGCATTTTTCGCCGGCTCTGCGGCGGGTGCAGCCTTTGCGCGGGACTTCTTAGGTTCCTGCGGCCGGTTGTGCTTGACAAATTCGATGGCCAAGTCCATGTAGCTTCGCTGCCCTTGCCCTTCGGCTCGTAGAAATTGATGGGCTGGCCGTAGCTGGGCGCTTCCGAAATGCGGATGGAGCGCGGGATGGTGGTCTTGTACACCTTGGAGCCGAAGTACTTCTGCACCTGTTCCACCACCTGCACGGTCAGGTTGTACCGCAGCGAGAACATGGTGAACACCACGCCCTCGATATCCAGATACGGGTTATACTTTTTGCGGATGGTCTTGAGGGTGCTGATGAGCTCCGACAGACCTTCCAGCGCATAGTACTCGCACTGCACCGGGATGAGCACACTGTCGCAGGCACTCAGGCCGTTGAGGGTAAGCAGATCCAGACTGGGCGGGCAGTCGATAAAGATGAAGTCGTAATCTTTCTGCACCTCAGCCAGCGCCTTGCGCAGACGCCCCTCGCGGCCGGGCAGGTCGATCATTTCCAAGCTGGCACCGGCCAGCCGGGTGTTGGAGCCGATGACATCGGTGCGGTACTCGGTGTGCCGGATGGCCTGTGCCGCCGTTGCCTTGCCGATGAGCACCTCATAGGTGCCCGCCTCCACGCTGCGCTTTGGGATGCCATAGCCGGTGGTGGTGTTGCCCTGCGGGTCGAGATCTACGATAAGCACCTTTTTGCCCAGCGCCGCTACGCAGGACGAAAGGTTGACGCGGTGGTGGTTTTGCCCACTCCGCCCTTCTGGTTTGCGATCGCTACAATTTTTGCCACGCGCTTTTCTTCCTCCCGGGGAAAGATTTGTTCCACATGGAACACGCAGTCGTGCCCGCCGGTTTCCCCGTCCGGCAGACACCTTGGCTTCTAGTATAACACATCCAAATTGTTTTTTGAACCATCTGGAGCGTTTTTCAGCTGGATTTTTAACTTTTGGGGTGGGAAAGTTAAAAGACCGCACGATTCTGGGCTGCAAATAAACGATTTGGAATGCTTCCGCTTCGCTCTAGCCATGTTCAGCGGAAATAATATTTATATTTTCGCGTTGTCGCGCTCTGCGGAGCGCTCCAAACGCTATTTTCACGGGAGGGGTCGTAACGGGAAACGGCAGCTGCTGTGCTTGCTCCCCCGGGGGGAGCTGTCGCGCAGCGACTGAGGGGCTACGAATGGAGAAGCGAAAAAAGCGTTAAAGCGATAGCGCCGACTGGCGCAGCGCTAGCTTTTTTGTGCTTCGACTTCTTCTTTAGGATTGTCAAGGGCGTGCAGCCCTTGGCCTGTTGCGGGGTGGGTGGAGTCCAGAGGTAGGGAGGGGGGAGTCAGAACACCCCTCCTGCCTCTGGCCCAGCGGAGCGTCTTTACACGCTGCTGGCAGGCAGAAAGTTGCCCCGCAGAGCGCCACACTTTCTGGTTCTCTTTTGGTGTCAAAAGAGAACATCTCTCGCTACATCCTCTTCCCCTCTTCCCTGTTCCACATGGAACAATTCACTTCTCTGCGGCGGCGGTGGGGATGCGGACAGTGTACTCGATGTAGCCGTCCTTCTCTTCCCGGTGGGCGGTGGCGGGCACGCCGTTGTCGGTCATCAGCCGGATGGCGTGGTCGATGGTATTGACAAAGATGCGCACGTCCCGCACCATGGAGATGCGGTGCCCGGCCTTGGGCGGGCTGTTCAGCAGCTGCTCGATGTAACTGTCGGTCTGGCGGGCGTTCAGGCGGCGCTTGGCAATGGTGATGAGCGCCTCGCTGCGGCGGTTCTCCGGCAGGCGCAGCACCGCGCGGGCGTGGCGCTCGGTGAGGTTGTTGTCCAGCACGAACTGCCGCTGGTCTGCGGTCAGCTGCAACAGCCGCAGCTTGTTGGCAAAGGTGGGCTGTGCCATGCCCAGACGCTTGGCGGCTTCGGCCTGCGTGCAGTCCCACAGCACCATCACATCCCGCAGCCCCTGCGCCTGTTCAAAGGGGTTCAGGTCGGCGCGCTGGATGTTTTCCAGCAAACCCAGTGCAGCGGTGCGGTCGTCGGCGTAGCTGCACAGGATGGCGGGGATGGTGGTCATTTTTGCCAGCTGGCAGGCGCGCAGCCGTCGCTCCCCTGCCACCAGCTCGTAGCCTTCTGCTGCCCTGCGCACCGTGACCGGCTGGAGCAGACCGTTCTCCCGGATGCTCTGCGCCAGCGCCGTCAGCTCCTGCTCGTCAAAGCTTTTGCGCGCCTGAAAGGGCGACGGGTGGATCTGGTCGATGGGCAGAGAGAGTAATTTCCCGGACGGTTTCTTGCGTTCAAACATGATGCTGCCCCTTTCCTGTGAAATAAACCTTCGGTTTTTCCACATTTCTCCGGGAAATCGTGGAAAACCTGTTCAGCTTCAGTGTAGCACACAAAGAAAGACCCCGCCAGAAATTTCGTTCGGCAGGGTCTTACAGGTTGCGTCAAGTTATGCGTTATTTCAGCGGCTTTTTGCAATTTTACCGCCGTTTCTGGGGTATGCTGTCGGAGTTTGCGAAATCTTTTTGCACAAAATCAGCGTGCGGGTGTCGCCGCCGGGCAGGTGCAGGGTGCGGGTCTCGCGGTACTCGCCGCCCAGCTTTTTGATAGCACCCCGGGCGGCGGTCAGCTCCTCTTCCCCGGAGGCACCCTTCATGCAAGGAAGTTGCCGCCCACCTTTACCAGCGGCAGGCAGTATTCTGCCAGCATGGGCAGGGCTGCCACGGCGCGGGCAGAGGCAAGATCAAACTGCTCCCGCCACACCTTGCGGGCGGCTTCCTCGGCGCGCTCCTTGGCAAACTCCACCCCGGTCAGACCCAGCTGGGCGCAGGCGTACTTCAAAAAATCCACCCGCTTGCCGGTGGGCTCCATCAGGGTCAGCTCCAGCTCCGGTTTGAAGATCTTGGTCACGATGCCCGGAAAGCCCGCCCCGGCACCCACGTCCACCATGCGTCCGGCTACCTCCGGCTGGCTGGCAAACAGCAGGCTGTCGAGGAAATGCTTGTCCTCGATGCCCTCCGGGTCGGTAATGGCGGTCAGGTTGACCTTCTGGTTGTAGTCTACAAGGATCTGGGCAAAGGCATCCAGCTGATCCAGCTGGGTGCCGGTGAGGGCAATGTTCCATGTGGAACACTTTTCCTCCAACCGCTGTTTGTCGATCATAGTGTTTTCCTTTCTGTCAGGTGGTCGGGGTAGCGCAGTCGTTTATTTTATCGCAACTTCGTATTATTTTTGTTGTTTTCCTGCCAGTGCGATGCTCAGCTGCGCCACATCGGAGGGCGAAACGCCGGGGATGCGCCCCGCCTGCCCCAGATTGCGGGGACGGATGCGGGCAAGCTTTTCCCGGGCTTCCAGCGTCAGGCCGGTCAGGGCGGCATACTCGAAATCCTCCGGGATGAGGGTCTTTTCGTGGCGTGCCACCTCCCGGATCATCCGATCCTGCCGGGCGATGTAACCGGCGTACTTGATCTCGGTCTCCAGCCGCTCCGCCAGCATGGGGGTGATCTCCTCTCCCCAGCCGATGATGCCCGCCACCAGCGGGTAGCTGATCTCGGGGCGGCGCAGCAGCTCCTCGGCAATGCCGCCCTCGGCGGCGGGGGCAAGACCGGCGGCTTCCATGGCGGCGCGCAGGTCGCAGTGCGCAGATGCGCTTCGTGCAGGCGGCGGCGCTCGGCTTCCAAAATCTGCTGGGTGTGCTGGTACTTTGCCCAGCGGTCATCCTGCACAAGGCCGTATTCCCTGCCGATGGGGGTCAGGCGCTGGTCGGCGTTGTCCTGCCGCAGGGTCAGCCGGTACTCGCTGCGGCTGGTCATCATGCGGTAGGGGTCCATGACGCCCTTGGTGACAAGGTCGTCCACCAGTGTTCCCAGATAGCTGGTGTGCCGGGGCAGCACCAGCTGCTCTAAGCCCAGCGCGTTGCGGGCGGCGTTCAGACCCGCCAGCAGACCCTGCGCGGCGGCTTCCTCGTAGCCGGAGGTGCCGTTGAACTGCCCTGCCCCGTACAGACCCCGCACCACCTTGCTTTCCAGCGTGGCTTCCAGACTGGTGGGGTCTACGCAGTCGTACTCGATGGCGTAGGCAGGGCGCATGATCTCCAGATGCTCAAAGCCTTTGATGCTGTGGTAAAAGGCGTTCTGCACGTCCTCCGGCAGGCTGCTGGACGCACCCTGCAAATACATTTCCTCGGTGTTCTCACCGCAGGGCTCTACAAACAGCGGGTGACGGTCCTTTCCGGAGAAGCGCACCACCTTATCCTCAATGGAGGGGCAGTAGCGCGGGCCGACACCCTCGATCATGCCGCCGTACAGCGGGCTGCGCTGGATATTGTCCAGAATGATCTTGTGGGTCTCAGGGTTCGTGTAGGCGATCCAGCATTCCACCTTGTTGTGCATGGGTGCATCGGTCAAAAAGCTGAAGGGCTGCAATTCGCTGTCCGGGTCGCCGGGCTGGCATTCCAGCTTGGAAAATCAATGCTGCGGCGGTGCACCCGGGCAGGGGTGCCGGTCTTGAACCGGCGCAGCGGCAGACCGGCGGCTTTCAGGCTGTCGGTCAGGGCGTTGGCGGCGTGCATGCCGTCCGGGCCGGAGGCATACCACGCATCGCCCACAAAAATTTTGCCGCCGAGGTTCGTACCGGTGGCAAGCACCACGCACTTGGCGGTGTATTCGCCGTGCAGCTGGGTGACAACGCCCTTCACATGGCCGTTTTCCACTTCCAGCGCCACCACCTCAGCCTGATGGATGGCCAGACCCGGGGTCTGTTCCAGCGCGTGCTTCATGTATTCGTTGTAGCGGCGGCGGTCGGTCTGCACCCGCAGTGCGTGCACGGCGGGGCCTTTGCCCTTGTTCAGCATCCGGCTTTGCAGATAGGTGGCGTCTGCCGCCAGACCCATCACGCCGCCCAGCGCGTCCACCTCCCGCACCAGCGTGCCCTTGGCAGTGCCGCCAATGCTGGGGTTGCAGGCATATTGCCGATGGCGTCCAGACTCATGGTAAAGACGGCCGTTTTTGCGCCCAGCACAGCAGCTGCATGGGCGGCTTCGATGCCCGCATGGCCAGCGCCGATGACAATGACATCATAATCTCCTAAGTGGTTCATATACTTTCGGGTTTCCTCTAATCAATGATTTGAAATGCCCTCCGCTGCTTACGGGTTGCGGCACCCAGCATCCGCATCGTGCCTTGGGCGGCACTCGCGTCTTGCTGGCCGCTGCCCCAACAACTCCTCCTGTTTCCGCCACTGGCGGCACTCGCGTCTTGCTGGCCGCTGCCCCAACAACTCCTCCTGTTTCCGCCACTGGCGGCGGTCGTCGTCGTTGCTGGGCATATTCAGCGGAAGAATTATTTTTAATTTCGCGTTTGTCGCGCTCTGCGGAGCGCTCCAAACGCTATTTTCACGGGAGGGGTCGTAACGGGAAACGGCAGCTGCTGCGCTTGCTCCCCCGGGGGGAGCTGTCGCGCAGCGACTGAGGGCTACAAATCGGCGGAGCCGGAAAAAACGGTTAAAAGATCTTC
>ENA-OQEN01001105-OQEN01001105.1-human-gut-metagenome-genome-assembly--contig:-NODE-1105-length-10386-cov-3.088605_pt1 | contig 10386 bp, 17 predicted proteins | sample MGYA00242791_ERZ504627 | MGnify/ENA primary metagenome ERZ504627 (study PRJEB26092, sample SAMD00036316) | human gut metagenome | host: Homo sapiens | study: EMG produced TPA metagenomics assembly of...
CCAAAAAGCTCATCATGGAGCAGCTGCTCTATTTTGCAGCGCTGCAAGGGGTTCCGGCCAGACAGGCCAAAAAGGACGCGCTGCGCCTGCTCGATCGCCTTGGCATGAGCGAATATGCCAACAAGCGGCTCGATACGCTCTCAAAGGGCAACCAGCAGAAAATTCAGCTTGTGGCAACGCTCATCTGTGATCCGCAGATCGTGATCCTCGACGAGCCGTTTTCTGGCCTCGACCTGTGAACGCGATGCTGCTGGAGGATCTGGTGAAGGAGTGCATCCAACAGGGGAAGATCGTGTTTTTCTCCAGCCATCAGATGAACTATGTGGAAGAATTCTGCAACGAAATTGCAATCCTCAATCAGGGTAAAATCGTGCTTTCCGGCAATATTCGAGACATCAAGCGCGGCTATGAACGAAACCGCCTGCTTGTTTCCACCCGCCAAACGGAAGCGATCCGGCAATGGGCGGCCTCGCTGCCCACAGAATTGATAAAACAAGTGGATGATAAAGACGGTGACCTGCTGATTACCCTCGCCGCCGTCGATCAAAAGGACGCCTTTTTGACCGCGCTAACCGGCCAGGGTTTTGATCTCGATGGATTCCAGGTTTATGAGCCTTCGCTCAACGATATCTTTGTCAGCTATACGGAGGGAGCGGTATGAAGCAGTTTTTAACGGTATTCCGGTTTGAATTCAAAAACTATGCGAAAAACAAAGTGTTTATCGCCATCACGCTGCTCGCCATCCTCCTGCTCGGCGGCGTGCTCTTCTTTCCGCGTCTGAAGGAAGCGTTCAGCTCTGACACACAGGTGGAAGAGCCAGGCCAGGCCAAGGAGATCGTCGCCCTAGCGGATGCATCCGGCGCCAACGCGCAGGAAAGCCTCGCCTTTTTCTCCGCAGCCCTGCCACAATACGAGTGGCAACTGACCGATGCGGATACAGACGCGCTCAAGGCAAAGGTAGAGGACGGTGCCTACCGCTTTGCCCTGTTGTTGCAGGCTCCCCTGAAATATCAATATATCGTGGGTAACATCAGCATGACGGATACAGTATCCTACACGCTCGACGAGCTCATCGTGAGCAAATACCGGGCGGATACCATGCAGAAGCTCGGCCTAAGCGCTGAGCAGTCGCAGCAGCTTCTCTCCGCTCAGGCGCAGGGCGAAACGATTACCACCGGCAAGGATCAGATGAAAAGCTATTTCTACACCTTCATCCTGATGTTTGCCCTGTATATGACAATCTTGATGTACGGCCAGTTTGTTGCGCAGAGTGTTGTCACAGAAAAGAGTTCTAAGGCTATGGAACTGCTCATCACCTCTGCGAAACCCAGCAGCCTGATGTTTGGCAAGGTGGTCGGCACAGGGCTTGCAGGGCTTGTGCAGCTCGTGCTAATCGTAGGCTCGGCGTTTGTATTCTTCAATTTGAATAAAAGCTATTGGGATAGCGGCTCTGTGATCACCTCCCTATTCGACATGCCGCTGGAGCTGGTTCTCTACACAATCCTGTTCTTTGTCACCGGTTATTTCCTCTATGCATTCCTATTCGGCGCGCTCGCATCCCTCGCCAGCCGTATGGAGGATACCAACACGCTCGTTATGCCGGTTGTGATGCTCTTTGTCGCTTCTTTTATGGCGACGATCTTTTCCATGGTCGGCGGCAAGGTAGATAGCGTATTGATGAAGGTCCTCTCCTTTGTGCCCTTCACATCACCTATGGCGATGTTCGCCCGGATTGCGATGAGCGAGGTGCCTCCCATTCAGATCCTCCTTTCCATCTTGATTTTGTTTGCCTCCATCGTTGGCATCGGCTTCCTCGCGGCAGGCATTTACCGCGTGGGCGTGCTGATGTATGGCAAGCCGCCGAAATTCAAGGAGCTCGTGCGCATCCTGCGCGGCTCGAAAGCCTAACGTGATTTCGCGCCATATTACAAGATCCGGCCTTCCGCCTGTGCAGAAGACCGGATCTTATTTCATTTCAGAGGCAGCTATGCCCTTTTTCAACGTTACTGCAACAAGCTCTGGAAAATTATGCAGCCTCAAGGGAAACAGGCTGTTGCCCAAGCCGCGGCTAACAATCATCGTCGTCGCTCCATGGTATACAGCCCTGCCGTGTACTTTGGGAAAACACCCTGGCCAGCGCATACAACCCACCGACGCCGGGCAGACGGAACTGGCCGCCGTGCGCATGCCCGCAAAACACCAGATCTACGCCCGCCTGCGCATATGTAGCAAAGCGCTCTGGATGATGCGCCAGAAGGATCCGAAAGCCCTCCTTACCTTCCAGCAGCCTGCCGAGCGCTGGGAGCAAAACCTCCTGCCCATCTCTCCGGCTTTCCGCCGTTGGCACGTTTCATCGGATACGCCTGCCAATAGGATTGATTCATTGCCCCGTGTGAGCGTTTCACAGCGGTCATCTAAAACAACAACATTCGCTTTTGCAAGGAAGCGCTTAACATCCTCCGCTTGACCGGACCAATTTTCATGGTTGCCCGTCACGAAATAAACCGGCGCGATCTCGACCGCACCTTGAATAAATGCAGCGGCAGGCTGACCACCCTTGCGCCGCCGATCGATTAAATCCCCCGTCATGACAATACAATCCGGTTTTGCCGCCCGCAGCGCGGAAAGCAGCCGCTCTTGGCGGGGCCAAACCGTTTATCGTGCAAATCCGCTACCTGTACGATGCGGAATCCATCAAAAGCCGCCGGTAGCTTATCATCCTGATAAAAGAGCTGTGTTGTCCCCAAATCATTATTCTCCAAGTACCATGCAGCCCCTACAGCGGCTGTAAGGAACCCCGCAGCAAGGCAGGTAAGCACTTTTCTCTTTTTCTTCACTTTTTCCCCTCCTATGCTTTTCGGTATTGCACGCTTCCTTCTTTGATGGTGACAAGCACTTCAATTTTTCCAATTTCATTTGCCGGCACCTTTAGCGGATTTGCACTTAAAACAACAAGATCGGCCCGTTTCCCCACTTGAATAGAGCCTTTTTCTTTCTCTTCAAAATATTGATAGGCTGCGTTCACCGTTACGCCGCGCAGAGCCTCCAGCGGAGAGATACATTCCTCCCGACCTAGCACGGCTCCGGTTTCCGTCGAGCGGGTAACGGCACACTGCACGGTACGCAGCATATCCGGCGGCAAAACCGGCGTATCTTGATGAAACGTATACGGAAGATCCAGCCCGAGCGCGGTACGTGCCGCTGATGGCATAAGCGCGCTTCCCAAGCTGCTTGCGGTGCACATCACCCCAGTAATATGTGTGCGCAATAAAGAAGGATGGGATCATATGCAGTTTTTTCATCCGTTCCAGCTGATCCCGGCGCACCGTTTGCGCATGGATCATCACAGGGCGCAGGCTGGAGCCTCTGGCGAAACGCCATCACCTGCTCATAACAGGCAATCAACTGCTCGGCCGCCGCATCGCCGTTGCAGTGGGCCAAAAGCTGCACGCCATCCCGCAGAGCTGTTTCGATGAACTGCATCACCTGTGCATTGGAATAGACCGGGTATCCACAATAACCATCCGGCGCATCTTCATAAGGCTCGCTCATCCAGGCTGTGCGCCCCTGCGGGGAGCCGTCCAGAATAATCTTGTAGCCACCCAACCGGAAGTGATCTCGGTATCCTTTACAATATTCCGGGTGCTCCTTCAGGAGGGTCGGGCTCTGCTTAAGATCTGCAAAGCCCACCGCATCCACATGCAGCGGCGTATCACGCATCAGGTTAAAACCTTGCTCCTGTAAGAGACCGTCCTGCACGGTGGTCACGCCATATTTCAAATATTCCCGCTCTGCCTGCTGCAATAGGCTTTCTGCTCCTCCAGACCGGGCGCCGGCACAAGCGCGGCCAAGGCCATGAACGCCTTTTCCTCCAGATAGCCGCTTGGTTCGCGCGAGCCCTCAACACGGCCAATGTGTCCGCCCTCCGGATCCGGTGTGTCAGCGCGAATACCGGCCTTTTCCAACGCACGCTGATTCACCGCGCCCATATGACCGGATTTGTGCGTAATCATCACAGGGATCTCTGCGCTAACAGTATTAAGCAGCGCTTTATCGGGGTGCCGATGCTCAGCGAGCCGGTTGTGATCGTAGCCAAATCCAATGAGCACGCGCCTTGGGGAGATCCCTCCGGTTCATAAAACCCAGCAGGATCTCCTTCATCTCCGCAAAACTTTTGGCCTGCGATAAATCCGCTAGCGCCAGCGTGCTGGCATATGCGGTAATATGGCTGTGTGGGTCAATAAACGCAGGCATCAGCGTCCGCCCCTGTAAATCAAACGCCTCAACTCCGGGGCCGAAGGCCGCCTCCAGCTGCTGCTTAGAGCCAACGGCACGAATGCGCCCGCTCTCCACCAAAATCGCCGGCGTGTAAAGCTGCGGCTCCATGGTTAAAATATCGCCATTATAATATAAAACGCCCGGCATTCCACCGTCTCCTTTGCAAAAAGAGTTCCTCATGCTGATAGTATGGCCACAAAATCCACTGCGTTACAATCTTTTTTCACCAGATCGCTTTACATAGATTAAATGCGGCATATCCTTGCCGCGATAGTGTTTGACTAGCTCGCCTTCCGCCCGCATCCCCAGCCGCTCTGCCACACGGCGAAGGTATGTTTTCCGGCCGGATCTCCGCAATTACCTCTGATGCATTCCTCTTGTAGAAGGCTTCGTCAAGCAACGCCTGCGCACCCTCTGTGGCGTAGCCCATGCCCCAACAATCCCGGCGGAGAAGATAGCCAAGGCCAAGCTTTCGCTCACCATCAAGCTCCTCCATCAAAAGGCCGAGCATGCCAATCAACTTGCCGGTCTCTGATGCCTGGGCCGCCCAATAACCGCACCCATCCTTTTGATAGCGCGCCTGGTTCGTTTCGATCCACCCCCGAATCTCCGCATCCGTAAACGCATGCTCCCAGGCATACATAACCAACGGATCTTGCAGAATTAGGCGCAACGCGCCCACATCCTCTTTCTCCAATTCCCGCAGCGTCAGGCGGCGGGTTTGCAGAATCAATTTCATTCGTATTCCTCTCCTGCGGCGCGGCTATCGCCCGGCCCCTCTTCAAAAAGCTGTGCAAGCATTCGCCCTGGATTTTCTAAAAAGCGGCGGGTCAGCAAGTAGTGCTCCGTTTGTTCATACGGCGTTTTTTCCATCCCATCCGGCGTTAAGACATAGATTTCAGCACCCGGATAGGCCATCAGGATGGGTGAATGCGTTGCAATGATAAACTGGGAGCGCTGCTCCGCCAGCTCATGCATCCGTGCAAGCAATGTCATCTGCCGAGCAGGAGAAAGCGCGGCTTCCGGCTCATCGAGGAGATACAGCCCTTCCCCGCCGAACCGGTTAAGCAACAGGGAGAGAAAACTCTCGCCATGCGATTGATGGTGTAGGGACACGCCCCCGTAGCTGTCGATCACGGGGCGGCCCAAGCCGCCGCCCGCATCCAGCCGATCGATCTCCGTCGCCACATTATAAAAGCTCTCCGCACGCAGGAAAAAGCCGTCGCGCGGCCTGCGGCCCTTTGCAACCGACAGGGCATGGTAAAGAGGGGAATGCGTTTCATTGGTTGCAAAGTTGAAATTCTTCGTGCCGCCTTCGGCGTTAAAGCCGCAGTGCACAGCCAGCGCCTCTAGCAATGTGGACTTTCCCGTTCCATTTTCCCCACAGAAAAAGGTGACGGGGCTGCGCAGCGTAATCTCCTTTAAATGGCGCACCACGGGCAGTGCCCAAACATAGCTTTTCTCCGCTTCGCAATCTTCTTTAAGCATAATCCGTTTTAAATAAAGCTCATTCATCTCGGTCATCCTCCGAGGGGGCGGCGCCATCGCTTGATTGTTTCTTTCGCACGCCCGCAGGGCGCTCACAGTAGGGCGGGCTGCCCTTTTCTAGATGATAGGCGCGGCAAGCTTCGCAATCCCCGAAACGCGCGCATTTTTTCCGCTTGCACGGGCAAAAAAGAGCCTATTCTTCAAATCAATTGGTTTCACAGTTCGCCTCTTTTTCTGCTGTTTTCGGCGCCGTCATGTGCGCATGCTCTGCACTCAGCTCTGCAAACAGCCGTTCCAACACCCAGCCACGGTTTGTCGGCGTAACCACTGCCTTGATCGCCTCCCGGCCCACGCGCGCATCACGCAAGGCACGCAAAACCGCCTGCTGCTTTTGGGCGGCAACGCCGCTGAATACAATCACCTGCCCCGGATAAGGCGCCTGCTTTCCCGCCACGGGCGGCTCTCCGGCCAAAAAGGAGGCCACCGTTTGCCCCAGCGCCTCTTCGGGAAGGCTGCAAGCCTCAATATGATGTTGAGAAAGAAGTTCGCGCAGTACCGCTCCCTCCTGCTGCGTCTCCTTAAAGTGATAGAGCACAGCTATTTCCGGCTGCGATGGGATCACTCGCGCTTTCATCATCGCTCCTCCTTTGATAGGGTCATTTGTCGTTTTCCTCAAATCCAATCAGCCGCATCGACCGCTATGCGGTTAATCCGGCTAATCCGAAAGGGTTATAGATCAATTCTATCATCCTTTCCCCTTTGCGTAAAGGAGGAGGCTTATGGCTTTTCTTTATTATGCTCCTGAAATGCACTCAAATGCAGTGCAAAAATCCCGCCCCGCATAAAAATCAGGCAGGATTGCATCAGTGTACAGGCGGCGCTGTCGTGCTCCATGCCGGAAGGAAAGTCCGTATTTTGGCGCAGACCGCTATAGACGGGCCCTGATTTCGAAATATCGATACAGGTCGTAAATGTCCACCATGATAATTCTTAAAAGGATCTATTTGAGTAGGCTTTTTGATTCATCATACACGCAAAGCCTCTCCCTGCGAAAAATGACGTTGCCGCTCAGCGAAAGGCATTTTTCCAATGCTTCCAAGTTTCAAAGCTTGAAACTTTGCGACCCGTTTGAAGCTATTTTTTCATGTCCGCCAGCCCTTTATAGCAGAAACGATTCTATAAAAAACGGAGTTTGAATAATCCGTTTCCAGCACGGCGGCATGGGAGATCAACATCCGGTAGCAATATACGGCCACTAAGGCAACCAAAAACGCCGCTAAAAGCGCCATTTCTACCTTCCGATTCCGTGAGAAGGGCAGAAACTCCCGGAACACAACGTAAAGAAGCCCTGGGATCAGCACAAAAACCAATGGATGATACGCTGCCGCTGTCTGGAAATCCAGCCGCAGCAGTGCGGCACACGCCCGTGTCATACCGCAGCCAGGGCAGGATATACCCCAAAAACGCCGAATCGGGCACCCGCCCATCAGCGATACCAACGCAACAGCAACCGCAATCAGCAGCAGCCGAATCGCTACTTTTTCCCATTTTGTACACAACTGCAACCTGCCATTCCGTTTCGGCATACTGACTCCTAGCAATATGAATTTATTTCTAATTTGTATAAATGATCTATTTTAGAATAACAGAAATCGTACAGCCCGTCAAGAATGATTGAATATCCATTTTTCAAATCGAATCAGTGCGCAGGGATTGCATCTGAAACGACTGTTATATTATAATAGATAAGTATTTTGTGTGCAGCGGCCACAGCGGCACCTTACGCATGGCGCCTCACCGGGCAACCATGGACTAGCAGTGAAAAAGGAGCAATGATTTTGTCGTTTTTACAGGATGCAGTCGCATTTACAAACCACTATCTCTGGGACTATCTGCTTTTATTTCTTTTATGCGGAACCGGCGTTTATTTCACCTTACGGCTGAGGTTTATCCAGGTTCTCCGTTTTGGCGAGAGCTTTCGCCGCACCTTTGGCGGAATCCGCCTGCGCGGTGCAAAGGCGGATGGCCAAGGGATGAGTTCCTTCCAATCCCTCGCTACGGCAGTCGCCGCTCAGGTTGGCACGGGCAATCTTGCGGGTGCGGCCACGGCGCTGATTGGCGGTGGACCAGGCGCAATTTTCTGGATGTGGCTGAGTGCCTTCTTCGGCATGGCGACAATTTTCGCAGAGGCGACCCTCGCGCAAAAATTTAAAACCACCCGCGACGGCGAAGTAACCGGTGGACCAGCATACTATATCCGTGCAGCGTTCAAGGGCCGTTTGGGTAAAGTGCTTGCCGGTATTTTTTCTGTGCTGGTGATTTGTGCGCTCGGCTTTATGGGAAATATGGTGCAGTCCAATTCTATCGGCGCTGCGTTTCGCAACGCCTTCGGCATTCCACCTCTCGTGGTCGGTGTGCTCGTTGCAGCAGCGGCCGGTTTTGTTTTTTTGGGCGGCGTACAGCGTATTGCCAGCGTGACGGAAAAAATCGTGCCCGTGATGGCGTTGTTCTATATCATTGGCGCATTTCTCATCATCGCCGTCAATTTCCGCCGAATCCCCGATGCTTTTGCCCAGATTTTCACCGGCGCTTTTTCCCCGCAGGCTCTCGCGGGCGGTGCAATGGGCATCACCGTGCAAAAGGCAATCCGCTTTGGCGTGGCGCGCGGCCTTTTTTCCAATGAAGCAGGCATGGGCTCCACGCCTCATGCCCATGCGGTAGCAAAGGTGAAGAATCCCTGCGATCAGGCGTGGTGGCCATGATGGGCGTTTTTATTGACACATTTGTCATCCTGACCTTAACTGCCTCGTTGTGCTGGTAACCGGTGTGCTGCCGCGTGGTTATGCGGGGGAGTTGCAGGGCGTCGATCTAACTCAGGCAGGGTTTGAAACCATGTTTGGCCGCGGCGGTACGGTATTCATCGCTGTTTGTATGCTTTTCTTCGCGTTTTCCACCATCATCGGCTGGTATTTTTTTGGAGAGGTCAATATCCGTTCTCTTTTCGGAAAAAAGGGCGTGAAGGTCTATGCGCTGCTCGTATGTATCTTCGTGGCCGTAGGCTCCACGCTGAAGGTTGACCTTGTCTGGAGCCTTTCCGATACTTTTAACGGCTTAATGGTGATACCGAATCTCATTTCCCTGCTCTCCCTGAGCAACACCGTTTCGCGCTTATACCAGGCCTACAGGAGGCCAAAGCAAATTCAGGAGGCGTCCTGAGATGGGAGTTGTCGTGCATACGCTTCCCCCGGTTTATGATCAGAGCTCCCTTGTTTTAATCCTCGGCACAATGCCCTCTCCAAAATCTCGGGAATACGGTTTCTACTATTCCCATCCGCAAAACCGTTTCTGGCGCGTTCTTTCGACCCTTTTTCAAGAGCCCCTACCACAAAATAATGCGGAAAAGGAGGCGCTCGTGCGTTCGCATCACATTGCGCTTTGGGATGTGCTTGCCTCTTGCGAAATCCAGGGCGCAGCGACGCAAGTATCCGCCGCCCCGTGGCAAACGATCTGCGGCCTATTTTTGAAACAGCGCCCATCCGCGCTGTGTTGACCACTGGGAAAAAGGCGACGCAGCTCTACCGCCGATTCTGCCTAGCGCAAACAGGATGGGCAGCGTTTATTTGCCCTCCCCCAGCGCGGCGAACTGCCGCGGCTGTACGCTTGAAAGCCTGATCCAAAGTTATGCTGTAATTAAGCAATATGTTGATGATTAGGGATCTGATTACATGATGAAAATCCGGGACATGATCGCCGGCAATCTCGGGCCGCTCGACGCGCTCTATCAGGAATTCTGGAACAAGGCGTCCAAGCCGGCTGCTATGCGCCGGCAGTTTCTTCGCCTGGCTGAAACAAATGCCCAATAGGATTTGTATGAATCGTTGAAAATAGGAGAATTTCGTTGAATACTCATGCTTTTTCCCATATAGTGAACCCTTTGCTAACGTGGTATCGGCAAAATGCGCGCCGTCTCCCATGGCGCGACGAACCCACACCCTATCGCGTGTGGATTTCAGAAATCATGCTGCAACAAACCCGCGTTGAGGCGGTTAAACCCTATTATGAGCGTTTTTTACAAACGCTCCCGGATGTGCGCACACTCGCAGAGGCAGATGAGGCCACCTATCTCAAGCTATGGGAGGGGCTTGGTTACTACAGCCGTGTGCGCAACCTACATAAAGCCGCTAACCTTGTAATGGAGCGTTATGGCGGCGAATTGCCCCGCAGCTATGAAGAATTGCTCACCCTGCCTGGAATCGGCCCATACACAGCCGGCGCGATTGCCTCGATTGCCTATGGAATTCCGGTGCCAGCGGTGGATGGGAACGTTCTGCGCGTTGCCACCCGCCTGATGGCCGATCCATCTAATATCAGCGACCCGAAAACCAAAAAGCGAATTGAGAACTGCCTCCAATTCATCCTTCCCCAGGAGGCTCCCGGCACGTTCAACCAGGCCATGATGGAGTTGGGCGCCACAGTCTGCCTGCCAAATAGCGCGCCGCAATGCGAAGCCTGCCCGTTGCACAGCTGTGTGCAGCGGGCGCACAGGGGAATCCCTGTGATTTTCCTGTTAAAGCGCCGAAAAAGGCGCGCCGCATAGAAGAACGCGCGGTTTTTTCTATT
>ENA-OQEN01001106-OQEN01001106.1-human-gut-metagenome-genome-assembly--contig:-NODE-1106-length-10365-cov-2.954190_pt1 | contig 10365 bp, 14 predicted proteins | sample MGYA00242791_ERZ504627 | MGnify/ENA primary metagenome ERZ504627 (study PRJEB26092, sample SAMD00036316) | human gut metagenome | host: Homo sapiens | study: EMG produced TPA metagenomics assembly of...
CGCTCGCAGCTGGTACGTCGACACGACCATGCGCGTCACGCCCGCGAGCTGGTGAAGCGGCCACGTGGGCACGAGCCCGATGATGGTCGCGCAGTTGGGGTTTGCGATGATGCCCTTGTGCCAGGCAACATCGGCGCCGTTGATCTCGGGCACCACGAGGGGCACGTCGGGTCCATGCGGAAGGCATGGCTGTTATCCACCACCACAGCACCGGCCTTCACGGCCTCGGGCAGCAGCTCCTTGGCAATGGCGTCGTCCGCCGCGCCGAGCACGAAGTCGCAGCCTCGAACGCCTCGGGCACGCCTCTTGGATGGTGACGGTTGCCCCACGGAACTCCACTGTCTTGCCCGCGCTGCGCGCACTTGCCAGCAGACGCAACTCGCCAACAGGAATCTCCTGCTCGTCGAGGCACTGGAGCATCTGCGTGCCCACCGCGCCCGTCGCACCCAAGATGGCGATCGTGTACTGCTTCATGAGTTCCTCCCGTTGTGCCCGCGCCAGCAGCTCGCGCGCCCTGCGCAGGCTCGCGGTGCCATGTTTTGCCGCTATGTTTCGCCGCTGCGTTAGTCTAGTTAGGCGAGTGTACCGTGCCCATGTTTCCATTTAGAAAACAAGCACAGGTACTCGCGAGAGAAAAATCCAGAGAACGAGCGCGGCAGCCTGCTCTCTGTCCATAAACCGTTCACAAACGTGCTGAGTGTGGCGAGTCGACCACACTCGTCACGTTTGCGAACGATATTCGGCACGTTTGTGAACGATTCTGCGCGTTGCCTGCCAAAAAAGCATCCAGCCGGGCCGGGCTCTCCGCTTCGAGAACATCCAGCCCGGCTGGGTAGCACCAACTCGTGAGGATTCCGGAACAGGTGGGTCGCAAACGCCCGCGCCCCATGCAGCGCCCGGGCCTAGCGATTCGCGAGCACCGCCGCCTCGGCGCGGGCCTCTTCCTCGGCCCGCTTGAGGTCCGAGAGCTCCAGCAGGTGGTCGCCATCGGAAAACGCCCGGTAGATAGCGCGAATGGCCCGCTCGAAATCGTCGTCGCGCACGCCCACGATGATGTTGATCTCGTCGGAGCCCTGCGCGATCATGCGGATGGAGATTCCCTCCTGGCCAAGCGCCGCAAACAGGCTGCCCGACACACCCGGACGGCCAATCATGTTGCGGCCCACCGTGGAGATGAGTGCGAGGTTGTCCACGACCTTGATGCTATCGGGCGTGGCCTCGGTCTTGATGTCGGCCACGATCGACCAGAGCGAGTCCTTCACATCCGCGCCCTGCACCACCACGCAAACGAATCGATGCCTGAGGGAATGTGCTCGATCGACACGCGATAGCGCTCGAAGATCGAAAGCACGCGGCGCAGATAGCCGACCTCGTTGGACATGTGGTCCTTGAAGATGTGCACCGCCACAAAGTTCCGCTTGCCCGTAACGCCCGTGATGATGGGCTCGTCGGAAACGAAGTCCTCGCGGTCGGAGATGATCGTTCCGGGGTCGAGCGGACGGTTGGTGTTCTTCACCGCGATGGGAATGCCCGCTCCATGACGGGGAATACGGCCTCCTCGTGCAGGACGCTCGCGCCCATGTACGAAAGCTCGCGCATCTCCTGGTACGTGATGCGGCCGATGGGCTGGGGATGCTCGACGATGCGCGGGTCGGCGGAGAGGAAGCCGGAGACATCGGTCCAGTTCTCATACAGATCGGCATCCAGGCACTTAGCAAGGATCGAGCCCGAGATATCGCCGCCACCGCGATCGAGCAGCTTGATCTGCCCCTCGCGCGTGGCGCCGTAGAAGCCCGGCATCACGAAACCGCCCGGAATGCCCCGCTCCTGGATGAGCGCGTGCGTGCGGGTCATGGAAAGCGAGCCGTCGTGGTGGAAGGCTACGACGTCGGCAGCATCGAGGAACGGCAGGCCCAGGTATTCGGCCATCAGCTGGGCGGTGAAGTACTCGCCGCGGCTCACGAGCTCCTCAGTCGTGAGCTCCCCGGCGCGAGCCGCTCGGCAAAGGCCGCAAATTCCTCGTGGATGGGATAGTTGAGACCCAGCTCTTCGGCGATATCGAAATAGCGCTTGCCGATGTCTTCGAGCAGATCGTCGCACGACACATGGTAGCGCACGTGCGCGGCCACAAGATACAGCAGGTCGGTAACCTTAGCATCGGACTTGTAACGGCGCCCGCAAGCGGAAACCACCACGAAACGGCGGGAAGGATCGGCGTCGACGATCTTCTTGATCTGGCGGAAATGCTTGGCGTCGGCTACCGACGAGCCTCCGAACTTGGCAATCTTAATCATAACGAAGAGGTTACCTTTCTGACCCAGCCACCGGACGCATATGCGCTCTGATACCATGAGCGTATTGCTAACACCGGGGCCTACGAGGAGCTTCACATGAATTCGTATCATAGTACACGTTCACGTGCGGTGTCGTGCACAGCTAAGGAAGCGATTCGCACAGGAATCGCACCAGACGGCGGGCTTTTCGTCTCGGACGCGCTCGGTTCGGAAAAACTCGACGTAACAGGCCTTGCCGAGCAGTCCTATGCAGACATTGCGAACTCGGTGCTCCAATTGTTACTACCTGATTACACAGCGGATGAAATCGCCGCGTGCGTGCATGAGGCGTACGACGGCACCTTCGCCTCGGCCGAAGTCACCCCACTCGTGCCCCTTGCTGGCCATGAGGCCGAAGAGGGCGGCCAGCCCCTCGTGCTCGAGCTCTTCCACGGCCCCACGAGCGCCTTTAAGGATGTAGCCTTGCAGATGCTACCGCGCCTCATGGCGCGGACAGGAAGCGCCTCGGATACTCCGGCAGAGAGCATCATGATCGTAACCGCCACCTCGGGCGATACGGGCAAGGCTGCGCTCGCTGGTTTTGCGGACGCTCCCGGCACGGGCATCACCGTCTTCTACCCCGAGGACAAGGTGAGCCGCGTTCAGGAGCTCCAGATGACCACCCAAACGGGCGGCAACGTCTCGGTGTGCGGCGTTCGCGGCAACTTCGACGACGCCCAGAGCGCCGTCAAGCGCATCTTCGCCGACCGCGAGCTCGCAGAGCGCCTGGCCGAGCGCGGCGTGGTGCTCAGCAGCGCTAACTCCATCAACGTTGGGCGCCTGGTTCCACAGGTTGTCTACTACTTCGCCGCATACGCGCAGCTCTTGCGCGCCGGTGCCATCGAGGCGGGCGACGAGGTCGAGTTCTGCGTGCCCACGGGCAACTTCGGCGACGTGCTCGCCGGCTACTACGCCAAGCTCCTGGGCCTGCCCGTTGCCAAGCTCATCGTAGCGAGCGATAAGAACAACGTGCTCTACGACTTCCTCACCACCGGCGTCTACGACCGCAAGCGCCCGTTCTTCACCACCATCTCGCCGAGCATGGACATCCTCATCTCCAGCAACCTCGAACGCATGCTCTACTACCTGAGCGACGGCGACTGCGAGCTTGTGGCCTCGCTCATGGAGCAGCTCGCCCATGAGGCCGCTACGAGGTGCCCGCCGAGCTCCTCGCCCGCATCCAAGAGGTGTTCGCCTGCGGCTGGGCCAATGAAGACGAGGTCCGAGCGGCCATCGGTTCCTGCTGGCGCGACCACCACTACGTGATCGACCCACACACCGCGTGCGGCTACCACGTGTTGGAGCAGGTTCCCGCCGCGCCCGCGGCCCGCGCCCGCGTGCTGCTTTCGACAGCGAGCCCGTATAAGTTCCCGCGCGCCGTAGCCGAATCGCTCGGGCTCGACGTGCCCGCAGACGATTTCGCCTGCATGGAGGTCCTGGCTAAGGCGACCGGCACCACCCCGCCCGTGCAGCTCGCCACCCTGCAACAAGCCGCCGTGCTGCACGACGACGTGGTGGATGTGGACGGCATGGCTCCTATGTCGAGCACGCCTGCCATGCAAAATTAGGACAGAGGTAATTTCGCATGATCAAAGTTACCGTTCCCGCAACGAGCGCAAACCTCGGCATTGGCTACGACACGCTCGGCATGGCGGTCTCGCTCTATTCCCACTTCACCTTCGACCATGCCCATACGCTCACGATCACCGGCTGCCGGAAGATTCCAAAACCGCGACAACATGGTCTACATGGCCTTTGAACAGGCACTTGAGCAGTGGGGCATGGAGCCCTTCCCCATCTCTATTGACATCCAGACCGAGATTCCCGTTGCCCGCGCCTTGGTTCCAGCTCGACGTGCGTGGTCGCGGGCATCATGGGCGCGGCTGCGCTCACGCGCCGCACCGTGACACGCGAGGAGCTCGTCGCCATCGGCGACCGCGCTCGAAGGGCACCCCGATAACGTTGCGCCCGCGCTCCTTGGCGCCGCCGTGTGCTCGTTCACGCCCGAGGGCGAGCTGCCGCGCTGCCTTCGCTACAACGTGAGCGAACGGCTGCGGTTCATCACCATCATCCGCCGTACGAGGTGCATACAAGCGAGGCGCGCAAGGTTGTTCCGCAGGAGGTGCCGCTCAGCACGGCCGTGTGGCAGATGGGCCGCATCGCGGGGCTCACGCGGGGGCTCGAAACCGGCGACACCGAGCTTATCGCCGCCGCCAACGACGACCGCCTGCAGGAGCCGTACCGCCGCAAGCTCATCCCCGACTACGATGCGATCCGCGCCACCTGCCTTGAGGGCGGGGCGAAGACCATCTGGATCAGCGGTTCGGGCTCCACGCTCATGGCAGTGACAGACGACACTATCGTGGCGAAGTTTTTGCAGGTACGCCTGCGCGAGCAGTTCCCCACGTGCGAGACGCATATTCTCACCTGCGACACCCAGGGCGCGCAGATCGAGTACCTGTAGCGTGCGTGAGCGGCATGCCCTCCGGTGACAAACGTGGGCTCGCGGCCAAGCGCTTCATCACATTGCCTGCATGCCGCCTCTGCTAGGATGTGAGCATTACATCTGAACAGGAGCACCATGCAGAACGCCTCGTCCAAGCAAAAGAAGCCATCGCGACCGCAGAAGCGCGCAGGTAGCGCGGCGCAGGGCGCGTCGCGGCCGGGTAAGCACGGTACGGCGCACACCCCCAACATCGACCCACGGGCCCCACGCGCTCGGCCTCACACGAGCAGACTTCCTCCCCACCACGCGCGCCGACATGAGGCCCGCGGCTGGGACCAATGCGACTTCGTCTACATCTGCGGCGACGCCTACGTGGATCATCCAGCTTCGGGGCGGCCATCATCTGCCGACTGCTCGAGGCGCACGGGTACAAGGTGGGCTTCATCGCCCAGCCCGACTGGCGCGACCCCGCAAGCATCGCGGCGCTCGGCGAGCCGCGGCTTGCCTTCCTCGTCTCTGCGGGCAACATGGACTCCATGGTCAACCATTACAGCGTGAGCAAGCACCGCCGCCGCACCGACGCCTACACGCCCGGCGGCCGCATGGGCGCGCGCCCCGACCATGCGACCATCGTGTACGGCAACCTCATCCGCCGCACCTTCAAGAACACGCCCATCATCTTGGGCGGCATCGAGGCGAGCCTGCGCCGCCTCGCGCACTATGACTACTGGCAGGATCGCCTGAAGCGCTCCGTCCTGCTTGATTCTGGCGCGGACCTTATCATCTACGGCATGGGGGAACGCCCCATCATGAGCTCGCCGAAGCCCTCGACGCAGGGCTGCCGATCGAGCAGATCACCTACATCGACGGAACCGTATACCGCACCCGCTCGCTCGACGAGGTCTATGACGCGTGGTGCTGCCCTCTTGGGACGAGCTCGAAGCAGACCCCCTCACCTACGCACGCAGCTTTAACACGCAATATGAGAACATGGACCCGTTCAGCGGGAACCGGCTCGTTGAGCCCTACCCGCACAGCGTCTTCGTGGTGCAGAACCCACCTGCGAAGCCGCTCACCACCGAAGCGTTCGACGAAGCTTACGACCTCCCCTATACGCGAACGTACCATCCGGATTACGAGGCGGCCGGCGGCGTCCCCGCGCTCGCGAGGTAAAGATGTCGCTCATCTCCAACCGTGGCTGTTTCGGCGAATGCAGCTTCTGCGCGCTCACCTTTCACCAGGGGCGTATCGTACAGGCACGCAGCCACCGCTCGCTCTTGGCCGAGGCGCGGCGCATCACGCAGGATCCGAATTTCAAGGGCTACATCAACGACGTGGGCGGCCCGACGGCGAACTTCCGCCAGCCCGCCTGCGCAAAACAGCTCACGCGCGGCGCCTGCGTGCACAAGCGCTGCCTATGGCCCAAAGTGTGTCGCAGCATGAAGGTCGACCACAGCGACTACGTGCAGCTCCTGCGCGAGCTTCGCGCGTTGCCGGGCGTGAAGAAGGTCTTCGTGAGAAGCGGCATCGCTTCGACTACGTTCTCGCGGACCCGATCCCAACCAGACCTTCCTGCGTGAGCTCTGCGAGCACCATGTGTCGGGCCAGCTCAAGGTGGCACCCGAGCACGTGAGCGACGCCGTGCTTTCGGTGATGGGCAAACCGAGCCGCGCCGTCTACGACCGCTTCGTGGGCGAGTACCGCGCCATGAACCGCGAGCTTGGGCGCGACCAATACCTGGTGCCCTACCTCATGAGCAGCCATCCGGGCAGCACGCTTCGCGAGGCTGTCGAGCTCGCTGAATACGTGCGCGACATGGGCTACATGCCCGAACAGGTGCAAGACTTCTATCCCACGCCGTCGACCATGTCTACCTGCATGTACTACACCGGCGTGGACCCGCGCACCATGAAACCGGTCTATGTACCGAAAACCGCGCACGAGAAAGCCCTGCAGCGGGCGCTCATCCAGTACCGCAAGCCCGAGAACTACGAGCTCGTGCGCGAGGCCCTGCAGAAGGCTGGACGAACCGACCTCATCGGCTACGGGCCGAAATGCTTGATCGCGCCCGTCAAGGGACAGCGACCGCATGGGCCGGGAAAGCGCGGGGAAAGCAAGCGCGGCTCCGGAACGAGCGGGCAGGCACAAGGCTCATCCAAGCAGGGCGGACGCGATGCACGCACTCGAAGCGAGCGGGCGCGGTTCCGGCAAGCAATCCCCATTCGCTCAACAGGCAAGCGCGGTTCGAATGCTGCGGGCCGCAACCGTGCAGGCCAGGGACGCGAGGCTAACCGTGGCGGACACCGCGGGTAGGTTGTGCGAAGCAACGCCCGCACACCGAAGCGGTGCCGCCTCAGTCTCTTATGGCACGGACTTCGGCCTCACGGCGCGGAATTGCGCTCAAGAAAAAGTTCAAGCTCGAGTCGGAAGGTTTTCGCGAACCGCCAAGTAGACCAGCCTCTACGGGCAACAAAGCCGCAGGAAATGCGCACGAAAAATCGGGTGTTATTCGGAGGCTGCTAAAAAACCTTCCGACTCGAGCCTCGAACATATTTCCGCTGCCAAACGGGGGTCAAAACGGCTTCTCAGCGCAAACTGCACAGCCTTAACGCTTACAAACACGCCGCAGCGATGCGCTCCTTGAGCTTGTCTATGCCCAGGCCCGTCTCGGAACTCGTCACGATGATGTCTTCAGCAGGCACATTGAGCTGCTTGCGAATGGCGGCAAGCTGCTGGTTCTGCTTGCCACGGCTGAGCTTATCGGCCTTGGTGAGCGCCACCACGAAGGGGAACTCGCCCGCCTGCAAAAACTCGATCATCTGGTGGTCGAGGGCGCTCGGGTCATGACGGATGTCCACGAGCGAGACCACCAGGTTGAAGCTGCGATCAAGGTCAAAGAAGTCGCCAATCAAACGCGCCCAGCGCTCGCGCTCCGCCTTGGAGCGACGCGCGAAGCCATATCCGGGGAGGTCAACGAAGTGCACGCCGTCGGCCTCAAAGAAGTTGACGTTGCTTGTCTTTCCCGGCGTGCTCGACACCTTGACCAGGCCTTTTCGACCAAACAACTTGTTCATGATCGACGACTTGCCCACGTTCGAGCGCCCCACGAAGCTTACCTCTGGGCAGGTCGACGGCGGAATCTGAGATGCCTTGCCGTAGCTCGCCACAAAATGGGCAAGCTGGTAGTTAATAGAATCGGCCATGGGAACTCCTATCGTGGTGAAAGCGTCCTCATTGCTTACGAGCAATTCGGCTATGCGATGCGACGAACGATTTCAAGAACGACACTGCTTGCAGTCCGCGCGTAGTCTTCGAGTTCGAACGCGCGCTCGCAAAGCGCATCGTACGACTCGTCGCAGTTATCTGAGATTGCGCGCAGCACCAAGCACGCGGCGCCATTCTTGGCCGCGATGTGCGCGACCGCGGCGCCCTCCATCTCGGCGCAATCCGCGTTGGTCTGAGCCACCACGGTGTCGCGCAAATCGCCCGTAATGAACCGATCGCCCGTAGCGATCGTTCCTCGCAGGTACCGGGGGGCGTCGTCGCCAGACGCGGCGGGGTTCACGGTAGCATCGACAAACCCCTTGTCGCGCAACACAGCCTCGGCAGCATCGACCAGCGAGGGACTCGAGGCGAATTCCTCCAAACCGGGAGTCGACTCGGCAATGAGCGAGGTGTCGGTGTCGAGATAGCGGAGGCGCTCGCCAATCACCACATCGTTGATATGAAGCGTCGGATTGAGCCCTCCCGCAATGCCGGAGAAGATCACCGTACCCGCCCGTAACGACTCAGCAGGTGCTGCGTCGCTGCAGCGGCATTCACGGTGCCCATGCCCGCCGTGCAAGCCACCACCCGAACGCCTTCAAAGGTGCCGCGTGCAACGGCGAGGCCCGCCTCTTCAACCATTGAACGCTCAGAAAGCGTATCGTAGATTTGCGACACCTCTTTCTCGAGCGCGCCGATAATTGCAATCGTTCGTGCCATAGTGCTCCGCCCCGCGTGCTCCGTCCCGCGCGGCGGGTGCCGCGCCTTTCCCGCGCGAACCGAGCCGCACCCGTTCGATATTCAGCAGCCCATGATAGCAGGCAGAATGTTACACACAACAGGCAAACGGTCGAAATTCATCGCTGAACGGCAATTAATCCGCCGAACCTTGGCACCTTCGCAAGGCGGCGCCTCGCCGCTTATCGCTGGCACCTTTGTGACCACCATGAGCCGCCATGCCTATGTGTACGTCAATCCCCGCATCTTCTCATTGTTCATTCTTGGGCAAGATTGTGCCGTTAATCGCCTTTAATACCCCCACTTTTCGGCACATTCTTGCCCAAGAATGTAGACACAGCAAAAACTCTTGAGATTAGCCGCAACGCAGACATCAACTAATTCGTTTAGCATGAGGCGAGGGGCTCTGCCATGGCAGGACCCCCATGTGCTACCGCATACCGCCGCTGGCTCCGAAGACCTCGCCGGAAACACCCTTGTCGTCGCCGAGGGATTTCCACAGCAAGCCAGCGTGCGCTTGGAAGTTAGGCATATCGGAGCAAAGCAGCAGGAACACGACCTCGATAACGAAGTTCATGGAGTTGTGCGAGAACGGGAGGTCGCTGTTAAGCATCTTATCGCGCGTCGCGGTCTGCAGAACGCAGGTCGCACGGCGCGCAAGCGGCGAGTCCGGCACATTGGTGATCACAATCGTAGGCGTCTGCGAATCGATGGCATTGTCCATCATATGGTTTAGCCGCTTAGAGTGACCGGATTTAGACATGAAAACAAGCACGTCTCGTTTGGTGAGCGACATGGACGAAAGCACCATGGCCTCGGTTGTGGGAGCACAATGCGAGCGAATGCCAAGCTGAGCGATAAGAAACGAGGCAGATAGAGCCGCCGGAATGGTGTTACCCACCGCTCCGAACACCACCGAATCGGCTTCCTCAATAAGGCGCACCGCATAGGTAAGATTTTGATCGCTAATGAGATTGAGCGTATCGAGCAGTTCGCGGTTCTTTGCGAGGAGCACCGTCTCCATAGCAGCTCGCGGAGCGTCGAGCGAAATGACGTTTCGTGGAACCTCATCGGGGTCGCGCGTGCCGTTATCGCGCTGCATGGCGCTTCGCAGCTCGGAAAAGCTCTCGTATCCCAAATGGCGCACGAAGCGGGACACCGTGGCTGCCGACGTCTGGCTTCGTGCAGCAATCTCACGCGTGGTCAGCGAGGGAATTTCTCCTTGGTACGCCATGACAAAATCGGCGATAAGCTTCTCGGTGTCGCTCAGCCGGTCGTACAGCAAACAAATCTCGTTGATGACGCTTCCCTTACGCTGCATGATAACTCCCGAAACTTTGTCCTCTGCTCCCATGATAGCAATCTACGCTGCCATAGTGCGGCATTCCTTACGACTCCCCGCCGAACGGTCCTTGCCGCACGAACCGCCCTATGCTTGAAGTGGCCGCGCGCGCCGCCAGCCCGGCAGGCCTCCGCCAGCCCGGCAAGCCATTGCGGGCCACAAGCCCACTCCAAGCCGGACGAGCCACCCCGCTCAGCAGGTCGCCCTGCCCCGGCAGGCTATCGCGGGCCACAAGCCCGTCC
>ENA-OQEN01001108-OQEN01001108.1-human-gut-metagenome-genome-assembly--contig:-NODE-1108-length-10346-cov-1.329484_pt1 | contig 10346 bp, 21 predicted proteins | sample MGYA00242791_ERZ504627 | MGnify/ENA primary metagenome ERZ504627 (study PRJEB26092, sample SAMD00036316) | human gut metagenome | host: Homo sapiens | study: EMG produced TPA metagenomics assembly of...
CCAGGGTTGCGATTTTTTTAACATAAGATTACTTCCTTTCTGGCTGCCTTGTTTACAAGAGGGGCAGCCGTAGTTTATATTTATATTATATAAGAATTGCCAGACATTACAAGAACATATATTTTTCAAGTAGGACTTTTGCCCTTTCAGGTCGAATAGTATAATTATAAGAGGTGATCATATTGGATGTGATATATATTGGTCTGCCATTTTTCTTTTGGCAGGAAGACGAGTCGGAGCACGGCCTTGATGTTCACGTGACGGAAGGTTTTCAGAAACTGGATTTCCACGTGTATCCCCTCAATGCCGGCGACGATGCGGAGGAAATCTGTTCCGCCTATAATTGGCATACGTCTTTTGTCGATGAAGAGGCCGATATGGCCCCGTCAGAAGAATTTATTTCAGAGCATGTCTTGTGGGACGACTTCCGCCTGCTGTACATTTCGGCAGCGGCGGCTACTTCCGACGATGAGTACACGCAGTTCGTCTGCCATACGGCAGAACAGGCTAAAGAGAGCGGCCTCGTCGTCGCAGCCGAAGTCGTGGACTGCGATTTCGATGAAGATGACCCATACCCCTGGCGGGATAAGGCGACGGTCCTCTGGTCCCGCAGCGAAGGTCCTGCCATCAGGCGGCCCGGCCTGTGCCGTGCGCCTGGCCCTGGGGGACGGCATCACCGTTGCCAGTCAGGACGGGGAACGGTCCTATGAGGTTCAGGTCGTCAGTGAATGTTTCATCCCTGCGTTCTTACAAGGATTGCTGGAAGGGCGCGATCCCTTTTCTATCATAGAATCTTATGTGTCTTAAGTTAGGAGGTTATTCATCTTGAATAGTAAAAAAATGGAAGAACATCCTTGCGGGCGGCGATTCTCACGATCAGCAACAGCCGCAGCTTTTCTGACGATACGAACGGCCTGCTCATTCAGTCGCTTTGGCCAACTACGGCCATCAGTCGTCGACTATCAGATTGTCAAAGACGACAAGGCCGAAATCGAACGCCATCTCCATGAATGGGTCTGCAGCGTCGACCTGGTCATCACCAGCGGCGGTACGGGCCTGGCCAAGCGCGACGTGACCATCGAAACGGTGGAACCCCTGTTCGATAAGAAAATTCCGGCCTTCCAGTCGATGATGACGTATTTTGCCTATCGCCGGGCCTGCGGTGTACAGGCCATGGCTACCGGACGACGGCTGGCATCATCCACCAGTGCCAGGTCTACTGCCTGCCGGGATTGCCGAGCCTCATCAAGATCGGTATGGAAAAAGTCATTTTGCCGGAAGTCTTTCATTTGTATTCGGAAATCAAGAAGTAAATGGAAACATCTAACATCATCCTTGTCACCGGCGGGGCGCGGAGTGGTAAAAGCGCCTTTGCCGAACGCTATGCTGCCGCCCTTCCCGGGCGGCATGCTTATGTGGCGACAGCCCGCATCTTCGATGAAGAAATGGCCCGGCGCATCGCCGCCCACCGCCGGCGCGGCCGTCATCGTGGCAGACCTGGGAAATTCCGGAAGACCTGCCGGGGACGATGGAACGGTTGTGCCGGTCGTCAGATGTGGTCCTCGTCGACTGCCTGACTCTTTATTTTTCTAATTATCTCTTTGCTCACGACGGTGAAGCCGATGAAGTCCTCATCGACGGGGCCCTGGCTGAACTGAAAACTATCATGGCCGCCTTTCGCCAGGCTGGCGTGACGGCTATCTTCGTCACCAACGAGCTGGGCTGCGGCATCGTTCCCATGGAGCATGTGAGCCGTTTGTACCGCGACCTCATCGGCAAGATCAATCAGGCTGCGGCAGCCGAAGCCGATGAAGTCTATTTGTCTGTCTGCGGGATTACGACGGAGTTGAAACAGCGGCTGTCCGCCTGCCGGAGGTGAAACGATGAAAGCTTTTCTCATTGCCTTGCAGTTCTTATCGCGTATCCACCTGGCCTCGCAGAGCGTCTGTCGCGATGAGACTTTGGCCGGTCTGTCTTGTTCTTTCCCGTCGTCGGCTTGATCATCGGCTTACTCCTGGCGGCGCTCTACGGAGCGTCGTCTTTCCTTTTCGACGCTTTTGGCCGGTCGGCCCTGTCGTCGCCTTCTGGTTCTACCTGACCGGCGGACTCCACGCCGATGGCTATATGGATACGGCGGACGGCCTCTTTTCCGGCCGCAGCCGCGAACGGATGCTGGAAATCCTCAAGGACAGCCGCGTCGGCGCCGGCGGCGTAACGGCCTTCGTCTTCCTGGTCCTCCTGAAAGTGGCTTTCCTCAGCCAGCTGACGCCAGACGCAGCCCTGCCGGCCTCATCGGGATCCCGGCAGCAGCTCGCTTCGGGACGCTGATCAGCATCTTCCAGTTTCCCTATGCCCGACAGCAAGGCTGGGGAAGGCTTTCGTCACCTATGCGCCAGCCCATACCGTAGCGAAAGCTTTCGTACTGGCCCTGGTGCCGGCTTTCCTTTGCGGGCCTTTTTACCTGGGCCTGTTAGGGGCGGCCATGCTCTTGTCCTTGTGGGCTAATTTCCATATCAGCCACAAACTGGGCGGCGTGACGGGCGATACGTATGGTGCCGTCCTCGAAGGCAGCGAAATGGCCCTGCTCCTGGTGACGGCTGTCGGTAGCAGGCTGGCCGATTTCTTGCTATAATGAAAGGGCACGAAGGTTGAATCACTTATAGGAAAATACACGGAGGAACACGATGATAAAATTATATTTAGCACGTCATGGCGAAACAGCAGGTAATGTCCAGCAGTGGTACCAGGGGTCGACTGATGTACCCTCAATGAACATGGACTGGAACAGGCGAAATGCCTGGGAGAATTTTTCCGCCATGTCCATCTCGACGCGTCTACAGCAGCACGCTCCAGCGCGCCCAGGACGACGGCCGAATGTGTAGCCGCGCCGCACCATTTGGACGTCATCGCTTATGACGAACTGAAGGAAGCTGATTTCGGCGTCTGGGAAGGCCATACATACCAGGAAATCACGACCCAGTGGCCTGGTGAACTGGAAGCGGTCTATGCTTCGGACGGGACCTTGCGGCCCGGGGCGGTGAATCGTTCTGCCAGGTCCGCGACCGGACACTGAAGAAGACACGGGAAATCTTGTCGCATCACAAAGATGGCGACAGCGTCTTCATGGTATCCCACGGGGCGGCGATCCGCTGCCTGCTCTTTGGCCTGCTGGGCTCGATATGAAGCGTATCTGGTGCTTCCAGCAGTTCAACACGGCTTTTAACATCATCGAATATTATGGCGACCGCAATGTCATGACCCTCATGAACTGCACGCAGCATCTGGAAGGCCTGACGGGGTATCAGCCCCAGTGGGACAAGATGCCGTCGCTCTAAGGAGGTATTATGGCAAAGACTATGCGCTCGATAAGCTCCTGGGCCATACGGGCTGGGGGACGCGGCGGGAACTGAAGGAACTGTGCAAAGGCGGCCATGTGACTATGAATGGTACCGTCTGCCTCGACAGCAGCCAGAAAGTCGACCCGGCAGCTGATGTCATCGCCGTCGACGGTCAAATCGTGGGCTACGAAGAACATATCTATCTCATGCTCTATAAGCCGGCCGGCGTCGTATCGGCGACGGAAGACAACGTGTCGCCGACGGTCATCGGCCTCTTGCCGCGCCAGTATCAGGCGCCGGCCTGTTCCCGGTCGGCCGCCTCGATAAGGATACGACAGGCCTCCTGCTCATCACCAACGACAGGACTGGGCCCATGGCATTACGTCGCCCAAGAAGCACATGGACAAGATATACGATGCCGTCGTCGAAGGCGATATCCCACCTGATATGGGCCAGCGCTTTGCCGATGGCATCGTCCTTGACGATGGCCTGCACTGCCTGCCGGCCAAGGCCGTCCAGACCGGCCCACAGTCCCTTACGGTCGTTGTCCAGGAAGGAAAGTTCCATCAGGTCAAGCGCATGTGTGCTGCCGTCGGCCTGAAGGTCGTCCAGCTGCACCGCCGCTCCGTCGGCAGCGTCGTCCTCGATGAAGGTTTGGAGCCGGGCCAGTTCCGCCCGCTGACCGATGAGGAGCGGGAAGCCTTGAAAGGACGGGGCCGGTGATTTGCAATTCCACCTTTTCAGCAGGCGGAAATATGGTATTATAAAATATGATTGAATTAATATAGGGTGATACTATGATAGAACAACGAATTGCCCGCCTGCGCGCTTTCCTGCAAGAACACGATGCAGACGGCGTCATTATCGTCCAGCCGGAAAATCTGCGTTATTTCAGTGCCTTTACAGGCGGTGAAGGCGCACTGGTCATTGGACTGGATCAGGCTGTATTGTGGACTGATTCCCGTTATACGGAACAGGCTGCCAACCAGTCCGGAACCTGGTACGATATCAAAAACCACCACAATGCCTTATCGTCATCCATCCGCTCGTCCTTGAACGACATGGAAATCGGCGTGGCAGGTTATGAAGAAAATTTCCTGACTCATTTCATGTACGAAAATATTTCCGATGGAGCTTTATGCGGCTTCCTGCCCTGTGATTTGACCAGTCTGCGGGCTGTAAAGGAACCGTGTGAGCTGAAGGCGACGCGCAAGGCCAGCAATATTGCCGACCGGGCCTTTGCCGATTTATTGCCGTACATCAACCTGGCGTCACGGAAAAGGAACTGGCTGCCCGCCTGGAAAGCAATATGCTGCTTCTCGGGTCGGAAGAAAAGTCCTTTACGACTATCGTCGCCTCAGGCAGGCGTTCGGCCATGCCTCACGGTACGGCCAGCCCGAAAGTCATCGAAGCCGGTGATTTTGTTACCTTCGATTTCGGTGCTGTCTGGGAAGCTACCATTCGGACATCACCCGGACTGTCGTCGTCGGCAAGGCGTCGCAGGCCCAGAAGGATTTCTATAATCTCATCCTGGAAGGCAGAAGCTGGGCGTATCCCTCGTCAAGGCCGGCGTTTCCCGCCGCGAAGTCGATTTTGCCGTGCGCAATTACTTCGCCCGCTATCACGTCAGCCAGTATTTCACTCATTCCCTGGGCCACGGTACGGGCCTGGAAATCCATGAACAACCGGTCCTGTCGCCGAAATCGACAGGCGTACTAGAAGAGAATATGATAGTCACGGTAGAACCGGGACTGTACATAGAAGGCAAGTTCGGCGTCCGCATTGAGGATTCCGTTGCCGTTACAGCCAACGGCTGTGAAATTTTAACCAAAACACCCAAAGAATTGATGGAGCTGTTATAGGAGGAGTTTACACATGATTACAAGTAATGATTTCAGACCAGGCGTAACTATCGAAATCGACGGCCAGGTATGGCAGGTCGTTGAATTCCAGCACGTAAAACCGGGCAAGGGCGCTGCTTTCGTCCGCGCTAAGATCAGAACCTCGAAACGGGCGCTGTTGTCGAACGTACCTGGAATGCTGGCGAAAAAGTACAGGACGGCCACGTTGACCGCCGCCAGATGCAGTACCTCTATGAAAATGAAGGCATGTACTGTTTCATGGATAACGAAACATACGAACAGATCGAATTGAACAAAGACAACCTCGGCGACGCTGTCCATTTCCTCAAAGAAGAAATGAACGTTTCCGTCATGATGTTCAAAGGCAAAGTCATCGGCATCGATCTCCCGGCTGCTGTTGAACTGAAAGTCGTTGAAACCGATCCGGGTGTCCGCGGTGATACAGCGACAGGCGGCAGCAAACCGGCCAAACTGGAAACGGGCTATGTCGTCAAAGTACCGCTCTTTATCAATGAAGCGAAGTTCTCCAGATCGACACGAGAACCGGCCAGTATATCGGCAGAGCATAAGGTATCCAAGGGGCTTCGCACGTGCGACAGCCCCTTTTGTGGACTAAAGGGGTGATTCCCATGGAAACAACTGAAGTGAATGAATGGGGAAGTATCCATATTTCCCAGCGCGTCATTGCATCCATTGCGGCCCTGACCGCGGCCAAAGCGGCTTATGTCGCCGATTTGGGAATGAATATTGCCGAAGCGGCGGCCGAGAAATTAGGACGTACCCTGCCGGGGCGCGGCGTCGATGTCACCATCGAGGGCCAGCGCATCGAGCTGACGGTCCGCCTGGTCATCCGCTATGGCTGCCGTATTCCCGACGTAGCCTGGAAGTGCAGAAGTCCGTCAAGGATGCCGTCGAAAAGGCGACGGCCTGCACGGTTACGGCGGTCCACATCATTGTACAGCAGTTGGTTTTCGAGGAGGATCGTCACGATGGATGAAGAACAGGATTTTGCCTATGCCGTCAGTGAAAAGGCCCTGCGCCATATCGCCGAGACGGCCGGCTGCGAGGTACCGGGCGTCGTCGCCATCCGCAGCCGCAGCGTATCGGTCGCAGGCGGTATCGTCCGTGTCCATCTGGCTGTCCGTGCCCGTTATGGCGGAGATTTGCACCATCTGCCTTAGCTGTCCAGCAGCGGGCAGCCGCTGTGATTGAAGAGATGGCTGAACCGGAGGGACTCGATATTTCCGTCACCATTGAAGACCTGGCCTTTCCGCCAGCTGAATAAGTTATGAACACAGGAGGAAACTCGTGAGCAGACATAAAGCGCGCCAGCAGGCGCTCGAACTTTTATATTCCCGTGAATTTCACGGAGAAAACGATATCCAGTACAGCGAACAGGAAATCCTGGAAAACGATTACGTCACGACCGATACCTTGACCGAAGACGGTCCGGAACTGAGTGACCAGGAACGCGATGCCTATTGCACGTATCTCGTCGAAACGACGACGGAACACCGCGATGAACTGGATGACATCATCCGCTCCTTTGCCAAGGGCTGGGACATCGAACGGATGAACCGCACGGACCGCAACATCCTGCGCCTGGCCTTGTGCGAACTCGTGTACCCGAAAGAAACGCTGGCACCGTCCATCGTCCTCAACGAAGCCGTCATCCTGGCCAAGGAATTTAGCGGCGATAAATCGGCACGGTTCGTCAATGGCATCTTGGGTGCCTATGTAAGGTCGAAGGCCTGATGGACGTCTTTCTCGGCATCGATACGAGTTGTTACACGACGTCCCTATGCCTCGTCGATGACGCTTATGAAGTCGTCGCCGACGAACGCATCATCCTGAGCGTCGCAAAGGGCGGCCGTGGCCTGTCCCAGTCCAACATGGTCTATCAGCATACGCGGAATCTGCCGGTTCTCTTTGAACGGCTGGCAGGCATCCTGTCTCGTGCTCATATCCGGGCCATTGCCGTGACCGACCAGCCACGGCGCGTGATGATTCCTATATGCCGGCTTTTTTGGCCGGTCTCGGTTATGCCCGGGCCCTGGCAGCGTCTTAGGCGTCCCTTTATACCGCCTGAGCCATCAGGAAAATCATCTTCTCGCCGTCCTGCGCAGCCTGGGCCATATCGGTACGGATCATTTTTACGGCATCCACTTGTCCGGCGGGACGACGGACCTGCTGCGGGCCGTCCCGGATGAACGGGGTCTCGACATCACCCGCATCGGCGGTACCAGCGATATCAGCGCCGGCCAGTTCATCGACCGCATGGGCGTGGCCCTGGACCTGCCGTTTCCGGCGGGTATCCATGTCGATAAGCTGGCTCAGACGGTAAATCCGCCTGTCAAAGGAGCCATGTCTTCTGCCGCGATGGCCAGGTCAGCTTTTCCGGGCCGGAATCGCAGGGACAGCGGCTCGTGGCTTCCGGTGGGGAAGACCCGGCCCGCCTTTGCAGCTGGACACTGTCGACGGTCTGGCGCGGCCTGGAGAGCCTCCTCGATTACGCGGCAGCCGATGGCATGAAACATCTCTCGCTGCTGGCGGCGTCATGTCCAACGCCTATTTGCGCCATCAGATGAGCGATTATTGCCGCTGCCATGCATACGCCTGGATCTGGCTGCCGATGCTTCAGCGCCGATAATGCCTCGGGCGCAGCCTTCTGGGCTGCCGTACAGGAAGGGAAGAAATCATGAAATATGCATCGGTTACGGACGTCGTCCGCCGCATCAAAGAGGATATCCACGGTGATTACCGCCTGCAGAGCCTTGCCATGGAAGGAATATCATCGGCCTCAAGCGGGCGTCGAACGGCCATTATTATATGAATATCCGCGACGATCAGTGTTCCATCCGGGCCATTGTGTTCCGCAGCCGCGTGACGGCAGCGGTCCGGGCGGTCCGCGAAGGGGACCATGTCGTCGTCATCGGCGCCGTCAATGTCTATGAAAAAGGCGGCGCCCTTTCCTTTATCATTGAACAGCTCTTTTCTCAGGGTACCGGGTCCTTGCAGGCCCAGTACGAACGTATCAAGAATGAACTGGCCGCCCAGGGCTATTTCGACAGCAGCCACAAGAAGGAGCTGCCGCGGTTCCCCTGGCGCGTCGGCGTCCTGACGTCGAAGACGGGCGCCGTACTCCACGACATCTATAAGATTGCCGGCGAACGCAATCCCTATGCCGACATCGTCCTCCATCCCATCCCCGTCCAGGGCGACGGTGTCGATACGGCCATTGCCGCTGCCATCGAAGCGATGGGCCGGCGCAAGGACCTGGACGTCCTCATCGTCGGCCGCGGTGGCGGTTCCATGGAGGATTTGTGGTGCTTCAACAGCCCGGCCGTGGTCAAGGCCATTTATGGCGCTAAGGTGCCGGTCATTACGGCTATCGGTCATGAAACGGACACGACCCTGGCTGACTACGCAGCCGATGTGCGGGCGGCGACGCGACCCATGCGGCGGAAATGGCTTTCTTCGATGTCCGTGAAGCGGAACTGGACCTGGCTGCCTGGCAGACCGCTTATGAACGGGTCATGGCCTGCATCGAAGACCGCCAGCGACTGGTCGAACAGGCGGCAGGCCGGCTCAACTTGAAGCGCTATGATGCTTTCCTGGCGATGAAAGAAACCCATCTGTCGGGCCTGATGCAACAGGCTGACCGGCAGCTGCAGCTCCAGTTAGAACAGAAACAGGGAAAGCTGAATACCCTGACGGCGTCTTTGCAGGCCTGAATCCGGCAGCCTCGTGCGCCGCGGATACGGCCAGCTCATGCAGCAGGGCAAGATCCTTACAGATATCCACAGCGTGTCGCAAGATTCGCCGCTGACGATACAAGTCGTCGACGGGACGATTACGACGGCTGTTAAAGAGGTGGACATATATGGCAAGAACGACTGATAAATTGAAGAGTTTTGAAAGCAATTATGAAAAATTGGAACAGCTCGTACAGGAACTGGATGCTCCAGATCTGACGCTGAAGCAGTCCCTCGATTATATGAAAGGCCATCAAATTATCCCAGTCCTGCGAAGGAGCCCTGGAATATGCCCGCCAGAAAGCGCAGGCCCTGGCCGACGTCCGGGACGATAAGGATGATAGCGGCGAAGAACCGATCGAAGGGGTGCTGGACTTATGACTTTCCAAGATTATCTGGCAGCGCAGCGGCAACGCGTCGATGATTACCTGGCCCAGGTATTGACGACAGAACAGCCGCGTTTTTCCAAGCTTTACGAAGCTATGAACTACAGCCTCCTGGCCGGCGGCAAGCGCATCCGTCCGGTCCTCCTGCTGGCGACAGTAGAAGCCCTGGGGCAGGATGCCGCACCTTATACGGGGCTGGCCTGTGCCCTGGAATGTATCCATACGTATTCGCTGATCCACGACGACCTGCCCTGCATGGATGATGACGATCTGCGCCGGGGCAAGCCGACGAATCATGTCGTCTACGGGGCGGGTCTGGCGACCCTGGCCGGTGACGGCCTGCTGACCTTTGCCTTCGAGCTCATGGCCAGCCAGAAAGGCATTGCACCGGATAAATTGAACCGCTGTATCGCCGTCATCGCAAAAGCGGCCGGCCCGGCCGGCATGGTCGGCGGCCAGGCTTTCGATTTGGCATCTGACGGAGACATGGCCATCGGTCGGGAGGGTATGGAACTCCTGCATCATTCCAAGACAGGCGTCATCTTCAAGGCCGCTATCGATATGGCCGCTATCGTCGCCGAGCTTCGCCGCAGCAAAGGCAGGCTTTGGATGCCTATGCATCGTACATGGGCCTGACCTTCCAGATTACCGACGATATCCTCGATGTCGTCGGCGACGAAGCCCTGCTGGGCAAACCCGTCGGCAGCGATGCCCGCAACGACAAGGCCACGTATGTGACTATCTTTTCCCTGGACGAAGCCCGGCGCATGGCCTGTGAAGCGGCAGATAAAGCGTCCAGGCCCTGGAACCGTTAGGGCCGAAAGCCTGGTTCCTCAAGGAATTGGTCGAACATCTGCTGGTTCGCGTTCATTAGTGTGAGAGGGGTATTACATTTATGCAGCATAAAGAACGATTAGACGTGCTTCTCGTCAGCCGCGGCTTGTCTGAGAGCCGGGAAAAGGCCAAGGCGACCATCATGGCCGGCCTGGTCTTCGTTGATAACCA
>ENA-OQEN01001109-OQEN01001109.1-human-gut-metagenome-genome-assembly--contig:-NODE-1109-length-10340-cov-3.767845_pt1 | contig 10340 bp, 12 predicted proteins | sample MGYA00242791_ERZ504627 | MGnify/ENA primary metagenome ERZ504627 (study PRJEB26092, sample SAMD00036316) | human gut metagenome | host: Homo sapiens | study: EMG produced TPA metagenomics assembly of...
GACAGCCTGATTAACAGTCAGGCTGTCGCAGGTTCGAATCCTGCTCGAGGAGCCAATGGCGCCATCGTCAAGCGGTTAAGACACCGCCCTTTCACGGCGGGTTCATGGGTTCGAATCCCATTGGCGTCACCATTCGGGCGATTAGCTCAGCTGGGAGAGCGCTTGCCTTACAAGCAAGATGTCAGCAGTTCGATCCTGTTATCGCCCACCATTTTCGAAGCATAGCTGCCGCAAGGCAGCTTTTTTTGTTCAGTAAAGCAGGGGGACGGACCATGAATACGGAGAAACGGCGCGAAATCCTGATGAAGCGCCTCAGGGAGGCCGAGCAGCCGCTGACAGGCACGAAGCTCGCGCGCGAGCTCGGTGTCAGCCGCCAGATCATCGTTGGCGACATCAGCATTCTGCGCGCAGAGGGAACGCAGATCTTTGCGACGCCACGCGGCTACATCATGCCGCAGGAAGCTGGCGACAAGTTCATCAAGGCGACGATTGTCTGCCGCCACGATGCGGCGGACATGGAAAAAGAGCTGCAGGCCGTCGTCGACAATGGCGGCTCCGTGCTCGACGTCATCGTCGAGCATCCCGTCTACGGCGCGATACGCGGCGACCTCTTCGTCGAGAGCCGCCGCGATGTCAGGCGTTTCCTGACGAAGATGCAGAAGTGCCAGGCCAATCCCCTGCTCGTCGTGACCGGCGGCATCCACATGCACACCATACGCGTGCCCGATGAAGAGGCTCTGGCTGCAATCCGGGCCGATCTAAAGCGCTTGGGCATTTTAGTGCATGAATCGTGTGAATGAATGATACAGCGTGTAATCCATAGGCGAACAATTGCAACGCTGGATGGATGTGTAGTATAATAGACACATTGATTCTACTGGGATTTCATGGAAGTCCCTGTGCTAAAAGGAGATGGGTGGTTGTGAAGGAACTGCTCAAGGAAATGCATGCCTGGATGGATGCGTATATGAAAACCTTCCATACCGATGATGAAGAAGTCATGCAGGGCATCAAGATCAAGGAAATCCACACGGGATACGTGACCTCGATTGCGGTACAGCTCGCGAAGCACTTGCAATTCTCGGAGCACGATGTCGAGCTTGCCGAGATCATGGGCCTGTTCCACGACGTCGGGCGCTTCCGCCAGTACAGCCTGTACAAGACGTTCAACGATGCGGTGTCAGAGGACCATGCGGACCTCGGTCTCAAGGTCCTGTCGGAGCTCGACTTCATGAAGAAGCTCGCGCCGGAGGATGAAGCGCTCGTGCGCTTTGCCATCGGTCGCCACAACAAGAAGGAGATCGGCCCAGCACCGAGTGAACGCGCGCTTGTCTTCGCGAAGCTCTTGCGCGATGCGGACAAGTTGATATCTACCGCGTGCTCTCGCCGTTTTTGGGGCCTGAGGGGGCAGACAAGCGCCGAAGTTCATTGCCTCGGATGCCAGCCAGCTCGTGAGCCCCGATTTCATCGAGGCGTTCCGGCTCGGCAGGCAGGCGGACTACCGCAAGCTGCGCACGCACGGCGACCGCAAGCTCGTGCGCCTGCTCTGGGTCTACGACATCAACTTCAGCTGGACGCTCTGCGAGATTGTCAAGCGCGGCTACATCGACCGCATCATCCACTACCTGCCGGACCAGCCGGGCATGGCAGAGGGCATCGCGCGCATGCGCGCGTACGTGGAGAAGCGCTGCCAGCAGCCGGATAATGTGACGATGGGATGATGGATAGAAGAGAAGGGTAAAGATAAGGAGAGAATTCAGATGGCAGAAAAGATCACGATGACGCCGAATTTCATTCAGAACATGATCGAAGAAGACCTCAAGAACGGCAAGTACACGGAGGGCATCCACACGCGCTTCCCACCGGAGCCAAATGGCTATCTGCACATCGGCCATGCCAAGTCGATCTGCCTGAATTTCGGCCTGGCCGAATACAACCACGGCCTCTGCAACCTGCGCTTTGACGACACGAATCCGACGAAGGAGGATACGGAGTACGTCGATTCCATCCAGGAGGACATCCGCTGGCTGGGCTTTAGCTGGGGCAATCGCAAGTTCTATGCGTCGGATTACTTTGACAAGCTCTACGACTTTGCGGTCACGCTGATCAAGAAGGGGCTTGCCTACGTCGATGACCTCTCGGCTGAGGAGATCAAGGCATATCGCGGCACGCTGACGGGGCCGGGCAAGGAGAGCCCGTACCGCAACCGCAGCGTCGAGGAGAATCTCGATCTCTTCGCACGCATGAAGGCGGGTGAGTTCGCCGATGGCGAGAAGGTACTGCGCGCAAAGATCGACATGCTTCGCCGAACCTCGTCATGCGCGACACGGTCATCTACCGCATTGCACATACCAAGCATCACCGCACGGGCGACAAGTGGTGCATCTACCCGATGTACGATTTCGCGCATCCGCTGTCCGATGCCATCGAGGGCATCACGCATTCGGTCTGCACGCTCGAGTTCGAGGAGCACCGCCCGTTCTACGACTGGCTGCTCGACTCGCTTGACTTTGATCCGAATACGCGCCCACGCCAGATCGAGTTCGCTCGCCTCAACCTCACGAACACGGTCACGAGCAAACGAAAGCTGCGCCAGCTCGTCGAAGAGGGCTATGTGCGCGGTTGGGACGATCCTCGCATGCCGACCATCTCGGGCCTGCGCCGCCGCGGCTACACGCCGGCTTCCATCCGCAATTTCTGCAGGGAGATCGGCGTCGCGAAGGCAGACAGCATCGTCGACGTCTCCATGCTCGAGCATGAGTCCGCGCTGACCTCAACGAGAATGCCGACCGCGTCATGGCCGTGCTGCACCCGCTGAAGGTCGTCATCACGAACTACCCCGAGGACAAAGAGGAGTGGCTGCTCGCGGACAACAATCCGGTGCACGGCGGCCACCGCTTCGTGCCGTTCTCGCGCACGCTCTACATCGAGCAGGAGGACTTCATGGAAGAGCCGCCCAAGAAGTACTTCCGCCTCAAGCCGGGCGGAGAGGTGCGCCTCAAGCACGCCTACATTATCAAGTGCGAGGAAGTCATCAAGGACGAGGCGGGCCATGTCGTAGAGCTCCGCTGCACGGCAGACCTCGATTCCAAGACGGGCGGCAAGACGGCCGGTCGCAAGGTCAAGGGGACAATCCACTGGGTAGCCGAGAAGACGGCGCTCAAGGCGGAGGTGCGCCTCTACGACTACCTCATCGAGACGGACGAGAGTGGCAACGTGCCGAAGGACTTCATCGCAGCGCTCAACAAGGACTCGCTGGAAACCATCGATAACGCGCTCGTAGAGCCGTCCGTGAAGCTCACGGCTGCTGGCACGCATTATCAGTTCCTGCGTGTCGGTTACTTCGTCGTTGACCCGGATACGACGCCGGATCACCTCGTGTTCAACCGCGTTGTCGGGCTACGCGACAGCTGGGCAAAAGTCAACAAGTAATCCCGTATCCTTAGAAGGTGAACGCATGTCAAAGATACCCAAGAACCTGTCCGATAAGGACATGTTCAAAGACTATGTAGAAGATACATCGATAGAAGACCGCTTCCGCGCGGCAGAGAAGAAGGCAGAGAAGAAGAAGCAGGAATCTCTTGAGGCACCTGCTGACTTCCTGCGCGCCGGCTTTACGCCGCAGCTCACGGAGGAACTCGCCAGAGCGCTCTTGCAGCTCAAGATGGAGCTCTACCGCGAGGACGTCAAGAATTATACTTTCCAGATCAAGCGCGAAGGGGAGAAAATCGTGCTGATCCCGAAATATAAGAAATAAAAGGGAAGTTTTTTACAGGGAAAGAAGTGGATTCTATTGGTTAGCACAACGACGGTAGCGGTCGTCATCTTTGTGGCCGCTTACGCGTTGATCATCACGGAAAAAGTTCATCGCACGATCGTCGGCATCGTCGGTGCCATGCTCATGATCCTGTTTGGCGTGCTCGATCAGGAGACGGCCATCCGTCACATCGATTTCAACACGCTGGGGCTCTTGATGGGCATGATGATCATCGTCAACATTACGAGTGAGACGGGACTCTTCAACTTCCTGGCCATCTGGTCGGCCAAGAAGGTCAAGGCGCGCCCGATTTCCCTGCTCGTCGCGCTCTCGGCGCTGACGATGGTCTGCTCGGCCTTCCTCGACAATGTCACGACGGTCCTGCTGACCGTGCCAATCACGTTCAGCATCACGGCGCAGCTCAAGGTCGATGTCAAGCCGTACCTGATCTCGCAGATCCTGGCTTCGAACATCGGCGGCACGGCGACGCTGATTGGCGATCCGCCGAACATCATGATCGGCAGCGCCGTCGGCCTGAACTTCATGGACTTCCTGGCGAATCTCTCAGGCATCGCGCTCCTGATCTTCCTTGTCGTAGAGCTCGTGCTCATCGCAATCTACGGCAAGGAGCTTCACACGCGGCCGGATCTCCAGGAGAAGGTCATGCGGCTCAACGTCAAGAGCCAGATCGCCAATCCGAAGCTGCTGAAGAAATGCCTCTTCGTCATTGCGCTGACCATAGGCCTCTTCGTCGTGCACGGCTATCTCGGATTGCAGACCGCGACGGCTGCACTCTCAGGTGCTGGCCTCTTGCTGCTCATCACTTACACGCGCAATGAGGGAATGATCACGAAAGTCCTCTCGAAGATTGAGTGGACGGCCATCTTCTTCTTTGCCGGTCTCTTTGTCCTCGTCGGTGCGCTCGTCGAGACGGGCGTCATCAAGGTGCTCGCGGCGGAGGCTATCAAGCTCACGAACGGCAGTGTCAATGCGACGGCCATGCTGATTCTCTGGATGAGCGCCTTCGCTTCGGCCTTCATCGACAACATCCCGTTCGTCGCGACGCTGATCCCGCTGATTCAGGACATGGGTCAGATGGGCCTCTCGAATCTCGACCCGATGTGGTGGTCGCTGGCCCTCGGTGCCTGCCTCGGCGGCAACGGCACGTTGATTGGTGCGAGTGCGAACGTCGTCGTCGCTTCAATGGCGGCACAGCGCGGCAAACAGATCTCCTTCCTGGGCTTCATGAAGATTGCCTTCCCCATCATGATCATGACGATCGCAATCTCGAGTGTCTATGTCTGGCTCCGCTATCTGATCTGACATTTGCTGAGTTATGCACAAATCCCCACCATCCTGCTGTAGATGGTGGGGATTTCTTTATGGTCGTATGTCTGCACGATGCGGTAGCCAGGCAATCAGATCTTGCTCTTGCCGACCTTGTCGAACGTCTCGAGGATCGAGGCTTCTGGCATGCGGTCGAGCCAGCTGACGACCCAGATGGCGAGCGCAGAGAACAGGAAGCCCGGCACAATCTCGTAGAGGCCGAGGAAGGCATACTGCTTCCAGACGAGGACGGTAACGCCGCCGACGATGATGCCGGCGAGCACGCCGTACTTCGTCGTGTGGCGCCAGAAGAGGCTCATGAGCAGAGCGGGGCCGAAGGCAGCGCCGAAGCCTGCCCAGGCGTAGGAGACCATGTCGAGGATGAAGTTGTTCGGGTTCAGTCCGAGGAAGATCGCGAGGCTCGCGATGACGAGGACACTCGCGCGTGAGATCCAGACGAGTTCCTTCTGCTCGGCGTCCTTGCGCAGCAGCGTGCGGTAGAAGTCCTGCGCAAACGCAGAGGCCGCGACGAGGAGCTGTGAGGAGGCCGTGCTCATGATGGCCGCGAGGACAGCCGAGAGGATGAGGCCCGTGGCAATCGGCGGGAAGAGTTCGTTCGTCATAACGAGGAAGACCGTCTCAGAGGCCGTTCCCTCGAGCGGCGTCGTCAGGTAGACACGGCCGACCATGCCGACGGCGACGGCTGCGGCGAGGGAGAGGATGACCCAGGTCATCGCGATGTGCGTGGCCTGTTTGACTTCCTTCGACGTGCGGATGGCCATGAAGCGCACGAGGATGTGCGGCTGGCCGAAGTAGCCGATGCCCCAGGCGAGCAGCGAGATGAGCTCGATGGCGTTCATCATGGAGCGTCCGGCTTCGTCAGCGGCTCGAGCATCGTGCTCTGCACCTGCGAGATGGCTGCGAGCGTTGATTCGAAGCCACCGCACTGCATTGCGCCGCAGATCGGCACGACCAGGATGGCAAAGAACATCATGACGCCCTGGATGAAGTCCGTGCGCGAGACGGCGAGGAAGCCGCCGACGAGCGTGTAGAAGACGACGGAGCCAGCGCCGATGAAGATGGCGTACTGGTAGGGAATGCCGAAGACCGTCTCGAAGAGGCGGCCGGCCGAGACGAAGCCCGACGAGGTGTAGATGACGAAGAAGATCAGGATGAAGATGGCCGGCACGATGCGCAGCAGGCCGCTCTTGTCGTGGTAGCGGTTCTGCAGGAACTCCGGCAGCGTCAGCGAGTTGTTGGCGAGCTCCGTATACTTGCGCAAGCGCGCGGCGACGAAGTGCCAGTTGGCCCAGGTGCCGATGGCGATGCCGACGCAATCCAGCCAGCGTTGAGGCCGGCGAGGTAGGCGTAGCCCGGCACGCCCATGAGCATCCAGCCGCTCATATCGGAAGCTTCGGCGGAGAGCGAGGTGACCCAGGCGCCGAGCTTGCGGTTGCCGAGGAAGTAGTCGCTCATATTGCGTGTGCGGCGGTAGTAATACACGCCGATGGCCATCATGAACCCGATGTAGAGCACAAAGGTATTGATGATGGCAAGATCATGAGTCAAAATGAATCCCCCATTTCTTTCTCTAGCGAAATAAGTGTACAAGAATAGTTCAATTATATGGGAAAGAGGCTCTATAGCGCAATACCTATTTATATAGAAGGTATAGAAATCCGGCATTGTGTGCATTTTTTGTTGGGAATCGATAAAAAACACTTGCAATCGCATGGCATATCCCGTATAATACATAAGGTTTGGAACGCAGGGGATTCGCGCAAGACAGGACGAAGTCAGCTGCGCTCTTTTGCTGTGCAAAGAGTTCGATTTGTGTATGGGTGCATATAGGAGCATATTAGGAGGCTTTTCCATGAAAAAATACGATGTAGCGATCGTCGGCGGTGGTCCGGCCGGCGTCATGGCGGCTTACGAGCTGGTCGAGAAGAAACCGGGGCTGCGTGTCATCGTCTTCGAGAGTGGCAAGGACATCTACCATCGCGTCTGCCCAATCTCGGCGGGCAAGGTCAAGAGCTGTATCGGCTGCAAGCCCTGCAGCATCATGCGCGGTTTCGGCGGTGCCGGTGCGTTCTCGGATGGCAAGTACAACTTCACGACGAAGTTCGGCGGCTGGCTCAACGAGTATCTGCCGGATGAGGAGGTCATGGAACTCATCGACTATGTCGACAAGATCAACATGAAGCACGGAGCGCCGTCGCAGGTCTTCTCGACGAAGAACTCGGACATCGGCCGCTTAGCCCTGCAGCACGACCTGCACCTCCTGAGTGCCAGCGTGCGCCATCTCGGCACGGAGAACAACCTGCGCATGCTCGAGCAGACGTATGAGTATCTCAAGGAGAAGGTGGAGTTTCGCTTTGAGTGTCCTGTCGCCCACATCGAGTCGGACGGTCAGGGTGATAATCAGCTCGAGCTCGCGAGCGGCGAGAAGATCGAGGCGGACTTCCTCGTCATCGCGCCGGGCCGCGCGGGCGCAGAGTGGTTCTCGAATGAGTGCAACCGCCTCGGCATCGAGCAGGAAAACAACCGCGTCGATGTCGGTGTGCGCGTCGAGGTGCCGGATGAGGTCTGGAACGACATCACGAGCCAGGTCTACGAGGCGAAGCTGCTCTACCGCACGAAGCAGTACGGCGACTTCGTGCGCACGTTCTGCATGAATCCGCACGGTCACGTCGTCATGGAGAACACGGACGGCATCGTGACGGTCAATGGCCACTCTTACAGCGATCCGAAGCTCCAGAGTCACAACACGAACTTTGCGCTGCTCGTCTCCAATCACTTCACGGAGCCTTTTAAGGCGCCGCATCAGTATGGCAAGCGCATCGCCTCGTTCTCGAACATGCTCGGCGGCGGCATCATCGTGCAGCGCTACGGCGACCTCATCAAGGGGCGCCGCACGAATGCGCACCGCATGAGCAAGAGCTTCACGAAGCCGACTCTCGCGGCGACGCCGGGTGACCTTTCGCTCGTGCTGCCGAAGCGCCATCTCGACAACATCATCGAGATGATCCAGCGCTCAACTACGTAGCGCCCGGCATGACGAACGACGATACGCTGCTCTACGGCGTCGAGGTCAAGTTCTACAGCGCCCGCGTCGTCCTGACAAACCAGCTCGAGACGAAGCTGCGCAACGTCTTCGCGACGGGCGACGGCGCCGGCGTCACGCGCGGCCTCTCGCAGGCCGGTGCCAGCGGTGTCTACGTGGCGCGCCAGATTCTCTCGCGCATGTGACAGAGCCGCGAGGTTGATGCGGATATATGCCAGGAAGTCACGCCTCAGGCGGCTTCCTGGCATAAAATTTTAGTTGGCAAGGCTCGACGGTTTGGTCTATAATAATATACAATGTATAGAAAGGGGCAGGCGGATGAGTGAGAAGAAACCGGTCATCGTGAAGGTCAGGGGCTCCTGGCAGGATGCGCAGGGGCAGCAGGACAGCATCCGCACCGTAGCGAAGGGCCATCATTACTTCCATCGCGGCAAGCACTACGTGATCTACGAGGATGAGAGCGTGCAGGAAGGGGCGAAGGTATCGACCGTCCTCAAGATTGGCGGCGGCATGATGACGCTCTTGCGCAAGGGAATCCTGGAGCAGGAACAGCGCTTCGAGAAGGGGCGTGAGCATACGAGCATCTACCGCACGCCGTACGGCAACATCGACCTCTCCGTCCGCACGGAAGCGCTGACGGTCGACTACGGCGAGGTGACGGGACGCATCGACGTCCGCTACGGGCTCTGGGTCAACGGAGCTTTCCAGAGCCAGAATCGCCTGCACATCGAGGTCGAGGAAGACCGCGGCGCGTGAGGCGGAGAATATCAGATTGTTTGCGTGCATGACGGCAGAGCCCGTGCACTTGGGATAGGAGGAACACTTTTGGAAATCAAAGACATATTGACAGAGGCCATTGAACAGGCCGCCAAGGCTGCCATCCGCGACGGTGCGCTGCCAGAGGGCGAGCTCCCGCAGATCGTCCTCGAGGTGCCGCCAACGAAAGAGTTCGGCGACTTCGCGACGAACTTCGCTATGCAGTCGGCCCGCGTCTTCCACCGGAATCCACGCCAGATTGCTGAGGAACTCGCCAAGCGCATCGAGGGCGACTGGCTCGATCACACGCAGATCGCAGGCCCGGGCTTCCTGAACTTCTACCTCAAGGGCAATGTGCTCTACGATTCGTTCCAGAAGATCCTGGAGGCAGGCGAGTCCTTCGGCAACCTGCCGAAGCTCGACCATCCGAAAATCCAGGTCGAGTACGTCAGCGCCAATCCGACGGGCCTGCTGCACGTCGGCCACGGCCGCGGCGCGGCAGCCGGCTCGGCACTCGTCAACCTGCTGCGCGCAGCGGGCTATCCAGTCGAGAGCGAGTACTACATCAACGATGCCGGCAACCAGATGAACAACCTCGCGCGCTCGGTCAATGCGCGCTACCTCGAGCTGCTCGGCAAAGAGGTCACGTTCCCCGAGGACGGCTACCATGGCCAGGACATCATCGACACGGCGCAGCGCATCATCGACCGCGATGGTGAAAAGTACCTCGCACTCAGTGAAGAAGAGCGCCTTGCCATCTTCAAGGACCTCGCCTACCACGAGAAGCTGGCCATCCTCAAGGAGGACCTCGAGCGCTTCCACGTGACGTTCGACAACTGGTTCAGCGAGCGCACGCTCCATCCGGACGCCGTGCGCAAGGTCGTCGAGATCCTCAAGGAGAAGGGCGATATCTACGAGAAGGAGGGCGCGCTCTGGCTCAAGTCGACGGCTTACGGCGACGACAAGGACCGCGTCGTCATCCGCGACAACGGCGTGCCGACGTATCTCGCAGCCGACATCGCCTACCACCACAATAAGTACGAGCGCGGCTTCGACCGCCTCATCAACATCTGGGGTGCCGACCATCACGGCTACGTCTGCCGCGTCAAGGCTGCCATGCAGGCGCTCGGCCATGACCCGGAGAAGCTCACCGTGCTGCTCTTGCAGATGGTCAGCCTCTACCGCGGCGGCGAGCTCGTCAAGATGAGCAAGCGCACGGGCCAGAGCGTCACGCTCAACGAGCTCATGGAAGAGGTCGGCACGGATGCCGCGCGCTACTTCTTCCTCATGCGCTCACTCGACAGCCAGCTCGACTTTGACCTCGACCTCGCGAAGAAGAAGTCGAACGACAATCCGGTCTACTACATCCAGTACGCGCACGCCCGCATCTGCAGCATCTTCCGCCAGGCGGAGGAGACGAAGCTCGCGCTCGGCGAG
>ENA-OQEN01001110-OQEN01001110.1-human-gut-metagenome-genome-assembly--contig:-NODE-1110-length-10339-cov-3.021641_pt1 | contig 10339 bp, 14 predicted proteins | sample MGYA00242791_ERZ504627 | MGnify/ENA primary metagenome ERZ504627 (study PRJEB26092, sample SAMD00036316) | human gut metagenome | host: Homo sapiens | study: EMG produced TPA metagenomics assembly of...
CAGACGTCGACGATGATGACCTATTCGCGACGACCGATATTTTGATTTCGTTCGCACACGCGATCTGCAATTCCCGCTGGCGCATTTATATAATCATGATCCAATCTATGGAAATACGGTAAAATCCCCGCGCACCAAAAAAACCATTCAGGCGACCACGGATGAGTTTCGCAAATTCCTCTATCAGCTTGCGGCGCGCGGCACCTCCTTCTGGGAGCTGTATTTCAGCTACAATATGCTGGATGAGGAGAAATGGCAGGTTTGTGCCGAGCTGCTCCGTTGGGCGGAGGAGAATTTCCACATTCTGCGCAACGCGAAGCTCATCGGCAGAACGCCTGCCGGCGGCGATGTTTACGGCTACTCCGCCTGGGATGGCGGGGAGGGGATCGTCTCCCTGCGCAACCCGGCAAATTTTGCGCAGGATTATGAAATCACGCTGGATCGGCTGATCGGCGTTAAGGAGGGCGTAAAAGATCTCGTCTGCCTGCAAGTGCTCCCCTACGCGGCGAAGCCGGATGGAAAAACCTATCAATACGGCGGTCGGGTAAAGCTGACTCTCGCCCCGCACGAGGTGCGAATTCTGCGTTTCGGCGCGCCGGATCGCCAACCTGCCGCACTGCATACGGCGAAAACGATTTCTGATCGCGTGGTCAGCCTGTGTTTTGATAAGCGCGTCAGCATTGGGGAGGCGAAGGTGCTGTTAAACGGCGTACAGGCGGAGCTTACGCTCTGCGCGGATTACCACACGGTGCTCGCATCGTGCCAAGAGGCCTTTGTTCCCAATGAGGCTGTGGAGATAGCCGTGAGTTTGATAGATTGTGCGGGCAATCAGGTGTATGAAACGGCACGGGTGACGGCTTACCCGAACGATGTGATTTTTCACACGCAGGCGGCTTCAGGGAAAGAATTGGCGCAACGCGGCGTGGAAGGAAGAGGAGATTTCACTTTGACCTTCCCGATTGCCATACGGGAGGCAGACGCATTGCTCGTGACGCAGGAGGCGCGTTTGTAGCCTCTATTGACGCAAATGGGAAGCTATGCTTTGCAGCCGGCGGCGTGTCCGTCACCTCCACGCGGGCTGTAAATGACGGCAAACAACGCAGCGTTGCCGCCGTCCGCGAGAAAAACGGGATGCTGAAACTGTATCTGGACGGCGCGCTGGATGCATCTGCCTATTGTGCGGAACAGATTAATGAAACGCTTCCCGCCGGCCCGGTGAAGGCGGAGAAGCTCGCTGGCGGAGAGGTACGCCTCCTGAATCGTGCGCTTGCCTTTGATGAGGTTGCAAAATAAACAATCGAATAAAAAGGCCGCGCATGGCTGTGAAGCCATGGCGCGCGGCTTTCTTCAATTCAACGAGTTGTATGGAGCGATTGGAAGTGCTCCGCCTGCGCTTTGATCACCGGCCCGAATCCGGGCGGAATCCGGTCAAAAGGCTTGCGGGTCTGAAGAGACTTACCATTCCTTCGATCCATCGAGTTGTCGCTCCAAGTGGTAATATTGGTCAATGCGGGTTTGACAAACGATTGGATGTAAATATCCTGTAAGCCGTCCGACCCGTTGAGATCATAACCGGGGAACCGGGGCGTTTTTTCCTCCATAAATTGCTCCCGTAGCTCAAAAATATCGAGCGGGCGGCCTGTTTCATCCAGAAAATAGGTGCGGCAGGAAGGATCGAACACGACCCATTTTTCCAGTTCCCGTGCATACATCTGTACCATCAGGTGACAAGGCTGATTCTTCCCCTTCTCTTTCTGCGCGATTAGGCGACTGGGTAAGCCTTTTTCTGTAGAGCCAGCAGGCAGTCCGCCATGGCGATAGCTTTGAAGCGGCAGTTGATCGCATTGCGGAAGGGTTTGTCATATCCATATGCGAGGATTGCCGGCGTGCGGTCGGGGATCAAACGGAACTGTAATCCACAATAATGGGTATGCGCGGAGAGCCAATCCATCACGCGCAGCGCCGTGTGGAAATCGTCCGCGCCCTGTGCGCAGTCCTGCAAAGGATATTGCCTTAGCAAAAGCGGATAATCCTCCATCCATTGGTAAAGCCCGCTTTCGTCCGCCTCCTCCAGTTTGTCAATCGCGCCGATTTGAAGCGCGGGGAATCTGCTTAAATCTGTTTTTTCCAAAAAATAATAGTAGGCCTGCGGGCTTTTCAGATAACTCCGGTATTTGTTGAACCAGTACATCATAACCCTCCTTTTTCTATGATTATCCTCCTTGATATTAAATTTGTCAATATATATATTACAATAATGATGTATATGATTTAATATTTTATAATTTTTTGTCAAATTTTATTCTTTATTCAATTAATATTTTAATGTGCAACACAGGGCAAGCGCATGGCTTCCTGAATCGCAGGCTTTGCATAATCAACGGTTGAAAAGCATATAGATTTTTTGTGCAGAGGAGGGATGCTATGGCTTTTTCAGACCGCGAGCTTCTGGCCCGCCTGATCCAGTGTGAGGCAGGGGGCGAGGGCGACGCGGGCATGCGCGGCGTGGCCGGCGTGATCATGAACCGAGTCAACGCGCCGGGCGGGGAATATCTGCGCGTCGGTCAGGGCAGCATCCGGAATATTATTTTTCAGCCCGGTCAGTTACCTGTGTGCAGGAATTTGTGGGGGACGGCCAAATCTGCAAAACATCTACAATATGCGCCCGGAGGCTATCCATTATGAAATCGCGGATTGGGCGATCGCGGGCCAACGGCTGTATAACGTAGGCCAGGCGCTGTGGTTTTTCAACCCATATTCCCCAAATTGTCAGACCTATTTCCCAAGCAATGTCGGCATTTTCACCGCCAGGATCAATGAGCACTGCTTTTATAACCCTACAGATGCCTATTTTCAAACTTGACCTCTCGATTACCTTGAAAACAGTCAAAGGAGTGTTAGAATGGACGGTAACAACAACACGTTTGCCCAAACCCCTGCCAATGGTAACGACCTCCATCTTAACCCGGCCGCACAGGCGGGGCTGACGGAGGAGCAGATCGAAAACCCGCAGACTGGACGCGAATACTATCTCGACTCGCTCGCGGCAATTCTACAGGAAAACATTGGCCAGCCGGTCACTTGCGAATTCCTCATCGGCACCAACAATATTGTCCGGCGTGACGGCGTGCTCTATTCCGCCGGCGTAAATTTTGTCACCTTGTATCAGCCCAACGAAGGCCGTTATGTTGTATGTGACGTATATTCGTTAAAATTTATCACCTTCTATGAGCCGCGCAATGGTGGCAATCCAACAATGCGGTTCGACAGCCAGGGAAGGCCGGTCTCCGGCAGCAATATGATGCAGAATAATGCGCCGAATGCCTTCCCCAATATGAGCCCGAACAACCGGAGCAGCTTTTAAGCGCGCCACGAAATCATGCATAGCGGCCCCGCTGACGCCAGGCGGGGTTTCTTTTTTTGGAAAGGACTTGACTTTTCAAGTATATTGTATATAATCAATATATACAATATTGGAGGTGAGACGATACTTTGGACATTCTCATCAGCAATGCGAGTGGGAAGCCGATCTATGACCAGATTGCTTCACAGATTAAAAATCTGATTATCAGCGGCCAACTCGCGCAAGGGGACAGCCTCCCCTCCATGCGGCTGCTGGCGCAGGAGCTTCGCATCAGCGTTATTACGACAAAGCGCGCGTATGAAGAACTGGAGCGCGACGGCTTTATTGAAACGTTTCCCGGCAAAGGCAGCTTTGTAGCGCGCAGGAATATGGAATTTATCCGGGAGGAGCAATTGAAAAAGGCAGAGGCTCATTTGCAGCAGGCGGTCGAGCTTGCGCACAGCAGCGGGATCACGCTCGAGGAGCTTCTGGAGATCGTCCGGCTGCAATATGGAGAATAAACGCAGCGGTATACTTCCACGCGGAAAGGAATGGTCACAATGATAAACGAGTGCATTCGCGTTTCAAATTTGTGCAAGGATTATGGCTCTTTTCAGCTAAAAAATGTCAGCTTCAACCTGCCGCAGGGCTGCATCATGGGCCTGATTGGAGAAAATGGCGCGGGCAAAAGCACCACGCTCAAGTTGCTTTTGAACCTGCTGAAAAAGGATGGCGGGGAGATCGCCCTGTTCGGCTTGGACCCGGCAAAGCAGGAGCACAAAATTAAGGAGCAGATCGGCGTAGTGTTCGATGAAAATTTCTTTCACGATGTGCTGCGTGCAAAGGATATCCCTCGATTATGCGCCGATTTATGCCAATTGGGATGATCGGCTCTATGATTCGCTCTGCGCGCGATTCAGCTGCCTGCTGAAAAACGGATCAAGGAATATTCCCGCGGCATGAAGATGAAGCTCGCCATTGCGGCGGCTATGGCGCATCACCCGCGCCTGCTGCTGCTTGACGAAGCGACCAGCGGCCTTGACCCCATCGTGCGCAACGAGATTCTCGACCTATTTCAGGAGTTTATCCAGGATGAGCGCAATTCCATTTTGCTCTCAACCCACATCACCAGCGACCTGGAGCGCGTGGCGGATTATATCACATTTCTCCATCAGGGGCGGGTTCTGATGAGCAACTCAAAAGACGAGCTGCTGCTTTCTCACCGCGTTCTGCGCTGTGGGTTGGATCGTTTTGCTTTCCTCAACCAAAGCGACGTGCTCGGCTTCCGGAAGAGCGGCGTTGGCGTAGAGGCGCTCGTAAGGTATGATTCGACACGGCCGCACGCTTATGACGGTTGTGTGCTTGATCCGGCAACGCTGGAGGATATCATGCTCTTTTCAATCAAAGGGGAAGGGCGGGGCAGCAAAATGTAACCTTGCGCCCTCCGCCTTCTGGCGCAACGGCAACCTCAAAACGCTCGAAGTGTTAGCCGCGCCAAAACCAACCGCGCCTTTCCGTGAGATGGCGCAAGAAAGGAATGGTCATAAATAATGAAAGGCTTATTGATCAAGGATTTTCTGCTGCTCCGTTCTTATGGCAAATCGCTTTTGCTGATGTTCCTTCTGTTTTTGATCATCGGGGCGACGTCGGGCCCCGCGTTTATCGTGGGCATTGTTATGATTGAATCTGTGATGCTTGCCGTGAGCACGTTTTCCTATGACGATATGGCAAAGTGGAATTCCTATATGCTGCTATGCCGGTTTCGCGGAAAACAGCTGTGCGGGAGAAATATGCGCTTGCTTTTCTGCTGAGCCTGATCGGGATTGTGTTGTCAATTGCGGCCGGCATTGCAGCCGGTGCGCTCCGGGGCAATATTGATTGAAAGAGGTAGCCGCGACAGTCGGCGGATGCTTTATCGCCGCGTGCCTGTATGTATCGGTTATGATCCCAATGACCTATCGGTTCGGCGCTGAAAAATGCGTTTTTGCTGCTTGCCGTTTTTTTCGTCCTGTTTTTTGTTGTGTTCGGCGGATATGTGTTTTTAAAAAAATCCGCCCCCGGCGCGTTGGAGGCCCTTGCGCGGGCCTGGCCGATATTCCTGCCGCTGGTCGCTGCTGCGATTGCCGTTTCCTATTTGATTTCGGTGCGCATCTTTCTGAAAAAAGAAATTTAAAACAGCAAATCAAAACCAACTAGTTTACTAGTGGTTTTGATTTTACATTTTTTCTCATAAACAATAAAGTTTTTTCTTTTGCTTGCATTATGTTACCTTATCCCTCTTTTCAAACTCATTAATTAGCTCTTTTGAAAGTGAATCGTCGGGATTCTCCTGTAACACGGATAATGCATATTCATAAAGTAATCCTTCGCTTATAGGAGAGTCGGGACAGTGAAAAAATATATAGACTGCAAACGACTTTATTGGTGTAAATGCGGGAAAAAGAGAAAGAGTGCGATTGATATGCCAATTAATCAATGTATAAATATCATCTAATAATGGTTCACCAAATGCAAGCAAATTACAAACAGCTAGATGTTTTTCCGGTGTTTCTTCTTTAGAAATGGAATACATTAAAAAACAATAGTATTGCATGGAATCAGCTTTTGGAAAGGCTTTTTGCAAATTTTCATATGAGTAGACAAAGTTATCCGTTGCTAAAACCTCGTATACTTCAGCATACAATCTTTCTTTTATCATCTTATCTAATGATTTCATTTTCTCACCCACGCATTTCCTACATTAAATACTTTGTCCTTTAGATATCCTGTTACCTCAATGATTTTCCCTCTATATCTCCATATTATATGAACAACCCCTTTGTTATCCATTCGCCATTCTCCTTTTCTAATTGCCTGATTAATAAGATTTGTTATATTTGCAGTCGTAACTTTTGGAAGAACCTTATTCCATAAGTGCTTCGAAACATTCATATGTTTATTCATTTTAAATGTGCTGATTTTTGCAACACTTTTGTAGCTTAAGCGTAATATGCCAGCTATTTTTACACTAAATGTAGACCACGCTCTTGCAACATATGGACCGACAAAATAGCCGATTGTCGCAGCGGAAGCCGTAATTATAGCAGACAAGCCCCAAATGAAAGTGTTTCTTTTCCATCCTCTTAACCCAATACGATCCGCAAGCCATCTCGTCAGGAAATATCCGCCGACCGCTCCAATGACACCACCAATAACAGCGCCTATTACATTAGCGGCAATTGTCCCAGACTGATCCACCATATTGACGGGATTGTTTTTACAGTAAGCAAATAGATTCGCACTCACTGGATTCTCTTGAGAAACATTGAGCACTTCCGCAACATCCGCATTGATAAACCTGCCCCACTCCGGGTTGTAATACCGCGACTGGAGATAATACAGCCCCGTCTCCGCATCGTAGTAATACCCACGGTACGTGCAGGGGTTCAGCTTCTGGAGCGTCGCGTCGCCCGTCATGGACACGATCTGGCCGTATGCGTCGTACACATAGGATACCTTCTCCGCTCCCGTTTTGTCAACGATGGCGAGCACGTCGCCCTGCGTATTTCACCTAAAGTCTAATGCATAAAAACTGGCGCTTCCCATTGCTAAATTACCATGAGAAGCGCTCGATTATTATTTTCCCTTAATCCAGCAAATTCTCAAATTTTTTAATGGTTTCAGCAAGTTTCTTTTGAAACGTCGTTTCGTCAATAAAGAAATCGTTTGTTAGAATATCCTCCTGAAAAGGAGAAAAACGCTCTGCCAACTTGCATATTGATTCTAGTAAAGCAAATTCGCATTCTTGTAAATTCTTTTTATCAAGGTCTATGTTATAAACTTGAGTATATTCATTGCAAAATGCCCTTGTAGAATATTTTCCTTTCAAATAGTTTGTAATTAAATAATAGAGTTTTTCTTTTGCTTTCATATAATCACCTATCTGTAATATTTAAAATGCAGGATCATTCTTTTAGACCAATCATATAAAACTTCAAGTTTGTACTTTTTACCATTTTTCCACATATTCTGTTGTATACATAATAGCCTTTGAGCCTCTGGTATCTCTTGCAGCTTTCCATATTTAATTGCCTTTTCTAACATTTGAATTGGAACTTTTCTAGCTGCTTCACTCATATGCTTTTTAGCAGCGTGGGAAAAAGATAATTGACGAATGTTAACAAGTCGAAACATTTTGCTGACTTCAAAGGGGATTTTTTTCACTGCTAAAGATCCCCTTGCAACTGCTGTTTGAAGAACTGGCTGAACTGCTCTCCATATAACTGGGCCAGCAAACCAACCGGCTACAGCAACTAGCGCCGCTGAACCGCCAAGTACAAGCCTCCTTCTCCATCCTGATAGTTTAAAATAATTGGCTATTGCTCGGCCAATAAGCGCGCCCGCCCCAGCTCCTACTAAAGCACCAATAATATTTGCGGGTGTAATCATCCCAGATACTTCAGTATTATTAATCGGATTATTATTACAATATAAAAACAAATTCCCATTAACAGCGCTACTTTTACTTAGTTGCATAACCTCCGTTTTATCCGCATTGATAAACCTGCCCCACTCCGGGTTGTAATACCGCGACTGAAGATAATACAGCCCCGTCTCCGCATCGTAATAATACCCGCGGCACGTGCAGGGGTTCAGCTTCTGAAGCGTCGCGTCGCCCGTCATGGACACGATCTGGCCGTATGCGTCGTACACATAGGATACCTTCTCCGCTCCCGTTTTGTCAACGATAGCGAGCACGTCGCCCTGTAAGTTCTTCACATAGTAATAGCTTGCCGTATCGTTGACCGTGAAGCCTACCGGCTCGTCGTTTGCGTCGTACAGAATTCTGACCGCATCGTTTCCAACCTTCTGCCCGACAAGCTTCGATTCATTCCAGAGGTATTCATACACGGTTGACGCGCCGCTTTGCGTGACTGTCTTTTTCGTGCGCAGGCCGTCCGCGTTGTACTGGTAAGCAACGTCCGTTCCGCTCTTGCTCATTGAGGCGAGCTGCCGCCCGGCCTCCCAGGTGAACGCCCAGCCATTGTAGCTCGTCGGGTTGCCCACGTTGTCATATTGAATTCGCTTTGCGTCGTAATACGTGAGCTGATCCTTCCATGTGCTGTCATACGAATACAGCCACGTCCGCTTTAAGAGCAGCGGCGTTCCCGTTGTGTATTTGTAATTTGTCCGGCTGACGAGGTTGCCGCCTTCGTTATATACATACACCACCGTCAGGTCCTGCACCTTATCATCCACGCGCGTGAGCTGGTTTGCAGCATCGTAATGGTAGGTATACAGGAGCGTTGAGCCGCCGTCGTTATTGACTTGATGCACGGTTTTGATATTGCCGTTGCCGTCATAGGTGTAGGAAAAATCCTTGGTTGCAGACGTGTTCGCGCCGGTTTTGATCGCGTTGCGCAGGATATTCACGCGGTCGCTCGTCTGCGCGGCGGAGGCGGACTTGTATTCATAGCTCGTGCTGACGCCGCCTGTCACCGCTGTGCCGTTTTTCGCAAGCACGCTCTTTTCCAGCGTGCGGCCGAAATAATCCGTCTTTTCCGAGAGGGCAGTGGCGGTTCCGGGGCTTGTGACCGTGCCGGATTTCACAGTCTGGCCTGTGGACTGCGTGTAGCTATCGTCGTTTGTTTTTCTGGTATAGGTTTTGCCAAAGGCGGTTTCCGTTACGCTCCCGTCATCCGCTGTAACGCTGGAGTAGACAAGGCTGTTATCGGAGAGCTTGCGCACCTCCATGCGGTCGCCGTCCAGCGTCGCCTTTGTCCCGGCAATATTGTCGGTGGCCGTTTTTACGTTGCCCTGCCGGTCATAGGTGTAGGTGAAGCGCCAGGCGCTATCCCCGCTATACTTGATGCCGGTGATATTCTGCTTGGCGTCGTATTGATAGGTGATAGCCTGGCCGTTGCCATAGGTGATGCTGTTGAGCTTGTTATGGTTTGTGCCTGTGCCGTAGGAATAGGTGACGAGCTTTGGCTGCCAACCTTTACGCCGGTCTGATTGCCCCAGCTATCGTAGGTAAAATTGTAAGAAAATCCATTGTGCGTCACGCTCGAAAGCCTGTCGTTCTCATATCCATAGGCGGTGGACATCGTTTTGGAACCGACCTGCTGCGTCACCTTGGTCAGCGCCTGCATAGCGTTGTAGGAATACTGCACAGTATTGCCGTTGCCGTCCGTCTGGCTGTCGAGCTGGCCGTTCTTCTCGTTATAGCCATAGGATACCGTATCGCCTGCGGAATTCGTCGTGCTGGCCAAATAGTTGCCGGAGGCGGTGTAGGTATTGCGGGTTTCCATGCTTTTCGTGCCATCCGTCTGTGTGGAAACAGTCACATTGCCCTTCGCATCTTTTGTCTCTTTTGTGCCGCGCTTGCACTGTACGCAGGTGCAAGCATCCTTGCTCGCGCAGCGGCAGGAGCAATCCGCCTCCTCGCAGCCCTCGCAGGTGCAGTGCGCCTCCTCTGTGCCGGAGCCGCTGTCGGAGGATTCGGCCTGCGCTTCCTCTTTATAAAGTTGGACGCCATCATACATCACGGAGCCCATCTGACGGTCATAGGAGAGATAGAGATCCACAAAGGCGGTATCCTGATCCAGCGTAAATGACTTCTGCATATACTGCCAATTTTGCGTATTCGTATTGTAATCGATCCGGCCAAGTGTTTCAATATCGTTCCCTTCGCCGTCATCCGTCTGTACGCGGAACGCACAGCTTCTGCCGAAGCCAGCGGCAGGCCGTCCGTTACCTTTGCCCATGCGCCAAATCGGAACGTATCGCCAGCCTTGCCGTTAATGAAAACGCGCTGGATCAGGCAAGGCTGCGTGGTAATGGAACCGGTATGGCGATAAACGCTGTTATCGAGTGTGCTTGCACGCTGGTTGTTATTTGTGTCAGCAGCCACCGCGCCTGTGGGGATGACCTGCCAGGATTCTGCCCCAAAGGTAAAGTCCGGATTTTCCACATAGTTATAAGCAGCGGCTTTAGCCGTTTTTTCGAGCTGATATG
>ENA-OQEN01001111-OQEN01001111.1-human-gut-metagenome-genome-assembly--contig:-NODE-1111-length-10336-cov-1.488393_pt1 | contig 10336 bp, 14 predicted proteins | sample MGYA00242791_ERZ504627 | MGnify/ENA primary metagenome ERZ504627 (study PRJEB26092, sample SAMD00036316) | human gut metagenome | host: Homo sapiens | study: EMG produced TPA metagenomics assembly of...
CGCAATTTGCGGGCTAGGACCTTATGAAGGGAACGTAATCGATACCACGGACAATCCCCGGAAGAAACGGCCTGTACGGTCCTGGAACGCTTGCGGCCAGGAACCATTTGCTTTAAAGGTTGGAGGATGGCTTGGACAGCAAGCCGGAGGTATGGAGTTGGGCTGGGACGCATGCGCCGGCCTGCCGGCAGGAGGCGGCCTTGGGATGGAACGGGTCTTGGTCATTGGCTGCCCAGGGGCGGGGAAAAGCACCTTTGCCCGGGCATTGCAGGGGGCCACGGGATTGCCCCTTTATTATCTGGACCAGCTATTTCACCTTCCCGATGGGAGCCACATGTCCCAGGCGGATTTTGATGAAGGATTGGCGGCCATTTTAAAGGCCCCCGATGGATCATTGATGGAAATTACCAGCGCACATTAGCGCCTCGTTTGGCCCGGTGCGACACGGTTTTTCTTCTGGATTATCCCCTGTCCGTCTGCCTGGCTGGGGCGGCGCCCGCATTGGGAAAGCCCGGCCGGATATGCCCTGGATCGAACGAACCTTCGATCCGGCATTCCGCCAGTGGATTTTAGATTTCCCAACCGCACAACGCCCCCAGCTCTACGCCCAATTGGCGCAATATAAGGAAAACAAGCAGCATATTATCTTTCACAGCCGGGAGGAATCCACCATATGGTTGGAAAATTGGGCCAAAGCCAGAAAGGGGTAGGAATTGAATACTAAAAATATTTCCCGCCACAAGCGGCGCATCACACTGGCCGCAATCTTGCTGATGGTACTGGTTGGTTGGTTGGTGGGTTTTTGTGGTATGCATCGGATTATTATCCGGCGCAGGACGTGGCCCTGGCCGTACTGGCCCAGGATGGGGACAGCATTACAGTGCAGGATAATCTGACCATCCTATCCACCCAGGCGCCAGCGATACTGCTCTTATTTTTTACCCAGGGGCCAAGGTGGAAGCTACGGCTTACCTGCCGCTGCTGGATCAGATCCGTCAGCTGGGCGTGACCTGCATCCTGGTGGACATGCCCTTTCGCATGGCTATTTTCGCCCCAATGCCGCCCAAGGGGTCATGGAGCAATTCCCGGATATCCAGCATTGGTATCTGGCCGGCATTCCATGGGCGGGGCTATGGCGTCCCAGTTTGCGGCGGACCATCCAGACCAGGTGGAAGGCCTTATTCTGTTGGGGGCGTATCTCTACGGGGACTATCCGCCTGCGGATACCTTGACCATCTATGGATCGCTGAACCAAAGCGTAGAGGATCAGCTGGATTATACGGAAAACGTGGTGGAGATCCCGGGTGGCAACCACGCCCAATTCGGCAACTATGGCCCGCAAAAGGGGGACCCGCCCGCATCCATCACGGCTGCGGAACACCTTGTATTTGCTGGACCTAAAAACCTGCGCCCTTAAGCAGCTTACCTTTGGCATGGTCAAAGTGGACCAGGTGGCCATCCATCCCAATGGTACGGAAATCGCCTTCAGTGGGATCGACTATACGGACTTTGCGGATTACCGGTACGGGCTGTACCGCTATAATCTGGCCGAGGATAAAACCCGGTGCGTGTTTGAACCCGGCAAGTACCACATTGCACAGATGGTCTATCTAAACGACCATAAACTGATGTTTGTTGCAGGCAAACATGAAAAAGAAGCGGCCATGCAATGCCCGGAGTTTATGCTGGTGGATCTTGCAACGGACGGGGTGACCCTGCTCTGCAACCAAGATTTAAGCGTCGGCAATTCCATCGGCTCGGATTGCGCTATGGCTCGGGCCAATCCCTGTGCGTAGAAGGGGAAAAGATCTACTTTATTTCCGTCATCGAGGACGCCTCCTGCATCTTAAGCTGCGACAAGCAGGGCACCCTTCAAACCGTTGTGGCAAACGGCGGCTCCATAGACATGTTCGACATTAAGGGGGATTGTATCGCCTATGTGGGCATGCATGATATGCATTTGCAGGAGGTATACCTATATGATATCCGTCAGGACCGCCGGCCTAGATGCCTGACAGGCCATAACGATGACGTGATCAAAGCCTGCCCGCCCCTTATGCCGGAAAAACTCCAGTTCCAAAACGCCAATGGAGATGAGATCCACGGGTTTGTGATAAAGCCTGCCAATTACAATGAAAATGAAAAATACCCAGCCATCCTGGATATCCATGGCGGCCCTCGGGTGGCATATGGGGCGGTTTATTTCCACGAAATGCAGCTGTGGGCCCGGATGGGATACTTCGTATTCTTCTGCAATCCCACCGGAAGCGATGGCCGGGGCAACAAATTCTGGCTTGGCGGCCGGTTCGGCACCATCGACTACGATGATTTGATGCGGTTTACGGATGTAGTGCTGGAGAAATACCCCCAGATCGATAAAAAACGCGTGGGCGTAACCGGCGGCAGCTATGGCGGGTTCATGACCAATTGGATCATCGGCATACCAACCGGTTTGCCGCCGCCGCGTCCCAGCGATCCATCGCCAATAACGTGACCATGGAGCTGACCACGGACCTGGGGATCTTACATGCGTCCCAGCAGATCTATTCTTCCACGTTTAGCGATTACCAGTATGTGTGGAATACGTCCCCCTTAAAATATGCAGGGAATGTAACTACCCCCACCCTATTTATCCATTCCAGCGAAGATTGGCGCTGCGGCCCTGCGGAGGGTTTGCAAATGTACACCGCGCTGAAGTTCCACGGGATCGAAACCCGCCTGTGCCTGTTTATGGGGGAAAACCATGAGCTGAGCAGGAGCGGCCATCCCAAGGCCGGGTGCGCCGGCTGGCGGAAATTACAGCCTGGATGGAACAACATTTGAAGGCAACCAGGTAAGCCCGATTTCCTATATCCGGAAGGAAGGGGCACGGGAGTTCCCCAGGGTATCGAGCAGAACAAACAAGACGGGGCATACCCCAAAGGAGCGGATAACCTATGAAAGAACAAAACTATTTGGATCATCTGGTGGGGGTTTTCGGCCATCCTGTGGCGGAGAATCCTGGCGTTGTGATACAAGAGGCGGCGTTTGAAGACATGGGCCTGTCGCGGTGGCGTTTCCTCACCATCGACGTGGAGCCCAGGACTTGGCGCAGCCATAGAGGGGCTCAAAGCCTTTAAAATGCGGGGGATCAATTGCACCATTCCCCATAAGATCCAAGTTTTAAAGTATTTGGACCGGCTTTCCGAAAGCGCGGCCTTGATCGGCGCGGTAAACACCATCGTCAACGAGGATGGGAAGCTATATGGGGATAATACCGATGGCAAAGGTTTTATGGAAGCCTTGCGGGAAAATGGGATGCAACCCAAGGGGAAGCGGGTGGTGATCCTGGGTGCCGGCGGCGCAGCCGGGCGATCAGCGTGGAGCTGAGCCTGGCGGGGGCAGGCCATATCACCATTGTGAACCGGCCCCAGGATATGCTGCTGGGGGATAGCTTGATGGCCCTCCTAAAAAGGATGAGGCAGGCCGCCGCCTATGTTTCTTGGGAAAAGACCTATGAGGTGCCGGCGGATACGGACATTCTGATCAACGCCACGCCTATCGGCCTGTATCCCAACGTGGATCAAATCCCCGACATTCAGCTGGATAGCATCCTGCCCAGCATGTTCGTCCAGGATGTGATCCCCAATCCGGCCATTACCCCCTTCCTGCGGGCGGCAGAGGCCCGGGGGGCAAAATGGAGCACAGGTATGGGCATGCTGGTGAACCAGGCTGCCATCAACATTGAAATGTGGACGGGGAAAAAGCCCAATAAGCAAGTGATGTACAAAGCCCTAGAAGCGGCGCTGGACTAATATCCCTGGGCGGGTCCACCCCTGCCGGATAATCGCATAGGCCGGCGGAACCCGCCCTATGCCCTTAAGTAGGGCCCCGTGGCTTTCCCAATTGCATCCGCCCCAGGAGCATACCCCAGGGATAACAGAATAAAGGCAATGGACTTACATGGTATCAAAAGTGGCTGCTGCCACTTGGGCGGTGGCAAACTCCACCGCCTCTTTTTTCGCATGCCCATAGCTGGGCTGGGAAAGAGGCTGGGGCAACGTATGCTGGGGAAATGGCTGGCAACCAAAGGGTCGGGGCAGGAAAGCTCACGGCAACGCACCCCTGTCAACCGGTGGCGCGGAAGGCAAAATGCCGGTTAGGCATGGTTAAATTTGACTAACGGACCAACAGAACTGTTCAGAATTTTATACCTTTTGTAGATTGATTTGCGTTTACTTTCAAGTAGAAACAATTATAATCAAGAGCAGAAAGCAATAAGAATGCGTTCCATTTCTATAAACATAAGGGTGGGTGAAGGTCGATGAGAGAACAAGGAGCTGGGCAGGCCCCTTCTAAACGGATACAACAACTAAAAGAACGCCTTTTTTCTGAACCACGTTGCGTATCCATAGAGCAGGCGCGGATCGTGACTCGGGTATATCGGGAGCATCCGGATCTGCCGGTAAATATATTGCGGGCCAAAGCATTCGCCACCGCATTGGAGGAGATCACGCTGCGGATCGACCCGGGGGAGCTGATCGTGGGGAACCGCACGGCCGGGATCCGGGCAGGGGTCATATTTCCAGAATCCGGTTTAAAGTGGGTGGAGCAGGAAATCGAGACCCTGCCTACCCGGCCCCAAGATCGATTTGAGGTCACACAGGAGGACATAGCGGCGTTTCGGAATGAGATCCTGCCATTTTGGCGGGGACGCACCCTGGAAGATGTACTAGAAGCAAGATCGGCGAGGAAATGCGGGCCATTGGGAAAGTGGCAAAAATCAACCAAACGGACCATGCCCAGGGGCATATTTGCCCGGACACCCCCACTTGGCTACGGCTCGGGCCCAGGGGCTTGGCGGAACAGGCCCGGAAAAACGGGAGGAAACAGGGGACCCCCAGCGGTTTTATGAAGGCGTGCAGATCGCCATGGAAGCGGCCTGCACATACTTTCACCGGTACGGTGCGCTGGCGGAAGCCTGGCCCAAGCCCCGGACTATGACGCGGCAGAGCTGCTGGAGATTGCCCGCATCTGTAAAAAACTTGCAGTCGCACCTCCGGATACCTTCCATGAGGCGCTGCAAAGCGCGTGGATGCTGCTGGTTTTGCTGCAAATGGAATCCAACGCCTCCTCCTTCTCTCCCGGCAGGATGGATCAGTATCTGTATCCCTATTACCAGCGGGACAAAGGGGCGGGACGCTTGGACGACGCCATGGCGCTGGAATTGATCGAGGGACTGGTTCATCAAGTTTAACCATATCGTCTACCTGCGCAGCTCCGGAAGCGCCAAGTATTTTGCCGGCTTTCCCATCGGCTTTAACGTGGCCGTTGGCGGCCAGGGCCCGGACGGGCAGGACGCTCCAATGCATTGTCCTATCTGTTTCTTACCGCCCAGGAGCAGCTGGGGCTGCCCCAGCCCAACCTTTCCGCCCGGTGCATAGGAATTCCCCGGAACCGTTTTTGCGCCGCTGCGCCCAGGTGATCGGCAAAGGGAGCGGTATGCCCCAGCTGTTCAACGACGAGGCGGTGATCCCCGCCCTGATGGAAAAAGGCATTTCCCAAGAAGACGCCAGGAATTACGCCATCGTGGGCTGTGTGGAGCTATCCACCATGGGGAATAGCCTTGGGTGGAGCGATGCGGCCATGTTCAATTTGGTAAAAGCCTTGGAGCTGGCCTTAAACGACGGGAAATGTATGCTTAGCGGGATACAGATGGGAGCCCACACCGGCACCCTGGCGGATCACGCCACCTATGAGGATGTGGAACGGGCCTTCGCCACCCAAATCGATTATTTCTTTGAGCGAATGCTGACCTGCTGCGATGTGGTGGAAAAGGCCATGGTATGCTGTTGCCTTCCCCTTTCCTATCCGGCGTGATTCGAGACTGCCTGGAAAAGGGGTTGGACGTTACCCTGGGCGGGGCCCACTATAACCTATCCGGCATCCAGGCGATCCAGTGCGCCAATGTGGCGGACAGCCTGGCGGCATTAAAGGCGCTGGTTTATGACGAAGCGCGGGTGGATAGAAACGAGCTATATGCGGCCTTATGTAACGATTTTGCAGGGCAAGAGGTCATGCGACAGACCCTGCTGAACCGGGCGCCAAAGTACGGCAACGACGTGGCTGGTGGATGAGATCGCCCATAAGTGGGTGCGGCTTTTCGCAGACAAGCTAAAGGGGCATACCAATGCCCGGGCGGCATTTATCACGCGGGATTGTATACGGTTTCCGCCCATGTGCCCATGGGGCAAAATGTAGGCGCTACCCCGGACGGACGCCACGCCAAGGCCCCCTTGGCGGACGGCGGCATGTCCGCGGTATACGGCCGGGATCTGCAAGGCCCCACCGCCTTGCTCAAATCCGTTTCCCGAGTGGATTCCAAGCTGGGTAGTAACGGCACCCTTCTAAATATGAAGTTCTTGCCTCAACTTTTCCAGCGGGACGAAGGCATTTGCAAATTCGTTTCCTTCATCCAGGCGTTTATACGCCTGCGTATCTCCCATGTACAGTTCAACGTGGTCAACCGGGAGGACCTGCTCTGCGCCCAGGCTGACCCAGAAGCCTTTCGGAGCTTGACCGTACGGGTGGCGGGCTATACCGCCTATTTTACGGAGCTGGCCCGGGATCTACAAAATGAGATCATTGCAAGAACTAGTTACGGGGATGTATGATAAAGGCGAATATTTTTGATATCAAGCGCTTCGGCATCCAGGATGGAGCGGGGATTCGGACGGTGGTCTTTCTAAAAGGATGCCCCCTGCGCTGCAAGTGGTGCCAAAATCCGGAGGGGTTTTCCAAAGAGATACGGATCTGGGCCCGGGGCAAGCAATGCATCGGGTGCGACAGCTGTATACAAAGCTGCCCAAACCAGGCCATTCACAGGATCCTAAAGGCTTGGTCATAAACCCGGCCCAATGCGATCTGTGCGGCAAGTGCGAAGCAGTATGCCCCACCATGACCCTCCAGCGGGACGGCGCCCCATGGATGTGCAGGAAACCATGGAGCGGATCCTGGATGACCGCATGTTCTATGGGACGGAAGGCGGGGTCACCCTTTCCGGCGGGGAATGCACCGCGTCTCCGGAATTTTCTCTGGCGCTGCTGGAGGCCTGCCGGCAAGCGGGGCTCCATACCGCCATCGAAACCTGTATGCACGCGCGCCCTCCATTATGGACGCCTTTTCCCAGGCAGCCGACGCATTATCGGCGACATCAAGATTCTGGATCCCCGCCGGCATAAAGGGGCGACGGGGGTGGACAACAGCCTGATCCTGCATAATTTTGAACGGCTGGCCCGCCGGGCTTCATCGCTGCTGATCCGAATCCCTTTGATCCCGGGGTATACGGCGGACACGGAAAATGTGACGGCCATTGCCGCGTATGTGCCAAGGTAAACCGGGCGGTCCCCCTGGAGCTGATCAACTTCAATCCCTTATGTATCAGCAAATATGAGACCCTGCGCCAGGACTATATCCCCAACAGACGGCAAACCCTTGCCGCCGGCGGAAATGGCCCGGTTCGCTGCAATCGTGAAAGCCAGGGGTTACAAGTACAATATTGAGGGGAGGAACCTATGTACGATACCAACGCGTTTTTGAATACCGCGACCCATGGCGGCAGCGTCTATATGCATACGGTTCGGGCGGCTTATGATACGATCGGCGCCCCGTGCTACCTTTCCCTGGATTTGGCCAATGGCCATACCCGGACGTTTCGGGTGTGTTTGCCCCAGCCAAGCTCCCAGGAAGAGGCCCAATTCATCCGGGATTACTTCTATGCCCGGATATATAATATCCTTTCCATCCTGGGGGGCGTGGGGATGCGGGTCTATCCCGGGGAAAGGGCGTTTGCCCGGGAATTGGCCGGGAGCTTGCCCCGGGTTTTCGGCATTGGGCTGGCAAAGGAAGCCCGCCAGGGTTATGCCAAGTGCGTTAACGTGGCCGACCGGATGAACCGGGCCTTGGGCGCGCCGGCCTTCTCCTTTCAGATTTCAGAGGGGGAAGCGCCGGACCTGGGCCCGGTAGGGGATTGCCCTCCAGGGGATATCGTACAAGATCTGCGTACAGCCGCCAGCAAAGCCATGGACGGCCTGTTTTGCGGCATTGACATCGGAGGCACGGATATTAAGCTGGTGGGGGTGCGCAATGGAAAGATCCACCACATCAAGGAATACGATTGGAATCCCGCTGGGTTTCCCACGATCGACCCGATCCTGCGGACCGTATGCCTGCTCGTTGGCGCTTCCCGGGCGCTGCTGTCCATGCCGGAGCATCCCAGCGAGGCGCAGCGTTTGCTTGCAGGGCGGATCTTGGACAAGGGGACGCCTATCCAAGAGCTGGGGACGGCCCTGGCGGCGTTTGAAGCTAGCTTGGAAGATAGCGCCATTGCAAGGCATAGGGGTCAGCTTTCCAGACGTTGTGGTGCGGGATCGGATCGTAGGGGGCGAGACCCACAAAACCAAGGGCGTCCGGGAACACGCGGCGGACTATGAACGGGAATTTGCCCGGCTTACCCGATTGGATCTGGAGCTGGGCAAGCTATGCGCCCCGGAAGGCAAGGTGCACATCACCAACGACGGCCATATTTCCGCTTACACCGCTGCGGTGGAGCTGGCCCATTCCCCCCAATGGGAAATGGTGCGGGATGGGATATTTGCCCACTCCCTGGGGACGGAGCTGGGAACCGGGTGGATCGATGCATCCGGCAAGGTCCCGGAATTTCCTCTGGAAGTGTACAATTGTATCATAGACCTGGGGAATTTCCCGGCCAAGGCCTTGCCCGCCCAGGATGTGCGCAGCATCAACAATTTTAACACCGGGCTTTCCGGCACCTTGCAGCGCTATGCAGGTCAAAGCGGGGCCTTCCGCTTGGCGGAAGCTACTACCGCGCCCACGCGCCCCAAGCATATCAGCGGCTATTGGAACTGGGCTGATGCGGTGGGAAACCCCGGAACGCTTGACGGTGGCGGTGGAACCCAAGGATATGCGGAAGGCCTTCTTGGAGCACCTGATGGGTCAAGCGGAAGCCGGTATGCCCCAGGCGGAGGAGATCTTCCGGACCATTGGGGAATATCTGGCGGCGACCTGGCTGGAGACGGAAACGGTTTTGGCCCCCGCCGCCAAATCCCGGGTGCTGTTTGGCCGGTTTGTAAAAAGGAACCGTTGCTTTCAGCTGATGCAGGAGGGCGCAAAGCGGATCTGCCCCCAACTACAGCTGATCGCTGCGGATGACGAGCTGGCCTTTACGCCCCTGATGCAGCAGCTGCGGGCCCATCCAAACTACAGCGTGGCCCAGTTTGGCCAAGCGGTGGGCGCGGTGTATTTTGCGGCGGCAATGCTATAAGGGCCAGAATCAAAAAGGGCAACATCGTTTAAAAGGGCGGCTTGTGCCGCCTTTTTAAATGGATGGAAAAGGCCGGAAGGACCCTTGAAAGGCGGCCCTGCCGCCTGCTGCTATTTTCCCGCAAAGGGGCCCACGCCTCTTTCAACCGCATATAGGGCAGGCCCCGTGCGTGCCGGCAGGGGAGAGCTGGGGCGAGCGGGGAATGGACGGAGAATTGACAGGGCGATGGATGGATATTCATCAAACGGAACTGGAAAAGTTCAGGAAATTAGTATAGCGGGGCCATACGTTGGGGAACGCCCGGCGAGGGTTCATGGGGCTGCGTGGGCGCGGCTTTACAAATGGAAGAAAATGCCGTATGCTGGAAAAAAGGGGGTGCGCCATGGAGGACCGAAAAACCAAAAAACGCCTGCGGGTCCACGCTGGCGGCGTGTTTTTGCTGGTGCTGGCGGCAGCCCTGTTGTTGACCTGGTATATGGAGCGGACCGCTTTGGAGCAGGAGCGGGACCGGATGAACATATCGCCCAGTCCGTGGGATCGGAGACCTATGAGACCCTCCTGTCCGAAATGGGCAAGACCCGGGTGCTGGAAGCCTATTTGATCCAGACCGGCGGCTCCTACGAAGGCTTTGAAAAGGTGGCGCCCATCCTGTTGGAGGAGGCTTTCGTGCGGAACGTGCTGTTTGCTCCCGGCGGCGTGGTGGAGGCGGTATATCCTCTGGCGGGGAATGAAAACGCCGTGGGCCTCAACATGAACGAGGAAGGGGCGGGGAACCTGGAAGCCCGGGCCGCCATGGAAAAAGGCGAATTGTATATGGCCGGTCCTTTCCCGCTCATCCAGGGGGGCATGGGCATTGCCGGGCGGCTGCCGGTATACTTGACGGATGCGTCGGGCCAACGCAGCTTCTGGGGCATCGTCTCCGTAACGCTGGATTTTCCGGCGGTGCTATCCGGCAGCCCGGTGGAGCGGGTGGCCAGCCAAGGGTTTGCCTGCGAGGTGTGGCGGATCAACCCG
>ENA-OQEN01001112-OQEN01001112.1-human-gut-metagenome-genome-assembly--contig:-NODE-1112-length-10336-cov-1.476932_pt1 | contig 10336 bp, 13 predicted proteins | sample MGYA00242791_ERZ504627 | MGnify/ENA primary metagenome ERZ504627 (study PRJEB26092, sample SAMD00036316) | human gut metagenome | host: Homo sapiens | study: EMG produced TPA metagenomics assembly of...
TCTCCGCCTTCCGCCATCCCGTCATCCCCGGCGACCAGCTGGTCATGCGGGCCGACATCGAAAAAATCAAAGGCCGTATGGGCAAGGTCAAGGCCCAGTGCCACGTCGGCGATACGCTCTGTGCCGAAGGGGAATATCTCTTTGCCCTCATGCCGGGCCAGAACCCGAAGAAATAATTTTAAAAAAGTTTAAAAATTTTGCTTTGTGTTAAATAAAGCCTTAAATGGGCGCATTTGTGAGCATGAAGTGGAAATTAGCGGGAAAAGCCTGATTTTGCCCGGCAAAACCGGACGCTATTTCTGTGAGTATAACCTATATAGTTTGTGTTGAAAATAAGCGTGCCAGTGAGGCAGGGAAGCGAGGAGTGACTTTAATGACCGAGGAAACGAATAACATGCCTCAGAGCATGATACATCCGACGGCTATTATAGACCCGCAGGCAAAAATCGGTGCCGGTGTCAAAATCGGACCGTATGCCGTTATCGGGCCCCACGTTACCATTGGTGACGGAACAGAAATCATGGCCCACGTTACTATCGACGGCTGGACGACAATCGGCAAGGACTGCCGGTTTTTCCCCAGCTGTTCCATTGGTTCGGAACCGCAGGATCTGAAATATCACGGCGAAAAGAGTTACCTGATCATCGGCGACCGTTCGGTGTTCCGGGAATTCGTCACGGTCAGCACGGCGACTGGCGAAGGGGAAGAAACGCGCATCGGCAACGACTGCCTCTTCCAGCCTGCACGCATGTAGCTCATAACTGCGTCGTCGGTAACCACGTCATCATGAGCAACTGCGCCGGCCTGGCCGGCCATGTCACCGTCGAAGACCGCGTCGTCATCGGCGGCATTGCCGGCGTCCATCAGTTCGTCAAAATCGGCCGCAACAGCATGATCGGCGGCCTGGCGAAAGTCGTCCAGGATATTCCGCCTTTCGTCATCGCCGACGGCCAGCCCGCCCGCTGCATCGGCTTGAACAGCGTCGGCCTTTCGCGGGCAGGTATCCCGGAAGAAGTACGCCGGGAACTGAAGAAGGCCTTCCGCATCTTGTACCGTTCCGGCCTCAACCTGCGCCAGGCTATTGCCGAAATGGAACAGGAACTGGACAGCTATGAAGAAGTAGAACATTTTCTCCGCTTCCTCCGCAATGCCGACCGCGGTATCTGCAGAGGGACGAAAGACTAAGCAGCCTGATGGCTGGAAACGGAGCTGTTGCATGTGCGACAGCTCCGTTTCGTGGTTCGTTTGGCGTTCATCGTTTGCCGAAAAAACGACCCACGACAAACGACCTACGGCAAACGGCTCGTCAAAAGAGGTTGCGCATGAATAGGAAAAACCTTCATGTGGCAGCCTCTTTTTACTGACAGGGAGCCTGTTTTTTTGTTATAATATAAAGATGAATATTTCTCTTTATGAATAAGGATGATTGCTATGGAAAAAGTAGGATTGCTTGCCGGTGTCGGCAAACTGCCTGTAGAATTTATGCGCGCTGCCAAGCAGCTGGGGCATGAGTCATCGTCATCGCCGTCGTCGATGGCGTAGAGCCGGAACTGGCTGCCGAAGCAGATGCTTATTATGAAATCAATGTCGCCAAATTGGACAAAGTCATCAAGACCCTCAAGAAGAATGGCGTCGCCAAAGTCACCATGATTGGCAAAGTCACCAAGGAAATCCTCTTCAAGGGCTTGAAGTTCCCAGATTGGCGGGCCATCAAGCTGTTGGCGAAACTGCGCAACCGCAAGGACGATACGATTATGCTGGCCATCGTCGAAGAACTGGCCAAGGATGGTCTGGAAGTCGTCGACCAGACCTTGTACCTGAAGCCCTCATGCCGGCTTGCGGCGTCTTGTCGCGCCGTAAACCGACGGCCGATGAAGAAGACGATATCCGCTTCGGTTTCGTCACGGCCAAGGCCATGGGCGGCATGGACATCGGCCAGACCGTCGTCGTCAAGAACAAAGCCGTCATGGCTGTCGAAGCCATCGAAGGGACGGACGCCTGCATCCGCCGCGGCGCGCCCTGGGACGGGAAAAGTCCGTCGTCGTCAAAGTGGCCAAACCCAATCAGGACCCGCGTTTCGATGTGCCTGCCGTAGGCAAGCAGACCATCCTGTCCATGATTGAAAGTAAGTGCAATGTCCTGGCCATGGAAGCCGGCCGGACGCTCTTCGTCGAACAGGACGAAGTCCTGGATCTGCCAACCGCCACAATATCTGCATCTGTGCTGTCGATAAGAATTTTTAGGAGAGCCTATGAAAATCATGTTTTCTGCCGGTGAGGCATCGGGCGACCTCCATGGCGCCAACCTGGCCCGGGCTTTGCGGGAACTCGATCCGCAGGTCGAACTGCTCGGCATGGGCGGTAAGGAAATGGAAACGGCCGGCGTCGACATCGTCTACGATATCAAGAACTTAGGCGTCATCGGCGTCGGGGAAATCCTTCGCAAGATTCCTTTTTTCTTCCGCCTTCGCGATTTCCTCGTCGAGACGATGCGCAGGGAAAAGCCGGACGTCCTGGTCTGCATCGACTATCCTGGCTTCAATATGCGCCTCATCAAAGTGGCCAAAGCGGCGGGCATTCCCGTCGTCTATTATATCCTGCCGACTATCTGGGCTGGCACAAGAGCCGCGGGAAGACCATTGCCAAGTATACGGATTTAGCTATTTCCCTGTTTCCGTTTGAAGCCAAGATGTATGAAGACATGGGACGAATGTCATCTATACCGGCCATCCTTTGGTCGACACTGTCCATGCGACCATGAGCCGCCGCGAAGCTTGTGCTATTTGGCCTGGACGAGCGGAAAAAGACGGTTCTTCTTATGCCGGGCAGCCGGTCCAGGAAGTGCGCGGCTCCTGCCGTGTATGCTGGAAGCGGCCAAGCTCATCCGCCAGGAAGCTGGCGACGTCCAGTTCATCCTGCCGCGGGCCTCAACTATTGACGAGGTTCTGCTGGACGAATTGATCAAGCCTTCGGGAATCGATGTCACCATCGGGGAAGACCGGGTGTACGATATGATGAACCTCAGTACGGCGGCCATAGCGGCTTCCGGGACGGCGACGCTGGAAACGGCCCTCATGGGCCTGCCGACGCTCCTGGTTTACCGCGTCAACCGCCTGACCTACTGGCTGTCGAAGGTCCTGGTCCATATCGACAGCATCGGCCTGCCCAACATCATCATGGGCCATCGGGTCATCCCTGAATTGTGGCAGGACGAGGTGACGCCCGGGAATATCGCCGCCGCCATGGTGCCCATGATCACCGATAAAGCGCGCCGTGAAGCTTTGCACGAATCCCTGGCGGCTGTCCGCCGCACGATGGGGGAACCCGGTGCTGTCCAGCGGACGGCCCAGGCTATCTTAGATTTTGCAAGAGAAAGAGGTGCCCATGAAGCAATACAATAGTTGGCAAAGTTATAAGAGATTATTAATGTTCATCAAGCCGTACAAGATGCGCCTCGCCGTCGCCGTCATCTGTATGGCCTGTCCGGGGCGAGCAACGTCGTCGTCCCGTGGCTCATCAAGACGTCATCGATAAGGTCCTGGCCAATAAGGATATCTACACGCTGAACCTCATCGTCATCGGGATCCTGATCTTGTTCCTGCTCCGTGGCTTCTTCTATTTCGGCCAGAAGTACCTCATGAGTTTCGTCGGCCAGAAAATCGTCAACGACATCCGCGAAACCTTGTACCGCCATTTGCAGACCTTGTCCCTGTCGTACTTCGACAAGCACAAGACGGGCAATATCATGAGCAACCTGACCAATGACGTCACGGCTTTGCAGACGGCCATTGCAGGCAACCTCATTTCCTTCGTCCAGGAAGCGGTCATCCTCGTCGGCTCCCTGGGGTCCATGCTCTTCCTCTACTGGAAGCTGACCCTCTTGACCCTGGTCATCGTCCCCCTCGTCGTCTTTACGATCAACTTCTTCGGCTCCCGTCTGCGCCGGGCCGGTCATGACGTCCAGGGCAAGATGGCCGATATTACGTCGCTCCTGGAAGAAGCCATTTCCGGGATCCGCATCATCCGCTCCTTCAACCGCGAAGACTTTGAAATCCGCCGCTTCATGGTCCAGAACGACCGCAACTTCTGGGCCTCATGACGACGACTAAGCTGACGGCCTTATTGACGCCGTTCATCCAGTTCTTCGCAGCCATTGCCGTTACGGGCATCATCTGGTACGGCGGCATGAGTGTCATCAACGGTGAAATGACGGCCGGTGCCTCATCGCCTTCCTCATTTACGCCATCAACCTGGCCAATCCGGTCCGCCGCATCAGCGAAATCTACGGCGACATCCAGAAATCCCTGGCCGCTGCGACCGTGTCTTTGAAACCATCGACACCGAACCGGATGTCAAGGAAAAGAAAGACGCCATCGTCCTGCCGCCGGTCAAAGGGGAAGTCGAATTTGACCACGTTTCCTTTGCCTACGATAAAGACCACCCGGCCCTGACCGATTTCAACTTGAAAGTCGCTCCGGGCGAAGTCGTCGCCCTCGTCGGTCCCAGCGGGGCCGGTAAATCGACGGTAGCTAACTTGCTGCCCCGTTTCTATGACGTTACCGGCGGCAGCCTGACCATCGACGGCATCGACGTCCGCGACGTCACTTTCTCGTCCCTGCGCCAGCAGATCGGCCTGGTACCGCAGGAAACGATGCTCTTCAACGCTACGGTCCGGGAGAACATCCTCTACGGCCGCCTCGATGCGACAGACGAAGAAGTCGTCGCTGCGGCCAAAGCGGCCAATGCCCATGAGTTCATCATGGAACTGCCTGGCGGCTACGAAGCCCTCGTCGGCGACCGCGGCAGCTCCCTGTCCGGCGGCCAGCGCCAGCGCATCGCCATCGCCCGGGCCATCCTCAAGAACCCGCGCATCCTCATCCTCGATGAAGCGACGTCGGCCCTCGATACGGAAAGCGAAAAAATCGTCCAGGCCGCCTTGGACCGCCTCATGGAAGGCCGTACGGCCGTCGTCATCGCCCATCGCCTGAGTACGGTCCGCAATGCCGACAACATCGTCGTCATCGACCATGGCCGCATCGTCGAAGAAGGAACCCATGAAGAACTGCTGGCTAAGGACGGCCTCTATGCCCATCTCTATGCCGTACAGTTCAACGATACTACGGAAGACACAGCGTCAGAAGGTTGATTCGTGATGAAAAATCTAAAATCCCATCCTATGTACTGGCTGTATAATATCCTGCTCCTCATTTACTGGGCGACACTCATTCCCATGCTCATTTACCGGCTCATCCGGGAAGAAGGATTTTATCAGCGCATCAAACAGAGTATCGGCTTTTTGCCGGAAGAATTAAAAGATAAAATATCCAATCGCCATGCCATCTGGGTCCATGCCGCGTCGGTCGGGGAAATCGTCGCGGCCAGCCCGATTGTGCGGGAAATGCGCAAGACTCATCCCGACGAAGTCATCATCGTTTCCGTCGTCACGGCGACGGGTTTCCGCATGGCCCATCAGATCATCAAAGGCGCGACGGGATCCTCTATTTCCCGCTGGACCTGCCTTATCTGACCAACCGCATCCTGACCATCGTCAATCCCCAGGCCATCGTCCTCGTCGAAACGGAAATCTGGCCGAATTTCCTGCGCATCGCTGCCGACAAGCACATCCCGGTCATGATGATGAACGGCCGCATCAGCCAGCGCAGTGCCGTCCGCTACCGGATGATCACCTTCTTTACGCGCCGCGTCTTGTCGACGATCCGCATGTTCTGCATGCAGAGCCGCATCGACGCCCAGTATATCATCGACATCGGCGCCGACCCCAATAAGGTCATCGTTACGGGCAACACCAAGTACGACCAGACCTACGGCATCGTCACGGAAGAAGAAAAGAAGCGCTTCCTCCATGAACTGGGCTTTGCCGAAGGGACGTACCCCATCATGATCGCCGGCAGTACCCATAAAGGGGAGAACGGTTCGGTCTATAAGGCCTTCGTCAAGATACGGGACCATTTCCCGGACGCTAAATTGATCATCGCGCCGCGCTATATCTACCAGGCCGACCTCATCGTCGACGAAGGGCTGAAGCATGGCGTCACCATGGTCAAGCGCAGCGATATGAAGGCCGGGAAACCGGTCAAAGCCGACTATGACGGCGTCATCCTCGATACGATCGGCGAATTGGGCCGCGTCTACAGCCTGGGCGACCTCATCTTTGTCGGCGGCAGCCTGGCCCATATAGGCGGCCATAATATCCTGGAACCGGCAGCTCATGGCAAGCCCATCGTCGTCGGTCCCAATATGTTCAACTTCGTTGAAATCTTCGATCTCCTCAGTAGCCGCGGCGCCTGCGTCATGGTCAAGAATGAAAAGGAATTTATCGACACCTGCCTGGATATCCTCATCCATCCGGACCGGGCCGAAGCCATGAAACGCAGCTGTATCGAAGTCGTCCAGGAAAACCAGGGGGCGACGCGGAAGAACCTGGAACAGCTGCAGCAGATGCTCGATGCTGTCCACGGCGGGAGGTGAGGCCATGTCTTTTCGCAACTGGGCAACGGCCTATTTCCATTACCTCACCGGCAGCGGTCCGCATCGCTGCTGGGATTGGCCGGCCCTGGCCCTGCTGAGCGGGGCGTCCTGGCTGTATCGGAAAGGCGTCCTGGCCAAGTATCATTCCATCGCTTCTCATCCGGAACGGCAGGAACACGTGCCGGCCGTCGTCATCAGCCTGGGCAATATCACTGTCGGCGGTACGGGTAAGACGCCGACAGCGTGTATGCTGGCCCGGCGCCTGCAGGCCCAGGGCTGGCGCGTAGCCCTGCTCAACCGGGGCTACCGCTCCCAGCGGGAACAGGGCGGGGCTGCCGTCATGTCCGACGGGCAGCACGTCCTGCTGACGGCTGAAGAAGGCGGCGATGAAGCCTGCCTCATGGCCCGCAGTCTGCCAGGTGTTCCCGTCCTCGTCGGCCGCCATCGGGCCGCCGGCGGCCGTCTGGCTGTCGAACGCTTTGGGACGCAGGTCCTCCTCCTCGACGACGGCGTTCCAGCACTGGCGAGCTGTACCGGGACTTGGACATCGTCCTCGTCGACGGGACCAATCCGTTCGGCAACGGCCACGTCCTGCCGCGGGGAATCCTGCGGGAACCGCTGGAACAGCTGGCACGGGCCGGCGCCTTCATCATTACGAAAAGGGACCAGATTTCCCAGGACCGGGCGGATGCCATTGTCCGTCAGCTACGGCAGTACAACCGGCAAGCGCCGGTGGCCATGGCCATCCACAAGCCGTCGCGCTGCCTGTCCTTTGCCGCCTGGCACGAAGGCCGGAGCGATGGCGCCGGAGAGTTACGGCCCGACGGGCAGCCGGTCCTGGCCGTATCGGCTTGGGCAATCCGGCCTCCTTTGAACGGACTTTGAGCGATGCCGGTTTTACCGTCACCGGTGCCATCCGCTATGAAGACCATCACCAGTACAGCCGCGACGATATCCGTCAGATGGCTGACCAGGCGGCGGCTGCCGGCTGCCCCCTGGTGACGACGGAAAAAGATGCCGTCAAGCTGCCGGCATCCCTCATCCATGAATACGACCTGCCACTGTACGTTTTGAGTATCACCATTGAAATCGTAGAAGGACAGGAGACAATAGATACGATTCTGCAAGCAGTATTGGAGGATAAACTATGAAATTTGTATGCATCATCCCATCGCGCTATGCATCGACGCGCCTGCCGGGCAAACCACTGTGCGATATTGCCGGCAAGCCCATGGTACAGCGCGTCTACGAACAGGCTGCCAAGGCCTCGAAACTGACGTCTGTCGTCGTCGCCGTAGACAATCCGAAAGTCTATGACACGGTCGTCACCTTCGGCGGCCATGCCGTCATGACCCGGGAAGACCACGCCAATGGTACGGACCGCCTGGCCGAAGCGGTCGGTCATTTTCCCGATGCCGACGTCATCGTCAATGTCCAGGGCGACGAACCGCTTATCGCGCCGGACGTCATCGACGACTTGTGCCGGGCCTTTGAAGCGGAACCGGACCTGACCATGGCTACCGTCGCTGCGCCTTTGCAGGAAGACGAATACGACGACCCGAGTGCCGTCAAAGTCGTCCTCAACCAGAAGGATGAAGCCATGTATTTTTCGCGCTCCCTCATCCCCTACCCGCGCCACTCCTTTGAAGAAGGGGGCATCCAGCCCTATAAGCACATCGGTATCTATGCCTATCGCCGGGACTTCCTCCTGCAGTACGCGGCCATGGAACAGACGCCGGCAGAAAAAGTCGAGTCCCTGGAACAGTTGCGGGTTCTCGAAAATGGTTATAAGATAAAAGTAATAAAGACTCATCACCAATTCATCGGTATCGATACGCCGGATGACCTGGAACACATCCGCCGTTATTTTGCCGAATCTGCTCATAAAGGGGAATAGACTATGGAAAAAGTGAAACAAATTCAGGTTGGCAGCCAGACCGTCGGCGGCGATGGCAAGCTTTTCGTCATGGCCGGCCCGTGCGTCATCGAAGACCCGGAACGGACCCTGGCCATTGGCAAGGCCATGAAGGCTATCTGCGAAAAATTGGGCCTGACCTATATCTTCAAGGCTTCTTTTGATAAGGCGAACCGCTCGTCCTATACGTCGTACCGCGGACCGGGCCTGACAGAAGGACTGCGCATCCTGGCCGATATCAAGAAAGAACTCCAGGTCCCCGTCGTCAGCGATATCCACGAAACCTGCCAGGCCGAAGCGGCTGCGGAAGTCCTGGACGTCATCCAGATTCCGGCCTTCCTCTGCCGCCAGACCGATTTATTGGAAGCCGCTGCGGCTACGGGGAAATGCGTCAACGTCAAGAAAGGCCAGTTCCTGGCACCGGAAGACATGAAGAACGTCGTCGCCAAGATCGAACACGCCGGCAATGAAAACATCATGCTCACCGAACGGGGCATCAGCCTGGGGTATCACAACCTGGTCGTCGACATGCGGTCCTTCCCGATCATGCGAAGCTTCGGCTATCCCGTCGTCTTCGATGCGACCCACAGCGTCCAGCTGCCCGGCGGAGCCGGCACGAAATCGGCCGGCCAGCGCCAGTTCGTCGGCAACCTGGCACGGGCCGCTGCCGGCGCCGGTATCGACGGCGTTTTCATGGAAGTCCACGATAACCCGGCCGAAGCCCTCAGCGATGGGCCGAACATGCTGTACTTATCGCAGGTCGAAGGCGTCCTCCGCGATATGGCAGCCATCAACGAAATCGCCCAGCGAAGCGTAAGCACGGATAAATAAGCACGGGCAAGAAGGAGACGAAATCATGATGGATATTTTAGAAGAAGCAAAAGACGTGCTCCATCAGGAAGCACAAGGCATTGAAAAGTTGATTCCTACGCTCAATCAAAATTTCGTCAATGCCGTCAACATGATTATGAAATCGAAAGGCCGGGTCATCGTCACGGGCATGGGGAAATCGGGCCATATTGCTCGTAAAGTATCGGCGACACTGTCCAGTACAGGGACGCCATCCATTTTCCTCCATCCGGCTGAAGCCATCCACGGCGACTTGGGCATGGTCACGTCCGATGATGTCGTACTGGCCTTTTCGAACAGCGGGGAAACCGTAGAAATCCTCAACATCCTGCCGTCGCTCAAGCGTATCGGTGCCAAACTCATCACCGTCGTCGGCAACCACAATTCGACGCTGGCCAAGCACGCCGACATCATCCTCGACGCATCCGTAGAAAAAGAAGCCTGCCCGCTGGGACTGGCTCCGACGACGAGTACGACCGTTGCGCTGGCCTTGGGTGATGCCCTGGCTGTGGTCCTCTTGACGCAGCATCATTCACGAAGGAACAGTTCGGCATCTTCCATCCGGCGGAGCCTTGGGCAAGAAGCTCCTGCTCACCGTCGACGATGTCATGCATAAAGGCCAGGATAATCCTGTCGTCAGCGAAGACAGCATCGTCCAGGATGCCCTCTTCCTCATGACGGAAAAAGGACTGGGTGCCGTATCCGTCGTCGATGAAGACGGCAAGCTCGTCGGCCTGGTCACTGACGGCGACGTCCGCCGCGGTCTGGAAACGGGCTCCAATTTCCTCCAGTGGCCTGTCGATGCCATGATGACCAAGAATCCGCGGGTCATTGCCAACCATAAACTTGCGACGGAAGCCCTGCACATCATGGAAAAGAACCAGCCCCGTCCGATTACGGTACTGCCCGTCGTCGACAAGGACGATAAAGTTGTCGGCATGATCCATATTACCGATTGCTGCGGCAGGGAGTGGTCTGATGAGCTTTTTGACACATATCAAGATGCTGGCCCTCGACGTCGATGGCGTCATGACCGACGGCATCATCTATTACAGCCCGTCCGGCGATGCCATGAAGGGCTTTT
>ENA-OQEN01001113-OQEN01001113.1-human-gut-metagenome-genome-assembly--contig:-NODE-1113-length-10332-cov-2.878589_pt1 | contig 10332 bp, 15 predicted proteins | sample MGYA00242791_ERZ504627 | MGnify/ENA primary metagenome ERZ504627 (study PRJEB26092, sample SAMD00036316) | human gut metagenome | host: Homo sapiens | study: EMG produced TPA metagenomics assembly of...
TCGCTATTCGCTGTCAGATGATTCCATTGCTCTGTATAAAATCCAAAGAATGAAATCTGACAAACGATTGAATCAGTGTTTCCTAAAAAAGACGTCACGATGCGAAAGCATCATGACGTCTTTTTTCGTGGCCAGCCCCATGGGGCGTGCCGTCCTTTGATTACGTTTGAAAGCTCGGCCCGAATATAGAGAGTCCTTTCAAAATAATGGGTTATGGTGGATAGGTTCATGGTCAGCCCGTGGGGCGTGCTGCCCTTTGGTTGCGTGCGGAAGAGGTTCAGCGGGTTCTATAGGTTCTACGGGTTCAGCGGGGAAGGTGCGGCGCAAAAAATAATGAAGCGCCGCGGAGTTTTGATAGCGATTCGCGCCGTCGTCATCTCGAGCGTAGCCCTCGATCCTCCTTGCAGAACGGTTAGCATGCTAACTGCGCTACTTCAATCACCGCTTGCTTCTCATCCCTAATCCATAGTCCCTGATGGCGACTCATCCTGAAAATGGGTCAATTAAAAAGAAGGCAGGAAATCCGGAGGATTTCACGTCTTCTTTTTATGTGAAATTGTGGGGAGAGGCTCTCGTTACCATTTCCCGTCGATCAGCTTTTTGGCATGTTCGTTCAGCTTCCATTTCCATACGAGGAAGGGGCCGACGATGACGCCGAAGAGTGCCTGCAGGATCTCATACGGCAGTTTGATCCATGCATAGGCAGGCGTACTGTAGACATAGGCACGGCCAAGGGAATAGCCGACGACCATGATGACGGCGCCGACGAGGACAGCGATCACCGTAGAGAGCTTCGGCTTTGCCGGGAAAGCGTGGTGCGCGATGTAGGAGATCGCCATGGCCTGCAGACCGTGAGTGACGAGTGAGACGAACATCGGGAGCGGGTAGAAGAAGAAGTCTCCTAAAATGCGCCGACGCCGCCGACGAGGAAGGCGCCCAGCGGGTCGAGCATGAGCGCCGCTGCGACGATCACGATGTCGTTCAGGTACAGGTGACCGCCCGGGACGGGCAGACCGAAAGACGAAAGTCCGACATTGATCGCCATCAAAAGACCGCAGATGGTGAGCCAGCGCGTATTGTGCTTCGTGTGGACGGAAAGGGAATGTGTGGTCAGTGTTTCTTCGTTTGTCATGAGAATTCTCCTTGTTGTATCTGGATGTTTGCATTATACTATGAAACTGGATATATAAAAATCACCAAAATGATACAAAAAAGTAGGACCAGATGAAGCTGACCATCATCGCTAATCCCTAATCCCTAGCTACTAGTCACTAGTCACCAGTCACTATTTTACGAAAGGATCCTCCTCATGACCGCCTACATGACCCTTTATCTTTCCATTCGTGATGCCATCACGTCAGGCGTCTATGGCTACGGAGCCAAGCTTCCCTCGAAGCGGCAGACCGCAGAGGCGCAGGGCGTCAGCCTCATCACGGTGGCGCACGCCTATGATCTTCTTGTCGAGGAAGGCTACGTGGAGCCGCGGGAACGAAGCGGATACTTCGTCGTCTTCCGCGAGATGGATAACTACGGAGCGGCAGATCCCCGTCCGATGAACCGCTCGATGGATATCGCCCGCACGAAGACAGAACAGCGCGAGGCCGGAGAAAGAGACCTTTTCCCTTTTTCCATCTTTGCGCGCACGATGCGCAGCGTACTTTCCGCGTATGGAGAAAAGATCCTGGATCCTTCGCCGAACCATGGCTGCGAAGAGCTGCGGCGTGCGATCGCCTCCTATCTCGCAAGAAGCCGCCATATGCGCGTCTCCCCCGAGCAGATCCTGATCGGGTCGGGCGCGGAGTACCTCTATGGATTGAATATACAGGTGCTTGGACAGGGACAGATCTATGCGCTGGAAGACCCGTCCTACCAGAAGATCGAGCAGGTATATCGGGCGAACGGGATCTCTATCGATAAGCTCAGGATGGGGAAGAGCGGTATAGAAACGAGTGAGCTCATCCGCACCCGTGCGAGGGTACTCCATGTGACGCCTTCAACAGCTATCCCTCCGGCATCACGGCGACGGCTCGAAGCGGGCTGAGTACCTGCGCTTCGCCCGTGAGCGTCATGCATGATCATCGAAGATGATTTCGATTCCGAGTTTACCCTTCTCTCCAAGCCGGAGGATACGCTCTTCTCTATGGAGCCGGAGGGACACGTCATCTATATGAATAGCTTCTCGAAAACCATCGCGCCCTCCATCCGCACGGGCTACCTGGTCCTCCCGCCGCAGATGGTCCCTCTCTATCAGCTGCGCGTGGGCTTCTACTCCTGCACCGTCCCCGTCTTTGACCAGCTCGTACTCGCTGAATTCATCAGTCAGGGGCATTTCGAAAGGCACATCAACCGGGTCCGGCGGAGGAGACGGCTGCGGGCAGGGGATAAGTGACTGGTGACTAGTGACTAGTATTGCGATTTGTCAACTTCTGGACTTAGTTAGAAGTTAGAAGTGAGAAGTGGTGGAAGGGCGCACAATTCATATAGTGCCCCAATACTCCCTCATTGTATAAGACAGCTTGTTCATTATTTATATTAAACTCCGCGGCGCTTCCCAATTTTATGCGCCGTACCACCATTTCGCATTTCTAATTTCTCATTTCTCATTCAAACGATGCTTTCAAACGGAATCACAGGGTGCCCCACCTCGTGGGCTAACCCTGAACTCTTGTCCCTCCTTGCACGGATCCCCATTCTCCAGTACAATAGAGAGGAATCGTGAGCGTGATCTTGAAAGGAGAAATCATTATGCAGAGCTTCGAATTCACCCCGCAGGGCGTATGTGCAAGAAAAATTACCTTTGACCTTGAAGATGGTCTCATTCACCACCTTCATTTTGAGGGCGGTTGCCCGGGCAATCTGGCAGCGATCGGCAAGCTCCTCGAAGGCCGCAGCGCAAAGGAAGCGGCGGATATCCTGCTCGGCAATACCTGCCGTGACAAGCAGACCTCCTGTGCCGATCAGCTTGCTCATGCACTGATCGAAGCCATGGAAAAGGCAGATGAGAAATAAAGAAACGGCGCGCATGCGCCGTTTTTTTAGTGGCTGGTGGCTAGTGACTGGTGACTGGGAGACAGCAGACTCTCCCGTATCGTCATTTCGAGCGAAAGCGAGAAATCTTTTTCGTTCGCGGTCCGGCGGTCGATGATAGGGAATTCCAAACGGGAAGCCTGCTATCAAGAGCCTTTCGGGCATCGCCCCATATACACTTGCGGCGAAGCCGCCACCTTCATTTCTCATTCGAGCAGAGCTTCATCCATAATCAGTGGGCGAGACTTCCATAGGATACCCCTGAGTCCCTCATTTTTTATTTGCATTTTCCCGCGTTCTATGCTACAGTATCTCCATATTCCAAAAGACTTTGACAGGAAATAGTAGAGAGACTGCTCGCTTATAGAGAGCCATTGGAAGGTGGGAAATGGCAGGAGCATTTCATCGAACTCATCCTCGAGTCGCAGGCTGAAGAGAGTAGGCCTCGCCGGAACCTGACCGTTATCAGACAGAGTGCATATTTCTGCAGAAATATGAATAAGAGTGGTACCGCGAATCTTTCGTCTCTTGCGAGACGGAAGATTTTTTTTATTGCAGCAAAAGTGGGAGATTGCAGAGGAGGAAATAGTATGGGTATGACAATGACACAGAAGATCCTGGCCAAGCATGCCGGTGTCGATTCTGTGAAAGCAGGGGATCTGATCAACTGCCGCCTTGATCTGGTCATGGCGAATGATATCACCGCGCCGCCGTCCATTGCGGAATTCAAGCGCATCGGTGTCCCGGTATTCGACAAGGAGAAGATCGTTCTTGTTCCGGATCATTTCCAGCCGGCAAAGGATATCAAGTCTGCCGGACTTGCGAAGATCGTCCGTGACTTCGCGCATGAAAACGGTATTGTCAATTATTTCGAGCAGGGGCGTGTCGGCATCGAGCATGCGCTGCTTCCGGAAAAAGGTCTCGTAGGGCCAGGCATGGTCACCATCGGCGCTGACTCTCATACCTGCACCTACGGCGCGCTGGGCGGCTTCTCTACCGGCGTCGGTTCTACCGACTCGGCGTTGCCATGGCGACCGGCGAAGCATGGTTCAAAGTGCCGGATGCGATCAAAGTCGTCCTGACCGGCACGAAGCCGGAGGACATCACCGGTAAGGATGTCATCCTGACATTGATCGGCATGATCGGCGTCGATGGTGCGCTGTACCAGTCGCTGGAATTCACCGGCCCGGGCGTCCATTCCCTTTCCATGACTGACCGTTTCACCATTGCGAATATGGCGATCGAAGCCGGCGGAAAGAATGGCATTTTCCCTGTCGATGAAAAGACCATCGCTTACATCGAGGGGCGCTGCCATAAGCCGTTTGACGTCGTCGAGGCGGATGAAGACGCGCACTATTCCCGCGTCGTAGAGATCGATCTTTCCTCTATGAAGCCGGTCGTCTCCTTCCCGCACCTGCCGGAAAATACGAAGGTCATCGGCACCTTCGGGGAGATCAAGATCGATCAGGTGGTCATCGGTTCCTGCACGAACGGCCGTCTCGAGGATCTGGCTATCGCAGCCCGCATCTTCAAGGGGCATAAAGTCCATCCGAAGGTCCGCTGCATCGTCATCCCGGCGACACCGACGATTTACCTGCAGGCCATGCATGCCGGCTTCATCGAGACCTTCATCGATGCCGGATGTGCCGTGTCTACACCGACCTGCGGCCCGTGCCTTGGCGGTTACATGGGGATCCTTGCAAACGGAGAGAAATGCGTCTCTACCACGAATAGAAACTTCATCGGCCGCATGGGACCGACCGATTCTGAAATTTATCTGGCAGGCCCTCAGGTGGCAGCAGCCAGCGCTATCTTAGGACGTATTGCGGTACCGAAGGAGGTCAAATAACATGGCAGTATTAGAAGGAAAGGTTTGGCGCTACGGCGACAACATCGACACGGACGTCATCATTCCGGCCCGTTACCTGAATACCTTCGATCCGAAGGAACTATCCAAGCACTGCATGGTGGATATCGACCCCACCTTCGCGGAAAATGTCAAGGCCGGCGACATCATGGTCGGTGGCAAAAACTTCGGCTGCGGCTCCTCGCGTGAACATGCGCCTGTCGCCATCAAAGCAAGCGGTGTACCCGTCGTCATTGCATCGTCTTTCGCCCGTATCTTCTACAGAAACGGCATCAATGTAGGTCTGCCGCTTCTGGAGATCGGAGATGACGTCGAGAAGATCCACGCAGGCGATATACTCCGCATCGATATCTCCACCGGCAAGATCGAAAACCTCACCACCGGGGATACCTTCCAGGCGCCGCCGCTTCCGCTTCATCCAGGATATCGCCAAAGCGGGCGGACTCATCAACTACGTCAAAGCGAAAAAGAAATAAGAAGGGTTGTCGGGTTCAAGGTTAGCCTCGGGGACGTCCTGTTCCTTGATTGGGGATGAAAGAGGGGGAGCAGGTTCTATGGGTTCAACGGGGGTGGTGCGGCGCATCATCATAGGGAAGCGCCGCGGAGTTTTAGAATATACGGTATTTACGAAAGATGAGAAACCGGTGAACCTTTTGAACCTTCAGAACCTGTTTAACCTATGAGGATGCATATAAAGGGAAGATGGCTATTTTCTGTTTTCAAACTTCAAGGTTCAGGTTTCTATCCCCTTCTTGGAAGGGGAACGCCCGAAGGGCAAGGGGTTGGCCCGCAGAACTTCTTTTGCACGCAATCGAGGGATAGTACGTCTTACGGGTCATCCCTGAACCCATCAACTGAACCCTGAACCTTCTGTCCTCTCTTACTACATGACCACTAAAGAAATATAAGGAATAAGGAGAATCAAATCATGTCCAAACACATCGTTGTCATCCCTGGTGACGGCATCGGTACAGAGATCACCGATGCGGCTGTCGAAGTCCTGAAGAAGATCGATGACATTTACAAGATCGGCCTTACCTATGAATGGAAAGATGCGGGCGGCGCAGCCTACGACAAATTCGGTGAACCGCTGCCGCAGGATACCATTGATGCCTGCAAGAAGCAGACGCCATCCTCTTCGGCGCTGTCGGCGGCGACCAGTGGGATCACTTGGAGCCATCGCTCCGTCCGGAAAAAGCCATCCTCGGCCTGAGAAAAGCGCTTGGCCTTTATGTAAACCTCCGTCCCGTGAAGATCCAGACTCCATGATCGAGTATTCTCCGCTGAAACCGGAAATTGCCAAAGGCACCGACATCATGATCGTCCGTGAGCTCGTTGGCGGCATTTACTTCGGCGACCGCTGTGAATCCGAGATCACAACGGCGCAGAAAGAGCCTGGGATCTGGAAAACTACTCTGTGCCGGAAGTCGACCGCATCACCCGCTTCGCCATGGAAGCGGCCCGCAAGCGTCATGGCCACGTGACAAGCGTCGACAAATCCAATGTCCTTGCGACCTCCCGCCTCTGGAGACGCACCGTCATCAAGATCCATGACGAGGACTATCCGGATGTTCAGCTCGACCATATGTATGTCGACAACTGCGCGCAGCAGTTCGCCATCCATCCGTCCTTCTTCGACGTCGTCGTCACAGGAAATCTCTTCGGCGACATCCTCTCTGATGAAGCTGCTGTCCTCTCCGGTTCTATCGGCATGCTCCCCTCTGCCTCTATCGGCAATGAGACCAGCCTCTATGAACCGATCCATGGCTCGGCTCCGGACATTGCAGGCAAAGGCATCGCGAATCCGATCGCGACTATCCTTTCCGCTGCCATGCTCCTTCGCTACTCCCTCAATGAAGACAAAGCCGCTGATGCCATCGAAGCTGCTGTTAATCAGGCCCTCGATGACGGCTACCGCACCGGTGACATCTACAAAGAAGGCATGAAGAAGTCAATGGCCGCGGCATGACCGACGCCATTCTCGCACGCATCCAGTAATATAAGCACACAAAAAGCCGAACGAAAATCGTTCGGCTTTTTGTGTGCCAGTCACTAAGGAAACACTGATTCTGTGATTGAATCAGTGTTTCCTTAGTATTGCGATTTTTTAACTTCTGGACTTAGTGAGAAGTGCAAAGTGCTGGAAGGGACACACCATTCATAGAGTGCCCCAATACCTCTCATTATATAAAACAGTTTGTACATTATTTTATATAAAACTTCGCGGCGCTTCCTCATTTTATGCGCCGTACCTTCACTCCTCACTCCTCACTTGATTCGGAAGTTGACTTAAATGCCAGTTATTTAGAAAACGCAATATCAGTCACCAGTCACTCTTACATCCCCACGCCGGCCTTTTTTAAGAGCTTTGCTGCCCATGATGCATCGATCAGGATGTCCTCACGCTCCGTTTCCGCAAAAGCAGGCGAGAGCTGCTGCTTCACCTGCTCATACATCGCAGCATCGAACGCATACGCGCAGACGATCTTGCCATCCTGATACAGGCAGTAGCCCGTGCGGCCGTCCGCGCCGCGTTCGAACCAGATGGCATCGACCAAGAGACCCGGCTTCTGTTTCTGCAGGAAGGAATGCGCCAGCACCTTCATGATCTCTATGACCCTGTCATCCAGATGAAGGTCAAGCAGCAGCAGCTTTTCCAGCAGCACCTGACGGTTTGCCACCACACGGCGGCTCCAGTCAGCGATGCCTGCCCACGGTACGGATGGATCGCGTCCCGTCATGATGGCGCAGGCCTTCCGGAAATCCTCCTCGTTATCCGCGTAGTAGAGAAGCGCGTGACTTTCCCTTTCCTTATATAAGAAAGAATAAGAATAATGCTCCGCGTGACCACAGTGCGGACACGCTCCTACGAATGCCTCGCCTGTCCGCACTTTCTCTGCGATCGAGGCATCCTCTCCGGTATCAAAAGCAGGATGCGTCGTGAAGGAAAACAGCTTCTGGCAGGCAGGACAGGTCAATGTCAAAATAGCCATAAAAACTCCTTTGGTTTAGGGAATGCTGACTAGGGAAACACTGAGTAAATCGTTGTCAGATTTTATTCTTGAATTTTTATGCATAGCAAGGAATAACCTGACGCGAATAGCGAGCTATTTAAGGAAGGCTATGACGAAGTCATGTATAATTCTTGTAAAATCTGACTCTGCGATTGAATCAGCGTTTCCCTAGCTTCTTACACTCAATACATCCGATAACGGCTTGCGTTCACTGGCCGCCGGAATGACAGCCGGATGGCCGATCGCGATCAGCGCAGACACATCATAATCCTCCGGCAGAGAAAGGATCTCCTTCACCTTATCCTCCTCATAGCGCCCCATGATGAGCGTGCCGAACTTCAGCGCATTCGCTGCCAGACAGAAATGAGCAGCCGCGACGCCCGCATCAAAAGACTGCCAGTGCGTCCCCTTTTTCGTAGAGAACGATCCATCCGGCTCATAGCCCGACAGCCCCTTCACGATGCAGAGCACGATGAGTGCCGGTGCCGCATGGATATTCTCCGTATTCCAGGGGAAATCCACCGTACATTCCTTGGCCAGGCGATCCTTCAGCTCCTGATCCAGCACCGCCACATAGCGGATCGGCTGCGTATTCTCCCAGCATGAAGCCATCTGAGACATCGTGACGATATCCTCTATATCTCTTTCCGTGACCGCTGATCCGTATATTCCCTGATACTTCTTCTGGAAATCAGACATTTGATCGCATCCATAAATGCGCCTCCTCATTTTTTGAACAGGCAACAGCGGAGATCGCACGATCTCCTCATCCTGCCTTTAACACATACACCTACTATATCATAGAAAAGAGAAAAGTAGATAGCAAAAAAAGTAGGAGAATTGGATTTCTTGCGGTATAATAAATAAAATGAGAGTTGATAGGAAGCAGATAGGCTTCAAAGAAAGGTGGTAACTTATGCCTAGAAGAGGAAATAACCTGTTAAAGGAAGACAGAAAAGTAGAGCGTATCCTCTGCTTATGGAATATACTGATGCGCGGCCGCGGCGTCACGAGAGAAGAGATTGCCGCCAAGCTCAAGGTCAATGAGAGGACCGTCAGCCGCTACTTCGCAGATATCCGCGGCTGCCTTGCCGCTTTGGAAGAAAGCGACGGCATCCATCGCCGGCTCATTCACAGCCGCGAGGAAGGCGTCTACAAGATGATCAATGAAGGCGGTGAATACCTCACGAGCGGAGAGCTCTTCGCCGTCTGCAAGATCCTCCTTTCGAGCAAAGCCTTCCATAAAGTAGAAATGAAAGCACTTCTTGAGCGCCTCCTGCAGAACTTGGCGTCTTCCGAAGAACGGACAGAGATCGATGAGTACATCAAGAACGAACTCTTTGAATACGCAGAACCCAATCACAAGAATCCGGACATGGACCTTCTCTGGAAGATCACGCGCGCTATCCACCAGCACCACGTCATTGCATTCGATTATAAAAAATCAGCGCAGAGACCAGCAGCCCGCACGCCGCCCGTCCGCTCGGCATCCTGTTCTCCGAATTCTATTTCTACGTCGCCGCCCGTCCCGACAGAGGCATCAAGACCGGCGCCACCAGCCCGCTCAAGATCTACCGCTTGGACCGCATGACAAGCGTCATCGACACAGAAAAGACCTTCGAAGAGCCCTATATCGACCGCTTCCGTGAAGGAGAATTCAGAACCGCGTCCAGTTCATGTACTCGGGGAAAAAGATCCACCTCGAATTCATTTACAAAGGCCTCTCCCTGGAAGCTGTCCTCGACCGGCTGCCCACCGCGAAAGCAAGAAAGCGTGACGATGGCAGCTGGAGCATCAGCGCTGACGTCCTTGGCGAAGGCATCCTCATGTGGCTCCTCTCCCAAGGCGCTAACGTCAACGTCCTCGCTCCGGAAAGCATCCGCCAGGAATGGCTCAATACCGCCAGAAAAATCTGCGAAATGGGGAAGAGTGAACAGTAGAAAGAGCGTTGTTTGTAAGATCCCGCTGAAGCATCAGCTCCGGCGGGATTTTTTAGTGGGAGTGTATAAAAGAACGTTACGGTATGACACGCCAACTGAGAGGCCCTTGGAGACGGCGCAGGATAGAGTGGCACGAAGAGGCACCCTTCTACGCAGCGACCAGTATGCCAACTGTGCAAAGCGCTACTCCATATCATCATCGGAAGCGAAGTCGAGAGATCTTTGCCGCGCTCGTATGCGACGTAATGAGCAGGCTGAGAATGAAAGTACAATATTGCATCTGATACGAGTAGGCCCTTAGAGAAGGCCCCGCGCCGAAGGTGCAGGATAGATGTGCCTCGAAGAGGCACCCTTCTACGTAGCGGTCAGTATGACAACTGTGCAAAGCGCTACTCCATATCATCATCGGAAGCGAAGCCGTGGGCTCTTTACCTCACTCATATGCGAGTAAATACGCAGGAAGAGAAACGAAAGCACGGAATTA
>ENA-OQEN01001114-OQEN01001114.1-human-gut-metagenome-genome-assembly--contig:-NODE-1114-length-10322-cov-2.568906_pt1 | contig 10322 bp, 12 predicted proteins | sample MGYA00242791_ERZ504627 | MGnify/ENA primary metagenome ERZ504627 (study PRJEB26092, sample SAMD00036316) | human gut metagenome | host: Homo sapiens | study: EMG produced TPA metagenomics assembly of...
GATCTGGACTCTGACCACGTCTTCAGCCAGGAGGATTTCGCAGCGATCGAGAAGGAGATGTCGAAGATCGCGAAGGAAAATATCCCGCTGGTGAAGAAGGTGCTGCCGCGCGATGAAGCGCTCCAGTATTTCAAGGATAAAGGCCAGACTACAAGGTCATGCTGATCGAAGATCTGCCGGAAGAGGAAACGATCTCTCTCTATGAACAGGGTGACTTCACGGATCTCTGCGCGGGCCCGCATCTGAAGTCCACCGGCAAGGTGAAGACGTTCAAGCTGATGACGGTCGCTGGCGCTTACTGGCGCGGCGACTCCAAGAATAAGATGCTGCAGCGTATCTATGCGACGGCATTCTTCAGCAAGGAGGATCTTGACCACTATCTCTTCGTCCGTGCGGAGGCGGAGAAGCGCGATCACAGAAAGCTCGGAAAGCAGCTCGATCTGTTCTCCTTCCATGAAGAGGGACCCGGCTTCCCGTTCTTCCATCCGAAGGGCATGATCCTCAGAAATAAACTGATGGACTATGAGCGTGAGCTCTTCAAGGAATTCGGCTATGTGGAAATCATGACGCCGGTCATCCTGTCGAAGAAGCTGTGGCTACAGTCTGGTCACTGGGATCATTACAAGGAAAATATGTACTTCACCCAGATTGATGACGAAGACTATGCGATCAAACCGATGAACTGCCCCGGCGGAATCCTGTTCTTCAAGACGCAGCAGCGTTCTTACAGAGATCTGCCGATGCGTGTCGGCGAATTCGGCCTCGTTCATCGTCATGAGCTGAAGGGCGCGCTGCACGGCCTCTTCCGCGTTCGCTGCTTCACGCAGGATGATGCGCACATTTTTATGACGCAGGAACAGATGAAGGATGAAGTCATCAAGTGTATGGCGATGTATCAGAAGATGTATGGTGTCTTCGGTCTCGAATACCATGTCGAACTCTCTACCCGTCCGGAAAACTCCATGGGCAGCGATGAGCTGTGGGAGATCTCCACGAATGCGCTCCGTGAAGCCATCGAGACGGCGGGTGTACCGTACCAGATCAATGAAGGCGATGGTGCTTTCTATGGACCGAAGCTCGATTTCCATGTACAGGACTCTCTGGGACGTACTTGGCAGTGCGGCACCATCCAGATGGATATGCAGCTGCCGGAACGTTTCGATGTGAACTATATCGGTGAAGATGGAGAAAAGCACAGAGCAGTCATGCTGCACCGTGCGGGCTACGGCTCTCTGGAACGTTTCATCGGCATCCTGATCGAACACTATGCAGGGGCCTTCCCGACCTGGATCGCTCCGGTACAGGCGAAGATCATCCCTGTCACGGACAAGAATCTGGAATATGCGAAGTCTGTCGCAGCGGCTATGTCCGAGTCTGATATCCGTGTCGAAGTGGAAGAGGCCAATGAAACACTGGGCTACAAGATCCGTAAGGCACAGATGGAGAAGGTACCGTACATGATCATCGTGGGCGATCAGGAAATGAAGGGTCACACCATTTCTGTCAGAAGCAGAAAGAATGGCGACCTGGGGTCCCAGTCTCTCCCGATGTTCGTTGCAAACCTGATCCGCGAGATCAAAGAACGGGAAAACTGAGATGGCTTACAAAGAATACCAGAGTGCTGATATCGCACGGGCCGCGCTCCGCATGTCTTTGACCGAGACGCGGGCAGATGAGAATGCGCTGAAGGAAAGGCTGGCGAAGGATGGCATCCGCGCTGTCGCTGTGAACTTTGGCGGGAAATTTCTGGATATCCTTCCGAAGATCTTCGAGTCGGCCATCGTGGCTGCCCAAAGACAGAAGGTCATCTCTGATACTCATGTGGGTGATGGCTCTGTGGTCGGAGCCATGGAGTCTGCCATCGAGCAGGTGAAGCCGATGGCGATCGGCATGAATGTCGGCGGCAAGATCGGTATTGCCCGCTGGAATGAGCATCTCTGCGTTGCGATCTTCGTCGGTGTGGGTGTGCTTCATTTCAATGAGGTCACGGTGGGCATGGCGCATCGTGTCCTTCGGAATGATCTGCCTGATTGAGAAAATCATAAGGGGCAGGGAGTGACTATCTCATACTTGTCCTGCATAAGAAAAGAGCCGGGGGCTTTTGCCTCCGGCTCTTTTTGATGGGAGAAAGAGGGAGCTATTTTTCTTGACAGAAAAAGCCGGAGGCGGTACATTGAATGAAATTCGATGATTCGTCTGGGTGACAGGATGGGTGGAGGCTTTATGAAGGAAAAGATCAGTCTGATTCAAATGGATGTAGAGCTGGGACAGGTGGAAAGAAATTATGAAAAAGCCGTGCAGCTGATGGAGCTTGCGCTGGAAGACAAGCCGGACATTCTTGTCCTGCCGGAAACGTTAAACACCGGCTTCTTTCCGTCGCCGGACAGCGCACTCTATGCCGCTTCCGATGCGTATGGCGCGCAGACGAAAAAGGTATTCGGCGCATTTGCCAAGGAGCATGGCGTCAATATCGTGGCGGGCTCGGTCAGCGTTTTGGAAAACGGATGCGTTTTTCAATCGAAGCTATATCTTTGATCGCAAGGCGAGGTCGTTGCCTCTTATGATAAGATCCACGGCTTCAGCGATGGGAGAAACGAAGTCGTATACCGGCGGCTCTTCCACTGTCCACTTTACGCTGGACGGGATCGCCTGCTCGATGGCGATCTGCTATGACGTACGCTTTTGTGAGCTGATCCGGACAGAAGCATTGCAGGGGGTGGATTCTGTTTTTCCTCCCTGCCGCCTGGCCGCTCGTAAGAAAGGAGCACTGGATCACGCTTTCTAAAGCCAGAGCGATCGAGAATCAGATGTTTTTCTGCGCCGTGAATGAATGCGGTCGTGCCGGCAGCACGCAGTACGGCGGAAACTCGATGCTGCTCTCGCCTTTTGGGGAAGAATTGCTCCATCTGGGCGAAAAGGAGCAGGTGGCCACGGCGGAGATCGATACGGATGTGCTGCAGGGCATCCGAGAGAGCATCAATGTATTTCGTGACAGAAGACCGGAATTGTATCATCTGTAGAAAAATAGGGGAAAGGCGTTTCGCCCTTTGATTTCGCGTGAAAGAGGGGGAGCGGGTTCAAGAGGTTCAAGAGGGAGAGGCGCGGCGCATAAAAATCAGAAGCGCCGCGGAGTATAAATAATGGCGATGCCCGAAGGTGGGTTTTAGTCACCAGTCACTAGTCACCAGTCACTATTCACCAGTCACTTGAGACTCCTAATCCCTAATCTCTAATCCCTAGCCACTCATCTGCTTTCAAACTCTCGGGGTGTGGTGCGGCGCATAAAAATCAGAAGCGCCGCGGAGTATCAATCATGCGATGCCCGAAGGTTTCTTGAAGAGCCGGTTTCCCGTTTGAGGCTTCCAAACATTGACCATTTTGACCGCGAATGACAAAGATTTCTCGCTTGCGCCCGAAATGACGGTGCAATTGGGTTCGCAGTCCCCAGCCACCTCTATCGCCCAAGGGCAACCATTTTTCAAAAAGTGCTTGACAAAAGCACCATGGATGGATATACTAATATGCGTAACTTACGTGCGGCCCGGTGGTGTAGTGGTCTAACATGCCGCCCTGTCACGGCGGAGATCGTCAGTTCAAATCTGATCCGGGTCGCCAGCGCGGAAGTAGCTCAGTGGTAGAGCACAACCTTGCCAAGGTTGGGGTCGCGGGTTCGAGTCCCGTTTTCCGCTCCATATGGCGGCATAGCCAAGCGGTAAGGCAGAGGTCTGCAAAACCTTTATCCCCAGTTCGATTCTGGGTGCCGCCTCCATATTACAATCTGTTACATTCATATAGACCTGCCGGGGTGGCGGAACTGGCAGACGCAAGGGACTTAAAATCCTCGGATCGTGAGATTCGTACCGGTTCGATTCCGGTCCTCGGCACCAATTTGAATGATGAGCCGGAGCGTGATGCTCCGGCTTTTTGTTGTTTGAAAATGGGTGTGCGCTGGGAAGCGGTCAGGCATCGGGAAGCTGATGGCGCTACGTCCCGGGCTGCCCAATGAATCGAGGCAAACTATGGCAAGAAGAAAAGAAAACGAATGTCATGCGCATTCTTGACAAAGAGAAGATCTCCTACGAGACGAAGTCTATGACTATGATGAGGACAATCTCTCGGGCGTGCATGCGGCGGCAGAGCTCGGCTATGATCCGGACATGGTCTTCAAGACCATCGTCACGCATGGCGATAAGACGGGTCCTGTGGTCTTCTGTCTGCCTTCGGAGAAGGAGATCGATCTCAAAGCGGCGGCGCGTGTGAGCGGGAACAAGAGCGTAGAGATGATCCATGTGAAGGAGCTTCCCGGTCTCACCGGTATCTGCGTGGCGGCTGCTCGCCGATCGGGATGAAGAAGGCCTTCCCGACCTTCATCGATGAGAGCTGCCATCACCATGCGGCGATCAGCATCAGTGCGGGCCAGCGCGGCCGTCAGGTGGTGCTCTCGCCGGATGATCTGATCTCCCTCATCGGTGCGAAGACGGCGGATCTGACGGCGAAGTAGAGAGGCGGAAGCCGGATGGCTCATGCTGCTGCGTGCGGACTTTTCTCAATAAGAGGCATGAAGGCGGCGGCTTCGCCGCCTTATCAATAGGGCGATGCCCGAAGGTTTCCTGCATACCAGGTTTTCTGCTTCGGATCTCCAAACATCGACAGCGTGGCCGCGGATGACAAAGATTTCTCGCTTTCGCTCGAAATGACGATACGAGAGAGTCGCTAGTCACAAGTCACTCTCCTCCTCATCCCTGCTTTCAAACGCTTATCTTTCGTGAATACCGCATATTAGGGAAACGCTGATTCAATCTGATAACGATTTAATCAGTGTTTCCATAGAAACTGCGCGGCGCTTCTGACTTGATGCGCCGCATCAACCTTTGAGCCTTTTGAACCCATAGAACCAGATGAACCTCTTTGGCAGGCCATCAAAGGGCAGCATGCCCCGTGGACGAACCTGATCCCGATGATCGGATACCATTTCCGGACATCGGGATTTTTTATTTTTCATGCTGCGTATGCTATAATAAAGTGATATTTTGGATACGTGTGAGTTGTTATATAAAGGAAATATATTATGATGGAAAAGAAGTACTTCACCCTGACCTATGGCTGCCAAATGAATGAATCAGACACGGAGCGCATCAATGGACAGTTGGAGGAGCTGGGATATGTGCCGGCAGAGACGATGGAAGAGGCAGATATCATCATCATGAATACCTGCAGCATCCGTCAAAATGCGGAGGAGAAGGTCTATGGCAAGATCGGAGAGATCAAGAAGCTGAAGGATAAAAATCCGCATCTGCTTCTGGGGATCGCCGGCTGCATGGCACAGGAGAATAAGGGCAAGCTCATCGAGCGTATGCCGATCATTGATTTCGTCATCGGGCCATACCATATCCATGACCTGAAGGAGATCGTTTCGAAGGAGGATGCGCGCGGCGGCCATGTGGTGAAGACGGAGAGGAATCCGCACAGTGTGAGTGACTACAGCGAGCTTCGTGCGGTGCGTAAGTCTCATGTCTTTGCATGGATCCCGATCATGCAGGGGTGCAACAAGTTCTGCACGTACTGCATCGTGCCGTATGTACGCGGCCGTGAGCTGTCCCGCAGCGTGGAGGATATCTCGCGCGAGATAGAGGGACTCGCGAAGGAAGGCTATAAGGAGGTGACGCTCCTCGGGCAGAATGTGAATTCGTATGGTCTTGATTTCAGAAACGGGACAGACTTTGGGACGCTGATCCGCGCGATCGACAAGGTGGATGGCATTGAGCGCGTGCGCTATATGACGTCGCATCCGAGAGATATGACATTCGATATGGTGGATGCGATGGCGGATTCGCCGAAGGTGGCGCGTCATATGCATCTGCCTGTGCAGCATGGATCGAATGAAATGCTGAAGAAAATGAATCGCGGATATACGATCGAGCATTTCAAGGAGCTTGTTTCCTACGTCCGTGAAAAGATGCCGGACATCGTGCTGACGACCGATCTCATCACCGGGTTCCCGGGGGAAACGGAAGAGATGCATCAGGAGACGCTCGCGCTTTTGAAAGAGGTTCGTTTCGATTCGGCATATACATTCATTTATTCGCCGAGAAATGGCACGCCGGCAGCGCGCATGACGGATCAGATCGATGAGGAGACGAAGCACCGCCGCCTGCAGGAGCTGATGGATGTGGAGAATGAGGTGAGCCTTTCTCTGAATCAGGCGATGGAGGGCAAGACCTATCCCATCATCGTCGAAGGCCCGTCGAAGCAGGAGAATGTCTGGTATGGACGTACATCGGGCAATAAGATGATCCTTTTCCCGTATCAGGAGGGCGTCAAGGTCGGCGATACGCTCGAAGCGAAAGTCGAGGTCGGCCAGACGTGGGTGCTAAAAGGGAAATTGGTGTAGTTTCGAGTTTTCTTTGAACGCCTATCTACATAGTGAGGAGTTAGGAGTGAGGAGTGAGGAGTGGCGGAAGGGCGCACAGTTCATATAGCGCCCCAATCCCCCTTTTTTATTATTGTGCGCGTTGCGCAGTATAAAACTTGGCGGCGCTTTATTATTGTTTTGCGCCGCACCTTCACTCCTCACTCCTCATTCCTCACTCCTAACTTGGAGATATATGCCTTTTGCCTAAATTAGAATGACCAGAAAGAAGGAACAAGACCATGGCCAAAACGCCCTTGATGGCACAGTATAAGGAAGTCAAAGAGAAATACCGGGACTGTCTGCTTTTTTACCGTCTGGGCGATTTCTATGAGCTTTTCTATGACGATGCGCTGACGGCGTCGCATGAGCTGGAGCTGACGCTGACGGGGAAGTCGGCAGGGCAGGATGGCCGCGTACCGATGTGCGGGGTGCCTTTCCATGCGGCAGAGCTTTATATTTATCGGCTGATCCAGAAGGGGTACAAGGTGGCGATCTGCGAGCAGCTGGAAGACCCGAAGAAGGCGAAGGGGCTGGTCAAGCGGGATGTCATCCGTGTTATCACGCCGGGGACGATCCTTTTTGAAAATTCCATCGCAGATAAGTCGAACAATTATCTCATTTACCTCTTAGAGGCGGACAAGGAGATCGCCGCCGTGCTCGCCGATGTCTCGACGGGCGAGTGCTGGTGGGGGACTTGGGACAAGAAGAAGGAGCAGGATGCCTTCTTCGATCTTCTGTCGGTATATAGTCCCGCAGAAGCGGTGTGTCTCGTGTCGGATGATTTCTATGAGAAGCTCTCCCGCTTCGCCGCGGCGCGCCTCGGGGCCTGTCTCCTGACGCGAAGGATGATGAGGACGAGAGCGCGATCCCACCGGCGGCAGCTCTATAGAGAATCGCCATGTGCAGAAGGCCTTCGCCCTTCTCTCCGGATACCTCAAGGAGGTCATGCGCTCGGAGGCGGCGGATTTCCATGATCCGCGGCCGATCCGTGAGGATCATACGCTGACGCTCACCGAGGAGTGCCTTAGAAATCTGGAGATCACGAGGAATATGCGTGACGGCGGGCGGCGCGGCACGCTCCTCGAGCTTCTCGACTATACGCATACAGCATGGGGGCGCGCCTCTTGAAGCGTTCTCTGGAGCGACCGCTGACGGATGTGAACCGCATCATACTGCGCCAGTCGGCGATCGAGGAGCTGACACAGCACATGACGGAGCTTTCGCGTCTGGAAGAGATGCTTTTCGGTGTCTTTGACTTCGAGCGTATTCTTTCCCGCATCGAGGCGAATTCGACTTCGCCCAAAGACCTTCTCTCTCTCAAAGCGACGCTTCGCGTGGTGCCGCAGGTGAAGCAGCTCCTCTCCGGTGCAGGCTCGGTGCTTTTGAAGAAGCTAAACAGCCAGCTCTCGACGCATGGCCCTGTCTTTGATCTTCTGGACCGTGCGATGAATGAGAACGGCTCGGGCAACATCAAGGACGGCAAGTACATCCGCGAAGGCTTCTCCGCCGAGCTGGATGAAGTGCGCTCGCTGTCGGAGAACAGCCAGAAGTACATCCAAGAGCTGGAAGAGAAGGAAAAGGAAAAGACGGGCATCAAGCTCAAGATCGGCTTCAATAATGTCTTCGGATACTATTTTGAGATCTCCAATGCGAATAAGCTCCCTGTCCCTGCGTATTATGTGAGAAAGCAGACTCTCGTGAATGCGGAGCGCTATATCACGCCGGAATTGAAGGAATTCGAGACGAAGGTGCTCTCTGCCAAAGAAAAGACAGAGCAGCTCGAGCTCAAGATCTATCAGGCGGTGAAGGCGGAAATCCGCCCGGAGATCCCTGATATGCAGAAGACGGCGCGCGCGCTCGCAGCGGTGGACTGCCTCGCAAGCCTTGCGCGGGCAGCGATCAAGGACCGCTACATCCGTCCGTCGATCATTAGCCGAAGGATGGGTATATTTCCATCAAAGACGGCCGTCATCCGATGGTCGAGCATGCCTTGAAGAGAGACATGTTCGTCCCGAATGATACGGAGCTGAATCATCGGAATCAGGAGATCCTGGTCATCACGGGGCCGAATATGGCCGGTAAGTCGACCTACATGCGTCAGGTCGCTGTCCTCACCATCATGGCGCAGGTGGGCTCTTTCATTCCTGCAAGGAGCGCGGTCTTCGCGCCGGTCGATCGCATTTTCACGCGCGTCGGCGCGACGGATGACATTTCTACGGGGCAGAGTACCTTCATGGTGGAAATGCAGGAGGTATCCTACATCCTTAGGCATGCGACGAAGAACAGTCTTATCATTCTGGATGAGATCGGACGCGGCACGAGTACCTATGATGGCATGAGCATCGCGAAGGCGGTCGTGGAGTATATCGACCAGAAGATCCATGGCTATACGCTCTTTGCGACGCACTACCATGAGCTTTCCGATATGGCAGAGACAAGCCCGCGGATCAAAAATTACACGGTATCCGTCAAGGAACGGGGGAAGGATATCACCTTCCTGCGCCGCATCGTGCCGGGCTCGGCGGATCGGAGCTATGGGATCCACGTCGCACGCCTTGCGGGGCTTCCCGAGTCGCTTCTTGCCAGAGCCGATGAGATCCTTCTGGGGCTTGAGAAGGAGGATGGGAAGAGCCGTCCCGCTCCGGAGAAGCCGCAGGCAGCCGCCGGCGCGATGGATCTTTTCAGCTCGCCCATCATTGACGAGCTGGCCCATCTGGATGTCATGAGCAAGACACCGATCGAAGCGATGGAGATCTTATTCCGGCTGAGCCGCGAAGCGAAGGAGGGACGCTGATGGCATTGATCCATGTACTCGATGAAGTGACAGCGAATCAGATCGCCGCCGGTGAAGTGGTGGAGCGTCCGGTGAACGCCGTCAAGGAAATGGTAGAAAATGCCGTGGATGCTGGCGCGAGCGATATAGAGGTGGAGATCGCGGACGGCGGACTCACCTACATCCGTGTCACGGACAATGGCAGCGGCATGTCGGCAGAAGATGCGAAGCTCTCCATCGTGCGTCATGCGACGAGCAAGATATCAACGGTGGATAACATCTATCACATCGCCTCGCTGGGCTTCCGCGGAGAGGCGCTGGCGAGCATTTCTGCTGTCTCCCGCACGGCCATCACGACCCGGCGCCAAGAAGACGTTGAGGGAACGATCGTCGAAGTCGAGGGCGGGACAGTCAGCGAAGTGAAGCGACCGGCGCGCCGGGCGGCACGACGATCGAGGTGCGCGATCTCTTCTATAATGTGCCTGCCCGGAAGAAATTCCTGAAATCCGAACGGACCGAGGCCAGCCGCATCAATACGATGATGGGGAAGCTGGCGCTCGCGAATCCGGATATTTCCTTCCGCCTCATCAATAACGGACGCACCGTCATCGAGACACCGGGGAACGGCCGTCTCCTCGATGTCGTGTCTGCACTCTACGGTACGAAGACGGCTGGCGAGATGCTCGAAGTCTCGGGGGAAAACGAAAGAGGCATCCTTTCGGGGCTCATTTCCAAGCCTTCGCTTTTGAAGAGTAGCCGCCAATACCAGACGATCATCATCAACCGCCGCGTCGTCGAGAGCAGTGCGGTGTCGAAAGCTGTCGACAATGCCTATCACTCGCTGCTTCCTAAGAATGGATACCCGCTCCTTGTCCTCACCTTCACTGTCGCTCCCGAGTCGATCGATGTGAATGTGCATCCGCAGAAGCGGGAGATCAAATTCTCTGATGAGCAGAGCATCTTCCGCCTCGTCTATCACAGCGTCCTTCAGTCGCTGACGACCAAGGATACGCCGGATGAGATCGCACGCGAAATGATCAAAGACCCGGGGCATCAGGCGGCAAAGGAGAGCGACTTTGACCTGACGTCTGTCAAGGTCGAAGAAGCGCGCTCCGTGGGGCCTGACATCGGACTCAC
>ENA-OQEN01001115-OQEN01001115.1-human-gut-metagenome-genome-assembly--contig:-NODE-1115-length-10317-cov-1.522375_pt1 | contig 10317 bp, 16 predicted proteins | sample MGYA00242791_ERZ504627 | MGnify/ENA primary metagenome ERZ504627 (study PRJEB26092, sample SAMD00036316) | human gut metagenome | host: Homo sapiens | study: EMG produced TPA metagenomics assembly of...
GTCATAGTTGGGCTGGATATGGGATCGCCCCAGAGGAGCGTATCCCGCAATCCATCGTAGGCCCGGCGCTGGTCCCCCTGTCCGGCCTGGGCCAGGCTGGGCAGGGGGCCATGGTGGCGCAAAACCGTGTAGGGGGTATAGACGCAGGCCAACCCCCGCCGGCCCAGGCGCAGGCATAGCTCCACATCCAGCCCCGTTTGGGAAAAGCTCTCGTCAAAGCCCCCCACGTTCCAGAACACCCTTGCCGGAATGGCCAGGCAGGCTAGGGACAGGTAGGACACCGCCCGGATGCTGTTGGCCAGCCGGTTTTTTCTTAGGCTATCCATATCGTCGCCCCGGCCTGCGTAAAAGCTGCCTGTCCACCCCTCGATCCCGACCACGCCGCCGGTAAATAGCAGCTTCCCCGCTTCGTTCACCAGCTTTCCCCCGGCGGCGCCCACTCCAGCCGGCCCAGCTGCTCCAACAGCCGGTCCACCCAGCCAGGGGACAGGATCTCCGCCCCAGGGCTGAGGAAAACTAGGGTATCCGCGCTGGTGGAACGGGCAGCCAGGTTCAGGCCCCGGGAAAGGTTGCCCTCTCCAGGAAAGAGGATCTGCGCCGCCCGGTTCTTTTTTAGAAGCTGGTAATACCGCAGGGTGGTGGCATCCCGGCTGCCCAGATCCACAATGCGAATGGCGCAGGGGGGCAGGACAGTATAGGCTTCCAGGCTTTCCAGGAGCCTACGAAGGCCGGCGCAGTGGTTCCGGTTGGGAATCACAATGGAAAAAGAAGGCTTGTTTCCAACCGGGGCCCATACACGAAAGCTGCCGGGCCATTGGCCGCAAGCCACCCGCTCTTGGCCGCCCAAGGCCGTTTCCAACAGGGCGACGGCCGAGGGGCCGGGCCGACGGTCTTGGAATAGGTATATAGGGGCCTGGGAATGTGTACCGCCCGGCGGCTGGCAGCCAGGCTTTTAGGTTGAAGGCATACCGGGCCTCGGCGGAGGCTCCCGCCATAGGGCCCACTTGCTTCAGCAGGTTCCGGTGTACGGCGACCCCGCAGGAGAGCATATCAAAACTGGATTGGGTGATCAGGCTGGGAGCGCTTTTAAAGAAGGGAAGGCGGCAGCAGGGAGGATGGGGATAGAGAAAATCCTCGTCCCCGTAGATCAGGTCCGCGCCCCCTGCGGCGGCTCGGGCAAAATGATACAGGGCGTCCGGGGCCAACGTATCCCCCGGCCAAAGATATAGGAAATAGTCCCCGTCGCCGGTTTCCGGCAGGGTAGCGGTTTGAAAGCGGTCGTAGGATTGGGCCTTGAGGGACGCCATGGTCCGTTCCCGGTCGGCGGGGGTCCAATCCCCCTGGAACAACAGAATAAACCGGGGCAAGGCCAACGGAGGATTGTCCCGTTGTAGCGCCAGCTCCTGGGACGTGGGGGCCACGGCCTGCAAATAGGCGGCGTAAGGCTCCTCCACAAAGGAATAAGACGCGCTCTCGGGCTGAGCCGGGGGCGCGTCTAAAAATCTTTTAATTGTTGGACGCCCATTCTCATGGCTTAGTGTGCCAAGAGGCCGGGGGATTATACCGTTTCCGGCTCCTCGTCGCAGGTTTCGTCCACCAGGGTGATGGATTTGATCCGCACCGGGGTAAGGGGCCGGTCAGCCGGGCTGGTGGGGACGGCGGCAATGGCGTCCACCACATCCATGCCTTCGATCACCTTGCCAAAGGCAGCGTATTGGCCATCCAGGAAATTGCCGTCCTTGTGCATGATGAAGAACTGGGAGCCGGCGGAATCCGGATGGGCGGCCCGGGCATGGAGATCACGCCCCGGTCATGACGCAGGGGATTGGGGAAGCCGTTTTGGGTGAATTCTCCCGGATCTGATAGCCGGGGCCGCCCATGCCGGTACCTGGGGGCAGCCGCCCTGGATCATGAAGCCGGATATGACCCGGTGGAACAGTAGGCCGTCGTAAAAGCCCTTGGAAACCAGGGACTTAAAGTTGCGCACCGTGTTGGGGGCGGCGGCCGCGTCCAGCTCCAGCTTGATAACGCCGCCGTTTTCCATTTCAATTACTACCATGGAATGCTCTCCTTTTTTTCCGCCGCAGGGTTGCGGCAATTTTTTTATGGAAGCCTGATCCCTCAGGCAAAGAGGAAGGTCATGGCCAGGGCGCCGTATAGGTTGAAGGCGATGGCGAACAGGCCGATGGCTTTTTCGTGGAAGGGAAGGGGCCGGTCCTTTTGCAGGAGCAGATATGCCAGGACCATGGGCAGCATATCCACCGTATAGCGGGCGCCGAATTGCCAGCCGCCAAAGGTTTTGTGGACGCAGAGCAGCAGCAGCTCCGCCGCCATGGCCAATAGCAGCGCCCACCGCAACCCATCCATGTGCTTGGCCCGCCCATCCCGGAACACCTGTATGAACAGCAATAGGTACAGGGGATTGGCCACATAGAACAGGAACCGTTGAAGTAGGGGAATTCCAGGCGGCCGCCGGCGGTTATGGTGACGGGGCGCAAAAGGATATTGCGCAGGTTTTCCAGCAGATAGGAAAGGTGGAATTGGCCGTCGGGGGCTTCTAAAAATTCCGGCAGGTAGTTGTGGCCAAACTCCAGCGGGTTGCCGAACCGGGCATAGTTATACCACATATACCCGCCGCCGATGCAGGCGGGCAGGATCAGGCAGGGCAGCTGCTTTTTCAGGCAGCCCCAGGGGGAGAGGCCGGCCTTCCGGTCCGCCTGGTAAAAGTAGACGAACAGGGGCAAAAAGGCGCAGATGGAAAAGGGCCGACAGCCCACGGCCAAGGCCACTAGGGCATAGGCAGCCACTCGGTAGCCATCTAGGGCAGCCAGCAGGCAGCCGGTAAGCAGCAGCATATTCAGGGCCTGGGCCTGGAACCATACCCCGCCGGAGGTGCTCATCCAGCACATATTGGAGCCCAGCACATAGAACAGGCCCAGGAAGGCGGCGGCAGGGGGCTTGACCCCCCGGCGGCACAGGCAAAGATAGGCTAAGGCAGCCGTACCCATGGCGTAGAGGATGATCAACAGGTTGTTGGGGGTATTTTCCCCAAAGAGATAGGTCAAAGGCAGCATGACCACGCTGGGGAAGGGGGGGAAGGAAACATACCAATCCCCCTGGTAGATGGCCAGCTCCAACCAGGGATAATCCTGTCCCAGCTTAGGCGGCCTTCCCGCCAGGCCAAGGCTTGCAGGGTATAGCTATCCAGAGGCTCGTGGGCGAACAGGGTGCCCCCCAGCAAGTCGTGCAGCAGGATATAGACCAGCAGCATAAGGCCAGCATGCCCCAAAGATATTGGATGCGTTGCCGCTTCATAAGGTTTCCTTCCATGGCATAATGATACATAGCTTTTCCATCCTTTGCAAGCCCTGCCGTCAGCGGGCCCGGCGGGCGCCGGCCTTTTTGCTGCGGTGGCACATCATGCATTCGGTGAGGATGGTGATAAACTCGGTGACGCTGGGGGCGTCCTGGACGGAATAGGCGCCGAACAGCCTGCGGATGGCAGCTTTATTGCCGGATTCCCAGGTGCGCTTGATGGCAAAGCGGATATTGCGTTCCAGGTTCTGCTTTGGAATGTCAAAATGGGCCAGGACCATGGGATATAATTCCTGAGAGAGACGGTACATCAACTCCGGCTTTGCTTCGGTCTTCTGGAGAATAAAGAGCAGATAGGCATAGCCCTTGTACCTGGGCTGCATACCCAGCTCCCGCAAAACGTCCGCCGGGACAAAGGTGCCGTACACATAGATCCCCCCTTCATTTAAATAAGAAACAAATCATGAAATGAAATGTGTAACGCAAGTATATACTGGGGAAATCCGATTTGGCAAGCGGAGGCAAGCTTTCTACAAAAAATGACGAGCCGCAACGAAAAAAGAGGATTTTCTTCAGGAAAAAAGGCGAAAAAACGGGCCCCGCAAGGGGCGGCATAGGCCCTGCCCGCCGGCATGAAAAAAGGGCCGCTACCCCAGCCGGGGGCGCGGCCCGCTATACACATTGCAGCGCCGTCAATCCAGGTCGTCAAACAAGCCGGTATGATCCAGCGTGGCAAAATAATCCTTGGGGGTTTCCGGCCGGCGCAGGAGCTGCACGCTGCCATCCTCTTCCAACAATAGCTCCCCGCAGCGCAGCTTGCCGTTGTAGTTATAGCCCATGGAGCGGCCGTGGGCGCCGGTATCGTGGATCACCACCAGATCCCCCATTTCCACCTGGGGCAGCAGCCGGTCTACGGCGAACTTGTCGTTGTTTTCGCACAGGGAACCGGTCACGTCGTACAGGGTATCCCCAGGCAAATGCGCCTTGGCTGGCACGGTGATGTGGTGGTACGCCCCGTAGAGGGCGGGCCGCATCAGGTCGCAGGCGGAAGCGTCCAGGCCCAGGTAATGCTTGTGGGTCTTTTTTTCATGCAGGGCGGTGGTGACCAAATATCCATAGGGCCCGGTCACATACCGGCCAGCTCCATATACAGCCGGGGGGATAGGCCGTTGGGCATGGCCAGCCGGTCATAGACCTTGCGCACCTGTACGCCCACCGCCTCCATATCCACCGGTTCCTCCTCCGGCCGGTAGGGGATGCCCACGCCGCCGGACAGGTCGATGAAGCTCACCTCCACCCCGGCATAGGCCCGGGCTTCCAGGGCCAGCTGCAAAAGATCCTCCAGCAGCACGGGGAAATAGGCGGGGTCCAGGGAACAGCTGATGAGCATGGCGTGGATGCCAAAGCGCTGGGCGCCCATGGACTTGAGCATGGCGAAGGCCTCCAGCAATTGATCCTTGGTCATGCCGAATTTGGAATCCTGCAAATTCCCCATAATGGCGTTGCGATCCAGGGAAAAATGGCCGGGGTTATAGCGGCAGCAAACGGTTTGGGGGATGCCGCCGTGGGTGGCTAGATATGGCACATGGGTCAAGTCGTCCAGGTTGATGATAGCTCCCAGGGACGGGCGTAGGCATATTCCTCCCCCGGGGTATCGTTGGAACTGAACATGATCCGGTCCCCGGTGATGCCCAGCCGCTGGCACAGCATCAATTCCGTCATGGAGGCGCAGTCCATGCCGCAGCCTAGGTCCCGCAGCAAGGCAGGATACCGGGGGTGGGGGTGGCCTTTACGGCAAAGTATTCCCGGAACCCAGGTTCCAGCCAAAGGCGGCCTGCAAGCCCCGGATACAGCGGCGGATGCCGCCCGCGTCATACAGGTGGAAGGGGGTTGGATATTGTTCCACAATGGAGCGAAGCTGCTCCAGGGAAAAGGGAAGGGGTTTTCCGGCCATAGGCGGCTCCTTTCAAGCGTCATCCGCAGGTCTATCGCCCCACCGGCCAAAGGGGACGGAACCGATAGACGGCAAACATACATGCATTAGTATAATCGGGAAAGCCGGCCAAAATCAAGGCCCAGGCGGGAAAAACGCGGGAAAAAAGAGCGATGGTTCCCTATGCCACCGCCCCTAACCCCGGTTCATTCCGCCGGGACGCCGCCTGCGGGGGGCGGGGTGGGATCCTGGACGGCATACCAGGCCCCATCCGCCAAAATAAAAGCCGCATCCCCTGTGATGACATAGGAAAAGCAGGAGGCGCCGCCTTGCTCCAAGGCGATGTCGTAGACCTCCCCGCCCTCCGCGTCCCCGGGGGAAGCCCCTTGCGCAAAGGCAACCGGCTGGAATTCCAGCTGGGCGATCCAAGCTACCAGCCCTGGCAAGCATCTCCCTCCAGGACCTGGCTGTGGGATGCGCCCGCTAGGGTATGGGTCATATAAAGCCGTTCCACCGGCCCATCCTTAGGCAATAGGTCAGGTAAGGCTTCTTGAGCGGATTGCAACCCAGCAGGCAGACTAGAGGGGCCAACAGCAATACAAGCTGGAGATATCGTTTCATCGCGGCGCCGCCTTTCTTAAGAGCTTTGCTTCTTGCTGCCTTCATCTTAACGGCAAGGGGCGCAAGTGTCAAGAATCAGGGGGATGGGGGAGGGATTTTCCAGCCGGCCATTACAAAACCCAGCAGGACATTGTATAATAAAGATAATTGTACCCAAATCATGGCCGCCGCTAGGAGGAGAGAGATGACGGAACTGGAAATGCCTGGCAGGGGAATATTACAACTGCCACGACCCGGTATTCCTGGAGATGAAGGGCCGGGCCCGCAAGCTGTTGCAAGGTACAACAGCCTGCAATATGATCAGAAGCGGGAAAAGGAAGCCATTCTGCGCCAGTTGCTGGGCTCCATGGGCGATCATGTTTCCATCGCCCAGCCGTTTCTCTGCGACTATGGGAGGAATATTCACATAGGCAACAACGTATCGGTCAATATGAACTGTACCTTTGTGGATTGCAACGCCATTACCATAGGGGATCAAGTTTTGATCGCCTCCAATGTGCAGCTTTATACCTCCACCCATCCGGTGGAGCTGGCCCAAAGGCTGACCCCTGGCTGGAAGCCGGACCCAACGGCATACTTTTGCCGCACCTATGCCCTGCCCATCCGCATCGGGAACGGATGTTGGCTGGGGGGGCGGGGTGATCGTCCTGCCGGGGGTGCAAATTGGGGATGGCGCGGTGATCGGCGCGGGCAGCGTGGTGACCAAGGATATCCCGGCAAACGTGCTGGCGGTGGGGAACCTTGCCGGGTGCTGCGCCCCATCAATCAGGGCGGATGCGAGAAGCCTTAGCATATAAGCGTAATACAAGGGGACAACGTACCCAGGGAATAAACAAAGGAGAGGATAAGAATGCTAAAGGAATTATTGGAACAGGGCTTTGGCCTAGAGGAAGGGTATAATTGCGCGGAGCGCATCATCTATGGGGCGAACCAAGCCTATGGGATGGGCCTTGGCAAGGAGAGCCTGAAGCTGTTTGCCGGTATGGGCGGCGGCATGGCGGTTGGGGAGATGTGCGGAGCGGTTACGGCCAGCATAGGAGTGCTCAGCCATTTCTTCGTCCGGGACCGGGCTCACGAGCCGGAGGGAAAAATTAAAGCGTTGAGCGTGGAATTCGTCAAGCGGTTTGTGGAGCGGATGGATTGTTACCGGTGCGATTGCAGCCGGCTTAAGGAGCTATACCGGGTACCGGATGGGAATTGCGACCGGGTGATCCTGGGGGCGGCGGAGGTGTTGGACGCATTGCTGGTGGAACATGGAGCCATCCAGCTGCAACGGCGGGGTAAAGGAGCGCGTATGCAGGCGGGAAAAGGGAACAAGGCCATTGCCGTCCTGGGGGGCGGCAATGGGGCACACGCTTTGGCGGCGGACCTGGCGCTGCGAGGGCACCGGTACGGATGTATTACCGGCGCGACGGGCCAGGCAGGTGTTTGAGACCGGGGAGATCCAGGTTTCCGGCGCGTTTTCCGGCACAGCCCGGCTGGAACTGGTGACCGACGAACTAGCAAAGGCAGTGGCCGGGGCGGATTACGTATGCCTGGCGGCCCCGGCCTACAGCATGAGACCTATGGCCATATGCTCAAGGGGTTGTTGGACCCCAACCAGGTATTGGTGCTTTGTCCAGGCGCGTTCGGGTCGCTACAGATGCGGCGCATTTGGGCGGAAGCGCCTGCGCCTGTCATCGTGGAAACCAACAACCTACCCTATGGGGCCCGGTTGACCGGGGACGGCCAGGTAACGGTATTCGGGCGCAACGTGGTGAACGTGGCCTGTATGCCCGCTTCCGCCGGGCCGGACCTGCTGCCCAGGCTCCAGGCGGACCTGTTTGACATCGGCCGGCTGGAGCGGGATGTGGTAGCCTGCGGCCTGTCATTGGTGAACCCGGCCCTGCATCCGGGGCCCTGTTTGGTGAACGCCAGCAGCATCGAGCGGCCGGATGTGGATTTTTTCCTGTATGAACACGGCTTTACCCCGGCGGCGGCGAAGCTGGCTTTGGCGGTGGACCGGGAGCGGGTGGCTGTGGCCAAGGCTTTGGGATATGAGGATCTGCAGCCGGTGGCGGACTTTGCCCACATCCCGGCGGATTATACCTGGCAGCAGCTGTATATGGCCATCCATGGGAACATCACCCATACGGTGATCCGGGGCCCAATGATCTGGAACATCGGTATCTGACGGAGGATATTCCCTATGGCTTGGTGCCTGGTACATCTTGGCAGATGGGCCGGGGTAGCCATGCTAAAACCGACGCATTATCCAGCTGTTTCAAACCATCCATGGGGTGGATTGGTACCAGGCGGGCTGTAACCCCGCAAAGCTGGGGATCGATCAAATGCAGCCGAAAGCCTTTGCCAGCTATTTGCAGACCGGGATGTTTCAGCCGGAAGAATAAAAAAATTGGCCTTTTGTGACTGGGTCACGGAAGGCTGGGCGCAAAAGGGTATAATAAGGCCAACGACCAAGAGAAATAAGTAAAGGAGAATGAACGATGTCTGCGCTGATCATAACCAAAGAAAACTTTGAAAAGGAAGTCATGCAATCCGACAAGCCGGTGCTGCTGGATTTCTGGGCGCCCTGGTGCGGTCCCTGCCGGATGGTATCCCCGCTGGTGGACGAGGTGGCCAATGAAGTGACCCACGCCAAGGTGGGCAAGGTGAACGTGGACGAGGAGATGGAGCTGGCCAAGAAATTCCGGGTCATGAGCATCCCCATGCTGGTGGTCATCAAGGATGGTAAGGTGGTCAATTCCTCCGTGGGCGCCCGGCCCAAGGATGATATCCTGGATATGCTCAAGGTGTAAGGGCCTATGCAGCATCCCAAGCCCCGCAAATGGCGATTGCCGGCAATTCTGGGCATAGCCGGCTGCCTGGCAGGCTATGCTACTATCGATTCATCGGCTGCAGCGGCGGCTGCGCCATCACATCCAGCCCCTATATTTCCACCCTGTACGGCGGGGTGATCGGCCTGCTGCTTTCCGTGGTGGCGGCGCCGGAGAAAGGTTGAGGCGATGCAATATCTGATTTCATTCCTGGAGGGGATGATCACCTTCATTTCCCCCTGCCTGCTTCCCATGATCCGGTCTATATTTCCTATTTTGCCGGGGGCGAGGAGCGGGATACCAAAAGACCCTGGTCTGCGCCCTGGGCTTTGTGCTGGGCTTTACCCTGGTGTTTACCGCCATGGGCGCCCTGGCCGGTACCCTGGGCAGCTTCCTAAAATCTCACCAGACCGCTGTAAACATCGTATCCGGCTTGGTGGTGATCTTCTTCGGCCTGTGCTTTATGGACGTGATCAAGGTGAACATTTTTAAAGGTTCCCAGCGCTCCGTCAACGTGAATAACATGGGCTTCTTCTCCGCCGCCTTGTTCGGCGTGGTGTTTTCCCTGGGCTGGACGCCTGCGTAGGCGCCTTCCTGGTTCCGCTTGATGCTGGCTTCCCAGCAGGGCCATGTGCTGGCCGGGGTGCTGATGCTCCTGTGCTATTCCCTGGGCCTGGGGGTTCCCTTTATCCTCAGCGCGGTCCTCATCGACAAGCTGAAGGGCACCTTCGATTTCATCAAGCGGAACTATCGCACCGTGAATCTGATCTGCGGCGGGCTGCTGATCCTGGTGGGCGTCCTGATGGCCACCGGTATGCTGGGCAGGCTGCTGGCGGGCTTAAGCTAAGGAGGCGTTATGAGCAAAAACACAAAAACATTGCTATTGGTCCTGGTATTCGTCCTATTGTTGGGCGGCGCGTACATTCTATATAATCAGCTGAGCGGCCAGGTGGCCCGGGATTCCATCGTGGTGACCCAGGAAGCGGGCAGCGTATCCAGCACCCAGTCGACCCAGGCGCCGGCGGCCTCCCCCCAGGCAGAGGAAGAATCCCCGGCAGAAACGGAAGCGCCTGCCCAGGAGGAAGCCCCTGCGGCCCCGGACTTTACCGTGCTGGATACGGATGGCCAGGAAGTGCGCCTTTCCGATATGCAGGGTACGCCGGTGGTGTTGAACTTCTGGGCCAGCTGGTGCCCGCCCTGCAAGAGCGAAATGCCGGACTTTGAAGAAGCCAGCAAAACCTACGAAGGCAAAGTGGCCTTCATGATGGTGAACCTGACGGACGGAGGCCGGGAAACCGTAGATACGGCCAAAGCCTATATTGAAGAGCAGGGGTATACCTTCCCCATTTACTTCGATACCCAGCAGGAAGCGGCCATAGGGTATGGCGTGGTATCCATCCCCACCACCTATTTCATCGACGCCCAGGGGGGCGTGGTGGCCTATGGCCAGGGCGCTGGATCAGAGCGCCTGGAGCAGGGTATCGGCATGATCCTGGGAGAATAAACGAACCGGCCTTGCGCCGCATGGTATACCCAAGGGGCAGCGGATCTCCGCTGCCTTTTGGCGTGGCGTCAGGCCCGCGGGGGGGCGGCGGCGTTTGAGGCCGGGGAGCCTTCGGCCCCCGGCCTCAA
>ENA-OQEN01001116-OQEN01001116.1-human-gut-metagenome-genome-assembly--contig:-NODE-1116-length-10309-cov-4.660381_pt1 | contig 10309 bp, 13 predicted proteins | sample MGYA00242791_ERZ504627 | MGnify/ENA primary metagenome ERZ504627 (study PRJEB26092, sample SAMD00036316) | human gut metagenome | host: Homo sapiens | study: EMG produced TPA metagenomics assembly of...
TGCGAGTCTTGCCATGTACTTGGCAGCCGGTCCGAGGGCTGCCGGATCAACGTGGAATTTCGGGTTGTGGTTGGCTGGCGACTTGCCCGTGCCGACGAGCACGAAGCGCCTGGGATCTCCTCCTGATAGTAGGCGAAGTCCTCACCGGCCAGGTTGACGGGAGCCGGCTCCACGGTCAGGCCCGACGCCTCGGCCACCTGGATGGCAAAATCCGTCCAGGCGGGGCGTGTTATTCGTCGCTGGCGGTCCGGCATACCAGGTCAGCTCAGCATGACCGCCGAAGGAAGCCGCCTGCCCCTCTGCGAGTTCGTAGATGCGCTGCTTGATGCGCTTGCGGTCCTCCGCTGTCAGGCAGCGAACCGTGCCCTCGAGCCAAGCGGATTCCGGGATGACATTCCAGGTGTTGCCGCTCTCGATGTGCGTGATTGAGATGAGGCTCGGATGTGCGGGGTCGATGTTGCGCGAGACGATGCTCTGCGCCGCCGTGACGAAGCTCGCCGCCATGACGATCGGGTCCGTGCCGCGCTCTGGATGCGCGGCATGGGTGCCCTTGCCGCAGAACGTCACCGTGAACTTGTCGACAGAAGCCGTCACAGCGCCCGCGCGGATGCCGAGCGTGCCGACATCGTAGATTGGCGAGGTGTGCAGGCCGAAGATGGCCTGCACATCCTTGAGCACACCTGTCTCCATGACCTTGCGCGCACCGCCCGGCGCTTCCTCCGCCGGCTGGAAGATCAGGTAGACCGTGCCATGGAGATCCTTTTCCTGCGCCTTGATAGGTAGGCCGAGCCGAGCACTGTGCTGATGTGGAAGTCATGGCCGCAGGCGTGCATACGGCCCGCATGCTCCGATGCGTAATCGAGGCCCGACTCCTCCTGGATGGGCAGGCCGTCGATGTCGCAGCGCAGCGCGATGAACGGTGCCTCACCCGTGCCGACCTTGGCGACAAGGCCTGTCTTGAGCGGCAGGTCGAGCACCTCAATGCCCGCGGCCGCGAGGTCGTCTCTGAGACGCTTCGTCGTCTCGACTTCCTCGTAGGAGAGCTCCGGATGGCGGTGGAACCAGTAGAATTCGTCGGTTATCTTCTGGAGGATTTCTCTTTCGTTCATGTCTGTCCCTCTCAATCTATATACATAGTTAATTAATATGTTTTACCGATATTGTAATATAGCGCAGGGCTCGTGTCAATCGTTCTGTTGCCTGATATAGAAAAAACTCCTGGCACCTAGCGGTGCCAGAAGTCATTTCAGTCATTCGTATTCTGCCTTATTCGGCAAGCGGCTTCATCGTCGGGAACAGCAGGACGTCGCGGATGGACGGTGCGTCCGTCAGCAGCATGACGAGTCGGTCAATGCCGATGCGACGCGCCCGTTGGCGGCAGGCCGTACTCCATGGCCGTGATGTAGTCGCGGTCCATGACGTGCGCCTCATCGTCGCCAGCCTCGCGCTGCTTGAGCTGGTCGAGGAAGCGGCCTTCCTGGTCGATCGGGTCGTTGAGCTCCGTGAAGCCGTTGGCCAGCTCACGTCCGTAGATGAAGAACTCGAAGCGGTCCGTGATGCGCGGGTCTTCCGGATTGCGCTTGGCGAGCGGCGAGATCTCCGTCGGATGACCCGTGATGAACGTCGCTGCATCAGGGTCTCCTCGACCTTCTCCTCGAAGGCCTGGTTGAGGATGCCGCCGATGCCATGGCGCTGCTCATACGGGACGCCGATCTCATCGGCCATCTTGCGGGCCTCTTCGACCGTCTCACAGGAGAGGAAGTCCTTGCCCGTCGCCTCTTTGACGGCGTCGTTCATGCTGATGCGCTTGACCTTCGAGAGGTCGATCTCGACGCCCTGGTAGTTGATGACCGGCGTGCCGAGGACCGACTTAGCAGCATTGACGACAATGCCCTCCGTGATGTCCATCATGTCCGTGTAGTCCGCATACGCCTGATAGAACTCGATCGTCGTGAACTCCGGATTGTGGCGGACGTCCATGCCCTCATTGCGGAAGACGCGGCCCATCTCGTAGACGCGGTCGAAGCCGCCGATGACGAGGCGCTTGAGGTTGAGCTCCGTCGCGATGCGCAGGTAGAGGTCGATGTCGAGTGCATTGTGGTGCGTGACGAACGGGCGCGCCGCAGCGCCGCCGGCAATCGTCGAGAGCACCGGCGTCTCAACTTCGAGGTAATCGCGCGCATCGAGGTACGAGCGGATGGACTGGATGATCTTCGTGCGCTTGCGGAAGGTCTCGCGGACCTCCGGGTTCATGATGAGGTCAAGATAGCGCTGGCGGTAGCGGATGTCGACATCCTGCAGGCCGTGGAACTTCTCCGGCAGCGGGCGCAGGGATTTCGAGAGCAGGTCGAAGTCCTCGACGCGGACCGTCACCTCGCCGCGATGCGTCTTGAAGACGATGCCGCGGATGCCGACGATGTCGCCGATATCGAGCTTCTTGAACTGGTTCTTGTACTTGTCCTCGCCGAGCACATCGATCTTGAAGTAGACCTGGATATTGCCCGTGCGGTCGTTGAGCGTGCAGAACGACGCCTTGCCGTGGCCGCGGATGGCCATGAGGCGGCCGGCGATGCGGACCTCACCGCCCTCTTCGTCACCCTCGAGATGCGCGTACTTCTCTTTGATCGGCTCGGCATAGTCCGTGACATCGTAGCGATGGCCAAACGGCGGCACGCCCATGGCGCGGAATTCTTCCATCTTTTCGCGGCGGACCTTCATCATCTCGTTGAGGTCTTCCACAGGAGCCTGCTGCCCCTTCTGCTTCTTATCTGACATACTTTCCATTACTCCAATCTGACAGGATTGCTGGCTCAGCCCTTGATATCGAGGATCTCGTACTTGATGATGCCGGCCGGAGCGTGCACGTCGATGACGCTGCCGCTCTTCTGGCCGAGCAGTGCCTGGCCGAGCGGGGACTCGTTCGAGATCTTGCCCTCGTCCGGGTCTGCCTCCGTCGAGCCGACGAGCATGAAGGTCTCCTCATCGCCGAACTCGATGTCCTTGACCGTGACCTTGCTGCCCATCTGGACAACGTCGCCGGCACCGGCCTTGATGATGTGCGAGTTGCGGATCTTGGCCGTGAGGTCCTGGATCTCGCCCTCGAGGAATGCCTGCTCGTTCTTGGCATCATCGTACTCCGAGTTCTCGGAGAGGTCGCCGAGTGCGATAGCTGCCTTCAGGCGCTGCGCAATCTCGATGCGCTTGACGCTCTTGAGGTAATTGAGCTTTTCTACGAGTTTATTATAGCCTTCTTCGGTCAGCATGACCTGTTTATCTGCCATGATAAAACGCCCCTTTTTGTTTCAGTTTAACTTACTTATTATAATTTCTTTTCTCAGCCGTGTCAATCAAGGCGAGCTTTGCCGCGCGCGTGAGCTTCTTGATAGCAGCCTCGCGCGCGAGCGCCTCTTCCTTCGTCGCAAAGGACTCGAAGTAGAGAGGTGGACCGGGCGGTGCGAGCGCGTGTACTTCGCGCCGCGCCCCTCGTTGTGCGCCTTGACGCGCCGCGTCAGGTCATTCGTCCAGCCCGTGTAGAGGCTGCCGTCCTTGCATTCGAGGATGTAGGTGTACGCCTCTGCCATCACTCCGGATACTTGATCTCGATGGTCTTGATGACGACGTCCTCGAGCGGGCGATCTGCATATCCGTCTCCGAATGGCCGATGCGGCGCACGACGTCCATGCCTTCCTTGACCTTGCCGAAGATCGTGTGGTGACCGTTGAGCCACGGCGTCTTGTCGAGCGTGATGAAGAACTGGCTGCCGCCCGTGTGCGGCATGCCCGTGTTGGCCATCGCGAGGATGCCCTCGCCGTCAAAGCGCAGGTCGTCGACGAACTCGTCCTCGATCGTGTAGCCCGGGCCGCCCATGCCCGTGCCCTCCGGGTCGCCGCCCTGGATCATGAAGCCGTCGATGACGCGGTGGAAGATGACGCGTCGTAGAAGCCCTTCTCGGCGAGGTCGATGAAGTTCTCCGTCGTGATCGGCGTCTCGTCCTCAAAGAGCTCCACGCTGAAGTTGCGAGGTTCGTCTCAAATACTGCGATGCGATTTACCATTTTCTTATCTCCTTTATGAACGTCTTTATGGACATCCTTGACGGCTGAACCGTCTTGGACGCTTGTTGTTCTCTCATTGCCGGATGCATTGCCAGATGCGGCAAGGCAGCTGCCCGTCATCAAGGCCATGGCGAGCAGCAGCAGGAATACCTTCTTCATTTTACCCTATCCTCTCCTGTCATTTCAATAGTCTGCCGTCTTTGAGGCAATTCTTTTCGCCCGGCTTGCGCGGCGACCAGACGGGGATCTCGCGGCCCGGCGCGAAAAGTCCGCTGGCGGCTGCCAAGCTGGATAGCCGATGGAGTGCATCGTGACGAGTGCACGGATTTCTGTCTCAGCACAGAAGACCTTGGCACCCTTGTCGAGGCTCGGCCCCATGCGGCCGTCGACGGGGAAGAACGCGACATCCGCCTCTAACCTCTCGAGCTTCTTCATCTGCTTGCGGAAGGCGTTCTCCGCGAGCTTCCGCTGCTCGGCCGGCTCACCCGTCCAGTCCCACCAGTTGAAGTCGCCGGCGTGGAAGATGGTCGTGCCTTCCTCTTTGAGCGTGACGCAAAACGAGGTGCCAAGGTCGGTCGAGTCAAAGGACTCGACCGCGAGGACATCGTCCTGCCAGTTCGCATACGGTTTGAGGAACGTGAGCTTTTGGGGATTGAAGGCGCTGCAATCCTTCATGCAGCGGATGTCATCGCTGAGGATGTAGCGGTCTGCCTGCGCCTCGTAGCGCTGGATGTGCGCATCGAAGTGGTCGAAGTGGCTGTGCGATGCGAAGAAGTAGAGGTGGTCGAAGTCAGCAGCTGCCGCGGCCGCGTCGACGGCGCTGCCGGGTCCTTGAAGTCATCGAAAACGAGCAGCGTGCGGCCGACGCGCACGAGGAAGCCGCTGTTCAAGAGATAGGTCATTTCAATCATAAGGAGTCCTCCTGTAAAGAATCAATGCTCAGCGGTCATCGTGCCACTGCAGGTGCTCCGGGTGCACCAACTGGTTCTTGTCCTTGTGGATGAAGCGCCGGAAGCAATGCCCGGTTCGCTGAAGCCGCGGCCCATGACCTCGTTGGCCGACATGATGATCATGAAGGCGTGCGGGTCGACGGCATGAGCGATGAGCTTGATCTTGCTGACCTGCGTGAGCTTGACGACGACGAAGACGACGTTGCGCTCCTTGCGCGTGAAGGCGCCCTGCCCGTGCAGGAAGGTCACGCCGCGCCCGACTTCCATGATGCCGTCCGCGATCTGCTGCGCGCGGTCGGAGATGATCATCACGGCCTTGCGGCTGTTGAAGCCCGCGATGACCTTGTCGGTGACCATCGCGTTCATGTACATGCAGATCAGGGTGAACATCGCGGGGGCCACGCCGAACAGGAAGGCCGCCACGCACATGATCATGCAGTTGAAGGCGAAGATGACACCGCCCATGTTGAGCGAGTAGTACTTCTTGGCGATGGCGCCGACGATATCGAAGCCGCCCGTGCTGCCGTTCATGCGGAAGACGATGCCGTAGCCGATGCCGTTGAAGACGCCGCCGAAAATGGCAGCGAGCATGAGGTCATTGACCGGCGCGTACGCATTGAGGAAGCGCGTGAGGTCAAGGCACAGCGAGAAGATACCCGTGCCGATGATGACGTCGACGGTGTAGCCATGGCCGAGCGTCTTCCAGGCGGCCATGAGCAGCGGGATGTTGTAGAGGAAGGTCTGCAGGCCGATGGGCAGCTGCGTCAGGTAGTAGACGATGATCGCGATGCCCCGTCGCGCCGCCCGTCAGCAGGTGCGACGGCACGAGGAACAGGTTGATGGAGCAGCTCGCAATCAGACAGCCCAGCGTGATACCGAGGTAGCGCAGCAGCCGGTGGCGCATCATCTTGAGGTGGATCATGGCTGCGCCTCCTTGAGGACCGGCGTCTCCGCCTTCCCGAGAGCGGAGGTGTCGATCTCCTTCTCCGCGAAGCGCGGGTCGAGTGCGCCCTCTTCCGCGTCATCCTCGAGTGCGCGCTTCTCCGCCTCTTCATCCGTCAGTGGCAGCGAGGTGATGCGCATCGACGTCAGGTAGCCGTCCTGCGCATCGACGCCGAGCAGCAGGTGATCGTGCGGATGGCCCTCGCGCGTGTAGATGTAGTACGGCATGCGTCGATGCGCTGGCGCTCCGCCTTGCCGTACGTCTTCTGGATCCAGTACGAGGTCGCGCCGAGCCGGATGCCCCCCGCGCCTCATAGCGGTCGTTCTTGATGACGAAATCGACGACGTGGCCGCTCTTGTCGACGGCGGCCTCATAATGGTCCTTGTAGACAAAGACCTTGACCGTCACGCCCTGCCGGCGCTCCGCCTTGTCGAAGAGCGGCTCGCCCCAGGCCTTGAAGAGCTCCTGCTCGCTCGCGCCGAGCGCGACGCCGCGGCAGGAGAAATCGCCGTCCTGCACCCCTGCCGCCTCCGAGCGGCCCGTCGGCAGGAAAAGCGCCGTGAGCGCCAGCAGGAGCGCCATGAGGATACCGAGAGTCCTTTGCATCATTGTATCTCCTCCCTGATCTGATAAAGCCATCCTCAGAAGGCGAAGTTGCCCTGATGGAATACCTGGACCTTTGTACCGTCGCGGCGCGTGCCGACGATCTCGAGGTCACGGCTGCCGACCATGAAGTCCTCGTGCATCAGCGAATCGTTGACGCCGTGCTGCAAGAGCGTCACGCTGTCCATCTTCTCGCCGTCCTTGAGGCAGGTCGGATACGCCTTGCCGAGCGCCAGATGGCAGGCGGCATTCTCGTCGAACAGCGTGTTGTAGAAGAGCACGCCGCTCTGCGAGATGGGCGAGTCGTACGGCACGAGCGCCACTTCGCCGAGGAAGTGCGAGCCCTCATCCGTCTCGATCAGGCCCTTGAGGATGGCCTCGCCCTTCTTCGCAGCGAAGTCCGTGACGCGCCCATTCTCAAAGCGCAGCCAGAAGTCCTCGATGAGGTTGCCGTTGAAGTTCAGCGGCTTTGTCGCGTAGACGATACCGTTGACGCCGTCGCGCTTCGGCAGCGTATAGACCTCTTCTGTCGGCATGTTCGCCGCGAATACCGTGCCGAGCTCCGACTTCTCGGCGCCGCCCGCCCAGATGTGGCCCTCCGGAAGCTCGATGGTCAGGTCCGTGCCGAGGCCATTCGTGTAGTGGAGCTCTTGGAAGTCGTTCGCATTGAGGAAGTTGGCAGCCTTGTGCAGGAAGGCGATGTGCTCCTGCCATGCTTGATGGTGTCGATGCCCTCGCCGACGCGGACAGTCTTATAGATCTCGTGCCAGAGGCGTGCGACGGCTCATCCTCCGAGAGGTCGGGGAAGACCTTCGTCGCCCACCCCTTCGTCGGTACCGAGACGACACACCAGGTGTTGCGGTTGTTCATGAGGCGCTCGCGGTACTCCATGAGCGCCGCACCGGCCGCCTGATTGGCCAGTTTGAGCTTCTCCGGGTCGATGTCGCCGAAGATCTCGGGATCACGCGCCGCAATCGAGACGAACGCCGCGCCCTGCGCCGCGTAATCCTCGTAGAACGCGCGCCGCCATTCGGGGAACTCCGTGAAGAGCGCCTTCTTGCCGCCCACATAGCGGATGTGCGCGAGCTGCTCATCACTCCAGCTCACGACGACATCGTGCGCGCCCGCCGCAAAGGCCTGCTGCGCGATCATGCGCGCAAACGCCGCGCATTCGATTGGCGCATTGATGACGAGGATCTGGTCCTTCTGCAGATTGACGCCCACGCGCACGACGAGGTCCGCATAAGCTCGCAGTAAATCCTTCATATCCTTACCTCCTGTCAAATTCTCATAAGTTGTCCGTATCAAAAAGAAGTGTCACCGGGCCGTCGTTGACGGAGGCGACCTTCATGTCAGCGCCGAACTCACCGTGCTCCACGCGGAAGCCTTCGCGCGCAAGTCCGCCATGAAGCGCTCGTAGAGCGGCTCGGCGAGCTCCGGCTTGGCCGCATGCGAGAAGCCGGGGCGCCTCTTCTTGAGGTCGGCGTAGAGCGTGAACTGCGAGATGACGAGGAAGGCGCCGCCCACCTGGTCGATGCTCAGGTTCATCTTGCCCGCTTCATCGGAGAAGACGCGCACATGCGCGACCTTCTCAGCCAGCCGGTCACAGGTCTCCTCATCATCTTCGGGGCCGACACCCAAGAGCACGAGGAATCCCTGGTCAATCGCACCATGGACCTCCCCCGCAATCTCGACGGATGCTTCCCGGACTCTTGTCACAACTGCTTTCATTTGCTTTCCTCCATATAGGGTTGTACGAATTTCCGGATGGTCCGGAAGTACGTCTGCTGGTCGGCCTGGCTCGCGGCCGCGTGCACGGCTCCGGGGATCATGAGGATCTCCTTCTTCGGGGCATTAGCCGCCGCATAGAGCTTCTCGGCCATGTTCGGCGGCACGAGCGTGTCCTTCGTGCCGTGGATGAAGAGCAGCGGCATGCGGGCATGGCGCACGGCATCGATTGGCGAGGCATCCTTGAGCTGAAGCCGCCATCTTCTCGCAGCGCCAGTTCAGGAGATTCATGGCCGGGAATGAGGGCAGGCCAAAGGAATTCTCCATCTGCAAGGCGATGAGCTCATCCGCATTCGTGTAGCCGCAGTCCTCGACCACCGCGACGACCTCTGGCGGCAGGTCCTCACGGCCCGCCGCCATCATGACCGTCGCCGCGCCCATCGAGACGCCGTGCAGGATGATCTTCGCCTGCGGATTTGCCTCTGCAATCCTCCTCGCCCAGAGCACGATGTCCTCACTCTCGCGGTAGCCGAGCGTCAGATAGCGGCCGCCGCTGAGCCCCGACGCCCTGAGGTCCGGCATCAGCACGTGATAGCCCATCGAGAGATAATTCTCGGCGATGTAATAGGAATTCTGCTGCGTGCAGCCGTAGCCGTGCACGACGATGACCCACTTGTCCGTCTCACGCTCCGGCTTGAAATGCGTCGCCGCGAGGTAAATGCCGTCCTCCGAGTCGATGTTCCAGTTCTCCGAGGCGTAGTTCGGCTTGTCGAACTGCCGCGCCTCCGGCGGCATCAGGAGCGCATAGGCCCGCGGCGGCTCCTGCGGGTTCTCCGCCGTCCCGCGTTCCAGGCCGAAGTGCACGCAGTAATTGCCAATAAAATATCCTGCCTCGATGACCAGTGCCGCCGTCACGATGACGGCCGTCAAGAGGCAGGATATGAGGATCTTCTTCATAGAACCACCCTTCTGCCAAAATGTGATTCCATTATATCATCTTATCTGGAAAAAAGCCCATCGAAAAGACAACTGCCGCAGAAAATTTTGCGACCGATATCTGGAACGAGATTCGCATCCTGTATCATTTTCCCGTAGGAAATCGGCAAGAACAGCGCGAATACAGGATATATCTCAAAAAAACGAACGCACAGGAGGTATTCATTTATGGCAGAAGAACAAAAGGCTTGGTGGAAAGAGGCCGTCATCTATCAGATCTATCCGCGCAGCTTCCAGGATTCGAACGGCGATGGCATCGGCGACCTGCCGGGCATCACGCGCCGCATCCCGTATCTCAAGGAACTCGGCGTCGACGTCATCTGGCTCTCCCCGATCTACCAGTCCCCCAACGATGACAACGGCTATGACATCTCCGACTACCGCGCCATCATGAAGGACTTCGGCACGATGGCAGACTTTGACACGCTCCTCGATACGGCACATGAAGCCGGCATCAAGCTCGTCATGGACCTCGTCGTCAACCACACGTCCGACGAGCACGCCTGGTTCATCGAGAGCCGCAAGTCCCGCACGAATCCCTACCGCGACTTCTACATCTGGAAGGACGGCAAGGACGGCAAAGCGCCCAACAACTGGGAGTCGTATTTCAGCGGCCCGGCCTGGCAGTACGACAAAGCAACGGACCAGTATTACCTGCACTGCTTCTCGAAGAAGCAGCCGGACCTCAACTGGGAGAACACGAAGGTCCGCGATGCCGTCTTCGACATGATGAACTGGTGGTGCGAGAAGGGCATCGACGGCTTCCGCATGGACGTCATCTCGATGATCTCCAAGGACCAGACCTTCCCGGACGGCCCGATCAAGGCGGACGGCTACGGTGACCTCTCGCCGCACGTCTGCAACGGGCCGCGCGTCCACGAATTCCTGCAGGAGATGAACCGCCGCGTGCTCTCCCACTACGATCTGCTGACGGTCGGCGAGGCCGCCAGCGTCACGATTGACGAGGCCAAGAAATACGCCCGCAGCGACGGCAAGGAACTCGGCATGGTCTTCCAGTTCGAGCACGTCGGCCGG